>Ga0179593_1256168_pt1 | contig 10897 bp, 9 predicted proteins | sample CZODoug2_1_08_16_FD_185931 | JGI IMG/M metagenome (GOLD analysis project Ga0179593, IMG submission 185931) | Vadose zone soil fungal communities from Angelo Coast Range Reserve, California, USA - CZODoug2_1_08_16fungal (PacBio error correction) | ecosystem: Environmental > Terrestrial > Soil >...
GGGGGGGGTCCTGTTTCATCTTGCCCTTCTCTGAGCGACAAGGGAGGGGGCGACCGTTAAGGGAAAAGTTCCTCCATTGTCAAGGTTCCTCACTTCCGTAGTCGGCCAAGGCATTCGTTTGGATAAATACTCTGTGAAAAATGACGGACCTTGACGTCATATAGAGGGGTATCCATGGTTCCCTGAGGCTTTACCAGACGAAGTGGCTCACCGTTGAAGGAAGGTAAGGACCTTAGTACCCCCGAAGATCTGAAGGGCACTTAAAAACCTGTGGGGAATCGGGGGTCAGGATTGACGTGAAGGGAGCACTGTCTCGGGGTGGGCAACAGGGCTCGTCGTCGCTGATCTACATCAAATTTGTAGTCCAAAAAAAAAGTTATGCCGCCTGAGGGGGGGGCAGAAGGAACGGGAAAGTTCACGGGCGTCTTTATTTGAACGAAGGATTCAGGAAAGGTGCGGAGAAACGGGGGGGAAAACGAGAATTAGAAGGGGACAAAACTGGGTGCGGGGGAAAACTTTCAGTTTTTTGACTGGGGAGTTGTAACGGGATCCCTAACAGAGCCGTAGCGCAGACCTGGAGGAGCTAGGGCTAAAATTTAAACTGTTGACCAGAATCTAACAAGAAGTCTTGTTCTCCTGGGAATTGTTGGGGGAGTGTGTTCAGCAGGTGACCAACGGGGCGAACCTGGGACTCGCTGTCTGATGGAGGGACAAATGTCCGAGAAACTTGAAAACCAGGACGTCAGGGGGTAAATGAGGCGACAAGAGAAATCAAATCATACGAAGGTCAGGAGGAAAGACCGCGTGGAGTGGGAGCCAAAAAACTTGTTGCTCCGCCAGGGGAAATAGGGGCATTCTCAAATTTGAAGGGAAAGAACAGAGGGGAGATAATCGTGACCAAAAAGAAATTCAAACACGGAGGAACGTCCAACTGACGTTTAAAAAAAAGAGGGGTTGTACGAAAAGTGAACGTGGGGACGGGTTCGCTTTACTTAGACCGGGTAATTAGCGAGGGGGTTCTCGGTCATGGGGGGGGTGGTGGGGGGGGGGGGGGGGGGGGCGAAATCCACTAAAACCGTGAAAAAGAATTCTGTCTAGGGGGGGGTGGGGGTTTGCGGTGAACGGGCTAATTGCTGCAGTAAATGTCGCTTCGAGAAGGAGGAGGTCTCAGAAAGGCTGTGAAACCTCGAGGGAAACTACTGCCAAAGCACTAAAGCGATCTTTAGGAGGATATGGCCGGAAGGAAATTGGGGCAAACCGGTAATGCAGAAAGGTCATGACTTTTTCAAATAGTAGGCGGACTGCAAGATGTGGAGAAAAAGGGGACAGGGGAAAGAAGGACAGTTTCATGTGTCAAGAAGCCTAAGGCGAAAAAACGGCCTGTGTCGGGTCGATTAATGAGGACGACAGGGGAGAAGATATGAAAAACTGAAAAAGTCACCGCGTATGGCAAGGGGAAGGGTTCCATGGTGGTCGCATAGGACTAGGTGATTTAACTACACCTTGACGGGGGTGTCAAAGGATTCGAGATAAGAGGGTCGTCGCGCTCAAGGGGGTGGGACAAAACTGGACGGAAGGGTGGAACATGGGGGGGTGGATCTTTGCGCATGGGAAAGGGTGATATTGCAGAGATAGAACTGGTTCGGCCTATCGAGGGAGGAAAAAGGGGAGGAGCATGGGCGATGACCAACCCGTGCGCTTGTAGTCAACAGGGACGCGGAGGGGGGGAAAAACCTCGAGAAAAAAAAGGGAAGTGATCAAGCAGAGAATTGACCTCTGGATAAGGAAAGGCACCGAACCACTACTTTCAGGGTTGCTTACTCCTCTCGTGAAAAACAGGAAAAGGAGAATTTTGGGGCGCTCGAAAAAGGACTGGCTTCTGCGCTGTGAGCATTAAGGATTGAAGACCGCATAGAGGGGGGAAAAGAGTCAGCGTCCAGGGGAATTCTGTAAAAAGAAGTCAGAAGCCTAAAACTTCGAAGATTTCAAAAAAAAAAGCAGAAGGGAAACTACAGGGTTGAAAAGAAATGCGCGGAACGGCAAGAGGGAAAAGCGATCTTGCCTGTGATACTCTGAAGGGGGGAAGACCTTCCTCACTCGAGAGCAAAATACAATCCGTGGAGCTGGGGCTGGAGGAAGGGAGAGGAAATCTAAGGGGGAAAGGAAAATAATATGAACCTTAATTCAGGTCGACTCGACGTGGAGAATCGCGCGACTGCGGCGGCGGAGAAAGGAAAGAAGAGTGCGGCGTCATAGGTAGTGAATGAAAAAAAAGTCAAAACCGAATAAGATTTACTAATAAACAGGGGGAAGAACAGGGAAGGGATATCCAGGACAACAAGGGGAAGGGCAAGAAGTCGTAAATTGCGAAACTAGAAAAAAAAAAATAGTAACGCAACAGCGAAAGTAGGAGGGGATGAGAGTCAGTCTTGTGCTTCTTCCTGGGGATAAGAAGGAGTGTGACTCGACGGGAGGGGGGAGCGGGGAGGGGGGCGGGAGGAAAGGGGTCAGAGCTACATGGTGCGGAGGGGTAGGGTGCCAGGAGGAATCAGGGTCGTTGGTTGTGGTTTAATGAAGTTCGAAAAAGGATAGGCACTCGTGCGCGGGGGAGAAAGAAAAAAGGGGGAAGTCGCGTGAAAGAAAAGGAAAAGGGGTCAAATGCTGGGGGGGGGAACCTGACAATCGGGAAGTCAAAAAATGCCGCAGCGCAAAAAAAGGAGCAGGAAAGAAAAATAGGACGAAGAAAGCAACGCAATTAATGGTGAAGGCAAAGTTAGTAGGGAGGAAGAAGGGGGGGGGACGTTTACTCTGTTCCTCCTCTAAGTTCTATAGATAAGTGACCAGGAAGGTAGGAGTCAGTGTCGCGGAGGGTCAGAGAGAGAGTGCCTACTGCTGAGCAAAAATCTTATTGAATAGAAAGAAAAAAAGCCTTTGATTGTACTGTGAGATCACACCCAAAGATGTTGTTCGGGTGTGGATTTTGATGTGCGTACAAAGAAGTAGTGGAGAAAGCGGACAATTGAATGACCCAAGAAAGAAGAGGCTGGAATAAAAGCGGACAATGTGACAGGGCGGAGGGGGGAAAACTCGCCCCTGAAAGAGGGACTGAAGCAAAGGAAAGGGCAAAAGGGGGAAAGGGCTTCAGAGGGATAAAAGAATAAGAGGGACGGTAACTTCTGGGAATCCTTGGTACTGCTCCGTACATCAAATGAAAAGGTGCCGCACGGCTGAATAACACTTCGGAGGGTCAGGGGGGACTACAGTCCAGCAGGAAAAAATCGCGCTCCGGTCGATAGAGAGACAACGAAAGGTTCACACCCGAGCTAACATCTTACAGGGGATGCTAGGGAAATGGGACAAGATTTCGGGGGTAAACGACACTAAAAGGGAGGCGTCGTTCACATTGAAAGGGGGGGGCTCCTATGATATTACCTTGACAAAGGGACAAGCGTGAAGATACGTGGCGGAGAGGGAGGGAAAGAGAGATCGAAATTACCAGGTTGCACAACAAGGAACAAAAACAAAACACTGGGAGGGGAAAAGAGAGTCAAACGGCACTCGAGAGCTTAAGAAGCCATCTTGTATGAGAAAGGAGTAAGTTGAAAAGGAGGGAGCACTGTTGGTGGAGCATGACGACCGTGTAGGGAGAGGGCTAGTGAATTGAGCCAAAAAGAAAAAACGTCTCCAGACAGTAAGGTCTCTGGTGGGAGCTGCAGGGAGGCAAGGGGAGAACGAGGCAATGACGGAGGGTGAGCATGACTTGGGCGGTCCGGTCGAGGGTAATCTTACAATGCTCAATACGCGACGCTCCTGCTGATGGCACGCCCTTTCGGACAGTGGGGTAGCAAATAGAAGGGTGATACGGGCAGTCGGGAGACTGGATGAGGTGAGGTGGGACGAGGAAACAGGAAAAATGAGCGCTAAGCGTCATCGTAATCTAGGAGGAGGGGGCTTCAAAAACAACAAAAAGGGTGAAGCGGTGTAGGAGGAGTAAAAAGGGAGAAAAGCAAAGCGGAGGACGGCAGATAAACAGGAGAGGGGAGGAACAAATGGGCTAACAGGAATGCAGAAGGTAGGAGCGAGCAGTATCAGGAAAATCGAGCACGCGTCAAGAACATGGGACAATAGAGACCTCAAGTCGTAAGGGGGACAGGGTGGGACCGGAAATCAAAGATGAACGACGCAGGAGAGATCAGCGCAACAAGCGAAACAAGCTACCGAGGAAACCCAAGAAGGGAGCGGAAGACGGAAGAGCCACGTAACACCCTCAACGAAGAGTAGCGGGAAAATGTGTCCTCAAGCTATGTCTCGAACTCAAAAAAGGGAGCAGACGCAACGAAGACAGCCGGGAAAGAACGAGCACAAGTGCAGGGAGAAGGATCAAAAGAAAGTAGACGAGGGGAGATGGGCGCGACGGCCTTCTCAGAAACATAGCTATCTCTCTGCGGAGGACCAGGTAACTGAAAGGGTAGACAAAAAAACGCGGGGAGGGCGCGGAGAGAAGGTCGCTGTCGACGGAGATCGACTTGGGAAAAAGGAAACAACGTTTGTGCAATCGCGATTTGTGGTTGAGTCAGTGTACCAGGCAAGGAAGAACAGAGGTCTGCTGGGGGATGCTGGGGTGGGGGATGTGGAAACTGTGGGGCTTTCCTGGGGGGCGAGGAAAAAAAAAAGAGATCAAGCCCTGTTCGGGTCGAATGCGGAGCACCGTGGAGGAAGAAGAAAAGAAGATCGAAGAGGAACTGGGAGGATGTAAACGGTTAAGAAAAGCGGGGAACGATACTTAACGATTCTCTGAATCCTAACTCAGAAGGATTGAATGTCCACAAATCCTACCCGGTGGTCGTTTGAAGAGTCATGAAATAATACACTACGGGAGGAGTCCTGGGAGTGGAAGAAGGATTAAGAGAGGAGTTTGGGGAGGGAAGTTACTTCAAGGGGGAGAAGGAGGCTACAAGTTCACTCGAGACTTTGGAGTCAAGGGGAGTCAAACAGAGCGGGGGAAGAAAAAGAACGCGCCCCGCATTCCGTTAAACGGAGCTACAGACGGGATAAAAACACGTGCGCGAAAAAAAGAAAGGTTTTGCAAGGAGGCTATCCAGAGGATGAGAAAAAGACGAATGTCAATCCAGGTTTCAAGTGCGCAAGTAGAGGAATATTTGAGAAAAGACCCGGTAAATTTAGACGACGATCGAAGAGGGAAAGATGCAGGGAAAACTGTCTCTAGTAGAAAAACTGCCGGTTTCGTCGCCGTCGGAAGTAGGTGATCACCTGAAAAGGAAAGGGATTCATAAAAGACGTTGAAAAGGACTTCGCGCAAGCGAAGATCCAATGGGGTCAGTCAAGAGTTGTGCATGTATGCGCATGCTTGAAACACACATAGGGGAAGTGGGCCAGTAGGTCGAGTCAAACTCTAGCGGGTACACGAATCGGAAGCGTGCAATGGCGCAATCTGCGCAACACCCGTATGGAGGTTAGAGAAGTCGGGAAAAACAAAAACTGGAAAGTAGCGAGCGGTAAACGTATAAAAGGTAAGCGACCTAAAAACACAAAAGGGAAAAACAAGAGCGCCACGAAGTTTAGGGGTCACTTGTGGTGTACTGAAACGATTATCAGCGTCTAGGCATAATTTACTGAACGGGTCGGGGTTTCGTACAACGCGGCGACAGGATGTCAAACAAAGCCCCAATTCACATAGAGCATCGGGGGGGGGATGGACACACGCAGGCGTGATTGCCTTGGTGTCCTCCTTCGAGGGAAAAAGGGAAAGGGGCCAAATTGGGTTTCCCTAGGAAAGACGGTCAATGTGTAAAGGACAAACAAGGGAATCGAATTGAACCCAATGTGCTTTTCAACCGAGTCCCAAATCGCAAATTGAGGGAAAGACAGAGCAAGTGAGTGGTAGTTCCGGGTCACATTTATGGATTCAAGGGGTCTTGAACAGGTCCGAGAGGACTATTATGGGGAGCCTTCCCAAAAAAGGAAACTCAATAAACTAAGCAACAGGGGTTTACCTATCGCGAGTGGTGGTGGTTGTAGAAGTAGGAACATTAACTGGCGGAATACAAAATAGGGGTCAACTCCCGCTCGAAACGATGTTCTCTAGGCAAAGTGAATGAGCCGTTCGGTGGGGAACACTTAGGATAACATGAAAATGTGGATCAACCGTTGATGTCGAGAAACAGAGACCCGGACTCAAAAGGTTCTAAAAAACCGCGTCCAGAAGTAAATGAAATCAAGGACAGAGGAAAATTTGCAGATCTGATTAATTCAGAAAGCAAGGAGTGCGAAGATGGAAGGGTAGCATTTGAAGGAAGGACTATCACGGAATTAAAAAGCATAATCAGATAACAAGCTCTGTTAATGCTTAAGTACGTAACATTTCGTTGGGTGGCCAAATGCCTTTACGCTAGGGGGCTGACGGAAGTCGGTGAGTCCATTCTGACGGAATTCATGTTCATTCGCTCATGAAATTATGGGGGGGAAGGAAAAAGGTTAAATTCAATATAAGAGGCGAAACAACAGGGGGAGGTAGAAAGTATATAGGGGAAGTTCCTCTTTCTCGGCCGGACGCTGACATAATTCGGTAGGAAAAGTATTCAAAATACCTCAATTGTCGAACGAAGGAGCTTAGTACACGGCATACGGACCAAATCCAAGGCCGCTTCAGAATTAAAAAGCATAGGGGTAAAGGTCTGGCTGCTGGAGGGTAGTCAGGTCTCCAACTGATTGAAGAGTGAGGAAAAAATCTAAAGAGGCATTCAGTCCTTTCGAAGTTTTCAGTCGTCTTGATCCTTGTTGGGAAAGGGTCTTGGGGTGCAAAGGGCTCGGAGGGGGGGAGATTGTACAAATGTTAGAATCTCGTTTATCCGCAGGTGTTCAAAGCCATGGCGATACCGCCAAGGCGTAGGGATTGTGCGCAAGCGTAGCCAACTTTCTTGTTCTACGGGAGGCGGGTATAGGGCCACACTGGGGGAGGTATAAGTCCATTTGTTTCGGAGGATCATCAAGAAAAGGCCAGATCCTCTTAAATGGCCAGAGAAAACCTAAAAAGGGGAACGAAAAAATCAAAAGGATGATGGAGAAAAAGGAAAAGTGGTTGGGAAAAAGGAGAAAATTGGGGGGACATCAGGTGAAAAAAAGAGGCGAGTTGATGGGATTGGTCAGGGACCCGGATGACCTCCGTGCAACGGACGGTGGAACCTAAGTGATTCAACCTAAGACGCAGCTGAGATGAGCACAGGTATTTGGAAAGGGGGTCCTAACGAAAAGAACTGGACGAAAAGTATCCATCGACCGCGAGCATAGTTTCGCCAGATAACAAAAAGGCCTTCCCCGACAAAGTTCGGAGCATGTGTTTGGGAGGTCATGGGGGTAGTGACGGGAGGAATCTAGATTGTAATAGGAGGGGCTAGGGGTCAATGAAAGGAACGCCAAAAACAGGGAGAGGAAGAGGTAGGTTACGCAGCTTGCCAGCAGACAGCGCTTCTATAGGGATTATTGACTCTCGGGGGAAAGAGAAAATACTGGAACAACTCACGAGGAGGTTGCTAGCGCCTCCCATACAACACCCTGGCATCAAAGGCGGGTTAATCCTTTGGTCTGGGCAATGTACCAGTACATATATAGGCGGGTAGGCATCACTACGTTCTGATTAGGTCGCTGTCGTGGGGGGGTTCGATAGTCGGCCCCCTTCATCACGGCGGAGCTTCTAGAGGGCCTTGTTAATGTTTGTCTGGGTCAGCCCGAAGAACAGAGGGACCGAATGGACCGCAATAGGACATCGCAACAACCTTCCTTTTCTTGTCTCTGGAAGTTCTGTCCACATGTTAGAAGAAAGGAAAAAATCTACACACGAGTCTTCAGTCCAAGTGTTGGGGCGGTGAAAAAATCTTCAAGTCTCGTGACCCACCTTGGAAGACCTGGAAATGTCCTGCGCAGTGGCGATACTTCGCTGGTAGCGAGCTGACCGAGGTAAGAAAACAAATACTGGTGCGCACCAGTTGGGGCAGTTTATATCAATGCACCGATGCAGGATTGGGGGAGAGACTTCGGAGGATAGGGGGGAGGAAAGGACAACCACGACTTATTAGGAAAAAGATCTCTTTTTCTATGGACGTCGAATCATCCCCCTCTTCAGTTGCATCAGTTGGATCTTGTCTGTTTTGCTGGGGGAGCAACCTTCCCTTCTGGTCTACTTCCGCCCCCCCCTTTTTTCTTTGTCGGAAAGGAATTCCCTCAGGGTTTCGTGTGTGCTGTCTTGGATTCTGCCTCTGCTCGCTAATGTTGGACAACAAAAAAAAAAAAAAAAAAGAAAAAAAGAAAACATTACACCAACCACACAAACAACAACAAACCACCCAAACACAAAAAACCAAAAAAAGGAAAAAAAAGAACAAAAAGAAAAAAAAAGAAACGCCACCACACAACACCATAAAACAAAACAAAAAAAAACCTAAAAAAACAAAAAGGACAAAATCTCCTGAACTTCAGAGCCCTTTTTTTTTGGAGGAGGGAGGCGATGGACACGCCAGTGCGATGTGGGCATCGCTATTGATGACTTGGGAGCAACGGTGGAAGGCGGATCTATTAGGCAGCGAATGGAAATCTCGGTCAGAGGGCTCGGAAAGGGGCGAAAAGAACGAACGGGGGGGGGGAATAGTAGGAGATCTTTGAAAGAAAAACAAAAGTGGGGGGATCAAAGGTAGGCGGCCGGCCGTGGAGTTACCGAGGTCTCTCGAAATTAAAAGGAAGAACGCGACCAAGCTAAATAAGACCGGAGGAATTAAGCGATTGGGGGGAAAAGGAAAACCGTGAGAGACATCTTGTCGACAAAGATGTTAGATTTCTAAAAACTGTTTTTTAAGAGGAAGAGAAGTGGAGAGAAAGGGCCGCGAAACGACGAGCGAATTACTTTTCTTCTTAGGAAGGGGTTCGGAGTCGTCCAAGCAAGGGCAGGAAAAGGGTTCAGGGAAGGTCGGATTGTTCCAGGGAGGGGACTGTTTGGAACTTTGAGGAAGAAAAGAGGATAAGGGTCAAACAGGACATCTCTTGATTAACCGGGAGCACAGGTCGCAATAGGGAGCAGCAGGTAAGTTAGAAGGATCGGCAGACACGTGTTCGCACTTAATCAAAAAAAAAAATTGTGAAACCGCTCGCTTGACTTGCGCGAGGGGGGAAACTACGAATCTCGGGGGGGAAATCAAAGGGGGGACACGTTAAAAAAGTCTCTGAGCGTAAATGACTAAATGATAGGGTTGTCATTTGCGAGGATACCCCGTAAATATCCCGATCTCTTCCCTCGTGAATAGGTCCGGAAGGGAACAAAACATAGCGGTCGCCAAGGGTGGTCCACGGAAACGTTCAACCGAAAAAGCAAACTCCGCGGGGAAGGCTACAGAAAGCAAGCGTGAGATGGGAGATGAATGGTGCCAGTTCCAATGTGGGATCTACTATAAACAAACACGGAGGAGGACATATCATCTATTCCCCATGGGGGGGGGGGGGGGGTAAAAAACGCACTGACGAGTACTAGATGGTCGCGTAAGGACTGCGATGGGAAGTGGATTAGCGTCAGCAGTGTGCTCCCGCGATTTGTTGGGCGGTAAGGGACGGGAAGAAAGGGTCAAGAAGCTTGAGCTTACGAGGGGTGGGCGTAGAAAGAGAACGCATTACTCAATTGGAAATGGCGATTGGTAAGGTCAATTTGCTGACGGATAGGGAGGGTGAACAGCACTAAAATGTGGAGGGAGCATCTGAGCAGAGGGCAACATGGTTATGAGTCTAGAACACAAGTTGAGAATGTTTAAGCTACGGCATTGCAGGTTCTGAGAAAGTGACGAAGGGGCTCGCGGCTCTGAAAAATAAATTGGAAAAGGGGAAATTTTTGTGCACGACAATGAGAAGAAGGGGGAGAGTCAAATCTCCAAAGAACCAGGAAGACCTTCGGTCAATATAGAAATGAAAACTTTCCGACTTGTGGCGCAACAGAGGGGGGAAATCTACGACGATCCAAGGGAGGAGGACGGGAAGAAGAGGAGGAGGAGACTACGGTGGGAAGGGAGCAGTCCGGTATAGATGTAGCACATTTAATTCTCGGGAAGGACCTCAAAAAAATGTGGAAGAGAAGCTGCTGATCGACAGAGTAGATTCACGGGGGCTTGGGGGGACAATGCTGGGAAGAGAAAATCGGGGGGAGGGGAGCGGGGCGCGCCGGATGTTTCCTAGAGTAGAAACGAAGAGTAGAGCCCTGCTCATGAGAAAAGTAAGGTTGAGAGCTGAGTCGAAGATCCACGGAAGGACCGTGGAGGAAAAAGAACAAACTCTTCATCATAGCGCAAGAGGAAAATCTAAAGGAGAAGTAATTGTAGATTCAAAACTCAACTTGGATTTTCAATGCGAGAAATCACTCACAGGTGGCTGCATTCAGGGGAACATGGAAATAAGAGGGATAGCACGGGATAATGGCACTGGACAAATGCGAGGTTCGAAGAAGCCAAATGGGTTGTCTACCGATAGCGCTAGTGGTGAGTCCCAGTGCGATCAACAACCCTGCCTAGTCGATTTGTTCCGCCATGAGGGCTCTGACAAAGTGCCCAACGCCAGGGGGAGGGCATAAGAATCCTTAGGCACAAGGCGAAAACCAGATAAAACAACTGGTGAGCACGAGTCGACAGTGGGTTGTGGAACGCGGCGAGATCCTACCATCTGCAAAAGATCGCCAAGCGAATGGACAATTCCAGGGGGTCAAGTGAGCAAGAAAAACACTGAATAATAGGCGCAATAACCGCAACTTAGAAAAACGTCTGGGAAGAGGAAGCTGAGCACTGGTGGCTCCTGAAATCAAAGGCGAAAAAAAAAAAAAAACAACAGGTTTACTAAGAAGAAAGGGTTGAGA
>Ga0179593_1309289_pt1 | contig 10897 bp, 14 predicted proteins | sample CZODoug2_1_08_16_FD_185931 | JGI IMG/M metagenome (GOLD analysis project Ga0179593, IMG submission 185931) | Vadose zone soil fungal communities from Angelo Coast Range Reserve, California, USA - CZODoug2_1_08_16fungal (PacBio error correction) | ecosystem: Environmental > Terrestrial > Soil >...
AAGGCCTCCGCATTATAAAAAAAGCACGTCCTGAAGAAAATGGGTAAGGACACCACACTACCCAAAAATCGCCTGCCCCCGGGGAGGGAGTCTTTCAGGAAAAAAATTGGACTCCCCGAGCAACAAAACAATGCACCTGCCACCACTCGTTCTGGGGTCACACCTAATCCCAGGGAAAAAAAGGTAAGACAAACGGGGGAGGAACCGAGAAACCAATTCTCAACACAGAAAAGAGATACTCACTTAGAGACAAAATTGATGAAAAAATATCTTGGCCAAGGAGTTGCTTACACCTCGCAAAAAACGAATCGAAAAGGAAAGGAGAAGAGATAAAGAAAGGATGCAAAAAGGACGAAAGAAAGGAAGGACGGAACAGGAAACACTCCCGGATCTCATCCCCACGGGGCCCCCCAACGGAAAAAAAAAAAAGCGAAAAGTAAAATCCCATAAATAAAATCCAAACACATCGTGGAAAACAAGAAAGGTGGTGGGGGGGGTACGATAACAGGGGGGGGGGAAAAAAATTGGAAGGACGTTCCGAAAAACACCACCGAAAAAAAGAGGGTGACCAACCAACTTTTAACCCCGGGGTAAAATTGGAGGGGAGCCCGTGCTAAAAAGGGTCAGGGGCCAAGGTTCCGGACAAACCCAAAAAAAATTTGAAAAAGAGGGGGCCTGGGAAAAAATCTATCCGTCTTCAAACCTTGACCTCAAAAACAAGAAGCAGAAATAAGGAGATATCCTAAGGGAAAAAAAAATAACGAAAGAAAAAGGGGGTACATCAAAAAAGGAGTGGGTTTTTCCTCCCTCTGGAAAAAGGGCCTCGATCGATCCGAGGTGTGAAGAGAAAACGGAAGACAAAGGAAGAGTGAATGGGGTCCAAGGCCCCAGAAGCACCGAAGGAAAGAAAAAACGGAACGCGCAGGGGAAAAAAAAAAAAAAAGGGGAAGGGGCACTCACGGACAAAAAATGAGGGACGAAAAAATGCATGAAGCGAACGTAACAACGGTGTCTTTGCCAAACGAACCCATATGGGGACAAAAGAAAAGCGATGGGAGTTCCGTGTAAAATGAAAAAGCCACCCATGCCCCCCAATGAACGGTCGAAAACCGGAAACAAAAACTTGGTGCACAGGGAACCTAATTTGTAATGCCCCAAAGGGGAAGAATCAAAAGTATGAAGGGACCCCGGGGCTTACCAACCACGGTGTAAGTGGATGCCTTCCTGCCACGGGAGAAAAACTCGTAAAGCTAGTTTTCAAATGAGGAGCATGTTACGGGAAAACGGTGGACAAGGAAAAAAAAAAAATCTTTTTTTGGGGGGTCGAAATCAGGTTTGGGGGGAGGGTTCCGGCCAAGAAACAAAAAAAACCCTTGGAACTAAACGCTTTTGGAACAAAAAAAAAAGTCGGACGGGCCCACAATTTAAGAAACCGGCGCAACGATAAAACGGCGGGGGGGCACCAGGCAAGTGGGGTCACGGGGTGTAAGGACAAAATCGATTTCGCAACAAAGAAAAAGGGCCTGCAAAGAACAAAGGACAGGCACAAATCGGGCCTTGAAAACAAGCGGTGTTTTGTGTTTCAAATCGCGGGCCACATCTTGGGCTGAGGGGCGGGTCTTGGGCGAGGGCGGAAGAGCCCCCAAAAGGTAAACGAGAGTAACTCCCTGCAAAAAAAAAAAAAAAAAAGTCATGGGACCGTTTTTACAAAGTAAAAGAACGGGGGGGCGGAAGGGTCCCACGCGCCCCCCGGTCGAAAGGCCCTCCGAATGTAAGAGAAACGCAGCTAAAATCGGTCCAGAGGACTGGGTAACTCTCCGGAAAAAAAGATCGGGGCCTAAAAAGAAACCAATTTTTGGTGCAAAAAAGAAAGAGGCTGGACAAAAAGGGATCGTCGGAGAATAGTCCAGGGGAACAAAATAAAAAAGTTGGGGTGAAACAAACACATAAAGGGGTTTTACTTGTGAAAAGAGGGGGGGCCCCCAAAGGTGCAGGATCACAAACCAAAAGTGGGGGGCCTGGGGAACTGAATGGGTCGTCTGCCCAAGAAAAAAGAATTCCCGCAGGGGAAAATCCTAAAGCCGAAAAAAAAAAAACAGCACTACAGGGACACATTTTTGTTTGGCAGGGAAAAAGAACGAGGCGAAAGCAAGCACATCAGAACAGCACCAGACACTCCCCAGGGAAAGTCGTCCACGGGACAAGGGAAAATGCCGAATAGAAAACGCAGCAAAAAGTCGAAAAAACCAGCCTAGGGTACCCTGACGTCGGTTAGATCAGAATAAAAGAAAGGGGTCTAAGGACTAGAGCCCGTCTCCTCAACCCCAAAACGACCTCAGGGCTTACAACAAGCTGGGGTTGGTGTCTCGGAAAAAAAAAGACCCCTACGGAAGAAGGGGGGAAAGTTTTCAACCCAGAAAACAGAAAACGGAAGACCCAAGAGATTTCCAGGTCCCTGTGAGAGAGGGGGGAAAAACATCACCCAGTGGAAGACGAAAAAGAAAGGTGACGTCCCAGCAAAAACAATCCATTCCACGGGGAGACACTAGGAGGTGTGGGGCCCTGGGGGGGAAAAAGTCAAAGAAACCAGCGACAAAAAGAATTCGGGGCAACGAAGTAGAATTCTGCCGGCCAACAGGGGTCAGGCTTGGGGAATGTAAATGCAGGGGGGGGGGGGCAAAAATCAAAACAGTTGGGGAAGGGTCGAACCCCTTCTTGTTTGGCGAAAACAACTCGGGCAAAAAGGAAGCAAAAAAGTCAAAAGGGTGCCTTGACGGGGCCACTCGAAGAGTCCAGGGGGGGTGACTATCCCGGACTGAAGACAGGAAATTAGGGTGCCAGCTACAAAGCCGTTGGGGGACAGTGAACAAAAGGGTTCAACGCCGGGCAACACCCTGAAAAAAGAGGGGGAAAGGATACTGACAACATGAGGTTGTAACTTCCCAGGGTTCTATTAGGGAGGAACACACCTACCCGACAAAACGATCTGACTTCTCACAAAGTCCTGTTTGGGAGAACTCAAAAAAAGAAAAAAAAAAAAAAAAAAAAACTTTATGGCCGTGAAGGGGAACCTAACCAAAACGCGACAAGCCCGGGGAAGTCCCTCCTCGGGCCCCCGCTTCTGACACCTTCAATGGAAGTTTACGTAACTGGAGAGAACGTGACGGAAAGCCCGGATTGGGCCGGTTTTGCCAACCTAGGGGGAGGTGGGGAGATTTGTTTGGGGGGGTGAGGGCCACTATCCGAAAAGTAAAAAAATAAAAAAAAACTACAGGCCGGAGGGGGGGACGCGTGACTCACTGGGGTGACCCGCAACGACCGCTAAGAAAAACATGTAAAAGCGGCGCCACTTCAATCCCCCTCCGAAAAAAGCAAATGACGCCCCCTAAAGGAATGCTGTAAAAAACGAAAAAAAAAAAAATATCATCAACGCGCGTGACTTCCCTCCGGGGATGGGTCGGGCGGGCGAAAAAGGTTTCAGGGAAAAAAAAAGGAGACTAACATCGAAAATGTCCATGTGACTGAAAGGATTTTCCGCGCAATCAGAAGCAAAAACCCCCCAAAAACACGTCGCGAAATTCAAATATAGTTGGGTGATTGGGTCATCAGCAAAAGGAAAGGAAATCACAGGCAGCAACACACGTGCACGAAGGGAAAGGTTAAGGTTGAGTATCATCAAAAATCAAAGAAAAAAAAAAAACGGGTAAGGAGGAAAAATCTTATGAGATAACCGAATAAAATGCTCCCCGCCCAATGCACGCAAACAAACCGGGACTAGCGCAAGGGGAAAAACTATTTGGACGGTTTTAACGCCAAGGAACAAAAAAAGGGGAAAAGGGGGGGGGCCCGGCGAATATGGAAAGCACGGGAGCCCATTAACCCCACATACCCCTTCTCACAACGAACGCCGACAACATCGTGAAACCAAAGAGAATTGGGGTTTGACCAGGAAAACTCAAAAAAGGACGTTAGGGAAAGCCGGGGCCTCTCTGTTCGGGGGAGAGGGGGGGAAACAGGGGTGTTGCTAGGGAAAAAATTAAATCGGTAAAGCACGAACAACGGTCAAAAAAAACCCGTGTACACGGGGAAAGCTGAGGATCAACTGCTGCTCCAAAGGAATTGGGAAAAGAGACAAATCACGAGACAGGAACCTCAAAAACAAACCAAAAGACTGGACGAACTCGCGCTAAAACAAACTGAAAAAAAGGGGAGACCGCATGGGTCGAAAAAAAGTTGGGGTGGTTGGGAACGGACGTTTGGGGTTCCCCAAAGAGCATTTGGTGGGGGGGGAAAACCTTGAAGAGAATCCAACCGAACAGAGCGAGGGAATTAGGAACAGGGGGGATTTTCCCAACCCTCAAGACCACGCCCAACAGAGGGGAACAAACCAGAGCGCAATGCCCAGCAAAAAAAACCAAAAAAAAGCGCTCATCTTGGTGAGTGTGGCCTAAAAAAAAAGGGAAAAAGGTTTACAGACAAGCCGCACGTTTGTCACGCGGAAAGGATCAGTTTTACTGGGGGAAATCAGACTTGGTTTGGAAACCTTACACGAGAGAGAACGACTGGGAAAGGACATCGGGAGAAGGTGTTTCCCGGATGTGAGGTGGGAACCGAACGGCCACCATGAAAATGAAAGTGGCCTAAAGGGGTGAATTTCGAAAACTGAAAAAAAAAGTGGCAGCAAGCCGGAAGTGGCGACGCGCTGGGGGGGGAAAGGGACGTTGAAAGGGGTGGGACCAAGAAAAAACCGCGAAACCCGCGAAGGGAAAGATCGTGGCGTTTCGGAGATGGGGACGAAAAGAGGATCCGTTTCACTGGAAAGGTTCGGAATAGGGTATGTCAAAAAGGGAAGAAAAAGGAACGAAAAAATGAGGGAGGGGCGCGAAATGGTCATGGAAAAAGTTGTCACGCGCCGGGAAAAACGTGGGGGGTTTGGTAAAAGCAAGGGAACAAACGGCTTGAAGAGAGGGAGGGGGAGGTTCGGAAAAACCCGGCAACAGAAAAACTTTCGCACCAAATACTCGAAGAAATTGCACCCCTTCAGGGGATATAACGCTCGGGACCACGACAGGGGTAAACAACCAAATGTGCGTCCCCCCAAGGGGGAAAAAACGGGGCCCCACGAGAAAAAGAGTGTCACTTGCTGGGCAGCGAAAATGCGGCCGAAAGAGTGAAAAAAAAGTCTCGGCCGGTTCGCTTCACCAAAAGGAAACGGGCGGAACAAAACAAACCACACGTCGTACGGGAGGCAGAAAAATGGTCGTTGAAAAAAGCAACCGCCGGGTTTGGGAAAAGAACTGGCAAAGTCAAAAAAAAGGTTACAAAAGGCAAAAATTTGCGACAAAGGGGTGCCGGCAGGAAAAAAAAACAGGCCAGTTACCAACAACCGAGAAAAAAATCCGCGCCGTCGAAAAAAACCCTCTAGGTGGGGGGCGAGAGCTAAAAAAAAAAGTGGCACACTCCCGGGGAAGGGGCGCCGCCTGGAGCCGACGTTAATATACAAAAGGGCCCGGGTAAAAAGCCGTTGCCGAAAAAAACGCAAACCTAGATCAATGGTCGATTCTGGATAGAAAAAGGGATCCGAAAAAGAAAAAAACGAAAAAAGGGGCACCAAAAAAGATCCAACCATATTGAACACTCACCCGTTTAAGCAACCCCTCTTTTGGCGGGAAGAAACTTCGAATAAAGGAAGGGTTTCAGTGGGGAGGAAACATCGATGGCCTTCAAAACAAGAAACGGGACCCCCCAAGGAAAAAACGGGAGAGAGGTCGTGACAAAATAGGGGTTGGGTCCACTGAAAAAAGGTGGGGTGGGCACAGTTGGAGTGTTCCCAAGTTTATGGGACAGGCACCGACAAGAAAAACCCATGCGCGCAGAACTAATAAAAAAAAGTTGGTTGTTGCCGCACGAAAAGGCGTTGAATAGAGTAACGCGCTAACCCTCACAGAGTAGGACTCAAGACCGAACCGACAAAGGCAATCGTCGGAAAGGAAAAAGCCATGAATACATTTTTGACTTATCCAGTACCCATTGGCCAGAGAAACCTACCCTCCTCCAATTTGGGAACCACCTGGCAGAGGAACCCGAATCGTCTCGCTGGAGTGCCAAAAAAAAAGCAACCCAGAATTTGTCTGGTCATTTGACGCAGGGGACTCGGGGTTGGGGGAAAAACAGCCCGGAGTCGCAAAAAAAAGGAAAAGACCCTCAAAGAAAAAAAAAAAATCAAAAGGCAGTCACTTTTTGAAACGGAAAGTCAAAAAACCTCCTGGGGGAATGTCCAAAAGGTTGTGGGCCTTCTGGGGAAACCCCCAAGAACCAACTCAAAGGAGGATTTGCGGTTTGGGGGAATCAACCTCGGAATCGATCCCCTTGACAGCGGTCTACAAACAAAAGACAGACAAGTTGATGAACCCATGGGTCTAGGCCCTCCCAGAAAAGGGATGCCAAAAATTCACGACACGTAGCGCTTCGGCAGGGCAGGGTCCAAAAGGGAAGATATTTGAGAAAGTGGCAAGACTCACTTCCGCCGCCCCCAGGGAAAAATCCAACAAAGAAAAGTAGCACAAAGAACATGGACCTGGCGCAGTTGGCAAGATGAGGAAACCCGTTGACGCCGGGGGAAGAAAAACTCGGAAAAAACCCAAAAATAAAAGTTGGGAGCAATGAACATTGGTAGCCAAGGGGGGGGGGGAGGATTGAATCGTCCTAAACACCTCCGGGACAGGAAAGGGTCCAAGAGGGTCGGGGAAACTTCCTTTGATTGGCCCTGCTTTGTCACGAGGACAAAGCCCATCACTTTTGGGAAAAAAGGAGTTTGAAATCGGCAATGCGGGGCGGCTCGGGCCAAAATTAGGAGGGGGATAAACTGCCAAAGGACAAAAAAAAAAAAGCGCAAGTCATCGCTTGGGGAAGATAACGGCTCGTTTGCGGGGCGGATGGAGAGGGCCCGAAAAGGGGAAAAAAAAGGGACCTTTCTCTGCCGGAAGCGGTCGCGACAGGTTGTTGGAAAAAGGAAAAAAAGACGCAAAACGAGGGGGCGCGCAGTTTTGGCCCTAGGCAGGCGAGGCCGGTGAGGCAAGGGGGAGGAAACTCATCTAGCAAAAACAAAAAACACACCAAACGAGGCAAGGAAAAGAAAGGGAATGATGCGACTTGGACAGAGGCCCACGCTCCGAAAAATTCCAGAAAGCGCGGAAAAAAACAACGAAATCTTCCACGCGTCCCGGTGCCCAAAAAATTGAAGGGACCAAACAATTGAAAAGCACAAAGGACAACTTCCCCAATATACCTAAACTGGTGTGGGTACAAAAGGGTTATACCTCTGACATCGGGGCACAAAAAAAAGCCCCACCTATGGCCCGGGGAAGGAAAACGGCCCTAGAAGAGAAAAGGGTGGGTAGTTTTAGGCCAAGGAAGAAAAGAAATCGAGCCGATGCCCTGGTTGACGGGAAGACAAAATCCTTCTTGGGACAACCAAGGAGCCGCTGGACAGAGGGAAACGAAAAAAAAAAATAAACGATAGAAGAACCCCGCAAAAGACCCCGAAGCGTATTACTACAAAGACAAAAGACGCAAAAGAAAAAAAAAAAATACTTTTGGTAAAAAGGGAACCCAAGTGTGTTTTGTTTTTTCTTGGATTCACGAACCCCTCACAACAACAACTCGTTGGCACCACGTCCTATCAACCAGGTTAAGGGGGAGTATCCCGGGCCGCAGGGTCCCAGAAGAAGTTTTCAAAGGTAAGACCGCCGTGAAGTGACTCGTGATGGGGGTACCTCATCACACAATGACGTTAAAAAAAAAAAGAGAAACGGTATGATAAGTCCAGAGAATTCCCTAGTGAAAGAACGGACCAAAAATTTGGGGAAGACCCCAGGAAGAATGGGGGTTTGTCTGCGTTCGACAAAACCCCTCTTGGTGGGGTAAAGGCGCAGAAAAAAAAAAACAAAGACAGGTGGAAGAACCCGCCCCCGGGGACATCACGGAAAAGAAGTTTAGGGGGGGGAGGGGGGAATTTGAAAGAAGGAAAAAAAAACCCTCAAAAAAAATAAAAAAAAAACACGGGGGAAGAAAGGTCACAACCAAAAAAATAAGGCAGAATCATCCGACCTACGGCCAAAGTTTTCAAGGTAAATGGGGGAACGGGTACCTTTTGACGGACCGGTCCAACCCGCCAGAAGAGTTAAAAAAGAAAAAAAAAAAAAAAAAAAAAAACATCTGAGGCTGGGGGCTGGAAACACTCGGCTGCAAAAAGCCGAGATGTAAACCATCGGGGGAAGGGGGGGGAAAACGGTCTTGGGGAAAAAAAAAAAAGTTGCTATGGCTGTTGTTTAATGGAAAATTGACAACCAGGGGTCCTTCAGCAAAAAAAATGAAGTTTTTCATAAAGGAAAGGGGAACCTACCGAAGGGGTGTGGGACAGGTGAAGGGGGTTGTCTGTCCTGGAGGAGGCGAAATACTCGTGAGCAAAAACGAGTGGGAAAAAGATGGAGGAGAACTGCAAAAACTTCGTGGATCTTTCTCAGGAAAAGGGGGCCTTGGAGGGTCTTGCCCGCACCGCATGAAGAACCCCGAAAAAACACCAAAGTTGGGAAGCCGCGGTCCAAAAAAAAAAAGGGAGGAGGAACGCGCTACGTGGCCGTGGGGACAGTGCCAGTCAGTGTGGAAGAAAAAGAGTCCAACAAAAAGTCAAACAAAAGGAAAGTCCCCCAGGCAAAACCTCGTCAACGAAAAGGCAATTCCAGACATAACGGGCCACATTTTCAACAAAGGAGGGGTTCAAGTCAACCTTCTCGGAAAACTAGGGGACGGGTTCAAGGGTGGGGGAAGGGGAGGGAGATCGACGCAAAGCAACGAAATGTTCCTGACGGGCATACTTGGAGTGTACAGCACCAAGTGCAACCCAAAAAAAGGGCCTAGAAACTCCAAACCACAAACCGCAAAAAAAAAACGCGTTTGACCACAAAAAGGGGGAACTGACGGAAAAATCGCAGAAAAAAAAAAAAGACTCAAATCCCGCGGTTGAAAAAAAGAGAACCTTCGGACAAAAAAAAAAAAGGGGCAAAAATCCGCACACCAAACGTTTTGGCGGAAAAAAGACTAAACCGGGATGAACTCGTCAGAAGAGTTCCATGACGACAAAAACAGGGGACAAATAATTGTGCCTTGGAAACGAGTGCCCCAATAACCGTGTTGCAGAAAACACAAAAGAGGGGTTTTTCTGAACCGATGTCGCGAAACGCGAAAGAGTACCTAATAAAAAGCAAAGGTAGAAGCGAATAAAAATCACACACTCCTCGGCGTTAAAAGCGGAGACAAAAAATTCGCGCAAAAGAAGGGTAAAACGCCATCGGGACGATTCAGAAGATAACCAGCAGAAAGAAAATCGGCTCGCAACAAAAAACGAAACTGGAGAAAAAAAAACGAGACGAAAGCGCGAAAGCAGTGCTGAGCCTGTATATCAAAGAAAGCCACAGAGAGAGGGGTTGAAGGGGGAAGCTGCGTTACGAGACGGCGCCCGAAAACAGCCCTCCAAATAGAAACAGCAAAGCGTGGTGGGTAAGTTTGTGGTTTGCGGCGGTCCAAAACAAAAAAAAAAACCCCAGCCTGTTCCCGCCTACCCCCGGAAAACCGCCAAAAAGACATCGGCTCGGCCGAGGTTTGGTTTCGGGACAGGTGCGACCTGGGATCAGGAAAAAAAGGGAAGGGAACCTCCGAGAAAACGGAGTGCCCGCATACCGAAATGACAAAACGATGCCTCCCGGACTCGCCGGCGGAAACAAACGGTTTGTGGGGGTCCGGGTTTAATCAACAGAAAACGTGGCAGGGACCAAAAATCGGGTAAAGGTGACGAAAGGGTGCCCCTCCCACCGGTAAAAGGGGGTCACATCACACTGTAGGGTCAAACGCAAGTTTGAGGGCTCAAAACGGTGGAGGGGTCGGAACAACATCGGGAAAAACAACTTTCCCCGCTAGGCCCAAGCACGTGCAACGGGCAGGGTCGGGCCCACGGACAAAAAGTTCGAAAATAAAGGTCAGCGGGCAGAAGAGGCCAGTGGGCCACAGAGACCAGCTCGGGGTCCGGGGCACGAAAAACTTTCCCCGCCCGCATTAAACCGACAGGGGACCAAAAAAAGCAATCCATACAAAAAAAAAAAACACATACACAGACGGAGGTCCGGGGGAAAGGCGAGGGGGTGGGCGTGGGGAGGAAGCCCACCCCGAAAAGCAGCGCCCCTCATTGGTCCTTTGGGTTTGGGGGACCGCGCCGAAGAGACACAAAGATTCTTCACGACAAAGGTCAAAAACCCAAAAAGGCCTCCGGCCATATAAATGCTGACTGGCTGCGGAGCATAGAGGAAAGCCTGGTCCCAATTTTTCGATGGGTTTGCAGGGGGGTCGCTGGACTTGTGGGAGTTGGGGAAGGTGAAAAAAACCCGAGCCTTCGCGGGCCCACAAAACTGGACTAACTTCCTTGGGGGAAAAAACGGGGGCGGTGGGATGGTGGGGGAAAAACGCCGAGCGCAAGAGGACACAGCAAGAACCCCTGGGAAAAAAAAAAAATCCAGGACCCCTCATGGCAAAGCTGCGCCCACGTTTCACCCCCGAGTGAGGGGAAAAAATAAAAATATCGTCCGCCCCCGTACTTGGCCGAAAGTTGCTCGGAAGAGGGGGGGAGTGGCGTGTCCTAAAGGTGTGTGTTAGTGGAAACACTGACAAAAACCTTACGCTGGGGTGACCTTCCCTGTTCAAGGAAGAGGACCAGAACACCCCTAAAAATCATGGCGCTAAAAAAAAGGAAAATAGGGTTTTCCTTGTGACGCCTGGCCAAGGAAAAAGGTCCTAAGAAAAACAGGCCGCAGCCCCCCCCGCAACATGACTGGTCCGGTTATCGAGA
>Ga0179593_1335138_pt1 | contig 10897 bp, 10 predicted proteins | sample CZODoug2_1_08_16_FD_185931 | JGI IMG/M metagenome (GOLD analysis project Ga0179593, IMG submission 185931) | Vadose zone soil fungal communities from Angelo Coast Range Reserve, California, USA - CZODoug2_1_08_16fungal (PacBio error correction) | ecosystem: Environmental > Terrestrial > Soil >...
GAATAGGATTGCTTACCCTCTCGTGCGGGGTTCTCGAGCTCCTGTGGGGGGCTGTGCCGGAGTCGGCCAGAAAAGGTCTCAAAGAACGATCTCAATTTCTAGGTAATGGAGAGAAGAGGTGAAAGGTTATGCCACTAGAACTGAAGGCGCGGTATTCCTAAGAAGGGAAGCCCCTCGTAAAGAAAAGGAAGGTGAAGGTGATGAAGTCGGCTCAAAAAAAATTGAAACAGAGCCTGGGGAATAGTCTCTTAGAGAGACGGAAGAAAGATTCGATCAACTAAAAATCTAGAAAATGGGGGGGGAAGTGATCGCGAGATCGGGCAACTCAATGGGGAGTTGAGGGTAAAAATCCGTCCAGAAGAAAAACAGCCGAGGGTAGCAGGAGGGGCCCGGGGATACTGGAAAACCTGCGCCGAACTCCTACTTGAAGAGAATTGGCGAACTGTAATGGAAAACGAGATGTAAATACCTGGCAGAGCACCCAACGGCGGGTGGTGTGAAAGAACTCCCCCATTGCCGACTCGGGGGGCGAAAAGCTCTTTCCAAGCAGAAAAAAAATTCGAAATGATTGGTGGGAAAAATCGAGATTGGGAAGAGAGGGTTCGCCAAACTTAAAAAAATTAAAATCAACGGTGAGGATCATGGTTTCCGGTGGGATGGATACGACATACTCTCTGCCGGTTTGGGAGGACCGACTTGGCCGGGGGAGGGGGGGAGGGTGTAAAAAAAAAAAAACAAAAAAAAGAAAGAAAAAAAAACCACGGTTTGAGACGTCTGGTCCAAAAGCTGAGGAGGATCTTTTTGCAGACCGGAAAATCAAACAAGATCTTTCAAAAGGCCGGGGGAAGGGGGCCTGCGACTCTCAGCAGAAAGGAACGAGGAAAAGGCCTTTCAGGTGGACAGGCGCATGGATTTGAGTTGCAGGGGTGAGGGGGATGAATGGAGCGATGAGAGAGGGAAAGAAGGTGGTGTTGAGAGAAAGCCAAAAAGGCAGGGTCACTAAAGAAGTAAGCCAAAAAATGTTCAAGCGCGCACGTGACAGGACGGAGGGCACAAGAAAAGAAAAAGGTAGGAATAGTGAGCGGGTGCAAGAGGACCACTCTGTCGTAAGCATTTCGAACGAAACGACTGCCCGTGGCGGCTTCAATCGTCGGATAACAAGGAAGATAAAACACGTTTGAAGCACAACCAAATGGAACAGGACTCAACATAAAAGAGTTGGAAGAGTGTCCGAAAGAATTACTCCTCTTATTCGAGGGAAAGGGAGCAGGGCTCGTGTTGGAGAGCAGCCGGCTGAAAAAAGGAGTAAAAAGACAGGAAGGGAACTGCAACGGAGAAGGGGAAAAAAGGGAAAAAAAAGAAGAGCAGGCACTTGAAAAAAAAGCTAATGGATAGGGCTTGCCGAGCGTGGGGTCGATTTTTTCTTGCGAAGGAAGAGGGTTTTTGAGCGGAGACCAACAGTTCGAAGAGCCGGTTCAGGAGTAGTCCGCCCTATTAACACAAGGCCATGGTTGGAGGGGTGCTCAGGGATAAGTCCACTTCTAAGAATACTTAGAGACTCTCAAAAACAACGGACTGAGAAGAGAAGGGGCCGTCATTGAAAATGAACTTCAAAAAAAAAAACGGGATAAAAAGCGAGATCCCATGAAGAGGAGGGGAGATATGACATAAAGACTGAAACAGGAAGCAATAAAGTGTCCTGGGAACAACTCAAAAACCCCAGACCAGAGAAAACCAACGGCGAAAAAAACTAAGGGGAGGAAAACAGTAGGAACTAGTCTAGGGACCGGCTAAGAGGAGTCATTCGACGGCTGCTTGAAGGAGGAGTGGAGGAAAGGACTTCAGGAAGCTACAACTTCGCAAGGATCTTCATTAAAGCACAAGACTGGCTGCATTTCTTGTGTTTTGGCACGTCGACAAAATAGAAAACTGCCAAAAAAAAGGGGGGCAAAGGGGAGGACGGTCGGCTCAGGGGGGTAAAAACCGGTTTGATAGGAGAAACTGAAGAGTAAATCGCCAAGGGCAGGGGGTCTCGGCTCATGGGGAAATGTCTCGTGAGGCACGATTGCAGATTCGCATTCACAACATCATAGAGTAGAGAATTAGAGAATGGGGAAAAGGGGGCTCGGGGCACAAACAGGACGTATAGAAAATAGTCATTGAAGAAAGCGTTTAATGTGACAGGTGATCTTAGGCTGAAGAAAAACAAAATGCGCAAGCTCCTAGAGGGAAAAGATCACCAACAAAAAAAATCAACAAAACATAAAAAATAACGCCTTAACACTCCGGGGGAGAGCGGGCCTCAGGCTCTGGGGAATCAAGGTGCCCGGGTAGAGCAGGAGTTGTAAAGGCGGCTAAAAGCGACAAAGAGTGGCCATAGGAAAAGGGGGCCGTTGACAAAACCGCAGGGGGCTGAATGTCAAACGATCCGGCAGAACGCGCTTATAAGAAAAAGCCTTCCACAGGGAAAGGAAAAAAGCTAGTAAAGGGAGGCATTCGGAAAACAATTGGGGGGGGCCAGAAGGGAGACAGATCTGCAACGCAGGAAAAAAAGAAAATTAACCGAAAAAACAGGGGCGTACAAAAAAGGGGTATCGCAACCGGAAAGCGGCGCCCGACCTGGGGAAAAAACAAAAGGCCGTGTTGTCTCAAGGCACTTTGAGCATCCCTCTGGATGTCGACGACGAGAACGGATTCTCATGAAACAGTAGGCGGGCCCCGGGGGGGGGTAGGAATAAAGAATGACACAACTTATGAAATTCTTGATTTGCTCTGGGGCCGAAAACAGGGAAAACGGAACGCCAAAAACGTGTGTGCGGTGCGCAAATTCGAGTCGGGGTTCCCGTCCGATCCAAAACCAGAGTGGGAGGATGGAGCCCCCGCATGACAACTAACTTCAGCGTTTACTCTCGGTACTCGTTCACAGAAATCTTAAACCAGAAAAAGCCAACCCTGAGCCCGCACGAATCACGGAAGAAAAAAGACGGGCGAACAATGGGATGTAAAAAAAAAATTCTTCTTCTACAGAAGAAACGCTTAAAACCCTCGAAAGATCATTACGGGAACCTATTCGCTACAACAAAACAGAGCCAGAGGAGCGAGGGAGAGGGGGGGACACAAAGGACAGCGAAGTAAGATAATCAAAAATTGGAAACGAGAGTCACAACCCTCCAGCGCGCGTGAATTTCCCCAATGAAGTTGCATCTCTACTCAAAAAAAAAAAAATAGGAAGAAAGAGATAGAGATTATTTAGGGCACCGCGCAGAGGGATCGGGGAACGAAGGAAGTAACCGTGGGGCGTGGACCGAAAAGCGGGACGCTGCCTTGCAAAAAGAAAGGAAGAGAGAGGAGGCTAGTAGGGATAAGAATAGGACTAATTAAAAGCAGACGAAGGAAACGAACTACTTCGAGGCCGGTCCCGCAATCCCTTATCGGCGAGGAGCACGGTGCCGGGAAGTGATAACGGCCTCAGAGTGGGGAAAGCTGTGAGAAGGGGAGACGAAAAAAAAAAAAGCCGGAAGGCCCATCTCAGGTCCTCGTAGGAGTAAGACACAGGTTGACGGGGGATCGGGGATATGCAGTGACAAAAAGCCACGGTGGGGGGTGTAGTTCGAGGGGGTACGGCAAGAAAATAACGCGAGGGGGAAAAGGAGGTCATGATGCTAGAAACACGTGGGCAGAAAAAGAGCGTGACTCCTACTTAAAGAGGAACCGGGCAGGGAGGAAACCAAGTTGGTTCACACCCAAGGGGTCGGCCGACGGTACGGGAAGATCATTGGGGGTCTGAACAGTGCTTACGGGAACTGTTGCTCTACTTTCATATCAACCTGTCCTGGGGGGGTCAAAGTGTCAAAAATAAAAGGGCGGGAGAAAGGCTGGGGGCTTGGAAGGGGAAGAGGGATCGGAAGGTACTTCGCTTGCGAGATTTTAACGCATCGCGGATTTTTGTCAAACCGGGCTTGTTTTAGAGGAGGAAAGTTAGTCGGGCGGGGAAGCATTAAAAAAAAAAAACAAATAAAACATCTAAAGGCTATAAGGGTAACTGTTGAGGAAGATAAGAACAGACGTAAGACTGGGCCAGGGAGGGGTCATGAAAGTTGAAAAGTTCTTCACTTATTAGAAAAAAGGGGAAAATAAAAAAAGCTGGGAAGGTTTTTTTAAAGCAAAAAAGATCAACGCTTCACGACCAAGTCTGTAAAAAAAAAAAAAGGAGGACGCATTAAATATCAAATAAACTTGCCGCCAATGAAGAATCACCATATAGGAAGAGATATCAACGTTTACACTAAAGAGGACAAATAAAGCTCAGGGCGTGAGAACAGCAGGACATGCTACGGCCGAAAGGAAAGATGACACCGTGGGGCCGAAGATAACGGGGGAAGCCCCAAACACAATGAACCAGAACCGTCATCCACGGCTGACCGTCGAATGCCTGCCTTAGCGGGGGGGACCAGACGGAGCCCATGAGAAGAGGGGGGGAGTGAGAACAAGCGACTTGGCGGGATCGCGGACTAGTAAAAAAAAGATCATGACAAACCGGAAAGAAAAAAAATAGACATGCGGCCAGATAGGGAGTAGTTGTTCTTTGCCGAGCGTTGGGGGGAGGAAAGGGGGGAGGGGTAAACAATAAGTTGTAAGGGTCTCACCCTTTACCAGAACAGGCTACTTTCCCAAGGGTGTGGGAACTCGATCAACTAGGAGCACGCGCGGTCTGGGGAATTTCGCATGGTTCCGAGCGGTTGAAGGCCCCTTCGGACTGAAGGCAGCAAAAAAAAAAAAAAAGTAAGAGGAAAAGAGAGAGATGACTTCAGTCGCCGGAAAATGCAAACAGGAAGGGGGGAGCAAAACGAATACCCATGAAGCTTTCTAGGGTACAGGAAAACAGGACCCGTATCCTTTTCGGTAAGGTAAAAATAATTCAAAACAACGAGAAAAAACCATGCTGTAGAAACTTCTACCCAAAAGCTCGGCAAAGACCCAGAAAGAAGCGGAAGAAAGGGAATGCAAAGAAAGTGGCTAATAAAAAAAAGCAACTTCTTCAAGGAGATTTACGGTCTGATTCTAGAAGCGGCAAACAAAGATATCATCCTCATCAAGGCGGGTCAGGGGGGATCCGGAGGAAACAAATAGAACAAGGGGAAGGCATGCGTCATCTGGGACTTTCGGCAAGTCGGGGCCCAACGTTATTTCAGCATCCGCGATGTAATCCGGGGAAAAGGAAGTCTCTTTCGGAGGATGAATCGGGTTAGAACAAGTTCGCAAAAAGATTTCCGATTCCGCAACGTCCAAACAGAGAAAAAAGAGAGGAGGGTTTGAAAGGGTACGGTGCGTGTCGAGGGGGAGGGCCACGCTGTGGCCGAAGGTCAAACGAAACCCTGCTCGGACGATTGTCAAGGAAATGGAGGGTCTCAAAAAACAGGAGGAGAACGGAACCAAGAATCCCGGAACCAACGAAAAAAGGCATGTCTCCAGGAACTTCAGGAAAGGTCCTGAGCTGATAAGGTCCCCGCCGGACCGGCCTGGGGGAGGGCACGAATTTTTTGAGGAGAGGCCGGGCGGCGAAAAGATCAAATCCGTGGACACAGGAAGTCCAAACAACTGATCGCTAAAAAGGCCGTCATCAAAAAAAGTACCGTCTCTATAAGAAGAGACAACAGGCCAAAGCACACTGGGGAAGGACCCCGCCCGAGCATCTTGGGGGAAAGGAGAAAATAAATTGAGAGGATGAGGCCTTAACCAAGCAGTAAAGACGGTTTCAACACCTCTCGGCAACCGACGCGTGAAGGGCCAGAACGTGTAGGATAAAACCGGGGGGAGCAATGCCATTTCGGCATCCCGTGGAGTCGTCAGAAAAAAAGAAGAAGGTCAAAAAACTAGCAAGGAGGAGAAGTGAAAAAGAACAGGAAGCCTGTCCTCGGATGGTGGTTTGTGGAAAAAATGAATCTACTCAACTAAAAATTTTCAGGGAGGGGAAAACAGGGTGATATATCAACTACACAAAAAGAGTGTAGAACCGCAAGCCGTAATCTAATACAGAATCGTGGCGTCCGGAGAGAGTTCGAGAAAGCTGGTGCACCCTACGACTACCCGGAAAGACACTACAAACCGGGGGAACTCCTCGCCACGATGTCACTCTTGAGGAAGGGGGAGGGGCCGGCCAAATAAAAGAAAGGCATTCACGGTCCTCTCTTGCAAAACTAAGTCGAAATACATCGGAAAAGGAGAAGCGTTCGTCTGGGCACTCAGCGAAGAGTCGAAAACCAAATAAAGGGCGATCTTACAAGCAACCTTAACGGCGCGGGAGCACTCAGCCTGGCATCTTCAACAAAAAAAAGAGGGGGTAGTAGAAAGAGAAAAACCAATGGGGACGAGCGGGTTGGAAAGAGGGAACCGGCAATTTGGGCGTTGGAAGGGGGGATCTTCGCAGGGGACACCGATACCTATCTCTCTTGGGCATGAAAAAATTTCCAAAAGTAAAGAAACTGAAATGAAGTCTAAGTGATAGGGGGGGAAGACGAAGAAAAGACAGTGAGAGGGGGGGAGGAAAAGGGGTAAAATTGGCCTGAGTGCGGAAAGGGGGGGCTGGGGGGGAATAATGGCAAACGAGCCTCGGAAACACAGCTTCCTATTCGGATGCGTAGCAGAGCACGGGGGTAGGTGAAAATAGTAAAATTGCTTGAAATCCTCACCTTGCGGGTGAGGGTCGAGGGTCCGAAAAGAAAGAACCAGCAGGATGTAATTATGAGCTGCAACCTGGAGAAGCCGGGAAGGCAGTAATAGAAGCAGTAAGCAGGAACGCGCGTAAAAAAAGAGGAAGAAACGGACCGGGGAGGACAAACTATTGGGTGTGGGGATCACCCAAAAAAAAATCAAGGCACGCGATAGGTGAAGATCTGCGGGGGGAAGAAACCTGCGGGACCGACATTGGGTAGAGACTGGGGAAAGGGCTTGGAAAGTGGTCCTTGTCTCCATGTTCAAGGGCGAATACGAAGGCCAGGGGTCTGGGGGAAGTGAAAGGATGGTACTTAGAAGAATAAGTCGCTGAGGATTGTTGGGGAAGAACTGAAACTTTTGTTCAAAATGCGGTTGGGTTGAGGGACGTCTTTCCACGCTTAGCGAGCGGGGAGGCAGGACCCGACAAAAAAAAAAAAAAAAACCGGACACCTCTCGCCGAACACAATGGGCAGGGAGAAGAAAGGGACCCGGTAGAAAAAAAAAAAAAAAAGGAGCGGGGGGAGACGCCAGGGAGCATTACTATTCAAGAGAGATGATCATCAGGGCCAATTAAAGGTTGGTTGGAGCGATAGAAATCACCTCTCCCGAAAAATAGACCAAAAATCAATGGCAACCACGTAAGGGGGACCAGACGAAGCATTTGACAGACAGGGGACACCATGAATCAAAAGAGGTTATTACGTGACGTGCGACTCAAATCTTGGAACGACAAGATCTAACAAAGCAGGAAAATGATCAGAGGGAAAGGGACATTGGGCTGGAGTAACTAGAGGAGGAAAACTTGGGTCGACAACACAACACGAAGGGTACTACAAAAAAGCTGCCTGCAAGACAAATTTTAGGGGGGGGCTGCAATCACAGAGGATGGAAAAAGATGAATATCAGGGGCGACGGTGAAAGGCCAGCGAAAGTAATAAACGATCAAGGAATACCTTCGGTTGCCTAGTTTCGCCCATCGTGTCTTTGGGGGGGGGCGATCGTTTCTGTTGGGGAATATAGATGGTTAGAGGGGGGGGAAAAAGAGGGGTCTCCAGTACCTGTGCAGGACTGTGCTATTATTGCCCGACTATCCCGAAAAAATGGGATTTCAATGGTGGTATAAGCGGGGGGAAGTGCACCTGGTAGATAGGGAACTGGAAGATATACTAAAAAAAAACAAATGAGGGAGGAAGAGAAATTCCCAGGAGGTGAACTAAGAGGAATTATCACCTCAAGACAAGGAAGAGAGTAGTGATGAAGGCGGAGGAAACGACATTAATGCCTTTGAGACTGTTACAATCTTTGTAAAAAACAAGAGACAAACATATAACAATAGAAAAAAGAAAAACGTCTACAACGGCAAATAAAATAAAAAGAGAGGGAAGACATCATCTCTTCGTCCAAGATCCCGCGGAAAGGCATTTCGTGTAGTTAGAAGCAAAAGTAAAGACTCTACAACCGCGGAAAGGAAAGGAAGAGAGAATCCACTAGGAGGATGTGGAGCCGGAAACAAAAAGGCCCCTTACTGGGGAGTCCCGGGAATGTATGTTTCTTCCAAAGTGTGTTATTAGCGTCATAAAAAAAGACGCAGGAAGACTCGGGCAAGGAGGGTGCGAAAGGGCGGGAGGTAGGAAGGGTAATAGTCAGACGTCACAACGCTCTCAACGGGGGTAGAGGTGATCAGGAAGGGCCCGGCTCTGTCACGCCTTCAGAGTCAACGAAAAAATTGGCCGAAAAAAGTGGTTCAACCGACTGGAGGCCTTGAATGAGATGGGGATATAAAAAACCTGAGAAAAGGACAGGGATACGCCATCCAGCACCACTTCATTGAGGCCCTGAAAAAGTTATAGAAAATGGCTGCTGAATACGTCATCGCAACAGTTCGGAAGGGAATCGGAGGGGCAAGAAAATGTGGGACGGACGGAAGTTAGCGAAAAAACGCCGTACATAGCCAATACTCGAAAGCCAAGGAAAAGCCAAAGTCTAAAAAGACAAATAAAAGAAGTGACGAGGCGCTTATAACTCAGGGACAAAAGGAAGAACTTCCACGGACATGACGGACAATTTCTACAGAAATGGGGGAAGATGAAAAAGCGATACGCAATGAAGGGACACCTTCGTTTCTTCTGAAGCAGAGAGGAAAAAGAGAAAGGGGTCAGGAAAAGGGGGGGAGTATCAACGCCTGTTTGACATCGACAGCCCAAGTTGACGATAAGATTTGGGGCGTCGCGGCCAAAGTCCCTCAAATGATCAGTCCGCCGTGGTGGAGAGAAATAAAATGACATACGGAGAAAGAGGATGGGCTTGACGCTTACTCAATAATGGAGGAGGTTCTCACGTCAAAGAGGGTTCAGATACACCTCTGAGGAGGGGGTCTAAAGCATCGCGATACCTAATTTTTCGGAAGAGAGAGGGTCAGAGACCACTAGGAAAAAAAGGAGGTAACCAGACAATCACGAGGCGGGAGACCGCGGGGGCCACGATTTCACTTTCTGAATGGGGGAGGAGGAGGCCCTATCAACACCATGGGAGGACACTTAGTTCCTGAAGAAGGAAGGGGAAAATATGCTATCATAGAAAGGAAGGAGAGATAGTCTCCTGGTCAAATCTTGCCGGAGGAGAGGCAAATGGGAACGTCTAAGATCAACCGCTCAAGCTGGAAATGAAGCGCAATCAATGCGTGAAGAGAACAAACAAAAACGAGGTTATTTATCAAAATGAGGGAGGAATCCTCGAGAGGGGAAGCGGTGGACGGGCTCCGAGTTGCTCCCGATATAGGGGGGGAAGATGGACATTTGGGGGGAACAGAAAACGAGCGCCGGATGAATGAGATGATCCGTTCCGGGAGGCCGACGAGAAAGTGTAATTCACTTTTATCGCAAGAACAAAGAAAGACAGGTAGCGTCGCACGGTTGGCACCAGGGGTAATTCTAGGGGGGGGGGGGGGGTGGGGGGCGTCTAAAGGGAGGTTCCGCTATCTGAGGCACAGGAGGGACTCGCTTTCCATTTTGACGGAGGTATTCGTGGGGAAAACGAGGGCGTTGATCTGAAAACCCCGGGGGAAAAAAAGGGACGGTGGGGGGGAGTTAGGGGTCGCGTGCCAAAAAAAAGAGGAATACAGTTCAGAGGACGAACCAAGAGACGACGCGATGATATTCTGTAGAGGGGAACATCAACTGAGGAAGAATAAGGGACTGGTATCAGGAAAAAAGGGCAGGGTTTGGTATCTAGACGGTACTCTAGGTACCTCGTAGGGTGGGGAAACATCGGGCTGAACTGATTTTAGCGTACATAGCTTGGAGGAAAAGGGAATCAGCAATGGAAGGCGCGCTGTTACGAGAAATTTTAGGGCCTGGGGGAGGGTGGATGGAAGAGCGACTTATGACTTCGGAGGAGCAGTTTTGGGTAAGCGAGAGGCTGGGGGTGGGGACACCGGGCTTTTGGCAGATGGGGAAAAGAGGAGGGGGTGAATCTTTGCGGGCCCCAAAATCAAAAACGAATCTTTCCCGGCGAAGAAAAGGTCCCCGATGGGGAAGGAGAGAAAGAAATTAGCAAAAAGAAAGGGGGCACGTACGGCGAATCATGGAATAGTTCGGCTGATGAAAGTCATCGGGAAAAGGGTGAAAGTTTGGTTAAGCAATAGAGAATACTCCGGTAACAAAAACAGGGGAGTTAACACGGGGCCGGCCAACGGAATATCACGACTCTCCTTTACGTAATAAAAAAAGGAGGTAAATGGCTTTGGTACGTGATACTTCGGTACAAAAAAGAGAGTAACAAGAGGGACAAGACCGCGACGACAGGGCAAAATTGCGCTTCCGGAAAGAGAAAACGTTTGTCAGAAACTGATGCCGAAGACAGCCGAGCCTGAGGCGTGTGGTTTCCTCTTAAAGAACAAGGAAAAAACGCCCTATTAGGAGGATATGTTGAGAGAAGGGGATTTCGAGAAAGGGAAAATCAAAATGCTTCGACGCGATTAGCCGGGGAAAAGAATTGATGCCATGCGTGTCGGGGACCAGGTGAAGAAGGGGAGGGGTTCTCAGAGATGGGGAAGGGTTTTTATCGTTCCAGGGGAAAGAAAAGCTTATACCTTCCTGTCGATTAGGCGCAAGAAATGAAAGACTAAGGCATGGGGATTTCTGGGGGCGGGGTCCTCCTGTTTGCGAAAAAACAGGGAAAGGAA
>Ga0179593_1335514_pt1 | contig 10897 bp, 10 predicted proteins | sample CZODoug2_1_08_16_FD_185931 | JGI IMG/M metagenome (GOLD analysis project Ga0179593, IMG submission 185931) | Vadose zone soil fungal communities from Angelo Coast Range Reserve, California, USA - CZODoug2_1_08_16fungal (PacBio error correction) | ecosystem: Environmental > Terrestrial > Soil >...
GTGGCCGAAGATTATCAATAAGAAATTGCAGACACATCCAGTCGTAATTACCAAAGGGACTCTAGGCTAATGCTTAAAAACATTGGGGGTAGCGGAGGCGGTAGGATAAAGAGAAGTCTACGGGCCTGATGAGAGGGTCCCAAGGGTAAAAGGGGGGCCACGACCGGCCCGTCATTGGGATGAGACTCACAACTAGCGCGGGGCTTAGGAAAATAAACTGAAGGGGATAAAATCTAAAAGCCATCGCCATTTCAAAGGGTAGGGTAAAAGAAGCTGCTGCACTCCTTCCAGCAAAGTTTTAGTCAGGCATTATGGAAGAAGGGGTATATCTAAAGTGTACTAGAGAGAGGCGTCATGATGTGATAGAGGAAAACGTAGAGTTGCAGGGGAGAGTTAACTACATACCACTAGAAACATAACGATGCAACTAGGAGAAGTTGAACAAGGAGCCAATTAGTGAAGGCGATCCGGCTTCGGTAAAGTGCCGGGAGAGAAAAGGTTCGAGTTCCCCTCTATCGGGGGAAAGAGGACGTCGCGCACACATCATCCAACCAAGGTCGCATCTGTCGCAGTCAAGTATCATACCTCCGGAAGGAAGGAAAATATCTGTCTCCGTAGACGAGACAGTCAGGTCGAACGTCCTCAATTTCTGCGGGGGAGGCCTGAGCCAGGGGGATCCCCTGACTTGAAAACCGTCAGAACGAAAGGGCAGAGGGGAGTTAAAAAGAGGCGCGGCTGCAATTTTCGTCCGGAGCAATTCGATAGGTCACAGATAGTCTACATACAGCCAGGCATCTTCCTTGAAACCGCACGATCCATAGCAAAAACTCGAGAGGAGGGGAGGCACCACGCAGATGGATTGCTGAAAAGGAGAGCTTCATCGGTCACGGCAAACGAAGAAGGGTCACGGTCACCTGGCACCCTAACAACTGAAGCCAAGCAGGTCGCCTGGGAGACGAGCGTGCCGCTGGGGAAGGGGGGAGGGAAACATAATCGTTGGCTGTTCAGAAAGACAAGGAACGGGCCTAAATCATGGAGTCGTGATGACCAGCGCTTCGATCCAGAGGCGCAAGGAAAACAAAAAACCGAAGATGCTCGCAAAAACACCGCACGGAGTGAGCAATCGAAAGGGACGGGGGAGGGGCACCAGGAGACTAAGATTGGAATTTGGATGTCTCTAATCTGAAGCATTCTCCGGGGCTGAAGTTATAAGACCTAGGAACTAGGAGAGGAGAAATGCTGCACATGGATGGAACAAAGACCGTCTAGATGCTGGGGGGGGGGTAAAGTAGCAGAGGTCAGGTGACGGCGAAGATCTGACGGTAACTAGGGCAAAGATGAAAATAGCAGGCAGGCAGGGGCAAGGATGAGGAGCCGGCCTAGAAGTTCTATCGGCACTTCGGAATTGAGCAGTAGGAGGTCAGGGGGGAGAAAAAAAACAGTGTGCGGGCTAGAACTAAAACAAAAGGCAGCTTCTTTTCCAGAGACTTCAAGAAGAAATAATGCTTCTTCGGGGTATTGTAGCGCACACTTCGTACCTGGGAGATGAAGACACGGCAGGGTGCTGACGTGGCAAAGACGGACAAAGGATTGCTGCCGTTAGCCGATCAAGCCCTTCGCGGTGGACGTTGCGCAGCTTGTTTCTATCACAACGATTGTACAGGCCACAGGAGAAAACGGTGAAAAGGGACAGTATGGCACGACCTGCCTCGAAGGCGATCGATCCGGTATGGCGGACGAATCGAGGGACTGCAAACCCCTGGGGGTGCCTTGAACGCTAGAGCGCCTTCAGCCGGAAGGACATACCACCAGTAACAAATCAGACGTCTGTATAGGGCGATCGGGATTCGATCAGCGTAAGACAAGGCCGAAGAGGCCGACGTAAGGCGAAGCGAGTCCTGGTAGGGGCTTGTCAGTAAGGAAGAGTTAAAGGCCGGATTGCGGGTAGGGAAAAATCCGAGCTCGGAAAACCGAGCCGAGCCCCGGTACGGCGCAGACCAGTGCCTTGAGAAACAAAAAGCGGAGGGCGGCGCAAGGAAGAAGGACACCACGCGGCGGTATTAACCCAGTAAGAAAGGGAGCGCGAGTGGACACAACCAGAAGCCAAAGTTTGTGACGAGCTTAGCCAACGCGACCTCCTTGTAGGCGAGTGAGCAAGAGGCAACTCCAGAGAGAGAACTGGGAAAAAGAAAAAAGCAGCGCGATCGTTAACGGGCAGCAATTTGAGGCCGCGATGCTGAAATCCATGATAGAGAAAGAAAAGACACAACTGAGAGTGAAAGATAGATATGAGAAAATTCAGGTTCACAGAGACAACACAGAAAAAAAAGGCTACCCGGAGAGAAGTCGTCGGTTGGGGGCCCGACCATATGGACTATCAAGCATGAAACCTGAAAAGGCAGGACGCGTTGCAAAAGATATCCCAGGATGGCAGCTTGTTGGTTAAAGATCGGAAGACTAGGAGAAAAAAGAAGATGGGGAGGCAGACGTGCAGGACCGTCAGGATACTCCGATAAGCCGAGAGACAGTTCGAACACAAACGGTGCGCTCCGACCGTTGGGGCGATAGACGGCGTAAAAAATCTATAGCGAATCACCTCCAGGACGACGTACCGCTCAGCCTGCGAGGGAAAGAGATCGCCGGAGAAGCGGAGGGATTCGCTCCTTCTTGAGAGGGGAGAATGCAGCTGGGACGACTACAGCGGGTAGCTTTCACGGAGGGTGATGGATTGCTGGGGAGAGAGCTGCTCTCCAAGTCCAACAAGGTGTGGAGCTACCTCAGGCGGACCCTAAAACCTAGATCGCCTTCGACGGAATAAAAAAAAAAAAGAGAGACGTGCTTGGCCTGCTACAATTCGCGTGGGTAAGGGATCGCCAACAAGCAAAAACACGAATACTCTGAAGAGGGAAATGAGATCGTCGTCCACCGAGAATGGGGAAAGAAAAAGGATGTAGGGGAAGCCCGGCATCAAACTCCTTATTAACGAAGGCGAGGTGCTTGGGCAACGAATCTCTCTAGGTACGGTCGGCTGTTACTAGAAAAGAAGGTAGCCGGTGTTGTATAAAGAATTAAAAAGAACCTGTGAGTGGGTCGAAACTTCTTAAAGATAAGGAAGAAGACGCGGACGCGATAGGGGACCGGAAAGGGTGCGCTCAGAAAGACTAAGAGTACAAAAGATATTTGAGCGCGTGTAAGCTGACGGGACTAGAGTACTGGCTGAAAAAGGCAAGCTGACTGATTAAAAGGGCTATAGAAAAGCATCTCGACGGTCGTTCAAGTGAAATAGCGTCTGTGTCAAAAAAAAGAAAAAAGAAAGGTAGAGATGGAGTGAAATCTCAGGGGAGGGTTCGAGAAGCCCATCCCAGACGTTAAAAGCTAGAAGGTTACTCAAAACTCGGCATGCAGCAGCATCTCCTTTACAATACGGCGATTGAGCGCCGCTGCGGGCTGGTTGATGAAAAGGAGAAGGGAGGTAAACGAACTCGTTGCGATGAGCTGAGGACCCGCTTCAAGGGAGGAGACAGCAACGAGGAGTGGTGACCGCACTCGGAGAAAACGACGAACTTACACGGCCGAAATGAGGAAAATTGAATATGACGGGAAAGGTAAAGGGAAGATGAGACCTACCTTTCGTAGACAGGATGCAGTAGAGGGCTAAGCAAAGGGGTTGCCGCCAACGCACTAAGCAGACTGTCTAAAAATCCGGATCGTGCGTAAAATAAGATGACGGGCTTAGTGTTAACCCGATCGATCCACGAATAAGACTTGACCCGAAATTGTGCCTCCGGCAAAGAAGAGAAAGGGGGAAACGCCGGCCGCCGCAACCCTCATTTTAAAAAGAACGTCAGGAGAAACGCCATGCAGAGGACTCAAAACGAACTTGAGCCGTTTGCGGCCGAAGAAGGGGAGACTCGCCTATGAAGCAATAGGGCTGACTGACGGGACTAGGCCCTCCTGTCGATACGCGGACAGGTACGGAATGGGAGAGTTACGGAAAAAAACGAAAATATCCGCATACGGTCTAAGGTTAAATCGAACTTTTAGAGCAAAAAATCGGGAAGTTCGAGAGAGAACCGGACGCAGTACAGCGAAGGTGCAAGGAACACAGGACTTATTAGGAAACGCTCCGAAGTGCAGCGTTTGCAACAAGATAAACAAGAAGAACAGGGAAACGGGAGGAACTGCCTAGCGTACTCTTAAAACAAGGAATAATGAAGGCGGAATAGCGATAGTGACTGGAGCTACTGGAACACAATCCAAATCGCCAGAATTTCAGGTGTCAAAGCAGGCCCGGTAGAAAATGGCGAAGGGGGCCCTTCAAAATTTGACCAAATAGGGTACAGGGTCTTGGGCAGCAGAAACGCGTGTGCGAGGAGAGCAACCCCTGACTAAAATCGTCCGCAGGTGAAAAGTATAGAAAATCAGACCTTTGGTCGTCCCTGACGCGGTGCGGGTCTAAGACATCCGCCGTCCTTTTACAAAAATTTGGGGAAAAGAAATCGAGACAAGCCGGAGAAAAAATGGGGGGTCCCTTCGCCACAACAGTCAGTGTGACATGCTGATTGTGGCGAAGAAAAAAGTGAGAGCTATCCGGCAATGGGCTTCCCGACCATTGTTTCGTAAGCGATAAACTGATGGGAAACGGGGATATGAGAAGGCGCCGCTCAATGGACCCCAAGAACCTTAAGAAAGGGTGAAAACGCGCCGTCCAATGAGAACGACATTGTCGTGGGAAACAGGAGGCTGCCTCATCGGAAACTGCGACTGCTGAAAGTGGGAATTAAGGGGTGCACGAAAGAAGGGAGGGCGGAATGGGAAAGAAGTTGTAGCAACCGCTTCCGGAACAGGCGGAGTTGTTCTCAGTGTGAAGACTCTCGCTACACGGGACTGATAGCTATGACTCCTATAATGAAAAAGACGGAATGAAGAGAATAGGAGAGGGGAACATGTTCCGAATCAATTGAAGAGCGGCATACTCAGCCTGAGAAGCGTATGGGAAAATCTATCGACGAGCGCCAGGATCGAGGGCTGCAAGGGAAATATGGGGCAACACAACAACGGAGGGAAGATGAGATTCCAAAAAAAAAAGGCCTTCGATAACCGAGGCGAAAAAGAATATAGGGAAAATCAAAGAGGCCGAATAAAGGAAAGGCCTATAGGAGTGAGCGTCACAAACTTTCCCCTGACAGAGCGATCAAAAAAGGACGTGCGAAACTTACAAAAATAGAGAAAAGTCCTAGAAGAGCGCGGAGCTAGAAGATCCTCACTCAAAAAGGGAGACACACCACCTTCCTAGAAGCGTCGACAAAACTTCGTAAAAAAAAAGGACCTCCCAGGAGGAGGCCTCGCAAAACACAAGGCAGCAGAAAGGAATAATCAGCAGGAGAGTTCCGCAAGAAGAGTGGACCACAGAAAAAGAAGGGGATGTACAGAAGCGTAAATGAAAGGAGAATAAAAAAATTCTGTCCTGAAAGAAAGGGGACAGATTGAATCTGGCGCTAAAACCAAAAATAGGATAGTAGTCCTACTAAGGAGTCTTCGTGAAGACATGCCTTAAGGGCCCTGGACCGAAGGTCACATCATCAGGTTTGAAGAAACTAGTCGAGGTGGGACGAAGGGAAGACGTCTTGGAGGGGAGAGCGATGCTTGAACCAGGTTAAAGATAACTCAGACGGGTCAGAAGAATCTCATAGTAGTTCTACGACTGAGTCCGGGGGAAAAGAGTGAACCGAAGAGACCGGTTGGCGTTAAATTTTTGGACACGCGGGCGGAAGGAGGATGATAGAAGATCACAACAGCGTCGGGGTGATTGAAAAAGGTTACAATGTTATTCGAAAAGGCCTCGAATGGCCCTATTCAACCGGAGAGGGGGGGAAAGAATAGGAAAAAGAGGGGGGATTCAGCCGGGGTGGGCAATGGGGTAGTCGGGGTTACGAAGAAGGAGTCCCATATGATGGTACAAAAAAATCAGAAAAAGAAAGAGAAGGACGTGCCGAACAGAAGAAGAGCGCGGTAATAGTTCAAAAAGGCCTCAGGAGAAGTTGCGATAAAAGACTAACGGGTGAAAAAAAAGTGGAAAAGGAATCCGGTAATCGGAAAAAGCAAAATGACTGCGGGAAGATAACAGTTATTTTCAATAAAAAACAATGGAGGCGGACGATCTTCGCGGAAAAAGAAAGAAAAAAACCTTACCTGGATCCTGCGCATGTGAGAAGTCAACGAAGGCAGTACAGGACGAGATCTGTGATGAGGCGCGTCAAGTCCTAGCCCGGAACAAATCGGAGGCACGTAGGTACGACGTGATTGGTTCACCCACTGCGCTTGGCACCAAGAGCTCGTTCTGAGCGCTGCGTGGCCGGTCGGTGACGGGGCTCTTCGGCGGCCCGAGAAATTTGAGAAATGAGAAAGGGCATTACTGACTTATCAGATAGGCAGTACTATCAGGACGAAAGGGCATCGGACCGCACGAAGCCAATAAAAAAAAAATCAACGGGCGTTGTCGGGAAAAAAGGAAGGAATGGAATGTGCCTGAAGCCAGATATCTTCATCGTCAGCCGAACGTCCCGGCGCAAAAAAGTCAAGACGGAAAAGTGACTACTGAGAGAGGAGAGCAGACCTCAGGAAGCGACGGCTGGCACTGCCGGAGGTCAACATCTCAGGAAGTTGACTCTCCTAAAAGCTTAAACAGACGAGAAAGGGACGAGATATAGCCGGGGAGAAGAAAGATCACTACCGGGCGTCGGAAGAACGACGGAAGAGAGGACGCACAACTTTCGAGAATCACTCGGAGATGCTGAGCAAGGAAAAGGGCGCCTTCGTCCAAGGAACTCGGAACGACCTATGGGATAGGGGAAGAGAAAACCTCAAGCATGAGCCTTCTGCCGTCGGGGGCGAAAGATCTCACGATGGGCTAAGCCAAGGAAGTGAAAGAACCATCGGGGGGGGAAAGAAGCCAGTAGTATTAAAGGTAGGAACGACCGTAGCAGAAGTTCAGAGGCTGGTCTAATTTAAAAGAAAGAGCCGCAGTGTGCCGCGGACTGGATTGATGAAGACAAACATTAGAGTCGAACCGATTCCGGGCGAGAGAGTAAAATTCTTGAGAGGAGGAGACGGCCGCCTAACACTAACAAAATGGGGCGGGCCTAAGCAACCAATACAAAAGAAAAGTCGTTCCAGACCCCAGAAAAATAACTAGGCGATCAGCACGTATTTTCACTTCTCACCAAGACCTAGATGCGCCGACTGAGGGGGTGAAGAAAGGCAATGCAAAGAAATGAACAGCGACAAAGTCTGAAAGGGGTGGACACGTCGGCCCTGTAAAAGTCTAAAGTGCCGTGTTTCGCAGAAAAAAAACTTTTTGAAAGGCAAGCTAATTGTAGGGCACACTTCGACCGGTTGACCAGCTGCTAAAAGAGAGGACCTTGCCGGCAGAATAGGCAATTGAGTAGACGAGATTCGATAAGTCCGGACACCCCTTGTTTGATTTGAGAGCAGCGGAAGAAGACAACCAGCAAGGACCATCCAAAGCAAAAGGCACTCTAAGGGACGCTGTAGTCGGCGGGGGACGGTAAGTTGAAAGCTCGAAGCGAAATCGGAGCGCCGACGTATGAGCGATCGAGGAAACCATTCGTAAGGAGTGTGGCTTCGAGAAGTACTGCAAAGGGGGGGGGCGGGTGAAGTCATCGAGGTCGACGCCAGCCTCAAAAACTTTAATAAGACAACGAGGCCTGGGGTGTTGGAAAAAAACAACAGAGAGAAATGCGGATCGGCCCGAGTCCTAACCGCAGAAGCCGGTCTGCAGAAGAAATGCGTCGGGACATATCGGTAACAACCATCGTCAAGGATGTGGACATGCTAAATTAGGCAAAGCGCAAAAGTTGGAGGCGATGCGGAAGAGTAGAGAACGGGGGTTAAACATCCACCAACGACGGGGGAGAGAGAGAGAGCGATACAGGTGGCAAGGGTAATTTCGATCCTGGTCATGAGATAAGAAAAGAGAATCAAACAAAGGAGGAGAGGAAAGGAGAGTCATGTCTTTTGAAAGCACCAAACGGCAAGACCAAACGTGACTTCAAAAATGTTCCCACGCGCGAAAGTTCATGGGGGGGAAACAGTTCGCGCTCGTATGCTTCGCTCCTCCAGGTCAGGACGAAGGGAGGGAAGGGGATAATCATCCCCATCAAGAAAAGTGGGTTGGTACCATATCTCTGAAAACATCGCCGAGCTTGGCATACACGCCTTAGAGGGACATGCGAAATGTGATCCGCAAAAGCAGGTGAAAAACACCCGGTGCGCGCCAACAAGGGAGGAGTCGGCTGCGACTAAAGGGTGGTCTCGAAGCACCAACCACGCGACGTACCCGGAAAAAAAAGGACAAGCCTTAAGACACGCTCTGAGCATACGTAGGAGGAAACCCACTATTACGGAGGATCGAAAAAAAACTGGAGGAAGGGGTAAAACAACGCTAGCGTGCCGTCATTGGAAGGTGGACAGCTGAAGGCGGATCGCTTCTGGGAATAAAGAAAATGGGGCGCGACCTCGATCAATAGAAAATCAGAACGGTGATCACTCCTTACTAGAAAGGGAAGTGAGTCGCAGCGGCAGGTAAAGAGACGTGCATTGGGCCCTTGACTACACTTCAAAAGAGATGGCCTGCTCGCCAAAAGGACGAAAAAGACGGCAACAAGGAAGAATGGCAGTCTGAGAAAAAAGGAGAGGTTACCTTCCATTCGTTCCCAAAACAAAAATCAAAAACGGAGGAAGCAGAGAGGGCTTTTTCATGGAAGATCAAATCGCATTGAGGAGGATAGGTTGTCAGAAGGGAAAACGGTAGTGGCACGAACGGTTAGAAGGGGGTGTGGGGGTGCATTCCCTCAACAAGGAATTTGTACGAAAAGACTCATCCCGAAGATCAAAAACCGCGGACTCTAAATAGAAAAAGGCATCGGGGAGGGGCGAGGAAGAAAAAAAAAAAGCCGAGAAAGACTGGAGCGCGTGCAGGTCGAAAAGCTAGTCAATCGCCCTCACGCGGATTCAACGGCCGTAAAAACTCAATCTAGAAGGGCGGCGGAAAAAATCGCAATCAAAAACACGAAGAAGCCACGGTCGATCTTGAGTCAAAAAAAATGACTTCGCATTCTTGCCACTAGGTTCGAGAAAACATCACTAAGATACTAGCGAGACGGTGCCAAAGGGGAATAGGAGCGTGAGCAGCAGAAAGTGCAACGGGCAGAAAAAAGGATGAAAAAACCGCTTCGGCAGTCGTGGATTCACAGCTTGTATACGGTGCTGAAATCGAAAGGAGACGGAATACCTCAGATCGATGAGGCAATTAAGATGCGCGGTAAGGAACAGGTTGACCGCCACGGCAAAGGACAGCGACTTCAGAGAAAAGCGACCAGGCTAAAACCTTCAATCTAAAGGCAAGGGAAGATGGCGCCAGGAACCGGGAAAGAAAAAGAAGCTATCGGATTAAAAATACAACCGGGTGGGCCGCCACAGAAACTAAAGCTTAGACGCTCCGGATCGGGGAGTCAAATTGCGAAAACTCGGATAGGGGATGACGATCTGAGGCCCCGAAGGGGCCTTACGCCGGCAAAAACAATTGGGAAAAAGAAGGCCCTAATACTTACCCACGCCCCGGCCGCGAAAGAAACCTATAAGCCAAGCATATGAAAACGCCCTTAACATGAAAGAGCCTAAACCTTGAGGCCGTGTGTGAGGAGGGACGGAAAAAAAGGCCAGCACGATCTCGTAAAAAGAAGAGTCGAAAATGACGATTCCCTCCTAAAGAATGCCGTACAGGGTAAGGGGAACTTTACCCAACTCAAGGCACGACACTAAGAAACAGTCGAGGATGACAAGTCAGAAGCTTTTAATCCAGCATATCGGAAAGGCGTAAAAAGAACATAAAGAAAGAATGACACAAGGACAGACCCACCTAAAAGGAAAAGATCGGGAGATAACGAGGAGGGGATCGGTTTCACTCAAGAGGACGAGCTGTCGAGTTAGAAAGGCGCCCTGCAAAACGTTAAGTACCAGTAAAAGAACCCGAAGAAGGCGCTGAGACTATAGCAACCACTTTTAAGAAGACTTAATTTGCAGAAAGAACAAGAATGAAAAACCACGCACGAGCATGGCAGCGCAGTCGGCCCTAAAAGTGGGTGTGCCAGTTCGATTTCATAGAAAGCGGGGCAATCACCCCGAAGCGCGGGGAAGATCAGAACGCATCAATGATGGCCGAAACGTGGTCCGAGAGGGGAAGAAAAAAATGGACTTCGACATCAGGACAAAGGGTGTCAGGGAAAATTAGAGGCAGCACTCATGCAACGCCGTCTCTGGGTTTACCCTGTGTTCCATAAAAGGCAAACACGCCTTGCTCCTCAGGTGGTCAGAAAACGCGAGGTCTTTGCACAAGCAGGGGGGGTAGTGTAGCACACGTAGAAAGAAAAAAAACTAAACCACTGGGAGGAGAGGAGTCCTGATGGTCTGAGAGCATGCTAGCTGCAATGGCCGGCCCGCCGCGGGCAAACGGGACGAAAAGTCGGGAGATTGCAAAGCGCCGTAAGACTACAGCACTGGGGGGGGCAAAAACGCAGTCATAAACGCAAAAGGGACGATCTGGGCAGCAGTTGTGCGGAGCGGAGCATCCTGGGGTAAACTTTCGGTGGGTCCTGCCTGTTGAGAGCCGGCGGGAAAGAAGAGGAAATTCGCAGTGAGGGGCTGAGGTAGACGCCGCATGGCTAGATGACTTAGCCAAGGAAGTGCAAGGACGTCAGATCTATCTGGGGACAGTGTTGCAGATGATAGGGAGAGACGGAGAAAGAAAAAAAGTTATTCGATGAGTGGAAGGAAAGGAAGACGAGGCGCGTACCGGTAAAGGAAAGGCTACAGTAAG
>Ga0179593_1383766_pt1 | contig 10897 bp, 12 predicted proteins | sample CZODoug2_1_08_16_FD_185931 | JGI IMG/M metagenome (GOLD analysis project Ga0179593, IMG submission 185931) | Vadose zone soil fungal communities from Angelo Coast Range Reserve, California, USA - CZODoug2_1_08_16fungal (PacBio error correction) | ecosystem: Environmental > Terrestrial > Soil >...
AAAGAAGGCGGGGGAACTGACTAGCAGAGGTCCTCGTTTATCGGAAGCTAATTTGAGTAGTGCGAGCAAGTTGGGTGGCCGTACCCATGGGTAAAAACAATCAGTTTTCAGTGTGAAAGCTGGCAAACTTTAAAAGGACCGCCTTCAGCTAGTTGGATGCCGACCAAAACCTCCTCCCAGTCAGCGAACAGGGAGGGTGAACATGAGGGCAAATTGATCTATCAAATAGTTCCTTAAACGTTCAAAAGAACGTCAGAAGGGGAGAAAAATTAAATCGAGCCATTGGAGAAGAAGGACGTCAGGGGGGGAAAGGGGGGTACACAAGCCGATCCGGGCTTCTGAGCTGAGGCTCATTAAAGCACACGAGCATGGCCAAGGATTTAGGTGAAAAGCAGGACAACCATATTGTTTTGATTTTGCAGGGGGGGGAGATACTAGGAAAGTCTACGGGGACTAAAAACGGAGCGTGGAGGGTGAAGTTGTCGGATTTCGCCAGGAATCAGGAGGAGGCAGATAGAAAACGGGTGAATGAAAAACAAGGTATCTTATATTAAGCAAAAAGACGACCTTCCGCATAACAACACACCTCGTTATTTATCCTACTACTTGTTCCCAGAGAGAAGCGGAGAGGGATGTGAAACCACCGAAGGAGTCATAACGCTAAAAAGAATAGTGGCTACCGGTTATAACAAGGCAACCGGGGTCTCTAAAGCTCAGCTTTGAAAATCTTTTACTTGGGTAAGAAAGGGAATCATAGCGGTAAAGGGGATAGGAACAAGGGGAAAAGTAGCGATGAAAAGGTGAACGGCCGAGCCGCCTGTGCAACAGCCTATATCTTCTTCTCGAAAGATCGAAACAAGTGTAGGGGGGGGGCCTCACGCCATCGGGGGTATGTCTTTTTAAATTGTTTCCCCAGAACTACTGGTGTTACAGAATAGGTCAAGGGCAGACCTCGGCTCGGACGCAAGAGTTCCTGCCAGTGAGCTCATGCCACAACCACCTCCCATCAGGAACAAGGGAAAATAAGAACGACCGGAGAAAGGTAAAGAAACAAAAGACGCTGGGGGAAACGCTCCTTTTGAAAAAACTCGCGAAATCATAGTACGTTTTGAGGGTAGGGCACGAGAGAAACCAAAGGAATCCCCTGGGGGGGGGAGTCAATGATGCAGAAGTGTCATCTGGGAGGTCCAGACGATTTCCGGGCGACCGCCGATAAAGACGGTGGCGGTGCCTACCCGAGATTCAAATAAGGGGGGACGAACTGCAGAACCCGAACAGGGCAATGGTAAGCTGTCCAGGAAAAAGGATATTCGAAAAAGAGGCCACCGGGTCAGCAAAAATATCGACCATGTCCTTGAACTGGGCGGTAAACGGGCTATGAAAAAGACACCTCTTCCAGACCTCGGGCGGACTAGCATTACAAGAGGTGGGGGAGTTTGGGCGTTCTGGGAGGAGAGAGTGTTAAGGTGAGCAGCCCAAACGACCATTTCGCAGGCGGGCGCATTCCATGAAAAAAAAACGAATACCACTTTCGAACAATGCAGGTTCGCGGCAATTGGAAAAAAAGTTGCGCCTAAACTAGCCGTAGAGAGAAACATCTGGCGATTGCGGGGGGCTGAGTGAATTGCTGAGAGGGGGGGACGGGAACTCCTAAGGTCGATTCTATGAGAGTGAAGGGGGTGAGGAGGGGATACTGGCCTGGGATCGGGGAAAAGGAGGTTCGAAACGTGAATCAACGAAGCTTTATCTAAGTATCAGAGGGAGGACTATCACCGGTAGAAACTTGGAGAGTTCACCGGTGTGGGAAAATAGGTAGGGCCGAACCAATGAAAAAAAACAAAGGGAAAAGGGGCGGAGCGCCAATAAGAAAATACGCAGCAAGGAAATAAACCGTTTGAGGGTCAACGCCGCCCACTTGTAGAGTCAAACGTAAAGGCTTGTGGGGCACTGCGCAGGGAGCGGCTTCGCGTTGCGAGGGTAGTGGCCGTTTGAGGGCTTTGATGGCATCTTAACCCGAACCTTGTTGAGACCTTTTCCAAGGAGAGGTGAGTTCAATGGGCCCCTGAGTTGAGCGGGTCAACTTAACGGAAAAACAACGGGCTTTGGCCGGGCCGAAGGGGAGGGGCCGTGTTGGAAAAAATCGTTTGCAATGCATTCGCGCTGGTCGCGGCAAAAGGGTTGAACGTCCGCGAGAGAGCCGTGCGGGGAAAGAGAAAGTTGGGGCCGTTCCTTTGGAAGCGGTGGACCAGTAGCGGAGGGGTGTCTTTCCGGCCTCCGTATCTGTATCTATGATGGCACCAAGTGGGAGAGGAAAAAGAAAGGTACGCTAAATGACAATGGGGATTGGAAAAATAGCGTCAAACGGTGTAAAGGGGAGAAGTTGACAGAAGGCCACTGATTCCACGGTTTTACTCGGTAGGGACAAGATCCCGGAGGTGATCAGGGTGGAATTTACTAAAATGCATTCACCAAAACGAGAGGAATCTTTTCGGGGGGAGGGAACCAGTGGGTCCCTAGAATGCCCAGTCAGAAGGGACCATCAGCGGCAGATATCCGAGGGGGTTTAAACATCAAAAGGAGGATAATTACTAGAAGAAAGCAAGACCAGAAAAAAAGGTTCCGGAAAGATTGGCATAGGACTTCTCCGGCGAATGGTGAGGATCAAGAAAACAAGGCAAGTGCAAATTCTTGGAAATCGCTCGTGAGAAAAGGACGCATGGCAGTCCAGACCGGAAGTGAAATGGTGGTTGATCAGTACACGGTAGCATTCAATCGCAGCTCGCCCGCTTTCTGAGAAGCGCTGGGGGGAAAAAAGCAAAGAGTCAGTTAACAGGAAAAAATGCTTTTGAGGAGGCGGAGTAATGGCGGTGGGTAAGGTTCGGGGGCCGCCAAAGTTACGGTCCAATGGCCGTGTCAGGTTCCGGCGGATCTGGGGCAACACGGGGGGGGGAGTAGTCGTAAGAGATGACAGAGGGAAGATTTTAAAATACCCCCATCGATACTGGCAATCAGTGGAATTGGAAAGGGGGAGGGATGGAGGTGTGGGGCCAGAAAAGGGACTAGAAACTCGACAAAACAACGGACATTAAAAGGAGTTGCCATAATTCCGGGGGGGTAGTCGTTAAACTTTGGATCAGCAAGCATCGGGGCAGAGATGGCAAGAAAACGGTCCTCAAGACCGGTTTATCTTGGCGAAAAATTGAATCTAAAAACCCAAGAAGGGTAAAGTTGAATGAGCATTTTCAAACGTCGTCCCAAAGAATAAACCTTGATAAAAGAGGGTTTCGAGTGAAAGTCGAAAAAATGATGAACCAAGGGAAACTGCACGGCAGTAAAAACGTCAAAACGAGGGGGCAAAAGAATGAGATAGCTTCTCATGAACTTTCAAATAAATGAGGGGCTGGAGGAGAAAGGGGATGAAGCGAAACGTAACAAAACAAGGCGGAGGGTGCAAGGGGGAGGGGACCTTTGAAAAAAATCGATACGGGAAAACCAAAACGAGTATGAGACAGAGAAGCTTTTTCTGCAAGTACACGGCATCCACAATCCCCAGACAAGGGGCCGAAACAGGGTGTCAAGAAAAAACGCCACCAGCCCGTTTATCTTGAACATTAGCTCTCGTGGGAGCAGTAACGCCATTTAATGACGCCCTTAAATGGGACGGCAGGTCGCCAAAACTTGAGGCAGCACGAGGTGGACGACTTGGAAATCGGGGAGAAAAAAAGATTCGGGAGGATCATTTGGGCACTTGAAGGAGTCTCACATGTCAAACTATCGTTGGTGTGTAGCTCTTACAATTGAGAGAACAGAGGGAAAAAAGAAGGCATCGGTGGGTTGGGAGCCAGGAAACGTGAGTTCTAAAAGAGGGCGTACCTCAATCTACATAGAAGGTAGGGCAACGCAGTCAATGTCAGCAGTTTTTCGCGGTATCCGAGGCCTGAGGACTTAGAAGCAACCGGATTCAAAGAACGCGGGAAGACAAATACATCCTTCGGAAAGAGTGGCAATGGAAGCAAGCCAAAGAATCGGAAAGACGAAGACAACAGAAAGGGTGTTCTCAAAACCCTTCATAGCCCCGGAGGTAAACGGCACGGTGGAAAGGAAAGATGTTTGACCCATGGACGAAGAAAAGGCTGCAACGCCTGCAAGAAAGAAGTTTTTAACAAGGGATCGCAGGGGAAGGACTGAAAAAAAGGTGGGAAAAACGAACGCTGCATCTCTAACGCCGAGAGGCCGGAGGGGAAAATATCACTTGGTGTTATCAAAAATAACGGCACCAGGATACCCAGAAGACACCTGATGGAGACCGCGTGCCGCCCGTTGGCCGGGGCAGGGGTAAAGGACTGTTCGCAAGTCCGATCCCATCACCAGGCCGCCGAAGACGACTCCGTTCACGGACAGGAAAAACTTAAAAACATTCGCAGGTCGACGTCCTGAGATAAGGGGCCGTGACTCCTCGAAAGGGAGGGGAATACAGGAGGACGCGAAGGGGCGATTGTCCGAACAAACTTTCACTTCTGGCGCGGTCGGATCCAGGGGACAAGGAAGGCAACCGGAAAATCTATATAGTGGTTGTTAAACGGACTACGCCGGTCGGAGCATACATTGAAACATTGTTCGGGAAAAGGTGTATGAAGGCTCTCGCATTCAAGACTTACAGGGAAACGTACTTCCAAGGAGTTAATCGGCAAAAAGGGAACAGACGCCGTCTCAATCACCTCACGTTTTTAAAAAAAAAAAAAAAAAAAAAAAAAAAAAAAAAAAAAAAAAAAAAAAAAAAAAAATAGGGAAAAGCGTCGGGCAAGGAATTTGTTCAAAAGAGGTTAGAATACCACGTGAAATCTATACCGTATGGCTGGAAAAACGACACATCCGAGCTCAGGGACAGCCCGAAACAGAAAGGAAACACACAAGGAAAGTTTGGGGGTTCGATCGGAGAACGGGAAACCGCGAGAAAGCGGAAGCTAAAATTGGCAACTGCAACGACCCACGACTTCGGGCGGCAATCCCCCCAGGCGTTTGGGGGAAGAGTTACGAGACGAAACAGTTGGAGGACTAACGAAAAAAGACTGGTCAACGTTCTCAACACGAGACAGGGGGGGGGAGGAAATCGCAATAACATCCCCTAAACAGCCACTAAGAGACCAACGAAACAACCGAGAAAAGAAGCACCGAAAAATAAAGCTGGGACGTTTGGGAACGCTAGCCGGGCAGGTGAAGACAGAAAATGGGGGTTTGCAGCGTCTTATGTAGGAAGTATTGGGAGACTCCAACTTGACCTTATGGTGGGCGGGGCATTGGCCCTCTGGCAGCACTACCTAGGGAAAAGAGGATAGACATTGAGAAAGAAGGTGCGCCAAGCATGATGATCTTTCGACGAAGGACCCATGGAGGGGAAAGGTCAAAATCCAGCCTTCAAAAAAAAGTTCGCAAGCAGGGAAAAGAAGTAAGTCGACACGTTCAGCTCAATCGAATCAAAGACAAATCAAAAACGGAATTCCCGCCTCATTAGAGACAAGAAAGAAAAGGGGAGATCATCTCAGAGGGGTAGAAGGCACGATCGAGGATCCACAGGGGGGGGGGGACCCCAAAACCACCCCCTTTTTCCTTGAACAATTAGAAGGGGGAGAAGGATTGGGTGCAAGTTTTTTGAATTGAGGCTAACGAGAAATGGTGACGGCGTGAAAATGACAAGCCTCAAGGCGGAAAACAACGGAAGAGAAAGGGAAAAAGAGGAGGACGCTTGACACTTCGATACCATCTCTTTCAGGCGATCAACCGAGGGGGAATGACTGGGAAGCGGGAGGGGCAGAGAATCAGTTTAACACTACATTTAGTTGTCCAAAAACTTGGCACGGTAATGACAATGGGGAAGGGGACTCCATTCTGGGGTCAGAGGATCGGCGCACCGCACTCACGGGAGGCGGCGGCTTTTCCAAAAAGGAATCTCCAAAAAGAGGAAAATAGCTAAGGGCATCATACCGCCTGGAAAGGGGAGCATCGTGCAAAAAATCAGAAAAAACGTCTTGAAGCGCGGAAGACGAAAACGGATACGGTTAAAATGGTCAGGGTTACAGTGGAAAAAGAGGTCGCTAAACGGAGATCAAAGGGGTAAGGTGGGGGTCCAGGTCTTGGGGTGGCATACATTCAGGCAGACCAAAAAGGGACAGCAATATCAAATGCCAGGATAAAATGTTCGTGCTTTCAAAAAAATTGGAAAAGAGACTGGCATAAAAAAACAGCAAAAAAACCGGCGTTTGAGGACGGGGCGTAACAGCCGCGATAACTTTTCGATAGGCAGGACGACGACGATAGGGAGGGGCAAACGATCGGATGTCTAGAAGAGAAAGGACTCACTTATACAGGGGAAAGAGGCAAATAGTGAGAGGGGGGGGCGCAAAAAGGACTAGTGTGGGCCCCTTGGACTGTGAATTGTCTTTCGGCAACCGTGTGACGTTTGGTCTACAAACGGAAAAAAAGAGGAGGGAGACGTTCAACGGGGAACGTTTGGGACAAGCACAAATCTCTCCTGCGCCTTCGGGTAAAAATCAGCTAGCCGATCAAGCCAGGCGTGGCGGGGGGGGCGCGCTGCAGGCACGGCAAAGTCCCAGATAGAAGGGTTAGAAAGAGGAAAGTATCAACTAGGCGAAAAGCATCCGTGGGACAGGAAAAAACGAGGAAGTTGGTCGGACGGGCCGTAGGAGAACTTGGAAAGAAATGCACCCAATCAGGGTGCTGCTGGGTGAGAAAGAAAGACAGTTTCCATGAAAAGGGGAGAATATTTTCCCATCAACAGAATATTTGATGCGGAGGTGGCCAATTGCTATTGAAAGGGAGAAACGGGAAAGAGGGGGGAAACAGGGGATATTTCCTGGATCATTGGAAGGGCGATGAACTGATACGTTTCAAGGCCATAAATAAAATCGAAGGAGCACCGCTATCCGATTCGTCGGGTCGAATGTCCCCATTATAGAAGGGGTCAGGGAAAGGGAAGAAGGCAAGAAGATTAGAATCTTTACCAACAGGGGCTTAAAAAAGATCGATTACTGGGGCGGAAAAACACATCGGCTCGCTGGCCAAAAGAGCAAAGACTCAAAACCAGGGAAAAAAAAAACCTCTTTAAAAAGAGAGAGGGAGCATAATTCAAAAGACAAAAACTCTCAAACCGAGGAGTAAAATCTAGAGATAAGGCTGCGGGACTTCCGGGAGAAAAAAAATATTTTGCCGAGGGCGTGGTGTGAGGGACGGGAGAAAAATTTGATCTGAGGGGGGGCCAGAGAGGGCATTGGAAAAGAAATTACAAAAGAAAAGGCATCGTTGAACTCCCGATTTATTAAAAAGCGTGAAGGCGGGGCAAGAACCTGCTATGGTGTTAAGTACCACCGCCAACGCCTCGGAGGAAACACAGCCCTAGAGAGCCAGGAAAAAAAAAAACTATTTCTAAGGTGGGATCCAGGAGAGAAACGGACATGACAGAAAAAAAGAGAATCGTAGTATCTCAGCTCCTTCAAAGGGGGAAATAGCAATTGGGCAAATCGAGGGGATCAATAGGGACGGGCTTAGCAATTGGGAATAACTTCAAATCCCCCAGACGTAGAAAAAAGGCGGGGCCACGGTCTGAGGAGGCCGAAAACCTTAGGGGGGAAAGTTTGGACTGAAGGGGGGGGGCTACGAAAACGGCCTCATCGAAGAAGAAAAAAGGGAAAGAAAACGTTAGGGTAAACGATGTGACGGATTTGCCCATGTGAGGATCATGAGAGTCAGTTCGGTCACCAGTTATAGATCATGCAAAACCGACCACCAGCGAGAAACACATCAAGAAGAGGAAAAAAGGGATCGGGGGAAGCACGGTTCCAAGCGCAGGGAAGCCAAATCGTGCTTGTGACCAAAAAGAAGGGGGACAGGGCTTCGCATAAGAGGTAATAAGAGCCTTAAGAGAAAGGCCAGAACCATAGGGAAAGAACCGGAACGGGAAAAAATCTGGAAGTTGGGCCTCCAGATCAAGGCCCTCAGTAAAATCAAAAAGGAAATGAAAACTAGATTAGAACTATGCCCGGTGAAAAACGATATCAAGCCGTGAAAAAAGAGATCGTCGTCGCGCATTCGAACAAAGTTAACTCAAAAGGATGGTGGGCTGCCCTCCCAGCAGAAAAACCGGCCGTAGGGGGGCGAGGGGAATGTAGGAAAAAAACGAATCAAGTCAAAACTCTTTCAAAAAAATGACCATCAAGATTCCTGCAATCGGGGGGAGAGATAAGTGATCTCCGAAACACCCGAGCAGCCCCTCGCAAAAGACATGGGGAAAAGTAGGAAAAAGTCGCACGTCCTCTGACGACCGTTTTTCACGAGATCCCGTGGGGAGGAACAAGACTACTTTGTGAGTCAACGCTATCAACCTGAAGGGAAGCCACAAAAAAAGAGGTAAGGAAGGACTTGGTGCCGAGGAGAAGGGCCTGGCTGGAAAAAGATGAAAATGAAGCACATTGTCTTCTAAACGATCAAAAGCAGAAGAGCAAACTGCCGGAAACCAAGGGGGAAGACATCGGAACGTCCATCCTTCTCACAAAAAAAAGAGAAAAAAAAAACCTAGGGAGAGGCAAAAAATTTAAGAGGCGTTTAAAAACATCAACGGGACCAACCGGAGGACAAAGAATGCCCGAGGCGGCCGCCTTCATATTTTCGCTTTTCCGGCCGTCGTTCTGAGGTGCGGAGTGAAGTTGGAATGGATTTGATACGCCAGTCGTCATGGGACGCATTCCAAGTGCCAACACTCTGCGAGAAATTGAAACCAGGTTCAGTCCATTGGGAACCAGAGCCCTGGGGTTAGGTATCTGACTGGTGGCAGGAATATAGACGCGGAGGAATCGACGGAAGGGGCTAGAGAAGGCAAGGGCAGGGGGAAGAAGATGATCCGTATGTCGATGAAGGAGCGGAAACGGGGGGCGAAAAGTGAGAGACCGGGGGGAAAGGTGAAGGTTATAAGAGAAGGACGGAGGGGGAGTAAAGGGAAATTAAGCTTTCCCTCATTTCGCTTCCGCCGGATCATCAATTGAAGGGGGGGCAAAGGCAATAAGGAGAAATTGGAGGGGGTCCAAGGCACCGTACTAAGTGGGGGAGCTCTAGACAATGCAAAAAGAATGGGTAATGCTTAGAGGAAAAAAAATAAAACACGGGCAAAAACCAGGGGCTTGGGTAAAGAACCCAGCCCACCTTATCCAAAACTTAAAAAAGCGGTGAATGGGAAAAAAGGGGGTAGAGACGATAAGGGGGGAGGGAGTGTAGGGCGAGGTAAGTGGAAGTGGGAGTTTACTGGGGGGGGAATGACATCGGAAGGGTGTTGAAGAAAACCGTGGAAATGATTTATTCCTTGAACCACGATGATTGGAGACTAAGAGGCAATGCGACCGGAAACGGCCGTCAGAACTGGGTCGGGGAAGCCCCGTGGTGTCAAAATTGCTTTGTAAATTGGTTACTTTCTGTCGATGAAGGATGTTTAACTCGAAAAGAAAAGACGGGGGAGGGGGGAAGGGTGGTGTTAAGGGTTTGGCGGTATTTACCCATGAAAGCGAGAGGGGCGTTCCAAAGTAATATAGATAAAGAAGAGCAAAAAGAAACCCCAAAAAACAATAGTTGAGAGCCGGGCACTTAACTGTACAGTGGACCGGAAAGGAGGTCAGGGGGGACGGTATCGGGAGTTTGTGCCTATTATACATCAAGTTTTAAATAATTAAGGGAATGAATGCACGAAGGAAAGAAAAAGCAGGAGAAAACGTTCTTTATCGTCAAAGGGGGGGGGAAATTAAAGAACGAGAAAGGTAAAAAGGGAAAAAAACCCAAAAATAGAGAGACTTGCTGGTCGTGAACTGTAAGGAGAAGGATATGAAGCATAAGAGGGTAGGGAAGTTATATCGAACGCTGCAGAAGCTTAGGGGGGGGGTATACCATCCAGGATAAAAGGATTAGGGCTATACCTAGAAGTTGTAATGGAAGAAGGGAGGGTTGGTTCGGAAAAATAATGATTCAGCCAGGACGGATGAATAGGATCAAAAAAAAGAAAAGGAAAGCAGAAACTTATAGCTGCATATGCTCTGTGAGGGGGGGGACCGCGGTTCGAAGGGATCCAAACGGAATATTGTTTCTTACACGGGAGGACTAAACACAGCTCGCAGCGGGGGGAAAAAAAGGGGGAGCGCGCTGGGGGGGGGGGAAAATTATCGTAAAAAAACTGCACTGAGGACGAGGACGGCGGAAGGAATCGGGTGTTGTTGACCCAAACCGTGAAGTGACTGGGCGCCGTGTAGGGGAAGGGAGCTAGGGTGCCCGAACACAGGGAGTATTCGTCAGGGGGGCATGGACAAGGAAGCGAATTACCATCTCGACAAGCGATGGACGAAAAAAAGGGGGGAAACGGAAAACTAAGGGGATTAGTTCCAGCCTCTGGCTCCTGGTAATCAAGCGACAACTGAGGAAAGGACCGTCAGAAATAGCCGGCGATGTTCTGGACAGAGAGACAAAAAAAAACGGGGGGCAGGGAGGAAAACCTGCAAAATGGCTTTTCTATGGGGAGAGACAATTGCAGAGAACCAAAGATTTTGAATACTTGTGAAAGATGTAGGAAAGAACGGGTGAGGAGGATTAGTTCAGCAGTTGCAATCCTTCCCAACCTCCTTAACATCAAAGAAAGAACGCGGTTCTATATTTGAGGTCCACACACTAAGTTCGAAGAACAAGGTGCAAAAATGCACCCACAAGTATAACTTTCGGGTCATCAAGAATGGAGAGAAAACCCCTAGCTCGACATGTCATAAATGTTTGACTGGTAGGAGACTGACAAGGGGGGGATAGTTTTAAAAAGATCCCAGGTTTGCGGGGATGGGGCAGAAGGTCAACGTGGCAT
>Ga0179593_1680219_pt1 | contig 10897 bp, 8 predicted proteins | sample CZODoug2_1_08_16_FD_185931 | JGI IMG/M metagenome (GOLD analysis project Ga0179593, IMG submission 185931) | Vadose zone soil fungal communities from Angelo Coast Range Reserve, California, USA - CZODoug2_1_08_16fungal (PacBio error correction) | ecosystem: Environmental > Terrestrial > Soil >...
ACATACCATTCATAGTTGAAAAAAAAGGGGGAAAATGTCTACGGGGGTGCGTATTGCTGGGGATCTAGGAATGCTGGCGGCTTCACTGGAGGAGGGGAGAGATACACCATTCCATCCAGGGCTGCGGCTCCAGAAGGAAAAAAGGCCTAAAAGACACCTCAAGGGCTGCGACGATCGCGGGTCAACAACATCGCCAAGATGAAAGTACAGAGGTGTCGATGCAGGGGTGGCGGCGCGGGGGGAAGGGAGGGGGGGAAAGAAAAGGGATCACCTGCTGGGGGGTTTTAGCTTACCCGCCGCGGGCATGACGAAATAACGACTAAAGGGGGGAAAAAAGTGATCCGTTCCTTCGATTTAGAAAGGGGATGAAAAGAACATCTATGTATAAAACTTCGGCAGATACGCGCAGTTCATAATCTTGTGTGGGACCGAAAGGGAAGGGGGAATCAAGGGGTCATCGCTTTGAAAAGACGGGGCCCGCGGCCGGGGCGAAAGTGGAGAACGTACTGCCTCTCCAGGGTGGAAGGTGCTGAGGGGACGACATCGGAGAAACCACCTGGGCCAGCGCAGGAATTGAGTCCTCATCGGCAAAGGGGGAAACATGCTTTCCAAAGGGGAGGGGGCTCACTCGAATGGGGGAAGGGGTACTTTACAGAGTGGAGGGGGGGGATAGACATCTGTTAAGAATTGCTGGCTGATGAACACCGGGGGCGTTGCGAGGAGGGAGGGCGGATCCTTGGTTACTACCCTTATTAATGTCGGCAAAGACTGGAGACGGTAAAACCGCTACCTGGGGGGAGGAGTCCTTTACTGTTGGTACCGGGGGGGAGGGTGCCGATTTGCCGGTAGGTCGGGCTAAGGGCCAGGGAGGCGTCAGTATCCAGAAAGGACAAACGAGCTTGGGAACGGTCACTTCTTCGAAAGAGCGAGCGATGAAGGGGGAATCGAGCCTCTACCTTCGGGGGCCTCTCGTCATTAGAGGACCGAGATCCAGAAGGCGTGCACGCTGTAGGCTTGGGATGAAAATTTGAGTAGGGTCGCCGTGATTGGGGGAGAGGGACAATCATACTTTCTTCAGACTCGACTTCATATCGTTGCAAAAAGTGGGAGACTGTTTCACTGATTCGCGACGACGGCACGCGGAATGGAAGGAAGACGCTTCTGTCCTTCTTGACGGGGAAGACCAAGAGGCGTTGGGAAGTTGAACGCCCGCGCATCCGAATCGTGCCGGAGTTGTGTTGGGAGGGAATCGAAGAGAGGTATGGGTAGGGAGAGTCAACTATGTGGGAATAAAATCGAGAAAACAAGTGCAAGAAACCCAACGGTGGAACTCCTTCGATGTTCAAGAATGCGGGAGAACGCACGTGGGAAGGACATGGTCACGAGAGTTCAGAGGAAGGAGCTCTGGGGGGAATTTTTTGAAAGTTTGTAGCAGCAGAGGGGGAACCTGTCACGCCTGAGAAACCCGCGCGCCAATCTTAGTCCATCCAAAGCGGGAAAGGGGGGAGTCTGAAGAGTTGCAGCATGAAAGGGGAAGTACCGTGAAGGACACCTGCATTCATTGAACTCCGGACGGTAGGGACCGAAATGCATGGGGCAGGGGTTGCCGGATTTGATGGGAACAAGTGGCTTCTGGATAACGCCAGGCACGCGCGGTTTGGGGGGACGGTTGGCCGGCATGGGAGGGGGGACACAGAGCTTCACGAAAGACGCGTGGGAAGACTAAGGGGCTTGTCGAAGACCACCAGCACACCATGCAGGGTTCCTGTGTTTTGTCGCACCCTCGGGAGAGCAGAAAGGTGGGTTTCTTAAATTTGATTGACCCGTCGGAGGCATAAAAGCCGGTCGGAAACTCATAGGAAAAAATTAGGGCTAAATCGCGCCGAGGGTTGAAGGATAAAAGGATCGCATGGGAACAGCCGTTCGGTCAATGGAAAGCAAAATTACGAGAGCCTGATGAAAGTAAGAGGGTCGGTTGTTGGTGCAGAACGAAAATTTAAAAGGCTCCGGCGACCGCAGGGGGTCGTCCGGCGAGAACACAGGGGGAAAAAGTGCAAGAAGCTTACAAGAAAAAAAGAAAAACGGAAGGAAAAAAAAAAACTATCCGTGAAAAAAGGGGAAAGGGGCAACGTCAAGGGTGCAACTTCGTACGTCGGGACAAGGAAGAAAAAAACAACAACCACGAGAGTAACAAGAAAGAGGTATCCCTGGGAATATCGGCAGACATGTTTTTTTTTTTTTGAAAAAAAAAAACCAAAGGAGTCGACAACGAGGGCGTGGAGGGGGAAGCCGAAAAGGATCAGGGGGTAACGCAATGGGCTGTTGTGGGGATAAAAGCGATGTGGGGTACAAAAACTGCGGTCGCAGGCGGGGTGGTGGAAAGCGTCAAAAAAAAAAAAAGATATGGTGAATCAATGAATGCGATTAAGACGGGGGGTAGCCATTTCGACAACGGCTTTTGTGGAATCCTGACGCGAGAGATGGGGCGTCAAAGACTCTGCTTTACTATGGAAAAGTGAGAAAAGGGAAAATAATCCACGGGTTCATCAAGGCAACAACCCAAACTACCGAAAACTCTTCTACCAAATAAATGCACAAATCCCGAATGGACCTATCAAAGGAAGGAGATAGGGAAAGTCAGAATCTTCAACAAAACGGCGTCTTCGCTAATGACAGTGTCCACGGCAGGAAAGAAAAGCGGGGGACGTAGAAAAAAGAAAAGGGTCACCAGGCAAAATATCGAGAAACTAAAAGTAGCGCGGTCACCTGTAAGCTCTCCATGCAACAGGCCCTGCGAGAAGAGAAGCAGTCAATCCGATCCGATTGAGGTCGCGGGGTTGGCGACTAAGCGCGCGGGGTGTTCTAACGGCGACCATGACGAACAAAAGAACTACGGAGGAGACCATTAAAATTAATCTTCAAAAATCGAAGAAAAGGACTGGAAGGCATCGTTACCATGAAATCACCGAGGCGGCTTGCGAAGCCACGGCCGGGGAAAACCTTAAGGGATGTCATTTTGTCATTTGGAGCAGGCAATTCCGGTTAGAGGGCGGGGGATGACATCGTTTAATCCATACCATACCAAGGGGCGATGAGCGTCACAAAAAGAAGGTCATGATGGAGGAAAAAAAGCGGACCAAACTCACAAGACGAGAAGAATGAAATTCTTCCTAGTAGGACGTTCTAACTTGACAAAAGGAAGTGGGAGCAGCACGAGGAAACAGTAACGTGACCAAACCACTAATCCAATCTCTTACTCGTCTTCTTAAGAAAAAGGGGAGGATTAGGAAGAGGACCGAGACCAAATCCTAGAATCTGACGACCGGTTAAGAAAACCTACAGAGGCACACCGCACACACAGCTGAAAAAAAAGATCATCTATATGCAGTCTATTCGAACCGAAGATCATCCACGAAGACGAAAACGCGAGGCCGAATAGTCGGCCGAGATAAGAGGTGGGATTCTCTAGCGATACCTGAGAACCGAAGGAAAAAAATAGGGCGGCGAAAAGAACCTTCAAAAATCGAAGAAGACCAGGCCAAAGTAGTCCGACTACAATTACAATAGGTGCAGAAAAAAAACGAGAAGGATCAGTCAAAACCGGCCGCATCAAATCGCCAGTTCGTCAATCCGGATGAGAGGGTGGGAATCATCCGCAAGGAGTTCAGATCTAACAAAAAAAGTCACCGCTTGGGCACTACAACAACGCCGAGAGCTGGAAGGTGGGGGAAAAACCGAAGCCGACCTTAACGATTAGCTAACACTTTCGGTTTGACGACCGTGGGTCTGCCGAACTGCAGGCGCAACCTTGAGAGGGGGGACGTGTCGCGCCGCAAGGGATAAAGGACAAGTCGGAACAGCTTCCTTCTCCGGAAGCCCTTCCTAAGAAGAGCAAGAAAAGATGGAGAGGGGGAAGAGCCTCTTGTAACCGGCAGCTAGATCAGGGGTCGGTCAGGGAAAACCAGGGAACGTATGAGAGGGGTCCAAAACCTTTTGTTTCGCTCAATTCGTTCAAAAGGGAAGATTACGGAAAAGAACCAAGGGTAAGAGCCTGCTCCGCGACTCATCCTCCGACAACTACGAGCGACCGTGACTTTAAGGGCGAGGGGAATGTAAAAGGGCAACAGTAAAATTTGTCTTTTTTTCTTTTAATTGCCGTGATATACTGGGAGAAAGGACTCAATGGATTTAGGGGGAAAAGCGCGAGAGAAAACGTGCAAGCAGCAAAACCTCGATCACACCTCCTACAGTGACAGACTGGGATCAAGTCCTGGTTTGCTGCATGGGGGAAGGCCTAGGGAAACGAAAAAAACAAAAACGAGGAATAGATATCCGCAGCGGAGGCTTCTGCCGTCCCCAGACCTGAAAGTTGAAAGGGGAGATGGTAGGTAATGTGTGTCGAGGAATTTCTTCTGGGGGCCGGTCATGGCGGGCGCTAGAGAGATAAGTTGGAAAAAAAAAAAAGACACCGCCAAAACCCTGCGACGATCTGCGTGAAAATAAAAAAACCTGGAGGGGAAAGTAATCTTGGCGGCGGGCTTAGAACGAGTCGGCGCGTAAATCGTGTCATCGGGGGAACCCGCAGCGGAAACGGTCGATCTCAACCACTAGCGCATAAAAAAAAAAAATCAGGTTCAAAAAAGGAGGGAGCACCTGGTTGGATAAGGGATAAACACACGATCGACAGCCGCTGATAACAAGAGCGTGGGATTTTTATTCTGTCAGGTCTTACCGGTTCTTGACTGGAAAAAACCGAAAAGATGGGGGGAAATCGGGGGCTGTCCGCTGCCGCGACACCTTGAAAGGAGATAAGGTTAGAAAAGACCATGATCTTCATTCTGGGCCGACATCGTTCAACTAAAACCAAAAAAATTGAGTTACAATGAATTCTCGGTTAAAACACAGGTCGATGGGCAGAAATCTCGGAGCTGTACTTTCACACAGTTGCGAGTTTTGGGGAAAAGATATCGGGGACCTGGAATGAACAACCATAAAGGGACGTGCAGAATGATCATGTGAAGAAAGACGGCTTTGAAGGCCTTTCTCATCAAGGAGCCGCGGGGAAGACCAGCCTTGCTTCGCCGTAAATGTCGTATGCTGGGACCTGCAGTTTGAGGTGAGGGAAAAACGAGTTCGCGCACCTCTCGCTGCTGAAAAGCGGACGAATCGAGGCCTTACCATCGAGGTGTGTCATATCGGCCTCCCGGAAATTCTGCAGAAAAGTTAGAAGAGGGGCATTCACGCGCAGTCGGCCTTCTCCGAATCGGAATGGAGCAGTCTCCTCCTCGGAAGAAATTTCTTAAAGTGCCGTTAAAGGCCGCTAGCTGGGCTTCATCACAGGGGGAGGGAGAATGGGGGGCACTCGGCATAATCTACCTCATCAAGACTTGGGAGGCATGATCAGGATCTGTGAATGAAGACAGGTTTGTCACGGCTACTTTTTTAAAAAAAGAGGCGGTAAGAGGGACGACGCGAGCCTTTATCTACGGACGCCGCACTCAATAATCTGAGAGGGGGGAAGGAACCTCACTCGGGGTGCTTTTTCTTTAAACACACAACCCAAAAATAGGTGGGAGTTTTTTGTGACGAGGGTCATATGTCTGCATCGAGGGCGACAAAAGTTTGAATCCCAATCAGAAAGTCTGTCCAGAACGTGAAGACATAAAACGGTGGGCTCCTCGAAGTGACTCCGAGCAGGAGGTAGGAAAGGCCCGGGAGAGGGGAAAACAAGGCACACCTGGCTTGTCGGCGGCTGATATCGAACACAAACGTTTTGCATGGTTCGAGCAGGATGGGAAGTGAAAAGGGAAGTTGGCGAAAAGTGGTGTTCACTCACCCCCAGACTCAAAACCAAAAGCACAATCGACGCAGCTGAAAATGCGTTTCAGAAGAGGCCTGTGACGGCGTCCATTTCCTACGCCTGCCCATTGATCCGCGCATAAAGTTCATCATATGATGGGAATGATTTGAGAAAACGCTGAACACTCCGGTTTTTTGAGTGTGGCCGATAAAAAATTCCAGAAGGAGAAGGGGTGTCGTCGTAAGCTGACTTTCTTGAAGTGGCAAAAAAAAGAAAGCAAATGGCGGTGAAGGTTCTTTTTGTGAAGAAGATCTTGCACAGGTCGAGCAAAAAGGGTGCAAAATAGCATGGTACAACCGGTGTTCGGAATAAAGTGAGAAAGGAAAGGAGTAGGCCGCAGAAATCGCCCAGGGCCGGCCGCCGTATGATCATGGGAAGTCGGGAGAGGGTCAATTGCCCGTCGAGAGTCGAACAAAGATGGAGAAATGGTCACGAACCAGTCTCTAGGTGTTGGCAGACGTAAACAAAAGGAAAGAACCAGAAAAACCGCATGGGTTTTCGTCCCACGTAGCAAAACGCCTCACGGGGGAACAAAGGAATAGGACCGTGGCCTCGCACTACAAGCCCGGCGCTGTCCGGAAGGGGGATCAGAACGGGGATTCTAACTTCGTGAGGGGTACACCAGAACTCGAAAAAAAAAAGTAGGGGGAAATCTAGAGATTCGGAACGGTTTCCCGAATCAGAAGGGAAAGGTTGGAAAGGGATACCAAGGGGATTCTAAAGACAATAGCGCCGGGAGGGGGGGTGTACAAGTCCTAAGGGGGAATCGTTGAAATGGTTTATTGGTTTGAACAGAGGGGGGTGAGGACGGGCACTTGTTCGGGGAACTCGTTTGAGTATGCAAAAAGAAAAAGCGGATACTGGAATCAAGTAAGGCAAAAGAGAAAAATTTCTAGTGCAATGAGTCGACCGACGTTTTGGCAACAGGGGGGGACGAGGAAAACAGAAAGAAACGGGCGAAAGAGGAGGGAGGGTGCAATACTCAAGACCTTTACTAAGAGGGGGGAAGAGCTAAAACGGCTTAACCTCCTGCGCCGACGATGAAAGAGGAAACGAACCCACCCGGCGCTCTACAAAGTAAAAAAACCTGGCACCAATCTCAGGGACCGCTCATCAACGCGGTCTCGGGGGCTACAACAAAAGGACTACTGATGCAAACGGCTGGACGTATGAAGCCGGTGGGAAACAACGGAACCAAGATGTTGCAGCGTTCAAAATACAAACGTTTCACCAATTCAATAAAGGAAACACCCTTCCATGACAAAATCACCGGTCTGGGGCGCAAGGGGGTCAGGAAGGCGCGAAGGAATCGCATTCTTTGCAGACATGCCGATGAGTCGGTGGAAGGGAGGTAATAGATGGGGGGGGGGGAAGAAGAGGGTGTTCTGTAAGAAGGTGACATTGACTCCGGGTCTAGAAAAAGAAACTTACACCGAACGTTCCAGTCAGACCACGACAGAAACCGACCGGTTTCAAAAGAAAAAAAGCCGACAAGGGCATCCGGAGCACGCCTGCGCCTCTGAGGGAAAAGTGAATGTTAGAGCATTCCTCGATGATCTTCTAGCACCTCTGACGGGCGACTAATAAAGAAGAAATGTCCCCTTCACCAAAACTCCGGGGTAAAGGAGGGGAACGTGAGGAAACAACTAATTTGTGGGGATGCCGTCAGAGAGGAGAGTTTAGGGACTGTCTCTCTGCTGCACGCAACGAGGGAGATAAGCCAGGCTCCTTTTACACAAACCGGTCGAAACCAGAAGATGGATCCGGAAAACTGATTATTTCGAGTTGCCTATACAAATCCACTACAGGGACGGCGAAAAGCAAAGACAACGGTCCTCCAAATAACGGCGGCTAAAGGGAAGAGGCGGCGACAGATAGCGAGGGGAAAAGTCTGGGAATAAAATGTGACTCCTACCTCAGGTGCCTAGAAGGCGAATATAAATAGGGTCTCAAGAACTTAAGCCGGAAAAACAGAAGACTTATCTTGCGAACCGGAAAGCAATCGAGCCCCCTCTCATTGAAAAAAGGAAGAAACAAGGAAAAAAAAAATAAAAACCTATTCCGAGGATCAGTAGAGAAAAAGGACCGACCATAAACGTAGTAAAAAAGAAGAGCAGAATCGCAACGAATGACGGTGCGCAAAGTAGGTCCAATATTTTTTTGCGCCAAAAACTTCGCAAAAAGTAACGAACATCGCAAAGTGGAGGCCGCTCGCTGGGTTTTACCGCCGACAGAGATCCTGCAAGGTTCGGGGAAAACCATTTCGGCCCGCGCCTGCCGCGCAACCGAACTATGAACGGGAAAAGGCGGGAGGTTCTCTGACCAAAGGAGATTTGCAACAGCTAACCGGCGCCTTATACCGGCCTAAAAAAAAAAAAAGAAAAAGGCGTAGGACGAATCTCTGGCTAAAGCTCGATCATTGTGTCGTCAGGGAAGCAAAAAGGGAGAACAAAGGAACGGGTTCGCTTGAACCTGCGCTAGTTTGTTTTTGAAGGAGCTTTCAAGACTGGGGAGGGGGAAGCTAAAAGGGGCCGGTATTACCAGCATCTCTTCCTCCCTTGCCGAAAACTCCACCGACGGGAGCTAAGGGGTTGACTTGATCACTAGTGGGGATTGACCGCGATCGGGAAGTTGGGGGGAGAGGATGGGCCGGAGAAGGGCGCAACAGCAAAAATTGATTTCATGGGGGTGATCGGAGCTCGCTACGAAAAGGATCCGAGATAAAAAACCGCGAACAGACCTGGCGAGCATTCCTGGGGAAACTGGCAATTCGTCTCGCTCCTAGAGGAGGAAAACCACAACAGGAAGAGTAGGAACAGATCCTCATCGTTATGAAGGGAATCCCAGAAAAGAAACACAGAGGGAGAGAACATGATGGTAAGGTAGAGGGGGGACGAAGGAATTGCGCGTCATCGTTCATTTCGAAGAAGGAAATGTAACGAAGAAGTAGAGAAAGCCTAAAAAGAAAAAAACTAACCGCAATGCTGCCGATCTGCGGGGGAACTCAAAAAAGGAGGGAAAGTTTGTCAGGTCGTCGAATTTGGGTGCTGGGAAGGATGGCGCGCGTGCAATAAAGGAAAAGAAAGAGGAGGTGTTGGAGAGGTACACGCCGCGATGCGACACGAACTGCTGAAAAGCAAAACTTCGGAAAAGGGTACAGAAATTAGCAGGGTCCCATGGTTTATGGCCCTACCCCAATGATAGGAGCTTCCGGGAAAAGATACGAAGGAGAAGAGAGGGGGAGGGCGGATTGCTTCTGTCAAGGGCTATAACGGCGCAGGGGGGAGTCTTTAAACGAAAAAAGTCCGAAAAAGGGCAGGAGGCGGAGAGAAGTTAATCCTCTTCAAAGGGGTCGAGGCGGCTGCAGACATGGCCCTAAAACAGGAGATGGGGAGTCCGCTTACGTCGTTAAATGGCTTTCCAGCCTAAGATCTGTGTGATCTGTACTTTGGAACATGTTGCGAATTTTTGGACGCAAGGAAGGGGGCAGAACAACGCGATCTGCCGTGAGCTTCGGCGATCAGGCTTGAGAGTCTGGGAGGAAGGAGTGGCAATGATCCTTTACAAGAGGGGGTGTAATGAACGAAGGGGTGTGGGAAGAAGGGAACCGTCGTCATGCTATGCGCGGGGCTTGAGTCCGATTTGGGGGACCGCTCCGGCGCATCCGTAAAAAGGGAGTCAGAAAGATAGTCTCGCTTGGCATAACCCCTCCGATTTGGTCGCGAAGGAACTTCTGAAAGCGTGCCTTCGTCGGCGGTCACGCCAGCAGTGGAGGAATTCAGAAGGACGAAAGAGAGGGAATTACTCCTAGAGAAGAACCGTCCGCCGTGCCGTGTGGGGGGATATCAGAAAGCTCCAGGAAAGGCGGCGGTATTTTCTACGTCCTACTAGGCCTATAAAAGAGAAGGCAGCTCTTTCGGGTCGGTGGGGTCACGAGGAGGGAAGAGTTCTTGAGAAGCAATCGCTGTCTCCGTCAAGAGGGTCCGTCCAAAGAAAGCGGGCGCGGCATCTTGGGGCACAAAAATAATTTTTGAGTTTCGTTCCTCCCGCGCATACGTAACCTATTGGAAATTCGTGTTGGGGGAGGGGGCCGCGTATGGTGGTCTCGGGGAAGGGGAATCTCTAAGAGAGAAAACGTGAAGGACCTGCATCAACATTGCCGGCCGGTTGGACAATCACGAGAGGGAAATCGATGGCTCGGGGCTGGAAGGTAAGCGACACTTGTCGACTTCATGGCAACCCTGGAGAGTACAAAGGCGCGACCAAAGCGGTGTAATTTTTCAGGGTTTGCCAATATGGATGGGGGAACCGTTCAAAAGGATGGAGAGTGGGTAACAAAAAAAGAGAGCAATCTCATCACATCTTTCAGCGTAAGGACATGAGAGTGAGGACCGATAGCCTGGAAGACAATAAAAAAGGGGCAAACTCGGAAGAAGGGAAATCTGGTGGGTGTCAGAAGAGAAATACTTTGAAGTGAAACAAAGAAACGCACTGAAAAGGTGGTGGAGGTCCGTTCATTCCTGTGTCAAGCTCTCGAAGACGGCAGGTCTTTCTTGGATGGGGTCGGGGGGGAGAAGGAATGAGAGGCATGAGGCTTGGTGCCGTTTCTTTGTTCGGAATAGCGGTCTTGCGAAGGAGTTTTGCCCTGGAGGGAAACCGTCGGAGAGTGACTGGTAAGAAGGTGGAGGAAAAAAAAAAGGAGGACGGAAAAAGTCGGCTTCCTTCGAAATCACGCCTATGGGGTGCCACGAAGAGGGAAAAAAGAAGGGAGGGGACGAAATTGCCCTGAAGAAAAAGCGACCGCGAAAGTAGAAGTTAGAGTCCAATTCAGACATTTGTTGTGAAAAAAAATTGAACAAAAGCACAAGGCTCATTAACGCCAGTTTGGTTGGGTAAGGGAAGAGACCTCAAAAAAACAGTGAGGGAAAGACTGCATCTTCCGGGCCTGCGAACCACGACACGAAGTAGGGAAAAGGGAGAAGCAGAATTTGTCTAGGGCCGGGAAAGGATTACAAGAGGGTAAGGGAACACCAAGTA
>Ga0179593_1826545_pt1 | contig 10897 bp, 12 predicted proteins | sample CZODoug2_1_08_16_FD_185931 | JGI IMG/M metagenome (GOLD analysis project Ga0179593, IMG submission 185931) | Vadose zone soil fungal communities from Angelo Coast Range Reserve, California, USA - CZODoug2_1_08_16fungal (PacBio error correction) | ecosystem: Environmental > Terrestrial > Soil >...
CAACCCCCTCTGCGCTTGCCACACACCTCACCCCCCCCGTTTTGCACTCCCACCCCACACCCCCACCCCCCCGCACCCCCAACACTAACACCACACCCCAACACGACCCCCACCCCCACACCACACGCCCCCCAAACCTTTGTCGAGGTTGTTGTGATGCCCGAACACACGCGCTCGTATTTCGCTCGCGTGGTCATCCGCCCAAACATATCCCGCACCCCACCAACGCCCCTCGGCCCACAAACCACCACCGCCACCGCCCCGCCGACTAGACCCGCACCCCTTCAGCAAACCAAGCAGATCCTCCGCTACCTCTGCTCACCAGAAATCCCGCCCCCCTCAAGCAACAACGAACCCAACCGCCCCATCTCCGCCGAAACCGACGATCGCCATCCCCCTGACTCACACGTCAAGCACGCCAGCACTGAACAGAAGCTACCACCCCCCATGCGACGATGCACTAAGCACACCACCGCGACAAGTGGCGAAACACCGGCCCCCATAACAATGGCGAAGCTGTGGAATGCGCGAGGCCACGCGCTGAAGCGCGAGGCCTGCCCACACCTCGGCGACGGCCGGATCGCGGCGATCCGCAGAGGCCAACGTATGTTAGACGGGTTGTGAAGCGTGTGCATCGTCGCCCTGTTGTGGTCATCGAGCAGACGGCGGTGGAGGGGGTGGGGTGTGTGGTGGAGCATTCATTTGGGGGTGGATTGCGGTCCGCGTGTGAGGGGCTGGGGTGGGGGGGGGCCTTGGTTGGTTTGTCCTCGTCGTCGGCAACGCTGCCGCCTCTCACACTATTAACGCATAACTCCATATGCAGTCTTACTTGTGCAAGCCCTGATCGCCGTCGTCTACTCTCTTCTTCTATAGGTTTTCCTATCACACATCCACGGTTTTAGCTCTCTCAAACCGCACTTCACAGAGCGCTACATCAGGTCACCCGCCCGACCACCGTCAGCATGAGCCTGCCCACACGACCGATACGCCATCCCACCTCCCCGACGACGCCGACGGCACTGACCCACGCAACGTACAACCCTCCCTGCTGCTACACCTGCTCAGCAATGCCCACGCCCCCAAGAACAAACCTCCTCCACGAGCCCCACGCGCCAACCCGGGATGGTCAACTCTACCCCACAATCACGCCCCCCCCCCCCCACTCTCCCCGCACGCACTTCCTGCGCCAGGTATGCCCTGCGCTCCGAAGGCCCCCCCCTACAGCGTGCCCTTACCACATCCACACTGCCTCACCAGCGCCAAACAGAACCACCTGTCCGATGCCCAGAGTACGCCAGGCGAAGATGTTGCCGCACTCACGACGATCGTCGGCGCGTCCGCAGTTGCCGAGCGCGGCGCTAGCAGCAAGGCGCGGCTAAAGTTGCCCACGAACAGGCCTATTCGCGCGTCGACCGCCAAAGGCTAGGGCGGCGAGCGCGCCGGTGAACGCGACGGTGGCTCAGTGCGTCTGCCGCTTGAAGATTTGGCACGCAGCCCAGAAGTAGCCGACCAGGCGCGCAGGCGCTGTCGGCGATCGAGTTGCCGGCGATCAGCGCGGTGTCGCATGCCTCGGTGCCGAGGCAGGGTTTACCATGCCGCGCGACCAACTCGTCCGCAGCTTCGGTAACGCCCGGGAGTGCGTTGGAGGGTGCGGCGTTTTGGGGGCCACGGTATGAACACGACGATAAAGCGAACGTTGTGACGAGAGCCGATCTCAAGGTAAGGCATGTAGAAGCTGCTGTCCCAAAACCGACCCATCTCACCCGCACAGCCCAATTGTATGACCATACGACTTGGCCGATCCATCTGACCGGAGAGTTCACCAGGCTCAGTCACGTGCGGGCGCGCTGGTTCTAACCACGCTACAAACGCACCCCCATACGCCCAGATCAAGCGGACGGCAGCAAGGTGATCTAGCAGCGCGAAACCAGTTTCCCAGCGCCACCAGCCCGAGTTGAACTTGACGCATGACCACCCTCACGGCGCGCGTCCCGCCCCGCTCACCTCACCCTACGCAGCATGAAGACCCAACCGTCCCACCCACCCCATCCGCACCGCCCAGCGCGCTGGTCGGCACGCCGCACGCGGTTGCGGCGACGTCCGGGTCGCTGGACAATCGAAGAGCAGCGGCCTGCCGATCACGGCGGATGTGGCCCCGCGATAAGACCTGCGGGTCTCGTCATCAACAGGATGAGACAACCTGGGGTGTTTGGTGACGCCGAGCATGCTGCGCGCACAGCACGGGTGACTCCGTCCAGAACCCTTGTATCAGTGCTATGAACAGAACCCAGCACCCGCGGGGGGGGAGGGAAGGCCCACTCAAGGCCTGTACGGTGCCTGTGACGCGGATTCCTCGGCGTGTCCGCCGGCGCCGCCCGCGGTGTCGCACCGTCTATGATACGGCGCCGCGCACGCAGAATCCTAAAGTAGGCCAGTACGCGGTGTCGTGCGGCTGCCGATCATTCGTCGCGCCCGCCGCCACCGTCGGGGGGGTAGCTGACCGATGGCGAGGCTGTGGCCCTACCAAAGGCCCTGTTTTGCGCATCACACATGATACCCTTATACCGAAATGACGACCGGCAAGTGTCCCCACGCTGGTAGCCGGCGGGAAGGCGTTGGAGCATGACGTAGGACCAGAAATTTCTCTGGAATTGTCGGTGATGGCATGTCCATGAGGCTCTGGGTCAGTACACCGGCGTCATCGGCGCTACCCTCTTGCCTGGGGGGTCGTCTGCGGTGTTCTGCGGGTGACTACCTCCCTCCCCCGGCCCGAGTGCGCCGGACAAACCCACCCCCGAAGCCACTGCTCGACTGGGGAAACCAGCACCTACCCCCCACACCCATCGAGCATCCACCCGGATCCTGACATTACCCGACGGGGGGGCGCAGCCGCCCCCGTCAAGCAGGAACCCCCGGGCTCCCACCTGGCGTGGCCACAATACGCGATACACAACACCCGTCGGCGCACACCGCGACGCCTAGGACCCGCAGAACCGCCGCCCCGGCCGCCCCAGTGAAGCGAAGTAAAACGACCCGTCCTGGAGGAGCAGGATCGGGTTAACGTCGTGCCTACCATCAGCAAGGGGCGGGGGGCTGTACGCCGGGTTGTGGGGTGGGGCGCGGGGGGGGGGGGGTCGGGGGTGGCAGGGGTGGGGGATTTGCTGACCAACCGGCGACCCCGCTCCTGTTGGGCAGGTCGTGGGCGTCTGGTCCAGTGGTCGTCGAGCAGAGCACTGCGGGGCGCCCTGACCAGGGGCTTGAGCGATCAGCAGGCGCTTGTTGTTCGCCGCCGGAGAGTTGCCGATCGCCGTGCGCTTAGGCGCCCGGCGCCGACGAGTTCGATCACCTCGTCGCACCGCGCCCGCGCGGCTTTGCGCGCCCCGCCGACTCCCGATGGCATCCCCACCGTCGGGGGCCTGGTGTGGGTCCGGATGGGGGGGTGGGGTGGGTCGCCAGGATGGGCGGGGGCTGAGCGCGGACGTCTGGTGTACTCCGCGGATGCGCAGCGAGGGGCTCGAACGCGCGCTGCGGAAGATAACCAACTAGGTTTGTTGTGTTGCCCGGCTGCGCGCCGACGACTGAACCGTGCCGTCGGCAGCCGGCAGCAGCCGCCAACATCTTGAGTCAGTCTTGGACTTGCCGCACCCCGCTTCTGGCCCGATGATCGCCACGAACTCGTCCGGGCGCGATGTCCAGGGTCGACTCCGCTCCAGCAGGTTTCCCCTCCGAGCTGCGCCCGCGACACCGCGCAGGCTGATCCCGTTCGCGCGCCCATGGTCGCCTCGGTTGTTGTAGCCTGCTCGGTCGTGGTCATACGGGTGCTCCGCTGGTAGCTCGGGTAATTTCCTGCCCTCGAGTCGGGGGGGGGGGGTGCGAGGGCTGGATGGCGGGGGGCGGCAGTCGGGTGTCGCTTGCTAGCATGATGCGGCTGGTTCGACATTCAACAATCTTGCCCTTTTGGCGTGGGGGTCGGGTGGGGGGGGCGCAAGCGGGGGGTCGCTGCGTGGGGATGGGGGGCCCGGGGGTGCAATATCCGTCACCTGCCCATCCTGGAAGGTGACGTTGGCCGGTGCGAGGGTCTCAGGTGACCCGTGGCGACATCAGGGATTACGCGGCCGTACCCTTTATGGCCCTCGTTGACCTGGGTCTTGGATTACCGTGAGGGAGTTCTGGCTGTGTAAAGACTAGATCTTGATCTGCTTGGTGCGGAAATCTGGTGGTTCATTGTGGCCTTTCCGCCGCGTCGGGTCCGCTTGCCCCTTGCTGTCCCAAGCTTGAAGCAACACACCCCTCCGTCCCAGCATCCAAAAAACCAGACACGTCCAACTCATCCTCCAGCGGTGCGGGTGTTGCTGAGGGGGGGTGGTTGAGGTGGTTCAGGTGGGGGGCGGCATGGGGCCTGTGCGGGAGGGGGCGCCCGGGCGGTGTGGGCTTACGAGGTCGGGGGATGGGCTCTGGGCAGGCGCGGGGTGTGATGGCGGGTGCGGCCGCGGGCGGACGTTTCGTCGCCATGGTGAGGTCGTCGAGAGGGGTCTAGAGCTGGGGGTGGGTGGGTATACTTGTGGGGGCGGGAGGTCTGGGGGGGTGTCTCGCAAGGCTTCCCTTAGCGCTGCGCGAAGTAGATGCGGTACGGCCGGGTCATCTTGGCGTAGCTCGCCGCGATCTGCTCGCTCACCTGGTGCACTTGGCGGGCGAGTACCATCTTGGCGGGTTGCCACATCCGGGATCGGACCCGACCAGTTGGCCGACGGTCGGAACCGTGCGATCTTCCCTTCCCAGCGAGACTGTGATATCGAGGACTCTGCCGAGCCCTAGCATCTCTGGGCGCCCACCGCGTTCCCACCGTAGGGCGGCTGGAGGCGGGTGGCGGTGTGATGGGCTGGGATTCGCGAGAAGGAGCTGTGCGGGCGCTGTGTGCTCAGTGTGTGGGGGGTTTGCGGGGCGGGGTTCGGTCCGGTGGGTGGGGGCGTCCGTAGTCCGGTTGCGTATCGGTGGTCCGGGGTTGGTGGGGAGTTTGTGCTTTGGGGCAGGGACGTATTCTGTGTTCTCCCGGCCGATCTTGCTTGGGCGGATTCGTGGCCGGCCGAGTAAGTTTTCCGCCCGGCACCACTACGGTTAGATCTTCGTATCCCATCCGCTGTTGTTGCTGGCGTTTCGCGGTGGTGTTGGTGCCGCGCCCGCGACGTCATGACTATGGCGGCGGCTCGCGTGCGGCCACGCCGAGGGCGAACAGACGACGATGTTCTTACGCCATCTCCTGGGTGGACGAGCCACATGCCATATGGGGGCATCTCGCATCCGGAAGCCGGTTGCTCGGCGGCACCACGAGGCTAATGAAACTGATTGTATCTCTCTCAGCCAAATACTCCTACCAAAACACTATCTTAGTAGAGTCATAACGTCATCCCGCAACCAAAAAAACAAACAAACCCCAAAAAAGAATCAAAAACACAAGCAGCACACACGGAGGTGGGAGAAAAGAAGAAGGAGAGATCAATCAGTTTATTCAACACATATCTCGCCACACCCACACCCCTCCCAGTGGTCGACATCCAAAGCACAACCTCGGCCACTTTCCCGGCAAATCGCCTGAGATGCCCCATTATTGAGCTTTTCGTCCCCCAGGAACTGTGGCGTAATTACATCCCGGTGTTTCCTCGTCTGTTCCGCCTCGGCCCGTGGCCGCCACGCCGTGCGAAAACTCAACGCGCCATCCGCTCCCCCCCAACACCACCATGACCCACCGTCGCAACGGGCCCTCCTGCCCACACACACACCGATCCCACCCCACCAACCCAAACCCCACACCAACCGCCCGCAACAACAGCCAATCAAACACACCGAGCACTCAATCGGATGGCACCGACACAGACCCTCAATCGTCTCAATACGGCCGACGTACCCGCCAACAAACCCTTCTCACGCTCACGATCTGCCCAACGCATTCAGCGCCAACCCCACCCCTATCCGCTGAATCGCGCCCCTAGCCCCACACGACCGTAGTGAAAACATCGATCATCCGAACCACAGGCCGGGGTGATGGCACGTTGGGGTGGGCCCAAACGCGTCACAGACTAAGTATCTCCGCCACACACCGCACCCACGCCGCACATGACAGCGCGCATGTTTTCGCCATCGTAACGCGCGGCTAAGACCCTGGCGCCAACCTGCTGGCCCCCAACCGAACCAAACCGCACGTCCTGACGGTCTGCCACTGGTCGGCATCCCGTGGGTGGCAAACCGCAAAGTCCCGCTGTTACGCGCCCGCCACGTGCCCAGGTGATCGGCATCGCTGCCTACTACGGCCAGATCGAATACCCGCCGAGCGCCACGTACTTTCCGGCAGCGCAAGGACGCCTCGAGAACCGACGCCGCCCAGTACAAACCAGCTGGATCCTCGACGAGCAGGCGAAGTAAACCGGGCGCCCCATCGGTGCACAGTTCGCGAGTCCGAAACGGATCGTCAATTCCCGCTGGCCGAACTCGGCCTTGCTGATCACGCCGGAGACCTTCCTGGACGCGATCACGAGGGCACGACCGACCAGCGGCGGACCGCACATTCGACAACCGGATCCGCACCAATCAGACATCAAGATCTCGTCTAACAAACATCAGAACTCCCCTCCGACATCTAACCCAGGCACGATGCAAAGCCGGCGGAATCCTAGTCGCCACGGTCACCGAGACCCTCGCCCCGGCCAACGTCAACCTATCCCCAGAGACATTCAATCGCCCAGACGTTCACATGTGAACTTTACACGACCGGCGTCGTGCTCCAGCCGCAGTCGTGGCCCGGCACGGCAAGTGAATCGACCAGAGCCGCACTCATGCTGGGATGGGCCTACTAGTTACGCCCAAACACGAACCGAGCCCCAGCTGAAAGCACAACCGATGACCACGAGCCGAGCAGGCCACAACAACCGAGGCACCACCCACACAGCTCGACACCGGTGGATCAGCCAAGCGCGGTTTGTCGCGGCCCGGATCGCGGAGCCGACAACCCTGCTGGATCGATCGACCTGGACATCGCGCCCGGCAGTTCGTGGCGACCTACGGCACCGACGGGGGTCGGCAATTCCACGCTTGAATCAGATCGGTGCTCGGCCTGCTGCCGGCTGCCGCCGCACGTTTCCGGGCTCGGGGCGCGCAGCCGGGCACCACAACTCAACTATTGGTATCTTCCCGCAAGCGGCGCAGTTCTACCCCTCGCTGCGCATACCGCGGCTTCGACCGTGGATCGGTCTGTGCTGGGCGGCGACCGGTGGGGCCTGCCGATCGGTTCGGCCGGGCTGCGCACGCAAAATCGAGCGGTGTCCGGTCGGGTCGACGATGTGATCGGAAACATCATCGGCGCCGAGCGCCTACTCGCACCGCCCGATCGGCCACTCTCCCGGCTGGGAACAACAGCTCCGCTGATCGCTCAAGCCCTGTCATCGCCCCTCATGCTCCTGCTCGACGAACCCTGGACAAGCCTCGACTCTTCACCACAGAGCGGGGCGTCGCGCCGCGCTGGTCAGCCGATTTTTTCCACACCCTTAGCCCGACAGGAACAGGTCCCGTGCGATGTCCGCGCACGACTCACCCCCATCCTGTCCTTACCTGGACGGGTCGTTAGTTCGCCCACAGCCGCCGGCCGTCTGGGCAGCGCCACCCGGCCGACAGTGATCACCAGCAAGACCCTTCTCCGTCCTGTAACTGCGCCCCCGCGAAGTACACTGACCACTATCGGATGTGGGGTTCGGTCGACTGGTCGGTCGTCGCACCCCGAAGCACCCTCCGTACACGCCGAACCGTCACGACGGTAGCGCGCGATGCCGGCGCTGACGCCCGTCGGCCTCCTGGCACACAATGATCACCGACATCCCGGAAACTCTGGTCCTTCCCGTTCATGGCTCAACGCCTTCCGCGCCGGCACCATCGAGTCGGTCCGTGCGCGTCATCGGCTGGTTCAGCTGGCGCAACACAGTCCTTCGTCGGCCACAGCCTCGCCATGGGCACCTCCCCGGTGCGGCGGGCGCTAACGCTGATCGGCGTCAGCACCGCGTACGGCTACTTCGGATTCTGCGTCTCGGCCATCGCCTGAATCATACAGTGCAAGTGCTCCCGCCCGACAAACCACAGCGGGCCGTCAAGCGGCGGACACGCCGCGGACCTCCGCGATCACCGGCCCCGATACGGCCTTCGCGTTGGCCTCTGAGCGGGTTGCCTGTCATGCGCACTGTACAAGGGATTCCTGACGGCGTCACCCCGCGCTGCTGTTCGGCAGCCTGCTCGCGCGCGTCACACCACAACAACAACACACAAAAAACCACCCCCCAGTGTGCTCATCCTGTGATCGTCGCGGTCTTCTCGCTGGGCAAGCTCCCTCAAGCCGTGTCGACACGCGACCCCCCCCTGCTGTTCGCGCTCCCAATCCGACCACGTACCCGTCCGCCCCACAGACCGCGCGTAGGCTACGGTGCCGACCAAGCCCCCAGCAAGGCCGCTGCGGCCACACACAAGAATGTAAACTTCCTCCCGATCCGCAGCCTCCTACATCGACAGTCCCACGTCCGCCGAGCCAGCCACTCAACCTCGCGCCATGCTGGTTTTCGCAAAGCTGCTCGCCGGCCCGCCGCGAAACCGCGCAGTCCTCACCGCGCTGCACCCCGTGCGAGTGCCTGGTTGCTCTCGTTCGTGATCGGCGTCGTGGGCACACCACCCCTGGATTCGGACTGGGCGTCTCGTTCTAACGCCTCCCCCGCTGGCTTCTTCGGTCCCACGTTCGCTTTCCCGTCCGCCCTCTCAACGTCTGGCCAACGCGATCAAGCTCGGCGTACCGAAGCTGCGGACGAAGGTTGGGAGCTCGCATGATCACCCTGCTCGGCACGCGTGAGTTTCATGCGACACCGCGCTGCTCGCCGGCACCTGCGTCTCCCACCACCCCACCCTCGCTGCTCGCCCTCCCCCCGTCACCACCTTCTGCCTGGTCGGCTACTTTGCCTGTGCTGCGCGCCCAGATCTTCACAACCGGAGCGCACTGAGCCACATCGCGTCACCGCGCGCCTCGCCGCCCTCGCCTTTGCGTCGACGCGCCGCCACAACTCCCGCCCCGCCTGTTCGTGGGCACATCGCCCTCCATCCGAACCCCCTGACCCAACACCTCTCGGCCCAGTCGCCGCTCTGCAACACCAGAACGCCGCCGCGCCGACGACGTCGTGATCGGCAACATCTCCTCTTCGCCCTGGTTACTAACGGCCCTCGGCGGGTTCTTCCTGACCATCTACACGACCAAACAACTCACGTGACCGGCACACAAAACACACCCCAACCCAACCCAACCCCCCCCCTCCCACCAACGGCATCGCGTGGCGTGACCCTCCTGTTTCGGCTCGATCTTCGGCATCATCCAAGCCAAGCGTCATCACCGCGCCTGGATCGCGCCGCCATCTGCGTCGCATGCTGCTCGATACCGCAGGCGCCCCGTTGCTGTATCAGCACCATCCGACGATACCAGTCGCCGCCGACGCGCGGCTTGCCTCCAGACTGCCGGCTATGCGTTCCTGAGTGCTCGTCGCGCGTGCGCCGCCGAAGGCCACCCAAAGCCGTGCCGCGCTTGGGCTTCTAGCATGCTCGTTCTGCTCGCTGCCCCCGCCGGCGCCGCGGAACACCCGCCTCGAAACACCACCCCGCTCCCTAACTTCGGCCTCGGCAGCTCCCCAGAAGAGCCGTCGATTCCGCTTCGCCGATTTTTGGGCCGTCTCTCGCTGCATCGCTCCTGGCCTCACGCGGCATTCCCCCCAGCTTTCGCCATTCTTGCCGCGCCACGGCATCTACGTGATCGTGCTGGGCCCGTCACGGGTGGGCTGACTCCGCACCCGTCCCCGCTGTCTCTGCCTGCTCAGGCTGATCTGCCCACAGCGAGATCCCGTCGAAGGCACCGCGCGGTGCCAAATCTCTTCGAAGCATGACCACACACTATCCGAAAAACGCCGTGTTCGAAACCACCAACCTGCGGCAACGTTCTTCAACCAGCGGGTACTGGTCCTCGACGCGCGTACTCGACGACGACACGCCCCAGTGCTGGCCACCCAGGTTATACTCTCGCTGGACCTGCGACGACCTATCCGCAAAGACAATCGCGTTGTGATCCATTCCACCGGGCGCTGGTGCCCGCGATTCCTGGCCTCCGGACTTGATGCAGCTTCGTCCCCTGTCGTAGTGGCAACCCTCGCGCTGGATTTGGCGTGTGCAGCGTAGGCCAATACCTCTTGTCGGCAAGGCACTCCCGCAAACGCTTATCCCCTCCCAGCACGCCCGCAATCCTTATCCCCCAGTGCCTCCAGCCCATACGGCACCTCCCAACCGGCGATCAGCCGTTGAATGGAAGTCCAAGCCACGACCTCGGCAGACCCTCGACAAAACGTTGCGCGGCCTATCGCGCGACAATACCCACCAGCCCATCGACTCTGATCTTCGCGACTCCCTGCACGACCGCTGGTTCAACACCGCGACACAAGACCCCGCGACTCGTACGCCATTCATCATCGACCAAGAATCGTCACCGACCTTGACCAAGTGATGCCGGTACCCAGGCAACGACTGGGCTCAACCCGCGACCAGCGGAGCGAATGCATGAGCACGTACACGATTCCCATGTGATCAACACCGCAACAACCAGCAGCGCGAGCGTATCATGGACGTCTACTCGCACCTGCTGTCGGAACGGATCGTCCTACCAATCGTCAAACCGGATCGCGCTCCGGCTGGCGAACGCGCCTGATCGCCCACTGCTCGACCTGGAGGCCGACACGCCCGGAACGCGAGAATCAACCTCTACATCATCCGAGGGCGGCGACCCCTCCGCCATTCTGCGGCTCTACGACACCATGCGTTTCTAAGGCGCCAGTGGCGGACA
>Ga0179593_1340520_pt1 | contig 10896 bp, 14 predicted proteins | sample CZODoug2_1_08_16_FD_185931 | JGI IMG/M metagenome (GOLD analysis project Ga0179593, IMG submission 185931) | Vadose zone soil fungal communities from Angelo Coast Range Reserve, California, USA - CZODoug2_1_08_16fungal (PacBio error correction) | ecosystem: Environmental > Terrestrial > Soil >...
GATTTTTAGACAAAGCTATACTCTAAAGACACCTAAGCAGAGGGGACTAATAGGTTCTAGCAGAAACTCATACCAACCAAAAATAAAGAATAACAAATTGAAAACCACACCCTCCGGTATTTGGTAGGAAATAGCAAGGGGGGGGGACAGCGGGCCTATAGGAACTGCTTAATTGGGGTACAACGCTACATACGAAAGGGACAAAGGGCTTTTCAAAAGCGGACGGAAGCAGAAAGACCGGCTGTACCAGCAGGAATGAGCAGACCGCAAAACCAAGAACCGGGTGACAGTCGGAATAAACCAAAGACCACAAATACGGGCAGAAAAAACGGAAATCCGACAAGCGCTTGGGCTCGAGCGGCGGGGGACCCAGCGGTCCAGGGTTGTAAGAAACCATAGGGGGAAAAAAGAAATGAGTTGGTCAAAACAGGAATGTGAGTTGAAGTCTCGGAACCGAACCGTGAACGCTGAAAGAACCTTAGGCCAAGGAGAAAAGAGCCGTAGGGAGTTTAAAGGGGGGGCCAAGAGGACCCGTGTGGGGCATCATTACAAGGGGGATACACCGACTACATTGCGCGGGGGCCCTTTTAACACGATGGGACCCGGACCAAGCGAATCTCATCGGGACTAGGAAGGAAAGAACTGGATAGGTAGGGATCTTGATGGATAAGGCAGAAGGACAGCCATCAGCTGGTTACAACTCGACTGCAATTTTCATGCCCCAAAGGCGCATCGACCAGTGGAAAATCTGGAGTAAAATACCGAGGCTGGAATTGCACGAAACGAAGAGCAGCTTGGAAGTGATCGACGCTCGACTGGTATCGAGAAACACAGGAGGGGAAAAACCCTAACTGAACCGAAAAGACGGGAAAGGAATGTGGACAACACACCCCGCAGAACAAACTTTTAGTGCTGCGGGCGGGTTACTCGGGGTTAATTTGGCAGGGAACTCAATCCTGGCAGGTTGGGTGATGAACGGCATGGTCTCACAACAAGGACAGTCTTCCGGGGTTTCTTCGGAGGGCATAGAAAAAAAAAAGGTCCAAAAAAGAGCAGTAAAGGGGGGGCTAAAGACCTTAAGTTGGAGTGGTCCACGGCGCCCTAATACATTGAAGGATAGAAAGAGGGCGGGGTTAGAACTGCAGCTATATTAGCAGGGGAGAAGTAACGGGTGGAATAAAATGGGTGAAAACCTTCACTCAGTGGTGTTAAAATAAACTTAAAGCGAGCACGGAAAATCATGTTTTTATCGAGACGTAATTCGCATTAAAAATCAAACGTTATGGGTTGTATTGATCAAGTACCGCGCTATGGGGAACAAAAAACAGCTCTTGGGGGTCGCCAAGATCGAAACTAAACTATAAATTTAGAATTTAAACTATAAGGGAAATATCCACAAGCCCAGAGGCCACAGGGCAAATCTGTAGGATTTGTAGGGAGTAGAAACGTAACCAAACAATGAGAGAGCGAGGGGGAGGAAAAGCAAAAACAAGAGTCCCAGTAAAAAAGGGGTCAACGAGGGTAATCCTGAGGCAGCATACGCGTGTATCCCACGGCAATGGGATCTTCCGGTGTTGAGTTTTGGCACTTGGATGGATCGACGAGCCTTGCGCCCGAAGTGGGGGAAAAGGAAAAAAGTGCGGGCGGTGGGCTATGGTTTCACGGACGACCACCAAGAGTGACAGGGGGGCGGAATGTGCAGAAAACGGCGACGCGCCGGGGGGGAAAAGAGGTGTAGGTAAGGGAGGATATCGGAGAGAAGAGTCCATACGAAGTCGGAAAAACATCTCAAAAATTCTAAACATCGTTGGCGTCCTTCCCTGAGGAGGGCAGAGTCCAATTAAAAGGGGGCGACGTGGCTCAAACAGGGAGACATAACCATGAAGAAAAAAGGAAAAAATTGGGAGAGGCAGAAACCACCAAACAGGGAGGAAGAAGAGAGAGATCTGAAGAAAGCCGACATTTCGTATTTCTTTAAGTGGGGTAAAAACGCTGGGAAAGAACAGGAAAGGAAACCAGTGACCCCGCATCAACGCGTGTTTTGAAGGCTTGGGGGACAGGACGCGATTGGAAGAGGACTAAGCAGCGGCCCGGAAAGTAAAGATAATCGGGCGCGGCGGGGGAGTATACTCGCCAACCACGCCGGTACTGTGGTCATCGATGGGTGATGGTAAGGGGAAAAAAAGAAATGAGCGAGAAATCATAAGAGACATTCAAGTAGCAGGAGGCTCACGAGAGGAGGGCCACAGTACAAACAAAAGAAATGAAAAGGAAGGCTAGGACGGGGCCACCATATTAATTGAAGAAAACTTAGGGAGTGTGGCCTAACCGAGGAAGTTCCGGGTATGGGGGGGGTCGGGGGGGTCGGAAAGCCTAGGCTCTCAAAAGATTTTCGGGGGGGACGGACCCAAGGGCTCCCGCAATAACAGAGTGGAAGGGGAAAAGCGGGCTTTTTTATATTTCAAAGATTTTCGAGGAATGGCCGCACAAACTAGCGCCGTAAGAAGGACATGGAAACATCACAAGGGGATAGGGGGCGAGCGAAACTCGGACAAAGAGGAACCGCAGTTGGAAAATGGGGCAGGAAACAAAGAGCGACAAAAGGTGGCAAAAACAGGGGGGTCTGACAACGGACGGATCGAAGGAGCGTCACTAGTCAGAAAAATCGCTTAGAGGGTACTAATGGCAACTAGATAGGGGGGCGACAAAGGGGGAAAGAAAACCAGAATGCACTTGATGGCTTGTCGCCACAGAGCACGAAAGTTTACTGAAGGGGGAGAACAAGATAGATGGGGGAAGAGCCAGGAACCGTCCAGAAAAGAGGACAAGTGGGAGCAGATGCACGTGACAAAACTGGCCCGGCTCAATATTGACCATAGGGCGGACGGGAAAAAACCCCAGAACCAAGCCCATTGGGCAAGTTCTGGATGGGGGGTGGTTGGAGATCCAAACTTCGGGGGGTCGGTGGAAACATGAATATGGTTTGGTTCATAATACCCAGCAAGACAAGGGAGTGGACGAGCACTTACACGGCTCAGGCGTGCTGTAAAACATGCAAGGGGAGTCCTGCACCGGAATTCCCGGGGTCTGGGCGGGAAGGGGGGGGTTCCAGGGAGTGCGGGGATTGGCCAAAAAGAGGGAAAAGGGCTTTGTTCGCCGGTTGTCCTGACTTCTCTCCCACAAGCAAAGAAGCGAAGGATCGACTCCGACGTGTCTATGAGCCCTCTGGTAGTGCCGGTTCAGGTCTTCAGGATTTGCAGAAAAAGAGGTCCAACATGGCGGATCGCTTAGGTGAAGCCTTGAAAAGTCAACAGAAGGGAAAAGAATTATTGGACCCAAAACAACGAACTAACCCGGACAATAATTGGGGTAGCGGAGGGAAGGGGGGGGTGGGTCGTCTTTTCAGCAGGGTTTAGAAGCCGGAACGGTCAAATATCCGCGGTTGGCAAAAAACTCAGGGCAGGAAAAAATAGCAGTTCTTACCAAAAGAAAGGGGGAGTACAAAAGGAGTGAGAGGGCTGACTATTTCATTCGGGGGAACCCGAGGTTTGCAGGCACGGGCAAAACGGCTTGTGGGGGTCACCCTCGAAAACCGGGGGGTGGGAAAGGTAAATTGTTCTCTTCAAGAGTGCACCTTATTGAACGAGTGAAATCAGCCAGTCCGGGTACAAATTTCTAGTTCGTGGGGGACTCAGTGCCGCTTTTTCGAAGTGCTGTTTGAAAAAAAACAATCCGGATTTTCAATCATATCAACATCGTAACCGCTACCAAATCCCCAGAGGCACAGAAGGTGGGTTTGGTGGGATGGGTGGTTGCCTGAAATATGTTCCTTCTGGAGTTTGGCGGTGGGCTGAGATAACCGTATTTCCCAATCACACTGCGGGGAAGGTCGTCGCGAGGGGAAAAGCTGGGGGGGGGTAGGGAGGGGACAAGTGGGGCAATGAAGAAATCTGGGAATTGGCCCAAATAGAAATCCAAACCGGGGGGAAAAAACTCTCAACCTCAAACCCGGCAATCGGCCCGCTCAAACGACTGTCGTCCCAGATATGCATGACTCATTCGGGGGGTGACGGTGCCCTCCCCTGTTGCATCGGGGAAAACAACGTTTTTTAACCCCTCTCTGTGTGGGGCTGCCGGGCTGTCTGATGGGGGATCGTCTTTAGTGTTGGGCCTTTGGTTGTGTGGTGTTTAAACATATCCAAAAAAACCAGAGGTTATGAACCCGGGCAGACGCGAAAACTGCGCATGTGCACGTGAAAGGCTTGGGGGCAATAAGAAAGGACAAACTGGACTGGAAGTGGCTAACGGGCTAATCTGTCGGTGCCCGGACCACGCACAACATCTTCTCATCTAAACTTTATTCTGCAAGGTTTTGGAGGGGCGATCTCTGTGAAGAAGATGGTGAAAACGGTTTCACTTAGTTTCAGGGGCACATAAGCTGCAAAGGGGGATAGTCAGAAAAGGGAACCGGATTCAAATACGATCTTCTAATTGTCGGTGATATGTGGATTGCCGGAAACTGGAACCGACTATACAACAAAAAAAAAAACAACAAGACGTTAAAAGAAAAGTCGAAGTGCCTACGGGAAGCAAGGAACGGGAGCTAAAGAAAAAGCGGCGGGAGAGAGACGGGCTCAGAAACTTTCTGCCACGAATGGGTGGGATCGGGGTGGGTTTAAAGTGCCTCGCCTTAGGCGCAACGTCAAAGCGAGGGTGAAATAGGCACACGAGAATACCGGTCGGGGGAGCAACCGTATACATCTGGTGCTCGGAGAAAGGGGACGTGGCGCTGGCCACTTTGAAAAGAGGGGCATCGTGGGGAATGTGCTCTCCATTTAAAGATTGGGGGTGGGCATGTAGTAAAAGGGTGATGGGGTCATTAACCGCTACGAAGGAATGAAGGAAAAAAAAACGAAACACGGACTCAGCCTAATTGGGGCTTCCCGGAAAACGAAACTGGCTATGATTATCGAAACTGCGGAGAACGGGCAGGCAAGTTCCCCAAAAGGTAAAAGCATCCCTCAAATCAGGAGACTTTAAGGCGAAGGCGTAGGGCAATGTAATCCAAACAGGACCGCTTCGTGCCATTCGTTACGGGGGGTGGACGAAGGCTTAATAGCGGGTCAACGGAGGATGCTAGCAGAAAATACCATTTAGGAAGAAGTCAGGCTCTCAAAGCGCAACACAATCATATTGAAAAAAACGAAGGAGGGGTCAACCAGGCGCCTGGATGGGAGCAGTCTCTTAAACAAGCGGATAGGTAGAGGGAAGGATGTGGGACACCCGAAGTACAGTCCGTAGAGGGGGGGAGTCTAGAAAAGAGTGTTTTACGGATTGAAGACGTGTGACCAAAATGCTGAAAAGTTGGAGGGGAGAGGGCGTGAAGAAACAGCGTTTTGACGGTCATCAGTCCGGAATAATTACTCACGATATGAGGTCGTTAAAAGGGGAACCCAATTGTCCAAAACACCTAAGAAGAAAAGGGAAACCAAGAAAAAGCCCAACCATTAAGGAGAGGAATTCAGGAGACATCGTCACCGGTGGTCGACAGAGAGTGTCAAACACCTAGGGGAATGCAAGCAAAACAACAGACGATTTCCAATTAGACGAGGGAAAGAAAAGGGATGAAACCAACGTGCTGTAAGAGACTTGAGATAATTACTTGGGAAAAAGTTCAGCGAGGGGAGCTGTTGATGGGGGCCATCAAACAAGAACAACCTACACACGGTCGAATGAATTTGGGGGTACGACGAGCGGTCATTGGATCTTCAAGAGTGTAGTAACAGGAAATTACCGCTCTCACGATCGGAGAGGGGTACGGGAACCAGGTTATTTGGCAATTCGAATTTCTTATCTCTTTAACTTATCAGATAAAAAGAGGACGAGAAGGGGACCCCGAAAAGAGACCAAACGTGACTAATCGACTTCTATCCGACCAGAAGTGGTTGACTGGGAGACGATGGTGGGGGGCGCCCTGTCTGCGAGATGGAAAAAAATGGCCCGAGTTCTGAACAGGGGAGCGGTTCTTATCATCGGCGGAAGCTTGTACATGAAGCACTCTTCTGCTCTCCTGTGTACGCGCCGGAGGAACTAGGGCGCCTTCTAGCATAACCATCAACCGCCGGAATCTCGGGGAAGATCGTTGGGGAATATTCAGATAGCACAGTTCTCCCACTGCAAACGTTGCACGTAATTGGATGGAGACGTGTGTTGGAAAGAACAAGGGGGGGAGCCTTTTCTTTCTTGCGCGCAGCGAATCACGGGGAAATACCTGCAACTCGCGCGTGGAAGGAGGGAAAAGGGACAAAAGCCCCAAACTGTTGGGTTTTTTTGTTGGCAACAAGAGCCTCATCATTCAATAAGAAATACTGGCCTGAGAATGGGAGGAATCCGGAACGCGGAAGAAGGGGGGGGGGGATGGGGTGGGCGGGATGACTTTCTCTAAAACCTAAGACTCCATGTTTGGGTGTTGAGGGGGGGAACACGAGCATTTTCTCTCTCAAAACAAAAAAAAGAGGGAGAGGGGGGAAAAAAGAGAAGGAAAGAGAAGGGGGTCTAAGGAGCCAACGCTTGTGATTCTTTTGGGGTTTACAAGAATTTATAAACGACAAAAAGACCATTAAGGGGGGTTCTAAATGAAAGGGAGGGAAAGAGTAGTAATTTTACAGGCGACTTGGTAAAACCGGGGAGGAAGGCGAATTAACGCGCGTGTTTATTTTGCAAGGGGAAGACGAAGAAATCGCACAACTAAAATCTAAGGGGACCAGGTTTTGCATGTCAAAAGGAAGGAAGGAGGTTAAGTAAGGAAGCCGGCAATCTTTCAGGGCTGCAAAGGGGAACGAATATTCACGAAGTGCCACGGACAAGGAGAGTTATGTCATGGCTCGAAAAAAGGGGGGCCGTGCATGGGAACTCCGAAAGGTCGGGAGATTCACACCATGAAAGCGTTGAAAGGATTAAGAAAGCAGAACGAAGGGAGGGGAGGAAGAACTTCTTGGGGGGTTGACCTCTTACGGGGAAAGGATGTGAACACGGTGTTGTCCAGGGATTCGGGGTCAAAAAAGAGGAAAGTAAAACGCAAAACCAATGAGGGGGGGATCGAACATTGGGAAAGACCCCGGCGGGTCCCATCTCACAAGCAGGGAATGGGAAAAGAAACGAAAAAAAAAGAGAGGCCTCCGATTCGTTTGCCAAAAGAGAAGAAAGGCGATAAGGAAAAGAGGCGGCACCTAAGAGGGGCCTATCGTGAATGGAAAATTAACCAACTCTAAAAGGGGCAGTAAAAATTTAGGAATTGGCCGGAAAAAAAAGGGGAGAGTATTTCGGGGGGGAGGGGAAAGAAAGCCCATCATATACTCCTTTCAATTTTCACCTCTCTAGAAAGACGCTCCTAAAAGGGTAGGTCAAACTACTCTCATATCGAAGGGGGAGGGCATAACCGGAGCAAAGTTTCCACATCTCGCAACGACAAAGGGAGATACTGTGAAGGACATAACTGCCTCGTTTCTTGCCTTTCGTGAGGGGGGGAAAGGGACGAAAGGGGTTAACGGGGAGGGGGCGGATTCCAGTAGACTGCGTCTTTTAAGGGACTATTACCGCCAGCGATGCATGCAGGAAAGACCTCAGGGAGAGGACTTTTGGAAAAACGGGGGGGGGGGGGAACGGCCCGAGTGCCAAAGAACCCCAACGGATTTGTCCTCTAAAGAAGCAAAATTCACGTTACGGGGAGGGGAGGGCGGAAAAAAGAAGGATCTTGGCGTACCCAAAGAAACTTTTTGGCGACGCATTGAAGTAAATAGGACTGAAGCATCTCTTTTAAAAGGAAGACTACCGCGTTGGCGCGGGGGGCCCGTACCTTACGTGAACGAGGAGGGAAAAAGCACAGACTTACGGAAAATAAACTTTCGAGTAAAAGAAAAAAAGGGGGAACGGGGAAGAAAGACGGTCGGCGGGGATGCATTTTTGCACAGACGCCTGGGAGCCTGGAAAAATGGTGAGAGATGCTTTAGCTCGCCGGGTTTGACGGGGGGGATGAGAAAGTTGGGGCTCCAGGCAGGGTTGGAGACTCAAAAAAAAAAAAACGATTGTAAAGGGGGGAGGGTTTTTTTTGGGCTATGCAGGGGAAGGAAAGGGAACTGAGTTGAAGGAAAAAGAAAAAATAGGGTTGAAAGAAGTAAACCCTCACCTGAAAAAGATACATGTCACGATGTGTTCACGTCCGAAGCACTAAAAAAGCAAGGAGAAAAACACACCCGTTCTTCTCCCTCTGCTACAACTAATCCAGAGCGGCCCAAAAGTACGATCCATCCAAACTCTCGGGATGAGAAAAGAAAGAGAAGCGGAAACTGGGGAACTCCACAACGAGCTGATGTGGGTCCAAGGAACAGTTGAGCCCAGGCTGGGGCGTGAATCCCGGATAGGGGGAGGAAAGGAACACGAGAGGGGGACCGCGTAGAAAAATCGGGAAAAAGCGCAGATTCTTTTCCCGGGAATGTGTTTGGTGGAGCTCTCTAGTCAGGGATTCGCCCGAGGGGGAAATCAAATATAGCGCCAAGGGAAGTTATCAAGAAGGGGAAGAGAAGGACGACGGGGTTCAACCGGGAAAAGGCTTTTCCCCATGAGTGCAACCCGGGGGGGGGGGGTTGAGCCTTCACAGAGATAAAGCGCCAAAAGGGGAAAGAATCAACGGCGAATACTATGGGTGTGCCTAACCAAAAATACGTAATACTTCGGGAACGGAGGAAGGGGGAAGAGTTCAAGCAGAAACCATGTCACTAACAAACGCGGAGAAGTTTGTAAAACTTCATGCCTGGAAAGCATGGGAAGTTTCTTTCGTTTTGACCACAAAAAACTATTGCAAACCGGCGAAACGACTGCAGCAAATGGCAGCACCTCGACGAGGAAGGACTTGGGAGAGCTGACCGTAGACGCGAGAGCATGCTCAATTCCTTTTACGGGTGTTCTTTCTAGAACAGGCCTTAAGGAAGGGGGGGGAAAAGCGGAAAGGGAAAGGAAGCAGGAGGGAAGAATCGGTTCTAGGCTGAAAAGCCTCACTCGTGCAAAATAATAAAAGAAAAATAGAGCAAAGCAAAACCCTAATACTGATTAATGGGGGGGGGGGGGCAAGAGGGGGTCACCTTAGGGGGGAAAAGAAATAGCAACGCGGCATGAGGGAGAAAAAACGCCAACCGGGTGGGGGGGGCCAATGTGTATTTACTTCTAAAAAAAGCGGGTATAAAGCAGAGTTGCAGCTGTAAAAGGGATAAAAGGAAAAAGGGGGAAAAAAAAAAACCCTGGACGCCAAGGGGGTTGAAAAGGAGGAACGGGCTCCACACTAGGAAAAGGAGATCCGAAATATTAGGAAGAAAAAGGACTAAGACGAGGGGGGGAGAAAACCAAAGGTAACAGGGAAGAACCAATCTTGGTCGATCGAAAGGAGGGTTTTCCAAACTTTCATGGATCGAATGTCGTTAGGAGTACTAAAAAACTATAATCAAGAACCTCACCCGGAGAAAAAGGGGGATCCGGCAGGAGTCTGGGTAATTTGGGCAGGGTTTGCCGATGGTACAATGAACAGAAGACGGAAGAGAGGGGCCGGGGGGAGGAACAAGACGATTCAAACGGCAAGTGAACCAAAAGCGATGGAAAAGCGATGAGTATTCCACTTCCAGCGGAGAGGGGATGGTTTAGAAGCAGCAAAGAGGGGAACACAACCCTGGGGTCCTAGGTAACAACTCGACGGAAATGCACCTCGAAATACTTAAAAGAGAGGGAAAGGGGAAGAATAAAGAGGGAAATCGGCATGGTCAAGCACAATAAGATTTTTCATGTGCAAGAGACCAGCTCGATGAAGGGGGTGTAAAACACCATCAGGTCATTGATTGAGAAAAAATGGGCCAAGAAGAAGGAGGGGTCTCCAGCCACACATTTCATAAAAGAAAACCAACTGGGAGGACAGAGTGGCGGGGGCCGGCGACGGAAAGGACAAATCAGTGGTAAGGTTGGGTGGGAGGGGTCATCTTCTCCAAAAGGAAAGGCGTATTTGCGGGAGGGGGAGGGGAGATAAAGAGGAACCAGAAACAGTACTTCTAAATGGGCAGACAGAACCTGAAGGGGGGCAATATTGAGGTCAACTTGCTTTCTCCCCCGGTAGGAAAAGGGAAAAGAAGGAAAGAGGGAGGAGAAACTTCAGAGAGGGAAGGGAGTCGGCTGATTCCGTGGGGACTAAAATTGTGGGGGAAAAAGACGGGCACGTCAACCGAGGTTTGGGGCAGATCACCATGGTAAGCTCGGAGGCCCCGAGGGGGAAGGCCTAAAACGAAGGGGACTTAATAGTCGAGCGAGAAAAGAATCAAACAGGGTACTTGGGTATGAGATCAATCATAAACTTCACGACGCAAGGAGCGGGGGGGCTGGCAACTTCCCCCCCGCCGAGAGAAAAGGAAAGCTTAGGGGATGTGCTAAAATTTGGGACAATTCAAGGTGCATAAAAGGAGAGGACGGATTTGAAAGCGGACGTAGCGGAAGTAAAAAGAAGAATGGCTCTATGCTAGACTAAAGTGTAGGTATCAACTCAATGAGTCCCTGCAACGGACGGGAATTGAAAGTGCGGCAAACTGGTATTAAGAATAGAGAGGGAGCAAGGGAGGCCATCATTTTCTCGGGAGAAGTGCGCGCTTCTATTTTGGAAAAGAAAGCAAAAGAGGACCGGGAAAAGGGAAAAGAGTCCTTAAAAGAGAGAAAGAAGGGACATCGGGAAGGCATGCCTTTCGGGTATAAAAACGAAGACAGAGGACACTGACCAAAACGCAAAAAAAACTTTGAGGGGGTCCTCGGAAAAGCAATGGGGAAAGACTGTTAGCGCTCTTATAGAAGGACGAGCTAGAGAATACAAAA
>Ga0179593_1358552_pt1 | contig 10896 bp, 16 predicted proteins | sample CZODoug2_1_08_16_FD_185931 | JGI IMG/M metagenome (GOLD analysis project Ga0179593, IMG submission 185931) | Vadose zone soil fungal communities from Angelo Coast Range Reserve, California, USA - CZODoug2_1_08_16fungal (PacBio error correction) | ecosystem: Environmental > Terrestrial > Soil >...
AACAAAAAGAAAAAAAAAAAAAAGATGAGACAACCTGGGCCAGCGGGGGGGGCATACACCTCAATGGGAAAACACGGAAGGAAAGAGAGAAAAATAGGTACACAGGGGACGCGCGGAAAAATCTTGACAAAGATTTTCAGGAAAGTATCTGCAAAAGTACAACACGATTGGGCTGTGGAAGAAGTCATTCATCACCTCGTACGTTTGGTAAGCGGGGAAAAAAAGGCCGACAGGAAGGTATCGTGGATCGAAAAAGGCCGAACTCCTCACGGGCGGGTTACAGGTTTCATCGAACATTATGCCGGGCCCGGGGGAGGTGGCGTGGAAGGAGGCGAGCGCTTGCCCTTAAAGATTACACACGCAGTCTCCAACGCATACAGGCATCAGGCACACTTCGCTGGGAGGGGGTACAGGAAAAGCCAATAGTTTGGAGACATTACCGGAAAAAGAAACTACGAAAGAAGCGATCGAAATGGAAAGAAAATACTATCGCCGTCATACAGTGTCGAAGATAAGAAACCGCGGAAAGGGAGAGAGAAGATATTTGCAGACCGACTACGAGCTCTGGCTTGAGCACAAAGGGGGTTTGGTGAAAAGTTGAGCCTTTGAATGTGGGACTGTACGCGCGAGTAAGGAAGGGAAGCACCAGCACTGCAATAGAAAAAGAGTTGACGAGTCCTGGCAGGACAGGCTGCAAAAGGGGAGGACGGGCGTTTGAAACGGAATGACCATCATGTCTGAAGGAAAATACTATCGCTAACTATGCGAAAAGCCCTAACCACGTTAAGGAAATTGGTTTGATTTGGGAACAAGCTCGGCAAAAGGAGCCAAAATCACTGAGAATCACGGCAGGGGGGGAAAAAAGATGTAAATAACCAGCCGTAAAAAAAATGGGCTGATGCACAGGGTTAGAATGGAAAAAAATCCACTTTGCGAGAGAGAAAAGGACAGGATGTAAGAATATCAGGAGGGATTTTACGAGGGGTTGGGATGGAGAGCAGCGTCTGGTCATTGCCCAAGAAACCGAGGAAAAATTAAATTAATCGCAATGCCTGTGTGCAAAAGAAGAGAAAGACAAAACAAGCCGGGAAAAAAGTAGAGAGTTGTATTATTTAAAAAAGGGAGGGGCGAACTTCGCGTCTTGCGGCACTGCCTCATTAATATCGAGTCTATTGGCCGTACTTGCTTTGGTCGGGCGTAGAAGCGTCAGGGGAAGAGCTGAGGTTAAAAAGGAGAAGAAGGCAGACCTGAGCAAACAACGTCTTGGGGGGGCGCCCATTGCGGTGGTTGCGAACGCGAGTAAGTGCGTTCAATCGGGGAGAAACTTCGAATGGTGGGAGATTGTGCTTTGGGGAATTGGTAAAAAAAAATGCGTAACAGCAGGATGCAAAGCAGACACGGGGGATCGCCTTCGCCGGGTAAAAAAAAACTTGGGTCCCCATCTCCAAGGAAAAGAGGAGGGGGTGTCCGCTAAGTCGAGAGAGAAACTCATACAGGGCGGGGAACTGAGAGCTTAGGATCTCGCGGAAGAAAAGACCATTCAAATCAAAGACAAGCCGGAAATCTTCATTTGCGGTGGCGTCGTCATGAGTAAGAGAGGGACAGCAAAGGAACGCGGACGCTTAGAAGAAGGGCTCGATCTGAGCACCAAAAGGATGAGAAAGAGCTCCGTTTAGTCGTGAAGGGAGAAACACGAGGCGACTCAAATCTAGATGCCCGAGGAACAAAGTCGGATTGCTGAAAAAAAGGGTAAGGGGACCACTAAGCGCCATCGTGACATCGTACGAGTCCCTTGCGAGGGCGGATACTAACCTGTTTTCAAAAGAGAAAAGGAACTACGTCGGTAGAAGAAAAAAGAAATGCTAAGCGGTTGATTAAAAGAGGGAAAAGAAAAGGAGTCTCGGGGGCGCGGCAAAGAGCCGCTCAGCATTTAAGGGCTAAGAGCACTGGGAAAGGTTAAGAGAGCGGTTTTATGGAGGATGATTTTCCGAAAAGAAGAGGGCTTGGGGGCTACTCGATGGGGGAAAGAGGGTCGATCCTCCTCTCGAGACAGATCCTTGAAAAAAACAGCTTGCCAGATCGGAACAAAACGAATCCGCCGGGGGTGTGGGTAGGGAGGGAAACCTTTGTGAGAGGGTCCCCTACTCTGAGGTAGTCAGGGGGGGACGAAAGTCAAGCGTGCGCTAAAATGAGAGGCGTAAATACCCAAGTGAAAAAAAAAAAGAAATTCTCTCCCTCGGGTGGCGCGACGATAGGGTCTCCGTTGAAGGACGAAGGGCAAGAAAGTGAATTGTCCGGTTTTTCGAGCCAAGCGTCAAGTCGAGCGGAGGGCTATCGTAAAAACACAGCACACGGGAATGTAAAGTCTTTAATACGAAATGGTTGACTCTTTACTCGCAAAAGGACGATATGAATTACAAACCAGCAAAAACAGCAGGAAGGGAGATGGCGCTACGTTTCTGGCGTTACGTCGAAACCCAGGCGTGTCCGCCGTTTTGTAGGCAGAGCAGGTGGTGCATGAACCAACCCTCAGCGTCTCTCTCTTCAACAACAAAAGGAAAGAGATCCGCCAAAGGGTGGCAACCAATTGTCATCTAGATAAAGAATCCTACAACAAAAAAAAAAAGGGGAAGTGTCGAAATAAAGTACGCGCCCATTAAAAAAAAATGTTGAAAAAAGGGGAAATGCAGAAACAGCAGCGAAGTATGGAAGAGAAACAGAAAGGAATCTCGAAGATTTCCACCGAGAGGGGGGTAGTTGTGATAACGATAGCAACCAGAGAAAGGGTCGGTCAGCGAAAACCGCAAGAATTGAGGTCCATCGGCATAAATCACGGGGAAGATTCGAGGACAATTCACACGACAGAAGAAAGAGGGCACAGCGTAAGGAGGGGGGGGGAAGACAAACTTACGCAAAGAGTTGAATCAATTTCCCACCTGAAACGCTCTTTAGCCAGAATTATGCTTACCTAAAAAAAGTAAATCATAAGAACTCCGCAAAAAAAAAGGAACAGCGTCTGCGGGTGCAAGATCTTCTGAAGGAATGGGGGGTCTCGATAGAAAAGGAAACTCGATCAGACCGTTGAGTCCCCTCGCAAAAGCTGGTGGCGGAAAATGAACCGAGCAGAATATACATCGCAAAAAAAGCGTCCAAATTCGTCACCGAAGAGACAAGAAAGGCTGCAAACGAAGATTGGAGCAAAAGAAAAGGTTCGATGGTCATGTGGAACACCAACGGACGGCGTAAGAAAGAGAGAAGACATAACGCGTCAAATTCAAGGAACGGTCGCCCGTAGCGAGAAAGGACGTAAAAAAAGTGGAACAAGGGGGAGGACGGGGGGAAGGAAAAAGTGGTGCAAGCGAAGGAGCCATGGATGAAGAGTTGCGTCGCCTCTGAGAAAAGAAAACCTAAACGGAGGAGGGGGAAAGGAAGGTTGGTAAAAAAGCTCGAGAAAAGAGAAAGAAAATAAGTTCCCTCGTGGGCAAAACGCACTGAGAATCGATGGCCATGAACACCTGACGCATGAGAATAAGGTTACATCTTCGATGGCTGAACCGGGAGAAACGATCTCAGAAAAGAGACTAAACTCCCGATTAAAGAAAGGACAAGAAATGAAAAAAAGAAAGGGGTTCAAGTGATCGGGAAAAGTGTGAACAAGGTAAGGTACGACCGAAAACCGGGCAGGCATACTATAAAAAGGACCAGGATTTACAATCGTTAAAATCACACTAAAAAAGGTCGAATGGTTGGACCTGAACGAAGGAACGGAAGGGAATACGCGTTTAGGCAAATCCGAAAGGGGGAAGCCCAAATCATAAGTCTTTTTTGACCCACACAGGTCCTGAAGGGAGGAGAATAGTCAAACCTCAGCGTGAAGAAAAGAAGAAAAAAAAAAAAAGTAAAGAACGGACCAAGTAAGAAACTATTGGTGAAGAAAGGACGAAGGTTTCGCAGGCCTTAAGCTGTCCCGCAACTATCCACTCGAGCGATGCTGCCCGGTTTTAGGGAGGGAGGGGGTGAAACCAGCGGGAAGAATTTGTCATCCTTAGCGGAAGGGAAATACGCTGCCGATAGCAAAACTCCGGACAAATGGAAAAAGAGGAAGGATCTGTCACAAGATAAGGCTTCTCTAACAGACCAAAGGGGAAAAAACTGCGTAGCGTCCAAGTTACAATCACAAGAGAATTGGTGTTACTACGGTGAGCGGACGGGGAAGAGGCCACATGTAAAAATGAAGGACGGGAAAGTGACTTCAGGTCGCGGATTGCCGAGAGGGTTCGCAACTCAAGAGGCGATAAAGGAAAGGCTGGGGCTGCCCTCTAGGGCGCGATAGAGAGTGGCAATAAAAACTACTGACTTTCAAAGAAAAGGGAAGGGCTTCGCAGCATGCTGTACCAGTGAATCGGTACCATGTCTTTGGGGGATGCTGGTAGCAGCGCCTCCCTGAAGAGCATAGTCAACACTTCAAAGAGCAAAAGGCAATAAAAAAAACCCACCTTGGGAAAGGAAGAAAGAAAAAAGGATCAAACAGAGTTCGTAAAGGAGACTGCAAAGCATACCGTTTTAACACAAAAAATAATCCGAGTGGGATCTTCGACTAAAAGGGGTTAGGGACGGCGATGGATCTAAAGGTTATAGCAGGATCAAAAAACTGAAGAGGGAAAAGCACCCTTGTAGAGAACTATTGGGGGAACGGTGGAAGGACAGCAGCGAAGGACAGAGGTCTAGAACGTGGGAGGGGAAGTCTTTGGAACGGGAGGGAAAGGCTTCCACTCTCTGTCAAGAAAGGGAACATGCATTATTGTGCACGACTTGGACCACCTCGTCAACAACCTCAAAGTGTAAGAGTGTGAAGCCGGGGGCGATCGGAATTACAGAGGACTAGTGGCGCCAAAAGAGAGGGAAGGGACGGCAATGAACTTTCTGCGCACGACCCCATCGGGTCGTACACCAATCGCAATAAATCGATCTTAAAAAAAGTTGCCGGCGTAGAACATGGGACAAGGGTACGAGATAATGGAACTAGGTAGGGGAGGGAGCTGAAAAGGTGTAGAGGGTGTTCAAGTTGTAGGGGAGTTATCTCTCAGCAACAAAAAACGGAAAAGAAAGATATAACCTCACTACACGGGAACAACCAAGGACCAAAAAAACAGCGAACTTGTTCTAAGAAATAAAGTTGAACATTACCAGCGACTGGGAACCTAGAAAATGGGACGCGCGACCATCGGGCGTAGATCGTATTTCAGGCACTGGGGGTACTACCCTTATTGGCGTGAAAGAGCAGAAAGGGGGAAAAACCTCGACGGCTTGTGGGAAAGAAGGGCACAAAAAGTACAGGAAGTAAAAGGGGGAGGAGGAAACGCTAACTCTCATCAGGTCGTGGTTGACTAATTGTTTTGCAGGACGAAGATTCCCTTATTTCTTGGGAAAAGAAAGGGAACGAAACACCGACCGGTGACAAAGGAAAGAGCAAAGGCAGTGCTCCAGACTCAGAAGGTCGAGCCATACTTCCAACACTAAGGGCGGGTCCGCAACGACAAAGGTTCTCTGAAAAGAGTGCGTTGAACTCTACACGTCAGCTCAAATATTACATGCCAAAAGACTATTCGCCGTCTAAAAAAAAAAACCAGTCATCAGAAGATAATAATGGTATCCGGGCGGCGTGGGTACTGATGCTTTGCAGAGTCCGAAAACGATCTTCTTGCGGAGTGGGCCCCACAAGGTTGTTGTGTACTTAGACTGGGACATTTTGGGAATTGTTGGAAATGAGAAAAGCCCAGAGGCGGAACGATCAACACCACGCAAAGACATTGGTAAAGAAGGCAACTTGGTAACAAAGCTGCGAATACCAGAAGGAGTTTAAACGGATCAGCTTGGAGAAGACTACTAGGATAAGGATAGCCAGGTTCATAAAAAGGCTGCCCCAGGGGGGAAGAGTGAATTTGGAAAAAAGGAGAGAAAAATCTCGCGCGCCGAATGATCACTGAAAGAGGGGGGAACGACGACTGTAAGTAAAGACCAGCCTACGCCAGCAGTGGGCTGAGTGTAAACGTGACGACTAGAGTGAGAAAGAAAATGGTCGTCTTTGCGAAATTAAATCCAGCGATGGGGAGGAAAGGAATCATATGGGACCTGAGGCCGATTTGAGGAAGAGGGGGGGGAAGAGTTGGGGGGGTCATCAGGCCGCCAGTAAAAAAATTTCGCAAATGAAATGTTCAAACAAGCCTACGACAGAAAAAAAAAGGCTTGAGACGTTCGTAGAGGGAGGGGCAAGTCTGAAGGCGCAGAACTGGAGCGTACGCGTAGCACTGTCTCAAGCAAAGACTTTTCTCTTACAGACGATGTTTGGGACCTCGAAAAGATCCGATAACTAAAAGGGCCTATACAACGGCAGAAAAGGGAGCAAACAAAGACTTCGGGAGGGGGGGGTGCGAACAACGAGTTGACCGAAACGAAACTAGTACATGGGGTGTTGGGGGTGGTGTGGGGGGTGGGGGGGGGGGGGGTTGCTGCATGCGGTGTCAGGAAAAACACAAATAAATTGGGCTGAAACGAAGTTTGAGTTTACGATGGGTAAAAAAGAGGAAGGGCTAAAGCGCGATGCACCGACGTTCGGGTTCGACCGTAGGAAGGGGAACGGTCACTGAGCGTTCAAGGTCAGGTGTGTTGGAGGGGTGAGGGAAGAAGTGGGGTGAGAAAGTAGGTGAAGGTATGGGGTAGGAGTAGGAGTACGAGAGGTCCAAAGAAGCAGGGGGCGGAAGGAGGAGCGAGTGGGGAGGAGTGAGAAAGGGGAGGTTAGAAGAGGCTAGTAGAGAAAAGGAGGGGGTGGAGGGAGGGCGGGATTTTAGAAGGAATGGAAGGGGAATGAGTAGGGGGGAAGGGATGGGGGGATTCATTAGATGGACGGGAGGGGGGGGAAGTGAGAGGAACGAATGGGAAGAAAGAGGGTGGGAGGGGGATACGGATGAGGAATAAGAGGAGGGAAGGAAGCGGAAGAGAAGGTACGAGGGATGAAACAGTGGGGCTGGGAAGTGAAATGGTCGGTAGAGGGGGAGAAGAGAAAAGAGGAGGGGGGAGGGGGGTGTGGAGAAATGAGAAAAAAGGGCATAGTAGGGGGAAAAGGAGGGCGGGTGAAGGGGAGAGTTGGTTAGAGAAAGGGGGGGATCGGGGGGAGGGGAACGGGGGTTAAACAAGATGGGAATGGGAAGGAAGGATGGGGTGTAGAAAGGAAGAAGACTTTAGCTAAGATGAGAGAAAAAGCTAAAGGCTTGGAGCGGAAGGTAGAATAGGAATCGAGAATGTTGGGAGGAAAACGGGGGAGAGGACAGCTCAAAAGAAAGATATTCGTTAGACGCGGAAGAGGACTCTAAACTTGAGGAGGCTCCTTTTAGGGGAGGAGAGGCACGAGAAATTTGAAAAGCCATCGAAAGCTAAAAAAATGGCTTACGCCATCTTCATGGAATTAGAATGAAGGGGAAGAAAGGAGTCAAGACCAGAAAAGGAACTACGGACTCAATATGTGGAGAGAGAGCAACAGGAATTCCGCGCCGGGAAGGAAAAATGATCTGGGGGAGAAAGAGAGCCTCTATCTGCCCGTAAGGGACAGAATTCAGCGTGGATCAACAGTCCTTCAACCCGCAAAAGGAAAAGAGCGATGGCGTTCACCCTTGAAGAAAAAAAAGATCTCCTGTAACGAGAAAGAAAGTCGGTTAGATCTTCCTCGGAGTGTTGATCCCATAAACAGAGAAAAAGTAAAGTGTGCCAAGGCGAAATCCTCGAAGGGCGCCTCGCAGAGGATTGAAAGGGGGAGATAAGGGGGAGATTCAAATCAACCGCTCGGGCAGGGAGACGGCGATGGGACGACCGGTCTGATCGTGCCGAGAGAACAACAAGTTGTGTTCAAACTTTCCAGATCGGCACCACGGAAAAAAAACAACGCCTGTTTGGGGGCGTGAGTCCTTGGCATTACCCTTTTGAAAATTGACTGAGCGCGGGAAGTGAAAAAAGACTTTGCAGAGTCGGCCTGCGTAATTTGCGTAAATAACCAAGCTTTAAAAGAGGTCGAAATCTCCAGGGTTGGGAAGGTTTGGAGAAGAAGAGAGGGGCACCGGATTGATTCAGGAAGCCAGAGCCGGTTCCCGACGCTGGGACAAGGAAGAAAGAGGAGAAAAAACACACGGACGAGGGTGGAAGGAGGGCAGAAAAAATTTTTTTTTCACCTGTTATCTAGTACGACCTTAGGACATAGTGGTGAATTACAAAACCAAGGGGGGAAAAAGAGGAGAGGCGAAGTTCTGGCTCTTACTTGATCAAAAGCCGGCCTTGTAGTCGGTAAAGACAAGAAGGGGGGAACAACCCGTCGGAGTTCGACTCTCAACACAAAAAGGAGAAAGAGAGGATCACAAAAAGGGGGGTGCAAAATGATCATATGAGATAAACAAGGCTCTGGATCCAAAGGCCAAAAAACCAGGGTGGGAGTAATCGCCAGAACGGACTACTCCAAAAATCCTTACTGGGGGTGCAAAAAAAAAAAAGCATCGAAGTAAAGGAGGAAGAGGAAAAACCTTGGCACAGGGCTCGAAGACGACACACCAGATAAAATGTGCAGGGTGCAAAGAAAGAAAGGAAACAAACTGCAACCAACGGGCTGGGAAAACAAAGAAAGGAAGGGGGCAAGAGAAGAAATACAAGAATTGCGATCGTTCGACCAGTGAAAAAAAAAAGAGTGTGTGATGTTCAGTCATGAGAGGGTGATTGGAAATCAACTTACAAAGCGCATCTATGACTCAGAGGGAAAGAGATCCCGATCAGTGAGAAAAGTGGAAAGGTACAAAAAGGAAAGAGGCAAAAGAAGAACTCCCACAAAAAGGGAAGGACTGCTAACGCTGGGGTGAGGGGTAGGGAAGCGAAAATGGAATTGGTCACTAAGAGGAACGAGCAAAAGGTCGTCCCCATGACGCAAGGGGCCTAAAGAAAATCTTTGAGGCAAACAAGAAGAAATATAAGACACAAGCTTCAAATGAGGATCAAGCCGCTTCAGAAGATATGGAAGTGAGAAAATACTTAGTTTCTCTGGCAGCAACCAGGCGAAGATAAGCATACCATCTCGAAGGTAAAGGACAGGGTAAATAAAGGAAGAGAGACACTCAAGGACGTCAGAGAAAGAAAGGGAAAAGATGTAGATGCTGTGGATGGAAAAGCGAAGGGAGGAAATGCCATCGGGCATAGTAAGGGGAGTTCCGGACTAGTTAGTACAATATCAAAGCCGAACGGGAAGGTCCGTGGGGCGCACTAAAGGCGTGAGTAGTCCTTGGTCCATATGTGGAAAAGGTAATAGAATAGGGACATTAAGAAAGCAAATGGAAGATGGCTTAAGGACATTGGGGAGGCTGGATGAATGGAAAGTCTCCGCTCCAGGAAGAGATAAAGAGCCCATGGTGACGTTAGAGAACTACCGAAAGATGTTGTTACCTTGGAGCGGGAAGGGTGGAAAAAAAATGGACGAAGAGGTAGCAAAAAGGAACCGGGGCAAGAGTGTAAGAAAACAAGTAGGGGGTTTAGAAGTTAAAAAAAAGGGCGGAGAAAATTTCGAAGGGGGTGGACCAAAAAAGAGAACGCAAGACTACGTCGGGTCCGGAAACGGAAATGGGGCAGCAAAAAAAATGTCTTTTTTATAAGAAGAGAGAATATGTCAAAAAATGGAAGAGGAAACGACGCTTCGAGCAAAGTCAATACTCCTGAATATAAGGGGAGAAAGGGGGGATGAGCAGACGCGAATTAAGAAATTATTCAGCAAGAAAACAATCGAAAAACGTCTAGGCCTCTAGAACTGTGGAGGCGTGGGTGGGGAAAACACAACCGAGAAAGAAGATTACAGAGAAGAACAATACCGGCCGAATAATCCAAACGAAGCAAGGAAAATACAATTGCGAATCTGAAAAAAAATAGCCAAGTAGCCCCTACAAAGAAAGAAACGCTAAGTCGGCCATGTTAACAGACAAAAACGCTGGTTGGACCTGATGGCTAAGGGGAAAAGGAGGAAAAAAAAGACGGATGATTAAAGTGGAGGACAAGCCGTCGAAGCATTTGCAGAGCTGGGCAGAAATAACCTGCGAATAAAACGGGAAAAGGTTGCCCCTATGAAAATAATTATTGAGAAAAAAGAAAGATGAAAACAAGCAAACGAACGGTTCTGCGCAGTGCAAAAAGAAGGTAACCCAATTGGGCCTTTGACGGGCAGGGGCGTGCAATAAAGAAAAAGATAGCCCAAATGAAATTATTCAAAAAAAGGACACAAAAAACCACCTTGAAGAAAAAAGAAGAAGATCAAAATAGTTTCGAAACTGAAGACTGCAAAGCATTCCGACAATTAAGTGTCGACAAGGAATCCGAAAGGGGACTGCGGAAGGAGGGGAAAGGGAGGATAAGCATTGCCCGCATTATTAAGAAAGCGATCGCGAGTTCTAATCCCCGGAAAAGAAAAGGTCGTGGAAGGAAACAAAGAGAAGGCCGGGGGGAGCAACTTTACTTGCAGAGAACCTCTTCGGGGGGGAAACATTATGGCTACAAAAGATTAAGAAAATACGGCCAAAGGGCAGGAACTCTGTTCCAGCCTAAACAAAAATCGAAACCCCTCCCGGAAAAGGGAGGCGCCAACCGCTTACTAAAGGTAAGAGGTTGCGCTAAATAGCAAAAGCTTCGAGGTGCCGAAATGACTTAAGCAACCGAACTGAAAACAGCGTGGGAGACGACCTTAGAGTTGAGAGAATCGAAGAAATGGGTTCCTACAGTCCCATTGTTATTCTTTCCGTCGAGGGAACCCTTGAAGGGAGAGAAAAGAAAAGGTCGAGGGGCCCCAGGGGGAAACATCTGGGTGGTTAAACGTTTAGGAGTAGC
>Ga0179593_1367097_pt1 | contig 10896 bp, 11 predicted proteins | sample CZODoug2_1_08_16_FD_185931 | JGI IMG/M metagenome (GOLD analysis project Ga0179593, IMG submission 185931) | Vadose zone soil fungal communities from Angelo Coast Range Reserve, California, USA - CZODoug2_1_08_16fungal (PacBio error correction) | ecosystem: Environmental > Terrestrial > Soil >...
CCAAACGTATCAGCGGGGGAACTGAAGGATCCCTGCAGGAGGAAAAAAAAAAGTGGTCCAAATGGAAGAAGGAAGAAAGAAAGAAGAGTCAAAGGCGAACTAGGCTAGAAAAAAAGCTATTTCCATCATATGCTTGCCATTGCGGGAGATAAGGGGGAAAAAAGGAGGGGACCGTGTGGGGGGGTAGAAAAAGAATCCCACGGCTGCGTCTGGGGCAACCGGAAGGCAAGGAACTGGTGTAGACGGGCCGTCCATTGCAAGAAGGGCGTGGGCAGAATCAAAACACACAATTTTAAAGCTGCATTGGGCGGACTGTCAGAGCAAAAAATCGGCCTGCGGGAGGAGACGTTAGGGTGAAAAAAAACAAAAATGAGCAGTTCAAAGGGGGGGAGAGGGCACACACAAAAAATCGGAAACGAGCGACTCGCACGAAGGGGCAACACTTTTCTAGGACGAAGAGGCGAAGGGAAGCGCGAAATCGATAGAAAAAAAACCAACCTTCAGGCGGGAGGAGAAAAAGAGGATAAGTTCGAGCGTCTCACTTCAAGGCCGATCTCGTCCAAAAGTGCTGGACAAAATGGGAGGTCGGGCCACAGAGAAGGGGGAGTTCCGGGGGGACGAGCCGGGAAAGGAACTTTTTGACCAAAAAGGGAACACTCAAAGGGAATGAGGGGGGAAAACGCAAGACATGCATAAACTGGAGAAAAGAAGCAGAGGCCGCAACTGATATGGGGACGGCCCGCGTCCACCAGGGACTTTCCTTGTCAGGGGGACCCCAAAAGCCCAAAACCGGGATCATCGGTCACTCCACACAACAGCGAGCCTTTTAAGAGGAAGAAGCAAAACAGCTGAACAAAGGAATCGAAGCCACACGTCATTCCACCTGGAAGCTTTCCCATAGAAGCCTTCAACAGGACCAAGTGGTCTTGGGGGGATTTCCTGCGGAGAAAGGAAGGGGCCGAAGCATCTGGGCAAAGAAAGGAATTAGAGTGCCGCCGTGATTCCGAGGAATTCCGCGAGTCGAAAAACAAAGCATCAAAAAAACGAGAGACGAGAGGGGATCGAAGCAGACGCGGGTGCCTGGAAAGGGGAAGACATCTTCCCGCAACGCGACCCAGTGGTAAAAACGAAGTCGGGCGAGCTCATTAAAGGCGGTGGCGAGGCCTAAAAAAGACTGAGTTGCAAAGAAAGAGTAGTTGATACACCAGAATGATTCTCAAACGTGGATGGGGGAACCACCTATAGAGACCAGGAAGCAGTCGCGAGGCGTCTGTGGAAAAAAGGGGGCAGGCAGAAGAGGGGAACGGAGAAACACACCGAGAACCAAACAGAACAAAAACTCAACAAAAAGATCCAGGTTGAGGAGAAACAAAAAAAAACATCCAAAAAAAAAAAAAAAAGGGAGGCAGGGGGAAAAAAAGCAAAAAAACGGGTGAAACAAAAAAACGGGCATAAGCGAACGAAGAGAAAACAACCAAAAAACACCTGAGAAAAAAAAAAAACAAAAAAGAAAACTTAAGCCAAACTCATAATAACCAGTCAACACTCAAACGATGAAACAACCGGACAAAAAAAAAGCTCCTCCGGGTATACAGGAGCTGGTTCATGTAACGTCCGAGTGCCTTCCGTGGCGGTGAAGTCAATAGCCCTGGAGACATGGGGAAGAAATTTGAACAACTGCGCCAATAGCCTTTAGGGAGGGAGGTGCGTGAACAAAAACCCAAAGAACTTTGTGTCAGGGACCCCTTGCTCTTAAGGAAAATCCAAACCGTTCCGACGAATGAACCTTCGCGGTCAGGTCACTTCCAGCAAATTAAGAAGAAGTGCCAAGCGAAATCGTCTGGCAATGCAGGACCGCAGGAAAAAACTTCCTAAAGAAATCGCATGGCCGGATGGGGGTGTGGGCACCTAATCAAGGGGCAGTCCAACCAAAGTCCACTAATGCCCAAAAGTCAGGGGAAGGGGTCTACGCAACAGCAAAACTCCGAACCATGGAGGGAGGTGTTGATTAGGACTGCGATGCCAATCAAGGGGACGGGATGTCAAATTCAAGGTATGTCAGGAGCCAGAAAGAGAAAGCGGGAGGGCACAAACAACTAAATGGAGAAGAGTGTTTTTAGGAAAAACATTGCGTGGGCTACGCCAGAAGGGGGAATAAAACGCAACACAGAAGCGGGGAAACGATGTGAAAACTTTTTAAGACCGGCAAAATATTCATCACGAACAGAGAAAAAAGGGGGGGCACGCGTGTGCGAGGTGCAGCGCGCAGGGGAATCTTCATTGCTAGGCCCACCCAATCATATCCTTCCAAAATCGGGCGCCGGAACTGGTTTGCCAAAACGAGATTAAATTCCATGGACCAGAGCAGTGAGATAACAGGTCCTCAATGATCATGACAAGATCCGTAAAGGACCCATACTCTATCAAGTAGAGAGCAAGACATTTGTAGGCCGTGACTGGGGGTGAACTGGGGTAAGAGAAAAGGAAAAAAGATAGGAGACCCCGTGCGGATTCACCTGGGAGTAACGGGAAAAGCGCAAAACGGGAGAGCGTTGATGAAAAGTGAGGAGGAGTATCGCATTTCGTAGGCACACGACCTTACACTGGAAAGACAGGCAATCCAGGGTGTATTGCACACGTGTTCCTCAAAAAAGCCATAAAACCGAGGCAACAATCTGGAATTCTGAGAAACAGATATAATCTTTAGGAGGGAAGACTCACACTAGGTATGAAACAGGGGACCGGGTTCGCACTAAGAACGTAGGGATGGGTTAGTCACGGGTCCAAACACGAGGCGATCAAGGTGGGCTTCCCAACGAAAAAAGGAATCGACTGGAGAGCGAGGGCCCCGTCGGAAAATATCCAAAGGAAAGCCCCTAAATACCGGCGAGGAAACCAAATGGAGGCAACAAAATCATTGCATAATAAAAACAAACATACGATGCGGCGAGGGGAGATATCCCTGACGGAGGGGGGGGGGGGGGGGAATGGGGAAGTTATCAATGAACAAGGGTAACCACTTCAGACCTAGGAGAGCATGAGTAAAGGAAAAAAAGAGGCTGGAACTAAACCTCACGGCCCGGAATCAGTCATACAAAAAGAAGTGGTGATCAGATTCAGGAAGTGAGAAGGCGGAGTAAAAAAGACTGAAAAAAGATCTTATAGGAAGAAGAAGTTGGCTGGAAAGCAACAAAAGGAAAGGTCGAAACCGGGGGTAGAGAGAGAGGGAACACGGGCGGTGTGAACCAATAAAGATAGGTGCATTATATGGCGGACAAGCGATACGGGCAAAAAAGATGTAGAAAAAGGAAACTGAGTACATTCACGAATTCCCTGGGGAAAAACCCGTCGCGAGCAACAGGAAAAGAGAAACGTATTTAGGGAGAAGGAACGAAGCGGATATGCAAGAAATAGAGACAACAAACAAAACGGGGAGGAAGGGGGGGAAAAGAGAAAGCTGCCCGGGCCCGCAGGTTGCCAACCTAAGTGCGTTTGCAAGAACCTGCGAGCGGACGTGGGAAAAGAAATGACAGGGAAAGGGGAAAGGGGGCTAGGAGGGTTGGCCGTGAGAGAAGCCATGGGGCACCGAATTGACTAGGGGTTGTAAGGTGAAGTGGGTGCAATGCTTTGGAATCGAAGCTACGGGTTGACCTGACGGAGGGGTTGAGAAAAATCGGATGCAGGGGACTATCCTGATGGGAATCAGGATAGGGTTCTGAAGGAAAGACATTGAGAAGGAGATAAAAAGGTCGCGGGGAGGATCGAAATACTGTGGGGTGGGGGGACCGAATGTGGAACGGGGGGGTGGAGACATCTTCTTGCGAATGGGTTTCGTGGGGAAGGGGTAAGGTGTTGCCCACGGGAACAGTGATGTAGCAAGGGAATGGAAAGCATCTCTCACACCACAGAGTATCGGGGGGAGGGAGTCACCACAGGGATCAATGGGGAAGTGAGAAGACAAGCTAAGAAGGGAACGCTTGCTCCAGAAAAATGAGGAACCCGGGGGACGAATTTGGCGAAAAAGGGCGAAGGCTGCGATCACCTGATGGGAGATACCCATGATCAGACATCGGGGGGGACCGGTGGAAAGCTGGGGGAACCCAGGTGGTCGAACGTGTGTTATCGAGTAAGGCGGCGGACCCTATCAAGGTCAGTGTAGTAGAGCTTAAAAAGGGAAACAGGTTGGACGAAGCATTCCAGAGGGGGGATGAATAAGGGCAGGGGGGGAGACCAAGGGCGATGCAAAAACTTGGTGATGTGTGCGAGCGAAAAAGGGGAAAAAAACGTGCCTTGGAATAGTGGGCGAAATCGAACAACAGCAGTTGAAAAAGGCAATGATGGGCGTGAAGGAGAGCTTTCACGGGTCGTGGATGAAAATTCCCGGGTGAAGGTCAGGGGGAAAAAAGAAGTTGCTTCTGAGAATTTGTTAGCGGTGAGCGGGACCACACGAGAAAGCAGCCGAAAGAGAGGCGGCATATAAAAAGAGAAAAGAAAAGGTAAGCATCTGGGGACACATGGAGAAAATGGGTGACCGGGGGAACGCAAACGAGAGGGGGAGGAATTACTCTCGTGATCAGTCAGCACACACTGGTCACACGCTCGGGACGCCAGGGGTCACTTTGATTGAAGCTGCTTGAGTATGAGGGGAAGAGGTCCTGGGGAGAGGAACAAACGAGATGGGAAGGTGCCAGACTAGCGCGGACTGAATTTGTTCAGAGATATTTGCAAAAAAAAATGCGAAAAGACTGGCGGGCGGGGGAGGAACCAAGGAGAGTGAGAAGGAGAAGAATCATGGTGGAAAAACATGACGCAAGCAGGGTCGCAACGCAAATTGGTGGGGGCACAATCGAGAGGAGCGGGCTTTCCAGAAAGTCACGGGTATAAATCAAGACAGATCAAGGGGGGGGCAGGCGGGGCTGGGAAAATCCAAAAACCGTCTCAGTCCCATGAGGGGGTTGGGACAGGAATAGAGGGCAGGGAACGAAAGTCTCAGGCCGCCACAGGGCACGTTCCAAGATGGCGTTCATTGGCCGTAGGCCCAGACCCAGCGGATAAGAGGCGGAGGAAAGGGACCGGTATTACAGGAACCATCGTATTGACTAAATGGAAGATAGGGGAAACGCAGAAAGGGAAGAAAGAAGACGGAGTGGAAGGGTCGTGACACAGGCAGGGAACTGCCAAAAGAGAGAATCTCACAAAGACAGAAGCGAGGGAGGCACACCGGTGGGTTTGTGTGCCTTAAGCAAGGGAGGAAAAACACAGGGCATCGGGGCAAAGCAAGGGGGGAATAAGCGACACGTGCTAGGTACATGAAAAGTCGAGTGGAAAGGAAGGGGATAAAAACGCCGAAAAGGTCGTTTGACGAGTGGGAATCATAGAAAGGTCAAGAAGGGTGACAACCATAGGATCGCGAAAAACCATAACCTGGAGAGTATAACCCGCAAGAAAAAAAGGGGAAGACATACCAAGTGTAAAGACGATGAAAATCTGATTGGTCCAGGAACGAAAACCTGAACTAAGCGGAATAACTCAAACGCTCGGCGTATCACGAATGGTGTCCAGAGATGTGAGAGAAAGAAACGGATGTGGGGCGAAAACTGGAACCAAGCGTTCTGTGCTGCGAGCTAACTAAAGAGGGCTCCTCTAGGTGTAATGGAGAAGGGTGAAAAATCACGGCGAAGCCTTTAAAAGGGAAAGCAGTGCGAGGAAAGGGAAATGCGAACTGCAGAATCAAAAAGCGCAAATGGTGTGCACTGGAGAGAGCCTACCCGAAAGGAACGAACTCGGGACTACAGAGGAAAAGTAGGTTAAAGTTTGCCAGGGAGGAAGGTTTGAAAAAGGAGCAGGGGAGACAACCGACACAGAGGCCGTCATTAGGGGAACAGGCACAAAATGAACCTGCTGGCCGCAGGGAAAGGTCCAGACACCTCATGGTCGCGTAAGCAAACCGCCCGGAAGGGGCACGACTCAGGAGGAAGATTCTCTGTAGGTTACCGTTCGACGATAAAAAGGGGAAACCGGGTGGGCGGGGCACACAACCTGACGAGAGTTCTTTTTGCGAAAAAAAGGAGCACGGAAACAAAACGAAGGGGACACAGTCAACAGAAGAAAGCATGAGGGAAAAGTCGCCGACAAGGGCACACTGGGTCAGTGGACGAGGGGCGATTGGATAAGAAAAATTCGATCTCTTCTAAAAAAAAAAATATGAGGAGGAGAGAGATAGTTCTAGCTGCAAGTCGCCGGGATCCGAAAGAAACGGCCGGGGGGGGGTCGCCACTTGTCGAGAGTCGATTCGGGCCGAGGGGAGGGCGAAAAAAGGGGGAGGGGAAAAGGGCCGCAGGGGGGGGGTTCGGGTGTCAAAAAAGGAAACTGTAGCCACATTCCTGAGGGCACCGCAGAGCACTGACTATGAAAGTCAGTGGGGGCGTGAAGCGAACGGAGGGAAGGGGAATGCCATTCACAAAATCACGTCTGGCATCGTTGAACTGAGTGGGGAGTCACACAGAACAGACCGGGTTAGTGCATAGGGGGAGGACGCACCAAAAAGAGGAACTGTGTCAAGAAAGACTCCAACGGGGGGGCTAAAGAAAAAATGGAAAGGAAAACCGCTAAGTCCGCGTTCCGAACTGCATCTCAGAGGGCCTAAGTAGGAAAAAGTCAGAAAGGACTATATTGGACTGTGCGTAATGGCGAGGCGATCCGTCATTTCCCTGAGGCTCAAAGAGGGCCTGGAGGGTAAACCAAGGGAAAGATTGGAAGTGATTGTACGGGGATGGTCAAGGTGGAGCGCAATCGCAAGGCCGAGTGGTGTGAGGGAAGGGATGAAAAAAGGGGTGGACCGGTCTCACGCAGAAGAGCACCTTCTCCAGCAACAAAACTGAAAAAGGGGGCGAGGGGCCAGTGGGTTATTGCTCATTCACGGGCTCTGCCATCCGGGACAAAGAAAAAAGGGAGGAAATCGGAGAACAGGGTGTAGGAATTGTAGTAACGAAAGCACAGGGGCAAGGGGTGCCAGGGTGGAAGTCAGATCCAGCGGGGCGAAAAGGTGATAAAAGAGATTGGGATTAAACCAATGGGAAGGAAGAGGGATCGACTCACAAAAGGAGAAAAAAAAAAAACGACACAAAGGGAGAAAACGAGGTCGGAAGGATGAAGAAGGCTTCGGTAATGTCTGCGCCGAAACAGCTTTAAGTGCGTTCAGTTGGGCCTACAATCGGGGAGGTCGCGTGGAAATACTAGAAAAAGGAGTCGCCACTGTAGAGCACGCGAGGACATGCGTTGAAAAACAAAAAACAAACAAGGTTTAAAGGCCTGTGAGACAGTTAGCTGAGAGAGGTCGAAGAGTACCTGAGTAAGAGGAAAGTTTTGATAGAAAGCGTCCGGAAGAGAAAAAATAGAAAAATCGCTCGGGACCAGTCGGACCGGGCGGCCTTACGAAAAAGAGAGAAACGAGCTGAGGACGAAAACATAATTGCAGAACAAAAAACAGGACAGTTCTAGGCTCACAGGATGGCTCTGCCACCCATTCTAAAAACTGGCGTAGGTGTCGGGGAGGCCTGCGAATCAGAAAACAGTCCGAGAGTCAGCTAAACGAATGATGGGACTGCGACCAGTACAACGCAAAGAATGGGCAACACCATCAATGCGACGTGGTGTGGGGGGGGGAGGCCAGAGGCTGTGAGAGTCCGAAGAAACAGAAAAAAAAACTGCAACAAAGAAAGAAGTGTCAAGCACGAATGGTAAAAGTATATTGTGCAAGACCAAATATTCATCGTGTGACATTCCCAAAACTCATAAACTGATAGGAAGCGATCACATCTCGCAAAAGGCGTCAGGACAACTCGGAACAAACTCAGATAGTCAAAGACATTGCGGGCCCTTCCGGAGATGTCACCGGAGAGTGGATTCCAGCCAGATCGGGCCAACGTGCAGAAAGGAATCAACTTGTGACGAAACAGGATAACATAGACCGGTCCTCGAAAGAAAAGGAAACGACGGGCCGCTGCTTTAGATCTGTTGTCCCGGAAAACATCGCAGGCCACCCGTGGGGAAGGAAACCGAGGAAAGTTCCACAGGAAAAGAAAAAAAGAAGGAACAAAGACGTTAGACGGTGGAGAAAAAGAGGTCGTCGTCCAAGAAATGAAACTGGAAAACTCATGCCAGTGGTTACTTCAAAAGGGTGGAGAAACTCCCGTCAAAAAAAAGGGAAGAGAGGGTCCGAAGATCCTCTTGTGGGGGGTTACACCGAGGAGAAGAAGGGGAACTTATCAACAAGAGGGTCAACGGTCCAACACACGGCGAGAAGGGACTTCCAGAAAAAGAAAAAAAACGCCTGGCAGTCAAGGCACAAGTCTCAAATCACGAGCCGAAACGGGGACAAAACAACTCCGACAGGCTGAGTGACTCTAGACAAATGACAAACGAAGATGTCGCCGGAAGGAGTACCTTGAATGGGGGGGAACGGTGGGGGAAGGCAACAATTATCCGGAAATCAAAACACGCAAGAAGAGTCGATAAAAAAAGGGTGGGAAAAAAAAAAAACACAAAGCGATCAAAAAAGAATTGGGGGAGGACAGGATAAGGGTCAGTATCGAAAGAGAATCCACCAAGCAAGGATAGGGAAGATTGGGCTTAACGACAACTGCAAGGGCACAAACGTTCTCTTTCTGATGCTCAAAAACTTGGCAAACCAATAAATGAGATGTGAAAATGGGAAAAACGAGGCAAAAAGAGAGAGAAAGCTGGTAAACGTCACGTTCTTCCCGAGGTTGAAAACCGGAGACTAGGAAATGAGAAACACTTAGGAGGTCTGGGGGATACGGCACTGAGTTACAAGATGCGAGACTCAGACACCAAAAAACACAACAACTTGGAAAGAGAGGAGATGTAGTGCCTATGACAGTAAGGTCCGCTCGAAAGTGCGAAGAGGAGCCTTGCTAGAAAATGCAAAGGAAAAGACCTTGGAAGGGGGGGATATGAGGTTTACCGATCGTAGGGAGACCATGTGGGAACAGATAGGGGTATTGGGGGGAAAGGGTCCAGAGAGCGACGGGGTGGGGGGAAGTGACGGGATCGTTTGCCCTGCAACTATGACAGAATGCGCTTGGGGCTCGCAGAGAGGGTGAATACGCCGCTTGATCAGGGAGATTTCCAAAAGGAAGGGGAGCGAGCCTGAGGGTTGGGGGGGGACCCTCCAGGGGGGTCGCGCGGAGATGGGAGGGTGCTGGGCCAGGGTGGGGCCTTTAACCTTGGACAAAATTAAGATGAAGTCATCAAGCCAGCTCGACATCCGATGGTTTTTAAAGAGAGGGTGATCAGGGGCTTCCAATCAGCGTAGGTGGGCAGGTCTGGCAGACGACTATGAGTGGGAACTGGTGAAAGAAGCGAAAAAAAAGAGGGGGACGGATTGAAGGGTTCTTGAAGAAAAAGGATTCGCCGGGTGGGGGAACGTGGGAAAAGAACGAGGAAGGGGATCAGGGGAGAGCCGAGCCGTCCGGTATAGATCTCAGGAGGTAAAACGGACAAAAAATAATACGCATTCCAAGGGGTGTGATCCTTTATTTTTGGAAGAAAAAACAGTATCAAAAGCGGGGAGTGCTAGGGGAACCCGGACAACAGAGGGTAGTCGTGGTGCGCCACATACGAACAGTTCACAACTACAGGACGCGTTTCCCCCAAACTGAACACCGCACCCCCCTCTGCCGAAACTCCCACGAGGACCCCGTCCTGCCAGACTTGGCAATTGGACAGGTCAAAACAAAAAACAGACATAGACCCACCCGTGCGGAGCCCTCATCCTCAAATTCGTGGCATCCAGGGATATAAGAAATCGACAACCAAAAGGCCGAATGGAGACGCTGCGAATAAAGAAAGGGACACGAAAAAAGAGGGGAGAAAAAAAAGTAAAAACGCAACGGGTGGAATGGATTTACTAACGTAATCCTTCTCCGGCGCAGAATTTGGGAGAGGGACGAGGGCACGGAAGAAGGGATTCAAAGGCATGTGATCGAAGCCAGAAGAAAGATTTCGAGAAAGTTGGGAAAGATAAATAAACTGGCGGACAAAGGGATTAGGGGGTCGGGAGACCCGAGCAGGAAACACCCAACGCCTGGCCGGAGAATCAAACAGAGACCACCCACACCAAGAACACGCCCACACCTAGACGAGGAAAGATCCGGGGAAAGACCCGAGTGGGCGAGGGTGATGGCGCATCCAAACGGAAGCAAAACATGGCATGTTCGGGAAAGAGGACAAGGACCATCCAAAAAAGCTGACCAGTTGGTGGGGAGGAGGTCAATAATCCACTCCTCCCCCGGAGCCTGCGAAGGCGGGAGGGCCGGGACTGCCACCGGAAAACGGCTACCAGCGCACCCCCGGACGATGCTAGTGGCATGAGAGGAAGAGGTGAGAAGGGAAACAGCGATGTATAAAACCTTGTGAAACACAACTCTAAGCTTCTTGAAGAACTGAAAAACTAGAATGGGGTGATAGGAGGATGTACCACTGGGGCGAAGTTCAAAGAAAAAAACCGTGAAATGCACCGCGGGACTGGGCTGATTCAAGCCGGAGACACTACAGCAGGGGGGGGCAAACAGTGGTAAGGCTCAAAGGGAAAAAAGAAAAAAACGAGTAAACAACGGACCGCAACGGAACAAAGACATAGGAAAGCAACAAAAATCCCCGACGGGAGGAACTGTAGGGTCCGCGTGGCGAGGCGTCATAGATGCAAAAAGAGAAGGGGGATCAACACAGGAAAACAGAGAAACCCATGACGGAGGAACACCTGGAGATGTAGACCGAAAGAACCACGGGCCGCTGCCACCCATGATTGAAACTAAAGGACGATCGAGCTCGGGAAGGGGGACGTGAGGCAAGACTCACCCGTCGCTGAGGGGG
>Ga0179593_1480411_pt1 | contig 10896 bp, 11 predicted proteins | sample CZODoug2_1_08_16_FD_185931 | JGI IMG/M metagenome (GOLD analysis project Ga0179593, IMG submission 185931) | Vadose zone soil fungal communities from Angelo Coast Range Reserve, California, USA - CZODoug2_1_08_16fungal (PacBio error correction) | ecosystem: Environmental > Terrestrial > Soil >...
CGGGGAACTGTGTGTGACAAAGAGCTGCCATGTTCGTCATAAAGGACTATCCGCGTGCGTCTTCAACCATTTCTGTTTCGGGAACACCTGTTAGAAGCTAAGACGATCGCCCTGCCCTTCGGAGCCTTCGAACACACTGAGAATCCCGCCGCCTAAAAACGCTCCGGCTTGCATAATGTTTGAAACGGTGAACGGCCCCAGGCAAAACAAACACCGAGGGCGGTCCAAATCAATACAATTCGTAGCAGCGAAAAATCTTTGCTGGGGTGGTCTTGCGACCATCCAAAGCGGATCATTCAGCCGCGGCTTCAGCACACAAAAATGCGGCTAGCGACAACCACCCCTCTTCAGTGCAGCGCGCGATGGGGTGTCCGAGAACCTCGCAGCCTGCGCCGGGTAAAGGGAGATTCGACAACCACCGGTTTTCAGAGAAAGCCGGTTTTTCGGGGGCAGGTCCTGGTCGAAGGAATTTCAACTGAGCGGGCATAAAGACACGCAAATAAACGCAGTCTCACTTGGTCGATAGCCCTGGGGGCGATTGCGGCGCGACATAAGACATCTCACTCAATCCCGTCCTTGGTTCCAAAACAAGAAATTCCCCAGCTCACCCAAAAGTGCGCGCAACTGTCCCCAAGCACGCTCAGGAAACACACGATCCTGGAGCCTCCGGACAACAGCGGGCCCAGAGTTGTCCACGATAAAGCACTCCCGCAACCCCACCATAATCCTGGCCCCCCAAGGTGGGGGTGCAGCCCCAAAAAACGCCGCTACGAACACGATCAGTCACACGCCACCACCTGCACCAAAAGAAAATAAGGCAAGGGAATGGGGCGACTTGCCAAAGCCAAGGTCGCCGAAGGGCCCTGGAAGGGGGGAAGCGACAAAACAAGGGTGGTCACACCGCGGAAATAAGGTTCCTAGTTTGAGGTCGAAAAACGTCTCAATGGTCGGCATCAAAAGGAGAGGACAGGACGGAAGGATCAAGATGCGTCTCGGGAAAAATAAAGGCGAGATCATACGAACAGAATCGAAATGAACACGCCAGAGATATGGCGCAGGACCTGGAAAGGCTACCGATCCCGCCTGCTTCTGACGGCTGGGCCAACAGCATCTCGTGGAATCCTACTAACATGTGCAGGCGATCGTACGCAGATTGGTGCCAACGGTAGATACGACCACAACTTATTATAAATGCCCATGAAAGACTTAATTGGAATGAAACAAAGTACTATAAGCCTGCACAATATTAAAGTTCACCAAAGGGGCTAAAAAACTCCGTTGAATTAACAGAAGAGGATCCTTTTTGAAAGAGGAAAGCCCAAAGTTCCAGAATCTATGGAAATTTTCTTATACCGTAAGAACGAGGTTGATGGCAGCATCCAAAAACCGTAGGAAAAGGTCTACAAGGAGACTGGTCGTTGTGGCTTGATTGTCGGGGGGAAAGTCAGGCATTAGATAAAGGTATATACCCATCACACAGAGGAGACTCCGATCGCGAAAGGGCTGCGTCCCGAGCAGCAGCATGGCTACGAAGAATTCTCAAGACTATTCGGCGAAAATTTTTGTCTGTTTGATCATTGTTGGTCAACGTCCGCGCTCGCACAGGATTTAGAGCTTGCCGATCACTTCAATGGGATTAAAAACCCCGGGAAGGAGGCAAGGATCCTCGCGTCGGCCGCCGAAAACAGACGGTGGCTTGGGGGAAGGAGTGGTTCACAGCAAAGGGGGGGGGAACCTTTCATACGTTGGAGCATCGACGTGCCCGGCGGCCTGGGAAAAGGGTGGTTGACGAGGGACGCGATCGTGGGGGAACCGACGCACCATGCAGACCCAAATCCATAGGGCCAAGCGGCTTTCTCGCAAAAGAAGGCCTTGCAAAGCAGCGCTCGGAGACGGGGTTGGCTTTACAGTAGGCTCGCGGTTCAACTTGCCACCACGTTTACGGGGGAGGAAACCTAACGGGCGTGTGGGAATTATACCTGGAGAAGGACGATTGTAAGGATACCGCCGCGGCAGATTTGTGACCGTTCCGATGGAAGGGACGAGAGGTCCCAGGAGGGGGTTTCGCAGGAAAGCAGTAATTTGGGAATTTGCAAGCTTCTCTCACTGGGGGAAAAAAACGCCCGTTACAGTTTCCGTCTGCAGCGCTAAGCCGCAGAGGGGGGGGCGGGGGGGGCAGTGAGAACTATCGGTTTCTGATAACGAAGGGGGGGGGTTCCTGACAATTCAGAAACGTGACAGAGTAAGAGAAAAAGAGCCTTTTATGGCTTTCTCTACGTGTGATGTCCAATCCACGAAGAGAAACCAATGGGTGCGACCTGGCATCGGAATGCCGGCTTTTCTTTGGGAGGTAAGGGAGACGGCCAAATCACACACAAAGAGGATGGGAAAAGAAAGGTTTTTCCTATACACAGTAAATAAAACGCCGGCTGAGAGGACACAGAGGCACGATTGGGTCTCTTCCGTACTAAGGAATGGCGAGAAGGCAAGAAGAAACTGCGCGGGGGACGATGATTGCGGCCGTAGGCCATACTTTCTGAAGCTGGGGGACAGGGAGAACTCCGAAGAGCCGAACCAGTGAAGTTATAGCACATATCTAGCTACGGGCACTGGGCGCAGAACGAGGACTTAATAGTTGAACTGGAAAAGGGCGGGGGGGGTGACAGAGAGCACTTGCAAAAGGAGACAAAAGACCTGAAGATTGAAACGCAGCACGGCGGGAGAATAAGGGAAAATGAAAGGACACGAGGGGACGCGGGGCGGTTGAGGTCCAAAAGGCATGGGCCATGTATAATTGAAAAACGACGCCACGATGAACAGCGGGGGACAAAAAACTTGTTTGTATTTTAACGGCCCTATTAGGACAAAGCCTTACCGACCAACAAACACAAGGAATCAAAGAGTTGGGTTGCGCAAAGGAGCGGAGGGAGGGGGGAGATAATACAGCATGGAGGGGACAGTGAAACATCCACGATTAGGACGACCGGGAAACGCGATCAGAAAGAAGTGGAGACGAAAGGAAGAAGGGAGAAAACTGGGCCACAAGGAATAAGTGATGTATTTCCATGCGGCTAAACAGGGTTCCATAAAGGTATGTCGCACGATGAACATGGACGGGAGAGGGAAAAATTGGTCGAAAAACCTATCTGGCGTCCGGGAAAGCATGAAGAGAGGACAAGAGCGTATTCTATGTAAGAGACGACGTAGTTTGACAAAATGGGAACAAAGCAAGTGAACAAGGAAATAAAAACTGGGTATAGTTGGAAGTCTATACATAGGGGGGGGCTAAGTCAGACCTGGGTATAGGATATCAACTCCTGTTCAGGGGGGGAAAGGAGGAATAAAAACAATAATTCCAGACCCATCAAGAAAGCGCGAACATTGGGGAACCGAACCGCTTGCATAGTGTGTGGGCGGCTGCTAATCTCCAGATTTGCAAGGAAATTCATCTCGCAGGCGAGGGGGGCATCCATGAGTTTTAATATAGATCAACCACACCGACCTGCGGCGGGTTCTGAAAAGGACTTCTGGGTGGTGAAACGGATCGGAGTGTAAGGCCTCGGGTCATCGTGACCAAAGGGGGGGCATGAGAGAGCCATTTTTCCGTGATCAGGGGAATGGAGAAGAAGCGACAGCACGACCGTTGTCAAAAAAAAGTCTGGGGGGTAGTAGAGACATCTGGATCCCGTCCTCCGGAGGAAAAGGGGAGATCAGTACTTTACCTAATGTGAGTTATCTGGGGCGGAGAGAAGAGAAAACACTCCTGCAAGTCACACGGTCGCAGATGTGTCAGTAGAACTCGGGGCGGATTTTAGTTGGTTGAAGACGGGACCATATCGTCCGGAGTCCGCAGCTCTAGAATTGGAGGGCGGAAAGAGGAAAAAAAGTCTTTTGAAAACTCAAAAACCTTAACGTATCGAGGGGGTGAACCACAACCTATAACTAAAAGAGGAAGACAAAGAGGGGACTAATTGAGGGAACGGATGAGCGGGAAGTTCAGCACACTTGGTGGGGGCCATGGGACCTTCTTATTCGTCTGGGGGACGGGGGAGACTGATAGGAGGGTCCAGACTAGCGGGTGTTGTGTATTCTGAAAATTGGGGGGGGCCATTAAGGAGGGGGGGGGAGTACGCAGCGATCGGAAAGATGCGGCCGGGGTCCTACGTCGGAAGTGACGGGTGATCTAAAACAGTATCTTGGTGGAATTTGGGCCAGGGTCTTATAGGTTTGGTTGCAGGGGGAAGGGGTCTTGGGGGATGTGTGGCAGTACAATGGGCCTGAAACCGACCATAAGATGAAGAAAAGTAATGGGGAATGGGGGGAGTGACGGTTAGGGGGGGGGGGAGAAATAGGAACGATAAGGAAGAGGAGTCCTACGGGGCCCACGAAACCAACGAGCTTAAAAAATCCCTCGTGGCGGTTTCAGAGCACGGCATCCCTTTCGAAACAAAAAATCATGGCCACGAGGGAGGGGTGGAAACAACTCACAAAGAGAGCGCGGACGCTCACTTCATAGGGTACTTTTAATAACCAGTAAATTTTTTGTCGGGCTGGGAGGAACAGACCGCGGCGAACGATAACTCGGATGGTCGAAGGACCGAAAACCCAAGAAAGTACACTCGGAACGAGTGGAGGAAATGGAAAAGGGGGACGTACCGCCCAGGGAGGGGAGTTGAAGCCCGGCTGCGCAAAGGCAAAACGGGAGGTCAAACCTAAAAAAAGCGATTGGGAGGAGGAGGCGCGTCTTCGTGTTGGGGAAGAGCCTCCAGCGGCAAAGGGGCGGATCGGTCGAAAAGGAAATTAGAAAAGAATGTGTCGATTAAGGAATATCAGGGAGCGTGAACTTGGGAGGGGATAGGGGCCCATGCAGGGTGAGATCTCTACGGCAAAAAAACCACGAGGAGGAAAATAAGGGGCACCAATGGAAGGGGCAGAAGGGGAAAAAATTGGGGAACACATCTGCTAGGGGAATGTTACGGAAGTCGGGGAGAAAATAGCGGGCGAACGACTCTCGGCTTTCTCTGTAGGCTCGATCGAGAAAAAAGAGTCCTCAGGCCGAAAAAAATCTCCCAAGATTAAAGGGAACTGTTAGCGTTGGCTGGGACGCGCAGGAAAGCAAAAACGCGGGGAGTCCGAGGTGGGGGACCGGGGGGGGCTTCTCAGGTGGTCTAGCATAAAATTAGTCGTGGGGATTCTGAACTAAAAGGGATCGAAACACTTTAAAAGGGAACGAATTGTCCCCTCCACACCCGCACAAAAATAGGGAGGTAAAAAATCTCGGAGCCTCACAATCTTCATTGAGGCTAAATTGAATAGGAGAGTAGAGAGCCCAAAAAAAAGCTGGACTTGAGCAAAGGGGGTTCCAAAAAACATGGTAGGCGCGGATCGCCCTTCAACCGCAGTTGCGCGAGCTCCAGGGGGGTTGAGGAGTGACTGTCAAGGGGATCTTAAGAGCGAAGTTTACTCGTCAAAGAAGTCACCCCTACAAGAGCAGCTCCGGAGACCGTATGCGGAGGAGGGGTAAGGGCCCTCAGCCAAAAACAAAAGAAGGTGCAAATGAAGTCCAATCAAAACGCATTCGAACAGAACGAGGAAAAAACCAAATAATGAAAAGAAAAAAAAATTCAGAAGGAACCGCCACAAGAAAAGAAAGAGGGGGGGGTGTCAAAAAGAGACCGATCAGAGAACAAAAAGCATGCCCACCAAAAGGGAACGTTAACAAAAAACTAAGAGGTCCGAAAAGAATTCAAAAAAAACCAAAATAAAAAGCGAAAAGAAGGCACGTTCACACCAAGAAACAGGGGGGGAGCAGGGCAACTTCAAACCAGCGTACCAACTGGGAACCAGAACGCTTGAAACGTACTGGGGACCAGAAAAAAGAGTCTGGGTCACAAAAAAGCGCGAGGTGCAATTTGTAAGTATCACACTCGCTGGAGGAAGAAAAAAGGGGGAAGGAATATGAAGAAACGACGAAAGACGGGGCCGGCGAAAAAAAAAAAAGGTAAACATACGCTAAAAGCAACGAACGGAAAGAGAAAAGGAAGACGGTATGAAACTCCCTGTTACGAGAGAGAAAGAAAAAGACGCTTCAGGGGGGAAGGGAAGTGCAAAAAGCACATCGAGGGGGGTGAAAAAAGCAAATACCAGGATATAACGCTCTTTGACATTGGACACCTGATGACAGAAAACTGGAGAAGGCCAGGTTAAGAAAGGCCTCCGAAAGAAAAAGGGGGTCAATGGGGGACGTCAAAAAAAGTAAGTGCAAAACCAGGGACCGCCTCCGTCAGGAGAAAAGTAGAAAACCGGTAGGGTCGAATCAAAAAGAAAGTGCAAAAGCCAATCCGGAGGAACTTGGCTTCTTAAGAAGAAGAAAACAAGAGGGAGAGGAGAAGAAACACCTAAAACAACAAAAAAAAAAAAAAATTCAACACTTTGGTTAAAAAATTCAACGTCGTGGCGTGGAATGGGGACGGAGTCAGGGGAACATTGAGAGAAAAGATGGGCCAAAAGGAGTAAAAGGAAGGGAAACAGGAAAAGAGGTTAAAGGGGGGCCCCCGATCCTTCTAGTCAGAATACAAAGTAAAGGACAGGGGCGAACTACTTACAAGGAGGGGTTAGAGGGACTTGCGCATTGGGGGTGTTAACTTCTCGCTCGAAAATCGAGCCCGAAAAAAGAGTTGGGGCAAGGAACTGAGGCCTGGGAAAAAAAGTCTCCTGCAACCGGGGAATCGGTGGTCACTACCTCCGGCATCCATACTTGGAGGGATGCGGGGAAAGGGTCCTCATGGAGGGGAAAAATTGGCGGAAAGGTTGTGGAGCATGGAACAAGCACTCGGCAAGTTTCACATGGGCGTGGCGGGTACCTAGGATCGATAGGTCACATTACATCGGGGGGGGAAGGGGGACAGGTCTCACCTGCCACCATCCAGATTTACCAAGGGCTTCCAAGCGACGCGCCTTTGCGGGCAGACCGAGGGGGCTTCGCTTGTGGAACAAGGGGAGGGGAGGGGCAATTCTAAGGAATCATCGGGACCACAAGGGGACGTGGTGGAGGAAGCCCTGGGTACTACGGGGAGGTTCGTGGGAAGTACAAAGGATAAGAGGTGCTGACTAACCGAAAAACTCGGGGAGAACTGGGGGCCGTCGGGCGCCCAGATAAGGAAAAAAGAACCGAGGGAGGGGAGGAAAGGAGCCAGGTTCCTCCCGGTACAAGTTCCTGAGCGAGAACGACTTCGCCGTTACCAGAGGGGAGTGATCAGAAAAAAAAGTCGGATCGCAGCAAGAGGGAGAGAAGGAGACCTTGTCACCTGAAGGGGTCTGGGGTGGTACGAACAGCTTCAGAAAAACCTGCCTACGGACGCATCAAGGAAGTGCTGCATCGGGGAGGGCTGGAAATTTGGGGTGCTCGACATACAGCCAAGAAGAAAAAAGGAAAAATTCGTGAAACACTGAATAGACATTCGACCATTTTAAAGGGACTGGGAGAAATCAAAGCCCAATCAGAGAACACAACAAAAAGGGGAAAGAGGGGAGGAAAGAAAAGATAGTGGGAGTCCTGATAAAAAAGAAAAAAGCCGAACAATGAATGAGCAGCACGAAATTGTTCTCAGGTCAGGGAAGGGGAAGTGAGAAAAAAATTCCGAAAAGGCGGCAGGGAAAGAGATTAGTCTAACATTTTCGGAAAATCTGCGTAAAGCCGACATGAGGACGCATGAAAAACAGGGAAAATAAATGCCAAGGAAGGGAGCACAAACTGAAATCAGGATAGGACTAGCAGTCGTTCAAAGGTGAGAGGACTTGCAAAATGGCAAATGCCAAAACAACAGGGGAAAAAAGAAAGCGGGGACGCAGAATAATAAGGACTAAAAAGTAAAAAAGGGGGGGAAGGGAGGGGGAGGGTACGTCAGCAAACCAGCTAAAAAAGGAATAGCACGAACTAAACGTGAAAAAGGGAGGAAAGAAAAATACTTTTGAAAAAGGAAACCGGAGATCAGGACTAAACAGAAACACCAAAAGTGATGGACCAAAAGGAAGGGCGTTAGGGAGAAAACTCGAGCAGGGAGTCAGGTGACGAAAGATAGAAGGCTTAAAAAGGGGGGGCCAGGTCCGACTACAGGAAAAAGAAAATGGGGGTAGACAGAAGGGGACGTTTCTATTCAGAAAAAAAACATTAAGGACTTGCGTGAGCCTTTCTAAGGAAAGAGGGAAGAAGAAGAAAGGGAAGGGGAATTCCTCTGGAGAATGAAAAGGGGAAAAAACTTCATCTGTAACTTAAAAGCAGGGAGGAAAGAAAGAGCGGTAAGGAGAGGGATGAAAGAGGAGTGTGACAAAAGGGGAAAAGAAAAACAACTATAGAATCTTTGAATGATTAGGGGAAAGGGGACGTCTTCCCCGGGTGGCTAAGGGAGTCACGGAACGTACGTAAAAACGTAAGTTATCAGCTTGGGGGGAGGGGTCTGAAAGGAGAAGGACTAGAAAGGGAACAATCAACAACGACGACCATGACCGTGGAAAAAACAGGCGGGTCAGTGTGGATGACGACTAAAATCTACCTATGAACGGGAGCCAAAAGGGTCCTGGAAGAAAAGATTCGGCGAGGGGCCGAAGGAGGATGGGGGGGGGGTTGGGGAAAAGAAACACAAAACTGCCTTAATGAAAGATCGAGGGTACTCCAAAAGAAAGGGCGAGGAAAACGGCGGGGAAAAGGACAGGAGGGGGGAGGCAGGTTCAGACTGTTTGAAAAATAGAGGGAAAAAATTTTCAGCTCAGGCGTTGAGAAGAAGGGCCGGGGGGGGAAGCAATCCCAGGGGAAGGCAAAAAGCTGCCCATGGAAGATAAAAGGGGACATGGAACAGCGATTTGATAACTAACCCAGTAACCCAGCATACAAGGAACGGTAAGGGCCGGGTCTTAAAATCGGCACTTGACTGAGAAATATCGGAGGGGCAGGCGAAAGGTGACAGCTCGTGCGCGTTTTTGGGGGATGGGTGTAAATCCCCAGCTAACGCCCAAAAAAGGGAGGAAGGAGCAAAGGAGTAAAGGCGTGGGGAGAAGTTGATGAAAACCTACTTAAAATTGTCGCAGATTGGCAACAAGACTGGCAGAGGGATACACAGTCCGAGGCAGACGGATTGAATGGGAATGCAGGGGGACACCAAAAGCCGTCTCACTACAGGTCTGGAAGACCGGAATTCGCTGGGGACGGGGGGGGAGCCAGAAGGAAGGACGGCCGCGGGGGGAAGTTATGGACGGAGGGGGGGGAAAGATGCGGAGGGGCGGGGAGGAGGTGAGACTATCGTCAGGGACAACCTTGTGCCGAGGTGGCATTAGGAGGGGCGAAACTGAACGGAAGGTCAGAGGGGTGGGGGCAGGCTTTGAAGGGGGGATGCAAGGTGTGCACATACCCGGTCCTGGGGGAAACGGAAGGCTGGATGGTACTGAGTCCAGCAATTGAGTCCGAAAATACAAGACCAAGAAGTAAAAAGGAGGAAGGTCATGGGCCGGGCGGATGGGGCTACTAGAAGCATAGAAAAAGTAAATTCGACGAAAAACGGAACAACGGGGAGGCAACTTCATAGCGAAAAGAGGGAGGTCGAACTCAGGGAAGGAAGCAATTTCAAAACAACGGAGAGTCAGGGAGGGGGGGAAGAGGAAGGAAAGCTCGAGCCGAATGGGGTTCTGAGGAAGACCCGGGGTGGAGTTGTGTTGTGGGAGGGGGGAGGGGGGGAGGGGGGCACACACATCCACGAAAACGATCTAAAAGGGGGGGGACACAGAGGAAAAAGGACACCCTACCAGCTCTAACCTAGATACTTCAATAGGAAATTGGACGGACCTCCCTAGGTGAAAGGGTGACTCTCACAGAGCCCGGCTTCAAAAAGAAAAATGCAAGAAAGAGGGGGGTAAAGGCGGCGCAAAAAGGGGGAAGCTAAGCCCTTCAACAAGGAAAAAAGTGGAAAAAGAAACTTTCAAAAAAACCGGACGAAAGAGGGAGGGAAAGTTTAACAGAGGAAATAGAGGGACTGGAGGAAATAGACCCAAGCAGGTGGGGGGGCCCGCTCATAAAAAAAAAAAAAGGGGAAGTCTTAAACTCAGAAAAAAATGAAAGGGTGGGGAAGAAATGGGTTAAAAAAGAGAAAATGCAAATTACATAGTAAAGAAAATTCATTGACCACGGTTAACATAAACGCAAAGGTTGACAGGACTGAGCGAAAAATAACCTGGAGGGGACAGAACGCCGACAGGAAAAAAGGTCCTTCGCCTCACCTGTGTTTTAGGCAGGGGGGGGGGGGAAAGTGAAAAAAAGGCAAAAGAAAAAAACGGGGGGAGGGCGAACCGGCCAGTTGAGGGATCGGTCAGAAATCTGGGATCGGGGGGGGAGGAGAGAAAAGCAGAGAAGGGGAAACGCGGGGGAAGGGACCAAACCACTTTTGAGAACGGGGGAGAAAACTCACCCTAAGGAAAAAAGGCGCAGCAGCGCGGGGCGAGTGGCCGATGACCAGGAAGAAAATGGGAATTGGTGGGTGGAGGGGAAAAAAAGGGGGGATCTTAAAAAAAGAGAGCTTAACAAATTAGAAAACATAATCTCGGGTTTTCGGGCCGGGGGAGAAAATGAAGGAAGGAAGGGCGGAGGGTGAACTCTAAAAAAACCCTCAAGTCACGACCAAAGAGGCAAGAAAGGCTAAGTGGTATCGAGCAATTGGGAAAAAAGGATGGTGTAAGAAGGCCAGTACTCAACGGCCTCCGGGAAAACAGACCAACACACAACCAAACCATAAAACGAACATGAAAAACGCAAAACCCGAAGGGAAGAGAACAAACCCAAACTTCAGGTACTCAAAGGAAAAAGGAAAGAGGAAGAAAGGGGGCGCACTATGAGTCGACACCAACAGTATT
>Ga0179593_1546763_pt1 | contig 10896 bp, 14 predicted proteins | sample CZODoug2_1_08_16_FD_185931 | JGI IMG/M metagenome (GOLD analysis project Ga0179593, IMG submission 185931) | Vadose zone soil fungal communities from Angelo Coast Range Reserve, California, USA - CZODoug2_1_08_16fungal (PacBio error correction) | ecosystem: Environmental > Terrestrial > Soil >...
TAGATGGCGGAACCCGAGTGATCCGGGACTGAGATGGATGGGGTGTCAAAAAAAAAAGAAAAAGGGACGCCAGCGCCCGAGGGGTCCCGGTTACGGGGGCGCTACGTCAGAAGAAGTACGCACTCAAAAGGGGACTGGAAGGGGCACATGCCGTTGGACGCAGCGAACTGCCCTAAAAAGGCAAGGCCGCCGTTGTTGTCGCGCGTACTGGCCACGGTTAAGCCAAGTGCGACGGGGGGGGGTTAGACGGGATGACGCCGTGAAAAGGGGAAAGGCTTAGAGTGTAAATACGTTTGCGAAACCGTCTCGAAAAGACTCCAAGCGCTGTCTTGGGGACTTAGACAAGGCGCGATTGCAGGTGGACGGGGGGGGGGGAGAACAGGATACTTCTGGATTTCTGCATCAGAAGGAACTTAAAGGCCGGCGCGAGAGGGGTTGGGGAGGCCGCTACGGACAGAAATCAGGTCGAACGATCTAGGGTCACCCGGCCACTTGGACGCGGTCTCCTCGAGAAACACATGGTCTCAATCAAAGGGGCAGGGGGGCGAGGAAAGTACGCTGAGATTTGCTGAAACGGTGGGCAGTCCGATTCTCATAAAAAGGTGTTTTCCGGCCTATGCAGCAAGGGGAACGAAAGTTATCGCAAAAGGAGGGGGGAAAGGGACTTTTCTTGTGGGAATGGCGATGGGCCTGAACACACAGTGAAAGGTCAGTTACGAGCGTTGTGAAGCTTGTCAATAAAACGCTAGACAGGGCCTGACGCGATTTCGGGGCACACTATGAGATGGTCCTAAAGGGAGTATCATTTCAGGCAGTTCCGGGAAAAAACGTGGGGACTGTTTGGGAGTTGGGTGGCCAGCTCTGGGTGGCGAACGGACGGAATTCAGTGCGGAAAATATCAGTGGTGTTGGACGGGACTACCGAGGGGGGGGGAAAGGAGAACGCAATGGATGTTGGAACAAATGCAAAGGACTAGGAGTTGTAGGTTCGGAGGGGCGACGTCGGAGCGTGGGGATGGGGGGGAAAGACTCCGATTTAGGGCATTTCAAAAAGGAACAGGGTGTGGGAAGTCGTTTCCGCCAATTGCGTTCTGATTAAAACCTAAGTTCAGAGCCTGTCTGCGAAGAAATTCCTTCGGTCAGGAATAAATGCTATTAAGAGGGGAAATCACCTAGGGAGCATCTGAAGAACTCGCCTACTCCGGGGACCGGGGGGTGTCAAAATAAACATTTCCGTTTGGCCGAACCACAAAAGATGGTCGGTCTGATAGTGTTTGGGATCGGCAGGGGGCCGCGTCGGTGGAGTGGGGGGGGTTTATAAGCAGTCGATAAAAGGCGGGATTAGACGGGTCGTTCCGAAGAGTGCATGGGAAAGATTAAGTTTGGGGCGTTGGCAGGGAAGGAACGTTTTCGCAAGTACTCCCGGGTGGCGATGCAACTGGGAAGGGAAATGCTGCAAAAAACCAAAATTCGATGTCGTTGGGGAAAACTCATACAAAAACAGACCAACTGCGCAGGTGTCCAAACTGTACAGACCTGTCTAACAAACATCTTGGGGGATTCATGAGCAAGTGAAGAAGATCGGGAGGGAGGGTATGGGAGTGAACAAATCCGTCCGGAAACGCCCAAAGGAACTCAATCGCCGGTTCACGACGGAGGGGCGGCAGAATGCCTTGATTTGAAGTTCTTCCGACTTGACACCGGGGGGCAACAATCTTCTCAATTACCGTTCCAGCGCTGAGTGCTAAGAACGTGGGTCCAATATGGGAAAATCAAAGTCTTCAACATAAAAAAAACGCGTCGGCATAGACAGCGCGGGGAGCGGCCCAGAGAAGGAGGAGATTGGGTCACTCATTCTGCAAGTCAAGGACGCCCTAGGAGTACTAGATTGCCGAGAAAATTGATAAAGAGATGTGGGCAAACCGGGCAGACCAAACGAAGGGACCGATCATTTTCTTAAAGGGTTTGTTGCGAGCAGAGAAAGGGCAGAAAGCCTCGGCATGGCCCAGAACTCGTAGGACGTGAAGGGGGGGACCGGTATAGTGTCAGTCTAGGCAAGGGATCTGGACTACAAAAATAATTGGGGAACTGACTTCGGGACGGACCAGGCGGGGTAAAAGGCAGAATAACAACAACAAACGAAGTAGGGGAAGGAGAGTGTTACGCGGCGACCGAGAAGCCTGGGGGGCAAGTGCTTGTGGCAGTAGCGGGTGGGGGGGATCAATTTGACGAAGATGAAAAAGAGTCCGGGGAACGGAAATCGACGATCTCTGGAAAGGACGACGGTTGGTATAAAATCTCCCCTGAAAAAAAGGGAACCTGATCGGAACGTAGCTCTTGCGAGAAATGCTCCCCATAATGGGGGGTCAAGGGGAGGGAGGCAATCTCTTCTAAGATGCGGTACGAGGAAAAAGACAAGAAGGTCAAATCTCCGGAGAAGGGTGTCGGCCTCAAAAAAGTTACCAAGAAGTGAGACGGCGGAACTGCACGTAGGGGATCTAAAAAGAGGAAGATTCCTGACACCGCCGGCGATGCGAAAGCCAGCTGGAAACGTGTGCCTTGAGAAAGTGTTTCCTGTTGAAAGGAAACAGAAATGCGAAAGTCACGCAAATCACTGCTCATAGGGGTGCCCCAATAAGTCGTGAACCTCAAGAAAGCGTTGCGCTCTGAGTTTCAAAAGTCCACGAACGAAGAAGGCAAGGCGCTGTCATCGCAAGTGGGTGGGTTCATCAGGGCAGAAAAATTCTGAAAGGGAAGGTTGGAGGGGGTGTCTATTCGTTCCAAAAACCAAAGCCCTCGGGAGATTTCTGGGGAAGCAAAGGTCGTCTGGACGAAGGAAAAAACGCAGACATTGCGGGAGAAAATTCAAACGCAAAAGGAAGAAATTTCAAAGAAGATAAGGGGCACGATCCCAGAAATTTGAGAGACGCGGTGAAAACACCACTAGAAAAAGCCTCCCAGCGGGCCCAGGCAGATCGACAGATAACGACCTACAAAGGGCTTCTTTCCATCAGGAGACAACCAGCGGGATGCGGGCCAACACAAATAACGGCTTCGGGCGCGTTAGCGACAACCTGAAAAGAACCTGGTTCAGGAGGATACCGGATCTCAGTCCGGAAAAGGAGAACTGGGAGTCGCAAAGGAACTCTAAGCGGGGATAACAACGGCCAGAAATAAAAAGGAGAGTCCAACACAGGGTGGAGGATCCCGACGTGTCATGAGACAAGCAAAATAGGCGCGTCAAAAGAGAACCAGAGCAACGGCGTCAGGGGGGAAAACCAAGGGCTCAGTTCTCCTGGTTTAACAACCAGGCGGCCGACTTCCAAATGGAGGCATAACTTTAAAACGCTCGCTGTCACAAAGCTCGTGGAGTCAAACACAAGGCTGGAAAAAAACCAGTTCAATCCTGTCAGAGGGTTGCCCTGAAAATAGTGCTAAGCTAAAGAGGAATAGGCAACAGCCGCTCGTCGAAAGCAGCAATAGAAGATTTGACTGGCTCGAAGAATTGGTCTCGCGTCCATAATGTGGTTGACGAATCAACAACGCTCTGTACCCCCGGAAGTGCACCGTGGTGCATCGGGAAATGGAAACCTAAAATAATGTTCCACGGTTCGGGGGGGAGGAGAAATCCTACTTTCGGGTGAGGGCAACCGGGACAGCGTCTTTCCTAAAAGGCCGTGAAAAACAGTTTCAGAATCTCGCGAGCAAAAATACTAGAAAGGGGATTTACCGAAGGCAGACATGTCAGGGCAGGATGCCAGGGAAAAACCCCAAAAGTGTAAAAAGATGCCAGGCCTGCATGGCGACGTATGGGACTAAGAGGGACAAAAGAAAATCTCGGCGACTGCATGTGGCGATATTACGGGAAAAATCATTAAGGGGCACACCGAAACAAAAAAGGAGAAGGAAAGAGATAAGCAAAACCGTCAAAACAGAGGACCTGGGTTCGGCTAAACCATTAACGGGAAATCAGCGAAAGTGATCTGGGAGAGAAGAAAGTGAGGTCACACGGGAACCAGTGGCGCACGTTAAGGAAAAGGAACAGGCGGCGAAGGTCACACAGACTGCCAGTAAGGAAGGGGGGGAACTGGGCGCTGCTGATCAACGAAGCCTCAACAATCCGGCGCTCTCAGTGCAGGGTTATTCTTCTCTGGTACAAATCGACAACGCACCGACAAACTAAAACGGAGGAGGGGGAGTGAGGCGCTGAACGGCAACGGAAGAGCAGGGAAAGAGGTCCTGAACCTCTGGCTGGCAACGGCAAGGAACAAAGAAAGATCTCACAAAGGAGGGAAAAGATGTATATGTCGTCCGGAGCCCGCCGAGGGATTCTGAAACGGGAAAAGGGGAAGGGTTGTTCGCCGAAGTGAACGAAACCCGCGAAAAGAAAAAGTCCCGTTGAAGGGTTGAGAGGAAGAAAATCTAAAAAGCGAAACATAAGGAAGGGAACGAGCTTATGGAAGAAGAAGACGGAAAAATGCCCTAAGATTGCAAGATGCCGCAAGGAATGGCGATTGGAAGCGAAAAAAAAGGGGGGCAGTACCAAAACGCAAGCGAAAAGGAACGGAAAATGGGGGTGGACCGACGTCTGAGGGGATTCAAAGCGTGTACCCTTGTCAAGGGGGATGCCCTGGGAAAGGGGGAAGCGAAAACTTGACGAGACATCACCAATAGTTATCAGGTTAAAACGAACGAGTTGCTTTGTCGAGGTGGGGGGGACACCATGACTGTGTTTGTGGATGGCTGAAGAACATGCGCCGCTCACTGAGGGGGAAAGGAAGTCCGAGTCGCAGCCTAACACGGTAAAAAAAAAAGAAAAAGGATCGATTCCTCCTTAACGGGGACGCTACTCGGAACGAAAAACTAACACTGGTATGAATGGGAAAGTCAACCGCGTCATGGAGGAGCGGTCTTGATTGTGTTACAGGAAGTCTCAAAGGGAAGAGGAGAGTCCGCGTGGGAGGCGACTTTCTTCAAGTGGGCGAACGTCTCCAGGAAGAAAACCGAGTGAATTCTTGTGAAGTGCAGGGGGGAGCCTAAAAAAGCAACGGGTGGGTAATCTTTTTTAAAAACTGAGCAGATAAAAAAAGGAAGACGGAGAAGAACGATATGTAAAGTCTGTCAGACAAGAACGGGAGTAGGGTGGCCATCTTTCGAATAAAGTCTTCATCCTTTGAGGAGTTGAGGGGTCACTGGAAAACCGACAGGAATTGACGTGGGGGAGAAGAAGGGTGTGGTCTGGTAGAGGAGGGTTGGGGGTAACATGCCGGACCAGGCCAGGGGAAAGTCGCCAATAACTCAGGGGGTTTAAAGACCTCCTGGGAATGGGGAAATGTCGCAACTGGGGTTTTCCACCACGCACAAAGGAAAGGTTTTCCGGGGTTCGGTTGGGGGGCGGGAAGTTATACTTGTTGTTAAAAGTGAAAGGAAGAAAAGAAGAGAGGAAAGAGGGGACAAAAAACCTGTTGTTGTCTCTCGCATACTTTCTTTGATAGGACACCAAGGGTCAGGAGAGAGTCGGCGAAAGAAAATCAAAAAGGATTCGTCCTGCGAGAAAAAGCTTTAAGCGGCCGGAACAAGGTCAGTGGGGTGGAGAGAACGCCGCAAGGAACCTGACGTTTCTTTGGGCCTCAAAAGGGGGGTTTGCCTCCAAATAGGCGAGCACGAGAAAGGGGTTGGGAGGGGTCGTGGTGTTGTAGATAGTACCGGCCAAGCCTGTAAGGAGAGTGTGACAACTAAGGCCGAGAAATTCTGCTGAGGTTCGGGCCGGAGGACTGGTAGCAAGGGGGGGGTGGTTTTCATGATCTGTGTCGTAAGGAGGAGGTTGGTCGGCAGAAACGGGGGTACTGTAAAAGGTGCGGCAACCACCAGAGAGTGGGGACAAAAAAAACCCACTCCCACGCAGGAGACCTATTGAAACGGACCCAGGCGGAAAAACAAACCAAATTGGGATGAACATGGTGAAGAAGATGCCCGGCTTGAGGGTGCGGGGGGCAACACAAATAAAGTAATAAGGCGCACGCCCGCGGCAGGGGGTCATTCACTACTCATTAAGAAGGAGATGGAGGTGACTGCGCGTTGGTTCAACCGGAAGCAAGGAAAAAGAGACAAAAGGCCGTTTGCTAAAGGGGCTGGAGATCCAGTCGTGTCCAAGACTATACGCTGACAGGAGGGATCTATCTTTGCACCGAGGCGGCCCCGCTGAGAATAAGATTCATCACACCGAGAGGGACGGGGAAAACTCATGGGAAATTTACATAGGAGACGAAAGAGCCAGCGAACAAAATTGTCACTAAGGAGGGGGAGGAATCCGCGACCCAATGTCCTAGTAGGGGTCAGTTTTTTTCATTGGCGTAGCAGGGAGGGGGAATTCAATAAACGTGGAAAAGTAGATCTGTGATAGAGGGCCTTATGGGGGGGTTGCATCCGTAGAGTCGCAGGGGAAACAATCTGGAAGAGCGTTTGTCAATTCCTGGAAGGAAGAGAGGTAATTGAGTGCGAAACATCTACAGGGGGAAAAAGAGGGGTGGTTACGTCACACGAGGGGCCCAGAACGGCATTGCAAAGCAAGGGAGGGAGAATTTGTTGGAAGCAGGAGTAACTTTAGTAGAATCGCAAATCAGCCGGCACCGCCCCGCTAAAAGAATAACTGGGCCCGCCGAATCGGGAACCTCCGATCTCCAAAAAAGAAAAACATAAGGAGAAACAGCGGGCGCTGAGCCCACACGCATTCCGGTAGCAAGGTGGGATCGAATCGCGAGGCAGTCATTCAGCGTGACAAGCGCATCAGAGGCACCATCAGAGCTACAGGGAAAGGCACCAGAAAAAGGTGAAAAAAAAAAGGAGGGGGGGATTTTGATCTCGGAAGCTATTCTGCTTCCGAAAAGGGGGGGGAAGGGGGAGGGGCAAAGACGTACAAACTGAACTTGGGACGGGAAGATTTTTTGAACGGAGAAGGAAAGACGGCTCAGTACGGAATCGCCGAAGGCCATCGCAGGAAAGGAGGGCAGGGGTGTGAATGATTAAATGTTGCAGAAAAATCAATAACGGGAGAAATCAGAGCGGAACTGTAATCCCAATTTTGGGGGCGCCGTTAAACAAAGGGGGGGGGAGTAGAATTATGGGCGATGAGGGGGATTTTGGACTAGATTCACCAAAACACAGGAAAGGTGAGGTTGGGATTGCGTCCATAAAAAACGATTCCGAACAGGAAATGAACGACAAACTGTGACAAAGGTGAGGGAGACCGCCCTCACGCAGAATTGGGAGAGGGAAGTGTTATTAAACACCCCCTTCTAACCCGAGGGCCACAAAGGGCTCCACGATCAAACGAGTGTGACTAGAGGTCAGACAACCTTAATGCGAAGTCAGGAGGGCAAAGTCCGAATCCGGCGAGGGGAGGGGAAAAAAAATTGTCTGAAGATCAACTCTAGATCGAGGGAAAACGAAATGAAGGTTCATTCGGGACGGCTCCTCAAATTCTCGTTAGACAGAATCAGAGAGGGGCTTAAAAAAGAGACTAAACAAAAGGTTGGTTCATCTAAAGGCAAGGCGTCTGAGGGGTAAGGCCTATGCCGACAAGCCGAAACACCTAAACAGAGGGCGTTTCTGGCCCCAAAAGCAACTTGACTTCCTGAAAGGGAGAAAAGGAAAAACCAGTAATTAAAGGGGGAGAAGGAATGAACTCCTCCTTTTCTCCAACTACCTGTACAGTGCAGAAAACCTTCGGGAGAAACAGACCGGAGGCAAGAAAAAGCGAAAATGACTGACGCGCGCATATGGAAAAAAAAACATCAGGGCTATCAACTCTGACACTCGGGAGCGCGGACGATAGGTTGGGAGGAGAACAACAACAAAATTCCAAAGAAAAACATTTCTTAAGAGAAAGCAAACGACACACATCGTGTGGAAAGGGGGGGGTAAAAAGGCAACAAACAAGGTGTGTGTGTGCGTGAAAAAGGAAGGAAGGGGTGAGTGGGCGTGTGGGGCTGTGCAGCTCTTGTTCTAGAAGGGAAACCAAAACAGAGGGACAGGCTGTCGCCGTCTTGCCGGTGGGAAAAAGGAAGAAGTGCAGAAAAAAAAGGAAAAAAACCAACCGACCCCCGACGACACAAACGACGGGTGACCATGAAAAAAACACACATACCAATAGATATAGCATAGCGCGAAAAACAAACAACCAGGGGGGGGAAAAGTACGGGCTCCTTCGGCGACCGGTAGGAGGGGGAAGAAAATGACTGGTCAGAGATAGGGGTGTTGTCGGGGTCGTGCGCGTGTGGCGGGATCAAGATGGACTTAACTCGGGACCGTAAAAAACGAGGCGAAAGAAGGCACCGTAATATAAGCTGGAGGAGAGGGGAAAAAGTTTTTGGGAGATTTAAGGGGATCCGTCAAGTCACGCTGGGAGAGGGGAGCGAAAAAAAGGAAAAAAAAAAAGAAAAGGGAGTACATTGGATATGACTGGGCAGGGTAAAGGGGAACAATACCGGCTACAACTCAAAAAAGAGGCATAGCCACAGAGAAAGGGGACCTGTCTTATCAATGGGGGGGGGCAGAGAAGGTCCAGTAACAGTCTCTAGAGGAGGGGGGAGGGTACTCTTCTACGTAAACGTACCAAGAGAAAAGTCACCGTTACCAACGCTCAAAAGGGGGGAGGTTCAGGTGCTCATGAAGAAAAACTGCAAAGGAAATCATCCCTTCCGAACTGACAGGATAGGAGGCACGTATGAAGGAGAGAGAAAAGAAACGGAGAACATGTGAGGCCGCAATAGTCACAGGCTGATTGGGGGGAATTGGGGTTTGGGGTAGCTAAAACAGAAGCCTTGAAACGTCAACAGTTGACGAGGACGGGAAGTAGAAATAAGTAAAAAAAAAGAAACAGGAGCGAGCCTGACTGGAATTCAGGCAAGTGAAACGCAGCGGGCCTGCGCAGGCCTTTTTGAGGATGAACGAAGCTGGCGAAACTGTTCAAGGGGGAGGTGCCGGTCAAACGCCGAAAAAGGAACTGACATTGGTGGACATCGCAGGGAGAGGTTGACCAAAATGAGCACATACACAAGGAAAAAAAAAGGGACGACCAGCCAATCTCAAAGTAAAAGGGAGGACGGCGCGATTGAGGTCAAGTGTGTCACAGGGGATCGGGGGGTGGTTCAAGCTGAGAAAGGGCCGCCGGCCAACGGGGGGGCGAGGACCGGAAGCCTCAGGGAAAAGTAGGAGAGGAACTGGAAAAATTTCTCAGCTTCACGCGGAAAAAAGGAGCAAAGCACCAAGGTCGCATTCCATAGTTCAACCGAGCGGGAGAGAACCGTGCGCTAAATGGTTGGAGAAAAAGGGTAACGGAGAACAAAATCGAGGGGTTTTCGGTACAAAAATGGGGAGGCGACTCCAAGAAAAGTTGGAGGAAGGGGTCGTTGGGGATAGCAGACACGACGTAGGTGGGGGGGGGGGGGGGAGCGCGTTGTGTAGAATGCAAAAAGAAGAGGGAAGGAGAAAACACTGCCGGCCGAGAAGCCACGATAGTTAGCGCGGAGGTGAAAATACTTCACGCTCGAGTACCCAAATTTCGCCGTACAGGGGAGGGAAAAAGGAACGAGGATTTCTTAGGAAAGGGGGGTTCTCGTGCTGATAAGGGAGAACACCGAGCAGAAATGGAACTCCAATATCAAAAGGGGACTTCTCGCCACTGGAAAAAAGGAAAACTGCAAGGAGGGAAACAGGAAAGGCAATCGATTTTGCGTTCAGGGGGGGTTCGATTTGTGGGAGCGAAATGGCTCATATTCATTGGTAGAAATGGGAACTCCGGGGAATGGCAGGAGATGATGACGTTGGTTAGGGGGGGGGATCGGGCCAGTCCAGATTTGCTTGATTAACCAAAAGCGGAACTCGGATCGTCGAGAAATAGAGCCTTGAAGGAATCGTCCAGTTCAAGGAGGAGGGGGGGGAAGACTGCAAAAAGGGGAATTGGCTAGAACCGCACGACGCGACGTTAGGGGCGTTTTTTTGCAACATTACGTTTGCGAGAAAAGAATGAACGACAACTGTGGGGAGTCGTGATCGTTTGGGACTGGGACGCGTGGGGCTGAGATTTTGTTTGGGGGAACAGAAGGTCGCGCCATTCGCGTGAGTCGGGATCAGGAGGTTGAAGGATGAGAGGGGAATGGATTGTCATTTACGGGGGGGTCCAAAGAGTAGGAGGGCGCCTGGTCATACTTTACTTAAATGGGGGGGGGAGACCAAAGCAGATCAGAGGTTTTTGTGACCGAAAAACCCTCCAACTAGGGAGGAAAGGTGCCCAAATGTAACATGGACGAGGGGTAGACATCGCAGTGCGAATGTCGCTTAGTCGGTAGTTCGGCACCAGGAAAGGAAGAAGCATCAACTCCGTCTATATCATTTCACGGCGGGGTCAGGCGTAGAGTCTTTGGGGGGTTTACTTAAAAATAAAATCACCTTAAAAAGAGAGCAACACTATGGCGAAATCCGACTGCTTCGAATCGAAAGGTGTCAGTCCCCGAAGGAGGAATCACATAGCTTCATCTTTTCCATTCTGAGGAGGGGCATCTGGTCCAGGAGGAGGCACGTAACACCGTCGCGGAAGGGACTCCGTCAAGAGAAGGAGGGAACGACGAGATTGAAAAAAGGATAAGAATGGAATCCGCGCAGACAGAAAAGGACGAAGGTAACGGTTTTTTGGAATGAGAAAGAGGGGTGCAGACTACAAGTCGCAGGGGCCGAGGGAAAAATCGGCGATCTGCAGGGGGGGATAGTGGAGAGAAGGAGGAAAGGGGATCGTCAACATGCCATCATGGACAAGGGCAGAGAGGGTAACGGCCGTGAGTAAACCATAAAACAAAAAACCACGTTATGATTAAATCTATATACGTCAAGGAAAGTTAAA
>Ga0179593_1618513_pt1 | contig 10896 bp, 10 predicted proteins | sample CZODoug2_1_08_16_FD_185931 | JGI IMG/M metagenome (GOLD analysis project Ga0179593, IMG submission 185931) | Vadose zone soil fungal communities from Angelo Coast Range Reserve, California, USA - CZODoug2_1_08_16fungal (PacBio error correction) | ecosystem: Environmental > Terrestrial > Soil >...
AAGCGCCGCAACTGCTCGGAAGGGAGGATCACAGAAAGAGAGGATGCGGGGAAAAGGGGAAGGACTTTACCAACTCATAACTCCAATACAGCAACCAGTATAAACAAACAGCAGGAGACGAAAGGAAAAAGGTAAGGTCTCTTGTAAAGACTAAGAAAGCCGTGCCCTAGAGGACCCGTCGATTTGAAAGTGAGAAAAAAAAAAATCTACACTCTTACCCAAAAAAGCAAAAAGCGAAAAAGACGCAACACGAGAAACGTACAGTACCATAGAAAAGACAATCGAGAGAGGGACAATCAACAACCTTCGCAGCATGACAAAATTCAAAAGGAATGGGGAAAAAGAAAACCAGGGTACTAAAATCTAAGCTGACGGTGAAAAGAACCAAGTTACAGGGCAGAATGCAGAGTAAACAGAAGTCCATCCCGTCTCTAATCTACGGAAAGGGTAGCCGGAGAGAAAGAAAGAGAGAAAAGATGCCCCCCTGTAGCCTCAGATAAGAAATAATGGGATCAGTGGTAATCGTATAGAGAATACTCACACAAGAATGGTACATACGAACTAAAACAGAATTACACAGAAGAAAAAAAAAAAAAAAAAGAAAGAAACTCAAAAAGGGGGGGGGTTGTAGGATTATTGGATCCTCAAAAGTATCTGGCAAACAGGGTATAAAAAATCAAAACATTTGAAAAAAAGTCGAAAGGACAAAGGAGGAAACAAAAAAAGAAGAAGATGGCATGATAAAAGTGCGCAGAAAGAAAAAAAAAGAGGGACCGTCAAAGCTGTCCGGGAAAAACAAAAAGAAAAAGCAGGAAATTTGCGTCAAAGGAGTGACGTAGGAAAAAAGGGAGACAAAAAACTTTTTGCCACCCCTTACCATGGACAAAAAAGAAGAACAAAGGCCAAAAATATTCTTTCAAAATCGATTCTCACGTGACGAGTGGAAAAAAAAAAATAGGAACGACTGCAAGCAGATGATCGAAAACAGAGAAGAACACCTTTAAACTCAATCCTTTTCGCAGGAGAAAAAAATTGGAGAAAGAAACGGGCAAGAATAAGAAAGCCTAGTCGGGGTCGGCTGGCAAAAAGAGGCGGCTAGAAATGCCCCTTCGCTGTTATAAGGATGAAAAACCTGTAGAAAAAAGGGTATTGAAACAACCCCAAGAAAACAGAAGGTAAAAGCGCACAAACACTAAAAAAAAAAAGAAAAAAGGGACAATAAGAAAAGCCGCCTGAATCAAAAAGACCAGAAAAGGCTTCATCAAGAAACGCTTCAGTAAAGCAGAAAAGAAAAATTAAAACCTGTGTGCCAGAAAAAAAGGAAGAAGCGACAACGCGCTTTAATAAGGGCCGCGAATGGAAAAAAAAAAACGGCCACTTGGGAAAAATAGATCAAAGAGAAAAAAAAATCGATGCGAAAAGTTGCGCTGATTGGGGGAATAAGATTGTAGTAGGCAAAAAAGAGGAAGTAGGACAACTTTTGTCCTTCAGAAAAAAGCAATGGTGTTTGTTCCTACAGGAGGAAAACTCAACACAATAGTTCCGGAAATCCAAAAAGAAAAACCAAACACGAATCAATTCCAGCTTCTGCTGGAAAGACTGCACAAGATAAAGAAAGCAGAAAAGTCAAAAATATTCTGGGAACAAAGAACAAGAAGGGGCATAGACAAGAGCTTTTCGAAAAGTACTTAGATAACATAAACCAGGACGAAGAGAGAAGTGGCTGAAACGATAGTCCAAGTCAAAGCAATCTATCGGGGACCAAAAAAGACGGGGGAATTAAAACACCAAGCGATAAGGGTACGAAGGGCACCGAAGAATGAGGCATAATTTGGTCTATCCGAAGTGCCAAGATACTTATCGGCGCCAAAGGGAGACAAAAAGGTCGCCCATAGCAAGGGTATAACAGGAAAAGAAGGAAAGAGAAAGGGGGTAGGGGGACTTCAATTTGGAGATCGAGTAACCAGCAAAAGCAACCAGAAAAACCGCATAAGGCGAGAAAACGGGATCATAGAGAACGCCAAGGGTGAAAAGAAGAAATAAGAAGGTAAAATCTTTTCAGCTTTCAAAGGAACAGAGATATAAAAAAGGAGGGGGGAACAACTTTTCGTCAGGAAAAAAAGAAGGAGATACTTCCTAATAGTGGATGGCAAAAAGAAGAAAAAAATACGAATCGACACATCTGTGGAAAAACATGGAGAAGTGACGACCGAGGAGATGAAGAAGGCTAAAAAAGAGCAAGGCCCCATTTAAAGAGGGTGGACAAAAAAACGGATCCTGCGAATATTCGGTCAGAAAAAAGCCCTAGAGAGGGGGAGACTTCTCCGCCAAACATTCAAAATAAATAAAAAGGGAGAGAACCGAATAGGTCAAAAAAATAAAAGGGTAATGACGGAAAGGACACTGTTTTCTTGCAAGAGTTTATTGTCGAACGAGAAAACAAGGGAGGAGAGCTTAACAAATCGTTGGCTTAGCCCGAAGCGAACGCAAACTTAAAAAAACCGAAAAGAAGAAAAAAAGAAGAGAGCTTACCGAAAAGGCGCAAGTGCAAAAGAGGAAAAATCCTCATTGTGTGAGCAGAAGCACCACCAAAGGGGTGCAAGGAATCAAATGCTAGAAAAAAAAAGCTCAAGAACAAAAAAAGGAGAAGGTACTCCGCCAGCCGCAATCCCAACTGATGAGGAGACCATATCAAAGTCGATGGTGTTAAGGCTTTGCGTAGGAAAGATACCTCCAAGAAGAAATGACCAGCGCGCTAACCTACTTATCAAGATTAGCGCAATAGAAACGCAGCAGAGAAAAAAAAAAGACGCGGGGTGAAGCAAGTCTTTCGTGTCGTCCTGACAAAAAAGAAAAATCAACGGTAGATCGCGTTTTCCAGCCGCTTGTTTGGGCGGGTGGGAGAAAAGACATGCGGGGGGGAGGACTCCGCGAAAAAACTGCGGACGGCGCTATCAAGGGTAAAAAAAGAAAAAAGAACAAGAAAAAAAAGGATAATAACGAAAAAAACTACGTTGACAGCGCAAGAGAATGTGAATTCCGTAACATTTAAAAAGACTCTTGCGAACTGAGGCCTCAAAAAAAAAAAAGAAAAAATCGCGTTTTGCAGAACACGAAACGAGAGAAAAAAAAAATGAGGAGGAACGAAAAAGAACGCCGAAATAAAGAATATTGGGGGGAGGACACCAGCGGCCGACGTCCGGCAATGAAGAATCCGAATACGGCCGAAAAAAAAAAGAAAAAACTACCAAGTCCCACCTAGACAAAGAAGACAAAAAAGAAAAAAAATTTGGGTTGTTGAGGTAATTTTGCCGTGATGCAGGGACAATGAGAATTTCAGGTTCAAGACGGGCGATCCCGGAAAGGCCGTAAAAAAGATGTTTTAATTTGTGGCACCGATGGGAATAAAAATGGGAAGAGACAGACAATTTCGATGGGGGGGTCACACGTGATTGAAACGTTAATCGTAAGAAGGGTAAAAAATGCCAAAGAAGACTACATCGTTACTATGAAATCAACACATGAGGTAGGGGGGGTCGGGGGAATTTCTATTATAAAGCAATAAAAGGTACAGAGCGCAAAAGGGTACCAAGTCATTTCGAGGTAGACGACCAAAAAAGAAAGGGAGTGTTCCCGCGCTTGAAAATAGGCTCCCAAAAGAAACGGGGGGAGCTTCGTTTTGTACCCAAATCTCTGTGAGTAGGAGCAAAGTTGGGTTTTTGAGCGACATAATGAGAGTACACATTTGGAAAAAAGGAGGCCACGGAAGGGGATAGGTCCGGCGGAGGACTTCGAGAAAAAAGGTGGAAAAAGGAGGGCAACGTGCTACTGTAATGAAAAGTCGACGAGAGATAGAGACAAGTCAGGCCGGCCACGTCGACGAACGTTCCCAAGAGACGGGGGAAAAAAAGGAAGGGCAAACTTGTGGCGAAGAGAAGACTCAAAAATCCAAGGGATTCTATTGGAAAAGAGACAGTTTTACCACCACTAGAAGAAAAAGGGATAAACATAACCCAGAGTTGAAAATGTGAAAAATTAGAAGAATCCATAAAGAAGAACGGGCAGCACATTTGACTTTCCCTGAGAACGAGGGGTTGGAAAAGAGGGTCGGGGAATGGCGAGGCGGCGAAAATATGGAAAAAATAGAAGAAACGCAAACGCAGCCTTACATTCAGAAACCATTTGCGCGTGTATAGCAGTTGAGAAGGGGAAGTCGAGGGAAAGTCGTCACTCTGGCGTCAGGGTGGTGTGCCTCAGGTTTCCAAGCGCACCTTTACCGTAAAAAAACAACCTACGTTTGGACTGATCAGACAAAAAAAGGACCCCGGAAGAGGGACCAGAAAACGATTGACAAAAGAGGTCGTAAAAAAAGAGTCAAAGCGGCCAAAAAAATAACAAAAGGTAAAGAGGGGAGGGGAAAAAAGCCAATGAGAACAGAATAAAAGCGCAGGGAAAAACAGGGTTCCCCCCACTTTCTTAATGATATGTCCAGTCACTGCAGAAAAAAGAAGGAAAAGTCAGCAAAACCGACAAGCACAGCCAGACAAAAAGGAAAAAGGGGAGGAAAAAAACCTGTTTGTGTAACAACCAAAAAACTCAGAAGTCCGGGTGGAAATAGTCGCAAAGACAACAACAACTAGGAATAGGAAGAAAAAAAAATTACAAAAAACGGAATTCAAAACATGACGGGTGAACAATTAGAAGGAAGAAGACAGCCGTTCCGTTCAAAGATTTGGGAAAAAATAAAGCGAAAAAGTCGGAAAAACTTCATAGACAGGGAACAGAAAACAAAGAAGAAAGAAAATGGAATCCGCGACCCTCACAAAAAATGGCAAAGAGGAGGGTGGAGGCATACGCTAGAGGAGACCAGACTATCACTCCGAACGGTCAAAATACAGAGAGGAAAAACCCGGCCTCGCGGGTGCGATCCGACCACCAGTTAAGAGAGAGTGAAGAAAAGGATCGCCTCTTTAATAGAAAGACACCGGACCGCACAAGGAAGAACTAAACAATATAAAAACGACTGAAAGGAAAGAAAAGAAAAGCTCCGGTCAGTAACACAAAGGGCATAAAAAGCAAAAAAAGCTGACTTCTCGGGACGAAAAGGGAACGACTAAAAGATTTTACACAAAACGAGAGCCTACCCACTACGAGAGAAAAGGAGTAAAAATCAATTTTCAAGTCTGAACGGACTCGAAACTGTATGTAGTTTACAGAGAAACGCAACTCGGCGAAAGACAAGGCTAAGGTTGGGGGAGTTCATCATCCAAAGAATAACCCACTAAGATTAGAACGAGATCTTCTTCGAAAACGAGAGCTAAACACTGTAGAAGAGAAAAGGTCCTGAGACGTACGTCTACTGACAAAGTAAAATCGAACGTGAACAAAGAAAAGCGCGCTAAAAAGACTTGTTCCTTACAGTCGGTGATAAGAAAAGGTCCCCAATAGTTCGAGAAACTAGCCCATTCATGGATGAAAAGCGCTATGGAAAAAAGAAGGGACAGTCGGCGCAAAACAAACTTGGCAACAAGAATTACCTCAAACGACAGTAAAAGAAGAAGAAAAGGGGAGAGGGAGACAGTAGGAATCGGTCTCGAGGGTACGAAAAAGGAAAAAAACTACGAATAACAGGGGAAATGACTCGAACTGACAAAGCTACTAGCCATTCCTCAGAAAGGAAAGAAAAAAAAGAAAGGAATACTAATTGGCGAATTCAAAAAATATAAGTTGCCAAAAAACGTTTTACATAAACGAGAAAGGGGAAAATAAGAAACCCATCAAAAATCTTCGCCGCACAATGGGGAAGATACTGCACACAAAGAACCCGAGATACGTGTTTTTGCATGAAGGTGCACGGAAAGACAAAAATGACCTTGGTGGTACACGGCCTCAAATAATGACAGTCAACTAGAAAACAGAAAAAAAAGATTGAAAAAACCGCGGAGGCTACATGTAGAGAAGTTGGCCATGAGTGAGGGGAGCTAGAACCTGGATCTCCCGCACGTTGAAGGAGGAAACCGGGAGGGAAGAAGAGACCTAAAAACGTAGAAAAAAGAGTCTCTCTTTCATAGTACCGATAAAGGGGGGGGGAGACGAGAGCAGGAGGGTCAAAATCGACGTATACTTTTGAAAGAAGCAAAACGAAGAGCGGATGTTTTTCGGATTTAAGCAAGGAGGAGATGTAGAAGAAAAAGAAAGGAAAGAAGCGAAAGCAGTGCATGAGGGTGCACTGAAAAAAGCCGAAACGAAGAGGGAATACAGCGCGTCAATCAAAGCAAGAAAACTAGCGAACGTGAAACCGCGAACGCGTGAGGAACAGATAAAACCGTGAAAAAACGCAGACTTGCTTAGCGCGAGGCATGAAAAATTGCGGAACAGGAAGTTGAAGAAGTCTAAACGCTTCCTTTATTAGAAAAGGGGGAAAAAGGCTAATGAAAGGGAATCGAACAGCAGCCCAAACAAACAGAAGCCGAATAAGGATGGATGAAATAAGGGGCTTGTCTTCTTTCAGTTACACATTAACCTTCAAAGAGAATAAAGTATCAGGGCTTCCTTAGGCAAGAAGAAGAAAAAAGGAAACCAAAGCCGGCGTAAAGCTCCAAAACAATAGAGGGGGGAAAGATAAAACGAAAGGAGCCCCTCAAAGACAAGTGCAAGGGTCGCGAATCTATAAACGCGGAGGAAGGGATTTTGAAGAGGAGAAAACAACGAGGCAGGGCTCTTGCCCGAATAAACAGCTTGGAATAGCGAGGTCAAGGGGATAGAAAAAAAAAGAGGGACAGAAACCGAAATATGCGTTCTGCCCAGTTCGGAAGGGAAAAAAAGGTCTAAAGTAGAAGGGAAAATCGAGCAGGAGTTGGTCTGCTAAGAGAGAAAACGCCGGAGCCGATCACTTTAAAGGAGCCCAAAAATCATATTGAGGGGGAAGTGAATAGAACCTTTCCAAGGTAAGGAGAAAAAAGACAGAAAAGAAGATTCCGGTGCTGTAAGATTCAAGTCCTGGACTGCTGAAGAAGCGCTTGGGCGATAAAAAGCAAAAAAGATCCGAAAAAGAATGAAGCAATAAAAAAAGATTAAAAGACTGACGAATCCGAAGTATTACAACCATGGCGATATCTCTATGGAGAAAGAAAAGAGGTCGAAAAGTGGGGCTTGTTGCGGAAAGCCCAATTAAACACGAAAAATAAAGGAGAAGTACGGCCTAATTGGCAACTGGATAAGGAACTAGGAGCGAAATTGCGAAGGGACGCAAGTGGGCCTAAAACCTGAGGGGAGGCAAAGAACCCAATTAGCAGAGGTGCCACGACAATAATCATTATGAAAAAATAAGAGGAACCGAAGATTCCTGGCGGCAATAAATAGGACGGGAAAAATGCTCATGAAACAAAGCCTGGGTACAAGATAACATTCAAAAAGAAAAAAAAAGATTGTCGCGGTCCCCCCCCCCCCAGCCAGACTATCCAAAGAGAAAGGGGGCTAAGACAGGGAAGAAAAAGAGCCATCATTCGGAGTCAAACATAGGTGCAAAAAGGGAAGCCATATTTGAAAAAAAACCTTCCTGGAAAAACAGAGCGGAACAGAGAATGCTAAGGAAAGGAAGAGCCGAGTGTTTCCAGCTACAAGCATTAACAGAAAAAAAAAGGGTCGAATACTAAAGAAGGGTAAGTGAGCAACAAAAATGGGCAAAAAAATGAAGTGGTCAGAGCGCAAAGATGAAAGACAGGAAAGCTCAGAAAGCAAGTTTGTGGAAAGGATCTAAACGAAAGAGGGGCTCATGGATGACCCGAACTTGCACGGGCTTCGAAAAGGGCTTGGAATGGTAAAGGAGGGCAAAAAGAAAAAAAGGATGACCATAACCCTGAGGAGAAGAAGAAAACAGCGTCCAGTCTGCCGGCAAAGACAACGTCCGAAACTGGCATCATGACAAAAATCTATAAAACAAAAAAAAAAAGTTCGAAAAAGAACCAGAACGATCACAAAACGGCCATCAGTCCAAAACGGAAAAGGAAAATGAAAGTGAAAGGGTTGAGGGAGAGCGCAATATGCGATTGCAAGCAGTTTCCTTTGATGAGTAAATAAAAAACATCGGGTGAAGGAGCAAAGAAAACGGGCTGGGCCCACGGGCGGTCACCTTGGAGAGGCATAAAGAAGGCCCAAAGGCAAGAAGGTCTCAGGAGAGATCAAGAGCCAAAGGGTCGCACCCTCCTGCATATGGAGTCAAAGATGAACCGGTGCCAGACCATAGTAGATGGAAGAAGGACAACAAAGGCTGCAAGCATTAAAAAGGAAGGGGCCTACTTTAGTAAATCGCCCGGTACAAGAGAAGGTAATGATGCTGACAAGGAAACTGGTTAGATGTACTTTGAAAGATGACATCCAATACCTTCAACAAAACACGTCGTTAAGTAAGAAAAGGAAAGAAAAGATTTTTAGTTCAGTCACATTCGGAATAGAGAAATAACAAAAAATCTAAAGGCTGAGCCACACGATCCAGTTAATGAAGAGGCGGTAACCGAAAGAACCGAGGTATTTACGTACCATGGCCGCGAATCGAAAAATGCAGTAAAGGAGTGTGAACGAAGCCGAAGCGGAATCGGACCCGGAGGAGAAAAGAAAAGACCATGAGGGGAAAACGTCACATGACGCGAAAAGTGTAATAGATGAGAAAATCAGTCTGGAGTGTGTTTAAGCGTCGGAATGGGGAAAAGAGGTCAAAAAAGTGGTCAGCTGAGAAAATCAAGGAGAAGAGACGGAACCCGTGTCGCTCACCGCGAACAGAAAACGTAAGGTCAAAGAAGCTTTCGATCCGGGTTCGATTTTCGATAGACATTAAAGAAAAAAAGAGAGGACAAAAGGCTCCCAGCCTAGGGGATTCACTATAGATCTCACAAACAAAAAAAGTAGAAAATGAGAGAGATAGGAGACAACCGGGAGAGGCAAGAAGGGGAGGAAAAAAGAGATGCGTTGAGCAGCCGTCGATTCTTCTGACATCAATAAACCTAGCAAACCCGGAGAAAAAAAGAAAGCGAACCCCAGGTTTGACGTTCGCGGTGGAGCGGGAGAAGAAAGAGGTTCCCAGCCCGAAATCATATTTGACCAAAGAGAAAAAACGCGGCCAAGCACGGAACCAATCAAAGAGAAGAACGCCATAGATAACAGACCATAGGACAGTCTCTGAGCACTGAAAAAAAAAAAAAGTCGGAGTCAGGATCCATACGAAGGGGGCGGCTCCACCAAGTCGGAAATACGGTTCAACACTCAGTAAGTCATTCGACTGGTCCGCCCATTCTCTCGGAAGCCCTTCCCGTAAACTACCCAAGCGTAGATGACTGGGACCGCTAAGAAAAGTAATGAACTGGAAGGAAAGAAAGAGGTCTTAAAACGAGGGAAAAGAAAAAACGGAAAAAAAACGAATACAAAGCTCCTGGTTAACACAACCCACTCAAAGCGCAGTTTATAAAAGGTAGGTATTTTTAAACGCTCCAAGGTGACCATGCGGACAGAACAAAAAGAAAGATTTAAACAAAATCAAAACACTTTGAGACAGAGAAAAAAGAAAAGAAGAAGTACTCAATTAGCAACAAATGCATGAAAAGGCCTTGGGACGAGGATAATCCAACTCAGGGAACAGTAGATCAAAGAAATGTCCGTTTTCAGAAAACCCAAAAAAAGTCAAAGGGGGGGGGGGGGGCGAAACAAGGCTAGTCACTGAAGTTCAGGAAAAAAAGAGGGGATGAAAAGGTGTGGCCATAAGACCCTTTTCCAATAGTGCCCGAAAAGAAGAAAATAGAAAAGAAAAGCCTTGTCTGTGAAGCCCTGATGGAAAAAAGTCGGAATTTCTCAAGAAGGAAAGCCCGAGTGAAAAGGGACACGGAATCAAAGGAACGAGGGCAGTCGCTCGAGGAGGCGCACAAGACACACAATTACGACAATTCAGTAAGGAGAAAAAGGATGATAGAAAATAAGAGGGAGTGCTGGCTACATTCGACGAAAAAGAAAGAGCGAAGAAGGGGGTGATGAAGAATGGTTCGAGTTTGTTGAAAAGAAAAAAGTATTGCCAAGAAGGCCGGGAGCTGTTGGGTCTTACCGCTTTCAAAAAAGAAAAAAAACGAAGAAGATCGGCTCATAAAAGTACCAAAAAAAAGGAACAGAAAGCCGTGCCCAAAAGTCAGAAGCAACTGGCATATGTGAAAGAGGAAGAAAACTATCCTTTCCCGCTAACTGCATAGGAGAGCCAAAGAAGAAAAGCCAGATAAGCGCAAGCGGCGTGAAAATCACAGAAAGAAAAAGGGAGCTCTCCTAACAAGGGACAGAAACTGAAAATTGAAAAAAAGAGCTTACACTCCAAAAGATGCGAAAGATGGGAAAGCTGGATTAGGTGTAAGAAAAAAAGAGATTCTGAAAAACGCGGCTAGTTTCCACTTAAATGTACCTATAGAAAGTTGGTCAAAGAAGGGAGAAAGCCTGTTTCCTTTTCCCGGGGGGGTGAGAATTAAACTTGGGGTCAACTGGGGGTATCAAAGAAGACCCGACTGATGGCTGCTGTTGAAGGAAAAAGTTCGCCAAGTTCAATACTTGGCTAAATTCTTGCGAAGAGATAAGAATCTAAGAAAGAAGTGAGAAGGGAAGATACGTTACCCAGGCAGGAAGAAGGTATGCATAAAGGAAATGTGGGATAGAAACACGACATAGCAAAAACGCCGTTAAAAAAAAAAACGGGGCTTCAACAGCCATTTTAGACATTTCACACCAAGCGAGAGGGTAGGGCACAGAATCTGCATATATTTGGGGGAACCTCAGCCCGCAGTAAAAGGAAAATGCGCCATCAATGTCTCCCATAGATCACTGCAGTAATAAGTAAAAAATCCGGAAAAGAAATTAGCTAAAATTTATTAA
>Ga0179593_1471331_pt1 | contig 10895 bp, 13 predicted proteins | sample CZODoug2_1_08_16_FD_185931 | JGI IMG/M metagenome (GOLD analysis project Ga0179593, IMG submission 185931) | Vadose zone soil fungal communities from Angelo Coast Range Reserve, California, USA - CZODoug2_1_08_16fungal (PacBio error correction) | ecosystem: Environmental > Terrestrial > Soil >...
TTTGGGGGTCACCCGCAAGGAGGAAAGTCACGGGAACATGACAGTAAGTCATGTCAATAATCGGAGGGAAGGTGGGAGTCTTGATGAATGTGGAATAAGAGGGGGTAAAGAAAGAGGCGGGAAAAAAGGTAAAATCTGCAGGGGGAACAGGACTTACTGAGAAAAAAAAAAGGGAACCTGCAAGTGGAAAAAAGAGGGGGGAAAAATGCAGGGTCCAGACAGACAGCGACAGGGGACCGTTATTAGCAATGACGAAAAAGAGAATCATGGGTCCTTCCGGACGGAGGGGGAAAGACCCAAAGGGGAGCGTCTCGGAGAAGCCAGGAGAAACTCAAATACAAAAAAAAAACAACGCATCCCTTGAACTGGGAAATTAACCGGGGGGTAAAGGGGGGCACTTTCCACGCCGGTTTGGGAAAGAACGTAACGCAACAAAGAAAGAGAGAAATCGGGGGGGGGGCTGTGCGGCCAAGAAGGACGAGGTCGGCCGCGTTGATTTTGTGGAAAGGAAATCGATGCAACACAAGAAAGTGAAGGACTCGGCGGGTCCGAGGATCAAAGGGGGGGAAGTAGAAAGGGGTGAAACGTATTTCCATCTCTTTGGGGGGGGACAAAGGCGAAATGCTGAGGAAGGTTTTACTCCCTCGGATAAAACTGAAAAACCTCGTCTGTATGCTGGTCACAAGCAGAGGGGGGGAGGGGAAGGAGTTAAAAACCAATATATACTATAAGGAGTAGGGGGAAGGGAACGAGCTTTCTCAACGGGGAAGGGGCCACTAAGTAAATGGGGGAATAAAGCTTTCTGAAAAAACTCACGCTTGTAAAGTTTTGGAGGGGGTAAGGGGGAAGAATCATACCTCTGATGACATGGGGAGGGGCTTACTTGGCCAACGGGGGCGACGTGGGGTTACAAAGGGGGGAAAGAGGACTAGAGGGGAAGGGGAGGGGTGTACTATACTGATTGTCAGCAATGATAAAACGTGTAGGAGAAAAGGGAACCATTGCACTGGGGGAAAGAATGAAAGGAAAGGGGGTTGTAACGTACCGGTCTCCTCCAGGATGAATCAGCGGGGGGAAGGGACTCTGGAAAGGAGAAGGCCATAAAAAGATGGAAATCCGGTCCATGTTGGAATTGTGGTGGGGGCAAAAGAAATCCTTGAAGAAGAAAAGGGGGGGGGGAGGTTTCTGATGTCCTATACTATGGACGTGAATGAAGGAAAGAAGATAAAAGATCGTCTGGAAGAGTAACCTCTGGAGGGGGTGGTACTGGCAAGCATTGCAGAAGAAAATTTGCCTCACATAAAGAAAGGCACACAGGATTGAATAGGGAAGCGCATTCGCAAGGGGGAAAAGGTTAAAGCAGTTCAAGGTGGAAGATGGACGGGAAGCAAGATTGCCCCTGGGATATGAGAAAGAAGGGGGAAAGCATAAACCAAAAAGTGTGCTGTTGGGTGAGATTGACTCATCCTAGGGAAAGGAGCGCAGCAACTTGCCTATTCAGGAAAGGGTCCTGGATCAGCGGATGTCACAGTTTCCGAAGGCCAAGAGTTCCTGGGGGCTGTGGGCAGAAGACCCGGGAAAAAATCTTAAAGGGGGGGGGGAATGTTGGAAGGGGGAAATATAAATTCCCTCCGGGATGACGGAAAAAGTGGTGGTAGGGGTTCATAGTCTTTACTCAGAGGAAGGGGATAAATAGAAAGCTTGGGTCGGGATGCCGTTGGGGGGGAAAAGACGAAGTTGACGAAGACGGGAGGGGGGGGTGGGGTTTGAAAGGGGGGAAAACCTTGGAATCGAAGCAAACACGAGGGAGGAGGAAAAGGATTAAAAGGGTTTTGTAACAACATCAACAACACCCCTCAAAATTAAAAGGGAATCAAAGTGGAAGCTTTCGACCAACATTTCAGCAAGACAAAGGGCCTAGATCGACCCCTTCTTGTGCGAGAAAAAATCATAAGGTCACCAACAACAACCAAGGGGGGAAAGCAAAAATCATGAAGAATTAACATCCCCCACGATGGTCCGGATTCTCAGGGAAAAAACACAAAGGACAAGAATCCAAGGACCTCTGATAGGGCAAGGATATCCACCCCTTTCAGGAGCGGACCCCGTCAAAACCGGAGCTAAAGGAAAGATGAAGAAGTCCATCTGAAACATCAAAACGGGGGGTATCTAAACCCTTCCAAGGGACTCTATTCCATCTTACAGGGAACCGGGGCTTCCATCCGGAAGTGGACCTTTGGGAAGGAATTTTGTACGACAAAAAAGAAATCCAAGTGCTATTAAGAGGTATTCTCTTTTGGGGAAAGGAAGAGCCTTGCGGAGGGTGAAGGAAAAGTCAAGGGCATGCTTGCCCAGTACCAACACAAAAACAGAGGGATAACTAAAGGATCAGACGACTACTCTTTGGGGGAAAAAAAGTATGAATGCACGGGGGGCGCTTTACCTAAAGGACAGAGTCTCCTCAGACATAAAAAAGGAAGATGTGACCCTCGGGCGGGGGTCAAGAGGAAATGACGGGCGGCCCTAGTAGGGAAAGGGTTAAAGGTTAAGGAAGGGGGTACAGGAAAAAGGCAAGCATCTGTGTAGCCAGGGTATGGGTGGGGGAGAGGGACAAAACCAGTGAAAAACCACCTCTTTACTCAATGTAATGAGGGATAAACCGCACGGTTTGTATAGGAGGGAAAACGGTTAAGAAAAAAAGCCAGCGGGAACAGTACTTTCTAGCTCGGCAACCTAAGCAGAATGGAAAAGTAAGCTCCAAAGGTGAAAAGTACACGGAACTCCAAAGGGATCAAGAGGGGGATCGATTAAATAATAGCCAAAAATGGACCAATTAGGAGAGAAGTTGTTCAAAGGGAGCAAAAAGAGCTCGAAGAGGCACCTACCAAAGCCTCTCTGGCGAAAGCGCGACAGCGGGGAGATGATTATATGTTTGACAACAAAGAGAAAAAACTCCAAGGAAAGCCTAAAAAAGAGGGGGGGTCAAGTTGTATTGAAGGGATGCCGTAAACTACATCATCATTCCCAAAAGAGAGGAGGAGGCCAAAAATGGGACATAAGGAAAGAAACAAAAGTCGACGCCGAGACGTCATTAGGGTCAGCGATTCTTAGGGAAAACGAAACCGGCATCAGAAGAAAAGAATTCTATCATATTCGGGGTTCTGGGGAGGAACTTGATGGAAAAAGGGAAACTCCTGTTAATGAAAGGCCAGGGATGCGCCGTTGGGGGGAGAGGGAGGGCGGGGAGGAAATTTATGGATAGATACACGCTCTTCAGTCACTGGGACTTGGGGAAAGGTATCCATTGGGGGCCCTAGCGAGTAGCTATCGAGGACAGTCCTCATACATATTGAAAGCCATGTTAAAAGGTACTGGGGGGGAAAAGGACGTGGGGTTCTCCGGGAGAAGGCTCCGCATGCAGTGGAATGTTTCTCGCCTCTGTCGCTAACGCCTCAGACTAAAGAAAAAAATCCGAAGAATACCTACAAAGGTACAACCTCTCGTTATTTTAAACTTAGATGACTGTCATGTTATTGGGGAAGGTAGAGGGCATTGGTTTCTATCTGGGGAACCCCCGGAGCTCAAATTAGGGGAAAAGAAGAGTACAGGGGGAGGGGTAACATCCAAAAAGGGGGGAAAAGGGCACAGTAAAAGATCAAGGTTGTCAAAAAAAGTAGGGGTAAGGGGAAAAGAGGTCATGAGGAATGTTAATGAGGAGGGGTGTATCTGGGACGGAAAGGAAGGGCGATAAGTAAAGATTGCCTGTGGTCAAAACTCAAGGGTACAGGGGGGGGGAGAAAAACACTGTAAGGAAGAAGTCCAACCTGGTTCAAAGAGGAAAAAAAAAAGGACCGTCGTATAGAGTCGACCTGATAAGATGGGTAAATGGAAGACAAATGGTCGGGGAAATGGCCAAAGACAAGGAAGGACGTGGATAGGCAAAATACATTAATACCCTACCTCAAATCCCGAGAAAGAAGTTTCAAAACGTTTGGAAGGGGGGCATCAGTTCGCGCCTTGGGTTTGAATGGAACACACCCAAATAGAAGAAAGCCTCTAGGCGATGGGCGTCTCTTCTGACGGTAAAGAAGCTTGAAGTCTTGGGGACAGAGGGTCACCGAATAAACGTCTAGGCGTCGAAGGATGAGTTAGAGCCCTTATTGGAAAGAAGGGGCAAACTGTTGTGGTGACAAGAAGATGAGGAAGGTTAAGGGAGCAGAGGATAAAAAGGATTCAATAACTGTCTGTTAGGCTTTCACGGGCGAGGGAGATCGGTTGGCCACAGAATATAAAATATGGGGGAAGCGGGATTCGCGCAGCTGAACGGAAGGGGGTAATTTAAGGAACTATTCTCAGTTTAGAAAAAAAAGGGCCTAGATGTCAAGTGGGCGGGGGGAAGTGGAACTAGCCAGAAATCAGTAAAATGGGGCTTGAGTACGGGAAAAGGGGCCTACGGTACATGGAAAGAGAGGGGAAGAGCTGGTGTCAACTGTTTGGGGAGAGAAAATACGATGGGTCAGCAAGGGAAGAACAAAGTGCGGGGCCATAATTAAACCTGCTGGGGTAGATGGGCGTTGGGAAGGGGGGGGGGTTGAGAGTACGCGGGCCCGACAGATACGCGTGGACATGAAGGAGGAAAGAAAATCCACAGGAGAAAAGTATTAAACGCCCTCCTTTCAATGAGAAGGGGCGGTTACTGACAGTCCGAACTACGGTCAGAAGGGAAGAGTGGATCATGAGAAGGACCGAGATCTCGGAGAAGAGGAGAGAACCTCAGACTGAGTGGGTATTAAATCATGAAGTTTCATAAAAAAAGGATCAAGAAAAAAAGGAAACACTTATAAGAGGAGGAGAAGGGGGGACAGATTCAAAAGAAGGGAAAATTGAGCCTACTGGAAAGGTAATCACATCAGTGAGGGGGGAACCCGATGATGGATTAAGAAAAAAAAGTGTTTAATCAGACACATAAATGGGGGCTTTTCGGATTTATCTTCAGGCCTCTTTCAACTGATCAAAAACAGAAAAAGGATTAGTCTAGGGGAAGGACAGGAAGGGGGGGGGAAGATCTTAGGTTCTGGGAAGAAGAAGAGGAGAAAATAAAGAGGACTGGGAGCTTTGCTACATCAAAATATTCCTCTTAAGGGTGGTGGGAAGTACTAATAAGACGAGAGGCACGGGGGGGGGGGGGTTTTGGGAGGAGAGGGAGGGAGTCGAGCAAAATGGAATTTGTATATGCATCCTTTGTGTAAACTGATGCCATTGAGAAGGGGAGAGGGAGGAGAGGTGGGGAGTGGGTGGTTGGGAGTGTCCAAAAAAGAAGTGGGGGACGACTCAACAACAATGGAATGGAAAAAGATATATAGACAATTAGGTTTTGGGGGAAAACATAAAACCCACTCCAAATCCCTTAGATCTCCCAGAGGGGGGGGGGAAAAAACCCAGCATCAAAACCCGAGGCCTCTGAGCCTTCCTTGAGAGATAAATAAAGGGAACCAAGAAAAACAATTGAGGTAAAATCTTCATTGAAATGAGGAAAAAAGTAGGAAAAAAATTCCCTGGAGGGGAAAGAGAAGGACGATAAACCCGAGAGAGGTCCTTGATACGGAAAGAAAAGAAATATCCAGGACCCCCGGCGGAACGCCACATAGAGAACGATAAAGGGGAAAAAGGAAATCGAAAGAGAATCGCAAAAGAAACATTTGGGGGGGGGGTTAACCCCTTCCTTCCATATATAAAGGGGGGAAGTCTTCTTGGCTTAAACGGAAAAAGGATGAAGAAATAGATAAGTAAAGAACCGACCATTGCGAAAAAAGGAGGATGAGGAGGCTGTGGGCAGGGTAGGTCCAGACCTCTTAGTTTTAATGCACCTTCTAAGACTTGCATGAAAAAAAAAAAAACAGATCTGTACTAAGCTTAGAAAGACACGATCTCTTGATGGAATCCGTTCATGGATTCTCAGCTTAAAATCGTATCGCGACTAATTCAAAAAAACAGTCTAGGAGGGTCGCCGATAATGGAACGGAGGGGCGGTATGGAAGGGGGAAAGGGATTCCAGTACATGAACGCCGCTTGATCGTCGGAGGGGAAAAAAGGAGGACCTGTACCCACCGGGGAAAAAGGAACTTATAACATGCAAGGTTTTGGATCACGCAACAAGGGGTCTCAGCTAGTGGAAGAAGGTAGCACCAATCCAGTGAAAGGAGGAACTCGTGGAGCAGAGGACCATCGCAACCGTTGGACAGTACACGGTAAGACACTGTCCATAGTTCATGGAATTGTTACACTGCAAAAAAAAGGGACAGAAGGGCGCTATCATGGTGTTGAGAAAGTGGAGGATGCATAGGACGCTAAGAGGTCCCTTACACCGCGCTTGTGGGGGCGAAAAGGGGACATACCCTCGAGTATCTGTTCAAACCAGAAGAAAAAGAGGAAGTGAAAATAAATCGAGTTGTTCAGGGAGGGGGGGGGAAAGAGAGAAAACTTGAAGAAAAAAAGCGTGCAAAACAGCAAAACGATAGGGAAGGATTGTTAGGAGGGGCCAGTCAAAGTAACGAACACACGATACGGCGAGGGGCAGAGGTATCGAAATACAGGTTCACCGCGTAGGAAAAGCTGCAGCAAAAAAATGTTATCGTTACGGAAGGTGCGTTACGGCATTGACAGCGCTGTAAAAAACCCTACAGGTTCATTACAGCAAGGGATGCTACCGAGGGGGGGAGAATATGGGGGGAGAGGGAGTGGGAAATGAAAAGGGGGAGGGGGGGACGCCAAAAAAAACAAACATTTGGTGACTGCACGACCATGTAGTCATTTTTACCCCATTAGGCTCTTTCGTAATGAGGAGAAGGAAGTCCCATGAGAGGGGGAAACAAATGTTAAACGATGTACGGAAATGAACTGGGGTGGAAAAAAAAATCTAAAGCCTGAGACAAAAAGCATTCGGGACTTGTGGCCTGAAGGGAACGACTCGCTACCGAAAGAGCCTAGGGAAATTCATTTTCTGCCGCTAAAAAGAAAAGGGACCAGATTATTTGTGACAAACCGTGCTAAATTGAATTAGGGGTACGGTGGACCGGGCATTTGTCGATCTTTAAAAAAAAAGAAAGGGGTATCGAGATCAACCAACACTTATTATTAGAAAAGAAACTTTGCTGGGGGTTAGAAAAAAAGGGGAAAATTACTGGAAGAAGGGATCAAGGTTTGGGGCAATCGATTGGGAGGTGGATTTTACGGGGGCCCTGGATGTGAGGAGGAAGGGAGGGGTAGATATGCTTACTGAAAGGAAGGCGAGAACCAAGGAAAAAATATGGGGGTTCTAAGTAATGGATAAAAAAAAATTCCAGGTCGCCCACTACAAAAGTTAACATGCTTTCAGAGGAGAACGGACGGACGGGGGTATCTATTACAAGAGAGAGGGAATTACTCCCACTGGGATGAAATTCCAATCCCAAGTGGAAAAAGAGGGTGGAGCGAGTATCCTTTGATAAAACACCCTCTCCACCCAAAAAAGGGACATCCGGTCTTCATTAAAATGTTGGGAAGAGGGAAAGGCAGGGGGGGAAGGCAACCGCTCGGCAAATCTCTAACGCTACACTGGTCTTGAGCAAAAAAATTGAAAAGGGAGGGAAGGGGAAAGAGGAGGAAAGAATCTCGGCAAGTCAAAACATGAAAAAGCAAGTGGTATCATCCTGAACTAAAGGGGCACAGAAGGTTGAGGGGGCAAGGCGATATGATCAGGGGGAAGGGGGGGGGTCCCGCGGAGAAAAAAAATGCAGAATAAAAACTAGAAAAAAGGAAGGCACAAGGGTGAGCGCAAGGGAGGGGAAACTTGCGAGGACAGGGGACGGGTCTAAAAAACACAGCGCTGGTCGGTATGTCAAGCCAGGAAAGAGGGGGGACCGGGAATCTTGAAAAACTGATCAAACGTAGGAAAGTGTTGCGTGGACAGAGTCCATAAACCAGAGGAAAGGGTGGGACCTTTACCGGTACTTGTAACGGTGCGCCGGTTAGAGTCGGGCTGCCGCCGGAGCAAGTACGGGGCCCACGAGGACGTGTGAAATACATCAAAAAAGGGCGTGAAGGAAATAATGACCTGCGGGAACTAAAAGGGGGGGGGGCGTGTTGACCACTTGGGAAAATACTCACGGGGAGTCCAAACCAGAATCTGCGTTGTGTATGAGGAAAGAACGTAATTAGGAAAGAAGATCCGTTCCATTGTAAGAAAGGGGGGCCCTCCTCTTGACAATATAGACTGGGGGCGGTCTGTATTCGGGATACGATGTCAGGGCAGGAAGCGAAATTCTGGTCACATGAAAGATGCGGCATTCAGATCAGAGCTCACAGTCTGGGGAGGGAAGCGCCATCCCGAACGTCAGTCGTGTGGGGGGAGACCATTTGAAGGGGGGAGGACACCAATGATAGGGAAAACTGAAACTTCCTCAGGCAAAACAGGGGACTAAAATCCGCGTCGGAAACAGGAGGTAGGGGGTAGTCAAAAGTGCCTTGAAAAAAGGGAGCTCGGAAGGGAAGGCAGAGGTCGAGGTTCCCCCTAATGGGGCTAGATGGAAGGGGGGGGATCAGCCATATGGGGTTTAGGAAGGAAGATATCGCGAAAGGAAGGAAGACTTTCCTCAATCAGTGGGTGAAGAGGTGCCGGAATGACAGGGGGTGGGTTTCTAGTCGGGAGGGGGGGAAAAAACCTAAGGCGTAGAGATGGGCAGGGGGGGGGCGTGGAAAGGAGCAGAAATGTAGGCACCGGGGACAACTAGTTGACGTGGGCGTTTAATGAACAGGGAAAGATTCGGACGCTGCGTGCACTGGTGGAGTGGGGCATATGGATTTTCAACGACTCAGGAGGTTCCAGGGACGGGTATATCAAGGCCCTAAAAAATTGTCAAAGGAGGAAAGTAGGGGGGTTGTGACTAAATGGGAAATTTGTAAGAAGACGAGTCCTATTTAGTGGGGGGAATGGGGGGGGGGGATGAGATGTTCAAAACATATGGTTCAGCTCAAAAAAGGAGGTAGGAGGAGATAGAGCCTGAAAAAGAAAATTGGGGGGGAACAACGACACCCACACCCACTCAACCCAGAAATTAACCCTAGCGTCTCAAACACTGGATGGAGGGACAAAACCCAAATGGACACAAGAAAAGATTCCGCTGATATACCAACTGCACGAGTTCTCGAGAACTCCATCAGAATGCCCCCAGGAAACCAACAACAGGGGGGGGGGAGATCGTCATGTAATTATCTGAAAGAAAATTAAAAAACCGGAGTTACTGATCGGGTATTGAAGAGTCCGCAAAAAGAAAACGATCTGTAAGCAGGAATACTGGGCACAGAAAGGGTAAGATAAAAAAACAAAAAAAAAACCAAACAACAAATCTCCCGTACCCCTCCATGAAGGAAAGGAACACGAGCAACGAGAAGGGGGAGGGGCGAAGGGCCATAGGATTGAATTCATGAGCAAAACACAGAACAGTGAAGGGGATTAATTAAAAACGCCTTTCTCAACATCAAGTGTGAACTAACAGGTGAGAGTCCGATGCTAGAAGAAAGGAAAGGGGAGCAACGGACCAAAGGACTTTCTAAATGGGGGGGAAGGGGTCCAGAGCCTGCTGTGGGGAAAAGACCTTGAATTCAAGGGCTTTGCAAACTTACCACCAAAAAAAAAGAGGCGGGACGCTGCGGGGGCCCTACCGAATCTCTTGTATATGAATGGCAGCGGGAATTGAAAGTACAATGAGAGGACCCGAAGAAAAGGAAAACCGCAACCGTAAGAAGGGGAAAAAGGGACGGAGGGCAGTTATGACGCGACCATCTTATGGAAGCTGTGGTTTTACGGAGGGGAGTGCAGACACGCAGTCGGTCGTCGGCGTCTTACGCTGAAAAAAGGAACTCACCAGGGGGGAAGGGGTAAGGTGGTGAGAAAAATTGGGATGGGGAAATCAGTATAGCCACCATAAGCGGGTGGCACAAGTAGTATCCGAGGGAAACAGAGCAGCATTCTCACGCGAAAACGGGGGGACAAGTTAAAAACGTGAAATGTCAAGGGAGGGGGAGAATGTTCACCACTGCACCAAAACTTGAAAACATATAATCTAGGAAGTAGGTAGTCTAGAAGCGGGGGGCACAGAGAAAAGGGAGGAAGATGGTCCCTGAGGAAAAAGAGACACCAGCTGGGGGGGGGGGAAGAGATGGTTCACCAAGACACACCCAGGAAAAAAAAAGGAAAGGACAGACGAGGGGAGTTGGCGAGGAAAGAAAAAGGGAAGGGCGCATCGCAGGGGAAAAGATGGGGACGTGAAATGGAAAGAAAGTCCGGGCATAGACAAGAATTCGAAAAAAAAAGTCGCTCGATGGGAAGGGAAAAAAAAATGGGGGGGGCAAACCGCGGAAGACTGCGGCGAAAAAGGGAACAGCAAAAACGTGAGAGGGTGAGGGAGCTGCCTTTACGAATCAAACCGCTGTACACACTAGATGCACCCCACCTTTACACCAGGTGTACGCAATTGGAAAGGGGGGGGGGGGGATATTCAATGGATTGGATACGCACACGCTAACTCAACTGGGTGTTTGGAAGGGAACCGGGAAAAAAGGGATATTTACCCATTTTGATCTGGAGGAGCAGCGCTTGAATAAGGGGAAAAGAAAAGGGGAAAAAAGGTCCATGGCGACGGACTTGGGTTTCTCAACACCACAGGAAAGAGAGGGGGAAAGGGGTTCTCAGAAGAATGGGGGTAGAACCTGCGGAATAAACAAAAACTCATTCACATGGGTTAAAAGAAATCCAAAGTAAACAAGAGAGGATATACGGGGAGGGGAACTGCACAAGGGTCAAGGGGTACTGTCAGAAAGGGGGGGGGGGGGGACTGTCAGGGAAAAAAAAAAATTAG
>Ga0179593_1508416_pt1 | contig 10895 bp, 7 predicted proteins | sample CZODoug2_1_08_16_FD_185931 | JGI IMG/M metagenome (GOLD analysis project Ga0179593, IMG submission 185931) | Vadose zone soil fungal communities from Angelo Coast Range Reserve, California, USA - CZODoug2_1_08_16fungal (PacBio error correction) | ecosystem: Environmental > Terrestrial > Soil >...
CTCTTGGAGGACTGGGAGCCTTACAGCCATCAGATCACGGAAAAGCGGCCGGGCACTAAGCTCAGCGAAAACTGCACGAGCTTTTCTTTTACCACCGACGGTCGCAAAAACGAAAGCGGTCAGACTTCAAGCTGTGCAGACGAACGTCTCTTCCGTGCCACTGCGCTGGGGAACGCAAATCACTGGAGGGGTCAAAGGAACGCTTGAAACGGCTCTCATACTCCCATTGCAAGAAAAAAGGTGCATAAAAGGGGGAAAAACCTTACGCAAGGGGATAACATGAGATTTCCGTCTACCATTGGGCCGACTGAGAAGCGGAGGCTTTTACTCGTTAGAGCAAAGTTGTCAGGAAAGCGATGTAGAATTCTGCGGGTCCCAGGCCGGTTGTCCGTAATATCAAGAGGGGAAAGCACGGGGCACTTAAGACCCTTCACGCGGAAAGGGGGACCCGAGAATACAGCATTCGAAGGAAAAGAGAAAGTAAGCGACAGAACGTCGGATCTCGCCGATCGTTGGCCGGAGATGCCTTTATCTCCCATCGGATGCCAAAGGTTCCCATTATAAGAGAAGTGCTTGCGATAAATGGGCGCTCGCGGGGATAGCCTTTCGTTCTCGGGGTCAGCGCACCGATCTTCACTGGAGAAAACTCGAAGCTGACTGAGGAAAGGAAGAAGGACGATTGTTTAAGACGGGAAAAAGCAACTAATAAGTCACTTCCTACGAAGAGTTCAAAGGAAGAATAACCGAAGAGGAACAATGTGACACCTTTGAAGGTCAACCAGGGAGAGGCCGGTTTAAGACTGTCTCGCAAGAAGCCGCCGAGGCCAGAAGCCAAGGGAGAGCTCGCGGTCTCGAACTAAAGGAATAGAGCGAATCAAGAGTCAGAGTAAAACGAACGGGCACCGCGACTGGAAAATGGGCCCCCCCGGCAACCACAAAAAAAAAAAGAACCTATACGCCGGTACGAGCTGAACATGTCACACCCCACGCACGAAATCAATTCTTCACTGCGATCCCCGCGGAGAAAATGAACGCCAATCAAAAGAGGGCGGGGGGTGAAAGGGGGTTGATCAAGTGGGCATTATCTTGACCATTAGAGCTATGAGCAAGCGATGTCATTGTCTCAACTTTAGGTCCGCGATGATAGACGGGACGCTATGACGATCCTATCATCTCTCGCCGGCGGGGAAAAGAGGCAGCCACCGATCCGTCCTATTTAGGATTAGAACGAACGTGTCAGAGGGGGGGAAACGATCTCATGCATACGTAGAGTGAAGACGGAAGAATTGACGATCCGAGGGGGAGGTCGGCCTGCCTTCAAAGAGGGAGTAAAAAAAGAAATTAGCGCAAAAGAAGACATAGCAGGGAATGAGTGGATCAGAGGAATCCACCTATACAGCATCTATCGGCCTGCACAGTGTCGTCGACGAGGCGGGAGGCAAAAGAAGGGGAAAGAAGAGTCGAGGTATCGTGACCTCAATCCCGGATTCCTAATCATGAATCGCTTAACGCTCAAAAAAGGGACGAGGACGTGACTAAGAGCTGATAGCAGGTCAGGCGTGCGAGGAATCGAAGCTCCACCTTCTGGTATCTCTCTTTTCTTTTCTGAAATGACCGGAGACCATGAAGGGGCAAGGTCCGAACACCCCTAATGGAGAGACTCCTATCATAGAACATTTGGTCAGGACCGGGTGAACGTATCTTCCGTCGGGACCTAGTACAGAAGGAGGGTCGGAAGTCTTTTCTATGAAAGGGATCCAGCAGACTATTCGAACAAAGACCGATTTAGAGTAACTGGAAAGGAAGCTGAATACGGGCTCAAGGGGGAAGCGCTCCGGACGAGGAAGGTATCAAGCGCTCGAAAGAAGAACCTTATCGAAGGGGGCAAAAGACGCGGGAAATGCGGTAAAAGGTTGGGACCAAAAGAGGTGATTAACCGTCCTCAGATCGAAAGATGGAAAAGGAGATGGGGCGCTTGAGGATCTGCGAGTACCGAAAAAAGACCTCGGGGGAAAAAAGAGAACAAAGATCGCGTGAGATACCCTTGAGAGGGACTCACCGAGTAAATCAAGCAGACTTGAGGGCCGAATCCGGGGTAAAAAAGGACTAACCAGAGAGCCGTTACGCCCAAAAAAAAGGCGAGCGGCAGGTTCCGATTGACGCGGAGGATGAGACCCCAGAAGGGACAGATGACAGAAGGCTAAGAACGGAGCTCGCAATTTCCGTTGTCTCATGCGAATAGGGCTGGGGGGGAGAGTTGAGTGGAACGCTCAGGGGATAACCTGCAACCGTCGGTTCTATCGTCCATATACAAGCATGCAAAACATCGGGTCGCAAGGGAAAGAGGAGCGCTGGCTTGTAGGGAAGCCTGATAATGTTTTTCAAGCAGAACTTGTTGCGGGTTGAACTGTTTGGGGAGCCAATGAGTATCATGTCTTGCGAAAGTCGAATTCGTTCAACACCGCGAACGCGCTGCGTGCGACATATAAAATCAGAAGACAGAACATTCTCTTGAAAACCAGGGTAGGACGGCGGCAGAGGGTTTTACCCTCAAATCTCAGGAGGGGGGACGGGGGGGGTCTCATATAACCTGTGTGTACGTTTTGTACCGATTAAGACAGTAGGAGATCGACCGTCGCAAACGGACACATTATGGAGTAAAAGAGCTAAAATAGTCTTCAGCTGCGATTCATCAGAGAAAAGGGCAATAATCAAGAACGTCCCAACCATACGACATAAATCCCCAAACCCTTCACCGGGGGGTAATTGTCTCTTGCGTGACCATGCTTTCAATCTCAATTAGTATGGTGGGACCCTCTCCGGGGCTGATAGTGAGAGGCCTCCGAGTTCTCTCGTAGTCTGGTACCTAGCCTTGCGGTCTCTGTGGAAGGGTGTAGTTACCGTGGGGTCTCAGGTCGCAACTGCGTGCGGTCCTGCAGGCCAACACTACGAGAAGGGGATCGACTCAGGTCTTAGTGCTTCCTTCTAACTCTAGCGACTATAATTCTCTGAGCCGTTTCGAAAACAAGTGCTCGAATTCGGGAGCTACATAGTGGGTCCGCGTCCTCTAGGTGGGGTTCAAAAAAGACACTGGGGCTCAGAGGTGGGATTGTCGAGGCTAGGGAGAGGAGAATCCAGGGTCATCACCAGAACCCATCACTAGTGGAGTCGGTTCTATCTCGTGTACACCCACAATCGAGGTACAGCGATACACAAAAATTTGGTTGAAAAAGATTCTCATGCTGCACGAACAGGATATGGCCGCTTGGACTCGAGGGGGAGATTGGGGCTCCGCGCTTCTTGCACAACAAGAAAAAAAGCAAAAGACAAACAAGAAACAGACGACCAAAACAACCGAAGGAAACCCCGGGGAAAGTAGCATTTCGTAGGCATTCGGTCAGTGTTGTCGCGTCATCACTACGGGGCCTCTTTGCAGCGGATAGCTAAGAAGAGCTGGGAAGGGGTTAGAGGCGACGAATTCGTTGGGCTTGGCGGTTGTAAGAAGGGAAAGGGAGGAAGGTCCATTAGGTCCCCCATTCCTAAATCCTTCTGAAGTAAAACGGATCTAAGTCACCCTAATACGATATCGGTAGTCATCAAATAGTGAGTTTATCTCGTTCGATCAGGAGATTCATCCGAGGAAGCACCACCTCTCATCCTCTCTCTGTCACTGAATTTCTGGGGTCAGGACACGGAAGGTAGCGATATCGGTAGATACTGCCTCTGGGAATATGCTGGTTGAGTCATTGCCGATGGGATTGGGGCGGGCTCAGATATGCCGTTGGCTTCTAGGAGATAGGGTCTAATTACCTTAGCTAAAGGATTCTGTCGGGCCGTAATAGACATCTTCCAAAAGGGCTGCCATATAATTCCCAGGTAGGTTTTCGGGTTCGAGCTGCGGCTAGGCAAGAATCCTCTAACAAGGCGCGATGGAGTTCAGTCAGGAGAGGGGATGTTCCCGGCACTGAACGTCTCAAAAAAAAAGAAAAAAACCAACGGGGGGCGGTCCCGGGAGGGGTGAGGGAAAACTCAAGACGGAGCGATGCGTCAGCAAAAACGACATGGGCTAAGGGATTAAGGCACAGAGGGACAAGAAGCAGGAGGGAGCAGCGCACGAGAAAGGAACCGATGGGAGAGCGAGCAAATCGAAAAGGTCAGAGGTCGGTCTCGATAGGGATGGCGCTGGGGGGACAGCAAAGGAGGGGACCTGTTAAACCTTGACGAAACAGGGGCATCTGTACGACAAAACCAATCTCGGCTCGGTCTTCTCATTCTGCGCTAATCTTGTTAAGTAGTAGATGTGAAAACTAGACGATAATGTCAAATCTCTCTGTGGTTCAAGGTATAAACTGAAAGGGAAGGTCGGCGAACTCCGAGTACTCGGGAAAGAGGGGTCCGTTGGTCAATAAAGGAAAACCGCAGAGGAACGGCTGCGACTACGTGTTACAACCTCCAGCAGGACGGATTCGGAGAAGGGAACCCCTCGTAACAGGATCGGATCCCTGTAGTGAGAGAAAGCCAAGAAGAGGGGGCGCGATTCGCAGGGGAAGCGATTCTAAGAACGATAATCGCGACTCACGGAGGAAAGGCAGAAGAAAAAAACAAGAAGGTTCCGGGGCCCGCACGAGCACCGTGAACTCTCCTACTCCAAGGAAGAAAAAAACCGAAGGAGAAACAAAAAAAAAAAAAAAACAGTCGAAAAGACTCGCCGTGAAGGAAGAACCGACTGGTGAGGGGTGGACGTTCTAGGCGGAAAAAAGAAATGGAGCGGAGAGGGAAAAAAAACGGCGCTGCTCGAGGGGCCACGGCCCTAAAGGGGAGTTCGAGTCCCAGAAAGCAACCCAGAAAGGGAGAGTTCATCGTGAAGTACCGGCTGAGCCAAGTAATAAAAAAAAAGGTGCAAGCCAGGGCGAAAAATCAACAAGGGACACCGAGATGGCGGAGGTTCGGATTCTAAGAATCGGTACTGATAGACCGCTTTCAAGGGCCAAATCGGAACCCTGACAATCGGAAAAAAAAAAGGGCCAGGGACGAGTCAGACGGTCAGGGGAGCCGGGCAGATCGAAGCGAAAAGGACGTCGAGAAAGCCACCTCAAAATCGAGCGAAGAATATCGCCCTCACGCGCAGCAGAAGAGGACGGACAGCCGGAAAGGCCTCGAATTTTATAGAGCTGCAGAAATACAGGCCCCACTCAAGGAGAGAGTGTTGGGCGATTTCTACTCGCTAATTCTTGAGGTGGACGCGAAAGGGGATGGGGAGTCCTAAAAGCCTTGAAGGGGGGGGCAAAAAGCCAAAAACGTTTAGACAGCCAGTCACAAAAAGAATGGGCCGCCTCAAATGGGTCGACTAGAATTCAAGGTCTAGTTGGCTAGGGAGCACGCGAGTGCCGGGCACGGGGCCCGGGCTGGACAATGGGGGTGCAAGTCACTTTCAGGACCAAGAACATTGGGGAAGCCAAAAAGAAGGAGGGTAAGAGGGGAGTGTCGGACACACACTGTTGGGTGCGACTGGGGAGGAGGAGAAAGTGGTGCCGGAGGGGGGGCAATTCGCCAAGAGGAAGAGGAGCAATGGAGGTTCCCCAGAGGGCAGTGAAAGGAAGAAGGTCGAGATGACCGGCACCCGGCGACAAGAGGCAGCATCAAAGACGGACGCCAAACACGAGCGAAAAGAATAAATTGAACTTAAAGGTCGAGAAGGAAGGATTTAGGGTAAAAGGCTCCATTCCCCCGGAGGGAAACTAGCGATAAATCAACAACATTAGTAAAGGGGAGAAAAAGAGAGTGAGGGGAAAACGGGACTGTAGCCGAAGACATAGAAGCTACTCGGAGAGCGGCCGGGGACCTAAGCAACAGGGCGCTAAGAAACATGTGCGTTGACATTAAGGGGACTGATCAAAATAAGGAGAATTGAGCCGGAAAGAGAAAACGTCGAGAAGTCCACGCACAGGGTGGATCACCTAGCATCCGGGGAAGGGTGTATCCCTACAGGCCTGCACGAACGAGACTTCTCCCGGAATCTAAAAGAAATGGGTGCAGCAAAATAAAAAGCGAAGGGGAATCTTGGGGAGAAAGGGAGAAGGAACATTTACGTGGCAGACAGACATCAAGTGGACCGTCTCCTCATCTCTAGTACCTGGGCACCTTAGCATAAAACTATTAGAAATTCTGAGGTCTAAAGGCAGGGGGAACGGGGAGACGGCCAGGGCTGGGAACTAACCACCATACCTTTCACTTTCGAAGAAGAAGAAGCGTTGATCCCGTCCACATGAACCTAAGGACGCGTAGGAAGCTCCACCACGGAGATCTATCCCTAGCGATGGCAAGGAGGGGTGGGGGGGGGGGGGGGGGGGGGGACCCTAGATCCACTCGGGGGAAGCTCAGAAGCGGATACGGCAGCTCTTTCATTCAGAGTTCTTTCTATCGCGAGGGAAGCTATGGGTTCCGTGCATTTCTAGACGGGACGCGGGCAGGTCTCGCCGACTGCAAAAAAGACTCAGGAAAGCGTCGAAGGAACGCCAATTAGCGATGGACGATGGGGTCGTGGGAAGATCTTGGATCACGAGGACCGCCATTGGAAGAAATAAAAACGGGGGGGAGGGATCAGTCCAGACCTCACCGAAACCCAATGTGGCTCCTTTGAAAAAGCTCGAGGAGCATAGCGTAGAATGTCGGTGGAGAAGGACGGGTGAGAAAAGCCTCAAAAAAGAGAGGCCGAGACAGGGGGGCGTTTAAACACTGCTCGCGACGAGGAGCAGGCGAGCATGGAAGAGAGAGCCGGGGCCGGAGCGTGGGCGAACCCTCTACCGCGATCTCCGGCCGCAAAGAGACAGGAAAAACACACCAAACAGCTCGAGGGGACGGCAACATGGCGAAGAACTGTCCGTTGCGCATCTGGAGGATGGAGGGACAGAAAGAGAGAACGTGGTCCTTATGATTGCCAGGAGGATCTCATCTTCACTCTGTACTCAAGTGTGTCCTAGGGTAGTGAACAAACTCGAAGCGATCCCTTCGAAGATATAAAGAGGACTGGAATGGACAGTATCGCAAAGTGAACTCAATCAATTAATTGACTCTCCTATCGGGGCATCGGGCGGTGGGAAAGCGAACGCATAGAGACTCATCTCTTTAAGTGAGGGAATGTTCATCTCCAAAGAAGGAATAGCTGGTTCATTTGAATAAAGGCATCATAGCGGGAGTTTCATATTCTTTGAGCAGGAGACCCAGATATAAGCCATGACGCTAAAGGGCTACAGGAGGAGGGGGGGGTGTCGAAAATAGCGAGGGGTCTTCCCTGCCCAATGGTAGGGGAGGGGAATACCTTCACATCGTCGACGATCCGGCGATTAGCTCTCGCGACCAAGAAGGAAGGGGCGAACTGCGGGGCTGAAGAGGGATCATCCGCTGTCGCGATCCGAATAGAACCTTGCGTGAGATGTCGTGATGAAGAAGAAGCCAAAAAACTCCGGGAGAGAAGAACGATCGTTCCGAGAAAAGGAAATCACTGGAAGAGTCTGAAAAGCACTGCGTCTCATTGGTCGCTGGAGTTATCCCTAGAAGCGTAAGAAGAACATTGAGCAGAACGAGAGAAGGTTCTCGTCTAGCGAGACGCGATCAGGGTCAATCGAAGGCTCGGGCCGCGACCTGCTAAAGGGGGGAGCCAGAAGGGCTATGCGGCTCTGAGTGGGTCCAATCTTGAGCCGCAAAGAACGCCATCGATAGAGGCTAAGGTGGGAGTTGGAGGAGCGGGAGGAAGAAAGCGTGACCAGGGTCATCCTCTATGGAGACAATCGGGAGGCGGTCTATATGAGGGAAGCAGCGGTGCTAGAAGACAAGGAATGGAGGAAGAAGCCGTGACCGGCAGAGGCGGTATCCACTTCAAGGGCTATACGGTGCCGGGACTCTTAGAGAGTAGCTGCCATCAAGCAGCGTGATAAAATCTCCAGGCGACTCCCAAAGGAGGGCGTCATGGAAAGCTGCAGTCCCGAAAAGGGGGGAGGCGGGGGAAGGAGCTCTCGAATCACACCGAGGGGTGCGCTCTCCGCGTCAAGATTCACATCCGAGCCATCTCAGTACCAAACAGCTCTGGACGGGGGGTGTCTACAGTTTCAGGGGAGAAATCCGGGGGCTGGAAGCAAAACTCGGCGGTTCGGGCCTGTCGCAGCGTCTTCCTACGAGGGAAGGGCGCGCTTTCATGACAAAAGGAGACCAAGAGGGAGGGGCAATAATGCAATTGAACAGGAACCGAAGGTCGATTACACCACGCGGGGCCCTCCAGAGCTGCAGGAATGGGACAAGGGGGATAAGAGGGGAAAGTGGGGAAGTTAGAGACCGAGTAATAAAAAAAGGAAGGTCTCGACTCAGATCTCTCAAAAAAAAGGAAAAAGGAATATTGTGACTAGATCATCTCGTTCTCCATCGGTCCCCATACTGAGAGAAAAAAAAACAGGATCCGAGAGAAAAAAAACCGTACTTACCTGCATCAAGTTCCGGGGGGATAAGAGAAAGGAGGGGTGTTTAAAAGCGCAGGAGAAGGGCCGACGAGACGGAGCGGCGGAACAGCGGCGGGCCGTCGAAAAAGAAGCTGAAGATGCACGAACGAGGACGCCGAAGTCTTTCTCACGGGACAAAGGATCTTGGGAAGACCCCAAGTAGCCTGGACAGCGCCTTCATAAGACGGCGATCTGGTGGTAAAAGAAAAGGGAGGGACACTGGCCGGAGATCGCGAGAAGGGAAGGTGTATAACAGAGCTCGTACCAAAGGATACGGTCAGGAGAAAAAAAGGACATACCAGAGCGTATCGTCGGGCTGCGATTTAGAAGCATGCAGGGGGGCTGGGGCAAGCTACGAGGCGAAAACGGCAAGGAGGATTGAGTTGATTTAGGGGGCGAAGGGAAAACCGAAGAACTCGAGCCATGAGGCCGAACTAAAGCCGCCTGAGTCCGCCCGCTAAAGAAAGGGAAGCGCTCTGGGTCATCCCGGGGACGTCAAGAAGCCTCAAAGCACCACCGCGCCTTAACTCGGAGACGAGAGGGAAGGGAAAGGGAAAAGAAAGCCGAAGAAGACGGCGGGAGCACCCGCGATGAGGGTTCGAACGATAGGCGATTGACCTTCTTCAACGTAGCGCAGAAGAAAACAAGGTCTAACTGCGCCACTGCTACATGGAGGTCAAAGAGGAGGTTAGACGCGCTGCTGAAAGGCGAAAGCGAGGACGGGAGGAGGCAGACGCAATCTATGCACACGGGGGGAGAAAATGATCTTTACTCGGGACGGGACCGAGGGGGAGGCGGACTCATAGGGCCACAAGAAATCTAGCAGAGAGAATGAGCAAGTGTGAAAACGCCAGCGCGAAATAAGCTCTAGGACAGGCCCGAGACGTGAGCTACTCGACCACGAAAGAGGGCGACGTAGGAGAGAAACGAAAGGGAGTTACTAACATCGTAAGTACCAACCTCGCGGAGGCTCGAGCGGTACAGTGGGATTCTCCGCGTGAAAATATCTGAGTCAACTCCGATAAAAGAGCTAGGTCAGCACCTGAACCAATCTATTAGGAGGGAGATCGAAAATAAGGGAGGTCAACCTAGATGAGGGAGGATCAGTCGGCTGCTGCGCGGACTAGGGGGAAAAAAACATTCTTGGGTACGATCGACCACGGGACACTTAAAGAGCTGGAGACTCCGTAATTCCACCACGGGACGCGAGGGAAAGAGATCTGGAGGACGGCAGGAAGAACTGGAACGGTTTATCAGAGGGGCATTCATAATTAGAGCGAAAATGAACTGGAATCCGCAAATGCCTCTCGAACGGGACTACCAGAGACTCTTTAGGGAAACGTCGCGGACTCAGGAAGAAGATCGAACTTGCGGGGGGACGCTGGTTAAGGGCAGGAAGAAGACAGGGGAGAGGAAGAGGACTCTTTCGACCCACGTCGACCCTGCTCATTGAGGGTTATGCCTCGTCAAGGCGCGAGAGGAACCTAGAACGAAAAGACACCGTGTCGAGTGAAGAGCAGATGGAAAGAGAGGACTTCCTACACGACATATCGGCGTCTCCTGAGGGCTTGCAGTCTATTAGCTGGAGAAGTAGGGGGAGGTTCTGCATGAAAGGCTCACTAGTACTGGGGGGAAGAGGGCGGTCGTTCAGTTTCATCAGATGAGAAATAACACGCAGGTCCAAGGGGGAATGAAGAGGGGCCGTTCCGTCTATAAAAGTCAGAATTCGACGCCTGGAAAGGAGAGGTCCGACTCATGAGGGGGACGTCGAGAAAGCACGGGATCTACAGAAGTGAGAGGAGATAGACCTCACTCTTCAGTAAATCATTCCTGGGAAGCGACCCTGTAAAGTGCAAAGATTGAAGAGAGGGAACCTCTACATCCGCGAGCGGGAGAAGGGAAGGTGGGGTGGCGATTTTTCCGAAAACGATTCGGATTTGTTAGGCTAATGGCTGGAGGAATCGAGCCTACGGTAAGGGCCGTGCAGAGGTGAACTGGGCTCGTAAGAAACTCCTTGGCAGCAAGAAAAAGGTATTCAGAAGAAGATTCATGGTGCTCTGAAAAAATGAAACGCAAGATTAGGAGAAAAGGCACCGAGGTCCCTGTACTGGAAAAACGTCCCTCAGACAGCGGGATCCCACGCGACGGGGAGGGCGGCGACACCAGGTGGGGGGACCTTTTCTGACGGAGTAGTTCGACTCAACATCATAGAGGAGTTCTTTACCCAAGAAAGGTTGAGCGGAGGAGAGAGAATTCTATATTCGACGCTGAGAAAAACCCAGGTAGATGGGGGTCATCACACTTATTAAGAACGTAACATCGCCAGAGGGTAGGAAACGCGGAGTGTCGCTATCTTCTGGATGGATGGCGCTCAAACACGGCCCCCCAGGGGGGAGGAATCCGCAG
>Ga0179593_1588345_pt1 | contig 10895 bp, 9 predicted proteins | sample CZODoug2_1_08_16_FD_185931 | JGI IMG/M metagenome (GOLD analysis project Ga0179593, IMG submission 185931) | Vadose zone soil fungal communities from Angelo Coast Range Reserve, California, USA - CZODoug2_1_08_16fungal (PacBio error correction) | ecosystem: Environmental > Terrestrial > Soil >...
ATTTGTAACATTGGGCTGTATAAGGGCGAACAAAGCCTGACGACCCTAATAAGCCTTTGTAGGTGCCCACTTGCATCAACTTATCTGTAGACTGGAAATTCTGGTCGGAATTGCATAACGGACACTCTTGGAGGGCTTGTTTCACAGGAGGGCTGAGGGTTGATTGCAAATCTAGCTAGGGAAATGCAGAAGGATAGACCGCAACATCCCAAGGAGCCGGTGGGGACGGTAATTCTTCTACTGCTCAGATCTACGGGGGGGAGAAGACGTGTTTAATGGAGAAAATGGGAATTCGGGGGAAGTCAGCGGGGATAAAAAGGGGACTGTTGGCCGAGAGTTTCAAGAAAGAGCCTCGGACAAAGTCAAGGAAGAGAGATTGACCGTAGTAAAAAGACCGTTGTCACGGGGGGGCGAAATTGCCCATGGTCGGACTCGGAACATGTCTCGGTTCGGCGTCGAGAATTGAAAATTACGGCCCGATCCCTAGCATGAAGCAATTAGCAGAATCAGGGTGAAAGGACGATCCCACTGCCATCGCTACGGAAGCAACAAACCCGCCCGGGGTGCGGGGATACTCGTGGAAGACCAACATAAGGGGTGGGTAGGTTCGGGACACCGGAGTGACCGTGAGACAAGGGGAGCCCGTCCCCTAGCGCGAATCGATGGTAGTCGTTGGTAAAAGGAATAACAAATCGAATGCGACAAACTTGGTTAAGCAGAATAAATAGCGCGAGCGAACGCTGGAAAACGCAGGGTACACCAGGTGGTGTGACGCGAAGGAGAAGCTCGAGGGCACAGAAGGGCTGATTGCAAATGGGGGGGAAAAGAGCCTTCCTAATATATCGAAACTGGGACGAGACTGCCGGGGGTCTGGGGGAAGACAGGTCCGCAGTGGATGTGAGGCGATAAAAGTGGTATCGTTGTCGGAGAAGAATATCTCAGCTGCAATCTCAACCAAAGGAGAACAGGGCCGAGAACGCCGTAGAAGTGACAGGGTGTCGCCCAGCCCGCCATCGATCACTATGAGAGTGTGCACGAGGGAGGGGCGGCCCTCCGACTGGGTTCCGGAGAGGGTGGACCCGATAAGTCGATGGACGTGAGATACACGGGAAAAAAAGGAGCGGTCAACCGTATTAAGGCGAAACATTATCTGGCGAAACATGAACCACCCCCTTGCTGCAAGAGGCGGGTAGCGAGCAGCAATAGTCAGCGATAGAGAGGCGACACTATCAAGAAGAAAAGAAGGTCTGGCGAATTGGGCTTCCTATGGTGGATAGCATTCGCTGGGGGTGATGACGACGGTAATCGACGGTGGTGGCAAAATTTCCCTACAGTGAAAATTGTTGGTCTGTGACTAGAAAGGAGAAAAGTCGCCGCGGTAGGTATATAGTGTTTCACCGTGTTCTTTACCGGATAACTGCGTAGGCGGTCTGGTCACGGCTGCGCTTCCCCAGCTGTTAGTGCAAACTATGGGAAGTAGCGGGATGTTCATCGGTTTGCGGGCATAACCATGTTGACGATTCCTTAAGCGGAGCAACCCGATGAAAATCTGCGGCCTGCAGAAATACATAGTACTGGCGTGAACAAACAACACTTGTAGACCCGTTGAGAAAGAAAGGCTGATTCAAAATAGGGCCTTGCTAATTCAAAATCAACACGACACAGGGAAAGGCCCAAAGGGTCAGTTGTCCAGGTTCCAAGCAGGTGAGGGGACAAAAGTGGACACAGTCGGGCAAACACAAAACCAGGCGCGGCGGACGGGGCTGCCAACATACCGAAGGAAAATAGAGCCCGATCACATAACAATCCTCAAAGATAAAAGACCTGCAAATCTGAGGCGCGCTGTGGCAGGCGACAACGATCACTACAGGTGGTCCTTAAGGTTCGCCAGGAAGGATTGATCACGAACCTGGAGCAGCCGCCCTCAATGTTCCGCGTGAGAGGGAAGCACAGATGATGAAGGGACTTCGGAAGAGGCCTGTCCGGGCAGGGGGCACGCAGAGACCAGCAGGACCACAAAATCTTCCTGCAGGCTAGGCAACTAGGATCGGTAATAAAAACAGCCTTGAGAGGCTAAGGTGTGGGCCGCACGATCCAAGGGCGCCAAAAATACGAGCCGCCGGTCCGGGGCATCCCCTACATCAGACGAGCTGCAGTATGGAGACACCAGCGCGATCCTCAACTGAAAGTGACCGGGTCCGTCTACAGAAGCGATCGGTAGACTGATGGGAGACGGGTCACTGTGGAGGGTGCGTAATGTTCGTGGAATTCGTAAGGTGAGGTGCCCCTCATGGGGGGGGGTGAGAGTTGCGTCAAGTATATTATTAACAATAACCGTCACAAAATAGGGGACAACAAGAAGTGCCATAGAACGGAAAATACGGACATTGGGTGGGAGGCCAGGTGCGAAAAAAATGCTGCGAAATGTACCCGCTGTCGTGATGCCCGACATAAAAAAATCACCATTTCTGGCGACCGTTGGATGAAAAGTCTCAAAATGACAAAAACGCGAAAAAACAAACGGGAGGATGAGAAAGAGAGATTGTACAGGTCCGAGGGGGGGGGTCGAAAATCGCCGACGAAGAACAGCGCGTTTAGGGTAATAAGGGCGAAAGGCCTCGACACTGCCGGGAGACGAGAGCATCCCGTGATTAAAAAAAATAATGAACACAGAAAACGATAACCTCAAGCGTGGCCAAATTGGCTTCCGGGGCGACGACACGCGCGGAGCGAGCAGAAGACGGAAAAAAGGGATAAAAAGGGGGCAATATAATGACCACTACCTACATACCTTTCAGATGGGAAAATGGTACAATCCGAGCAAGGGATAGCGAGCTCGTACTACATTCTACAACTGGAACCAAGGTGGAACGACAAGAATTCTTACGGCCGAGAAGGGAACGGCCGGGAAGGCGTCGGGCTGCTATCTTGGCCAAATTACGAACTCTCCAATTATGCACTTCTCAAGATGCGTAATGTAAGGAATCACTGACGTTGGCGGAAGCACGCTGGGATCATTAGATCTAGGGGAGGGGGGATTTCCCAGGAGTCGATAACAGGAGAACATTCACACCTTCTTCACTACGGACGTCCCGTCAGGGAGGGCGACCGGGAAAAAAGGATGTGGAAGGCGGGAAAACTAATTGTAGCGAGAGGGACGACGGAAAGCGGAGGAATCTCCATACTTTCAGAAGAAAAAAAGCCATCTGACGGGAAGAAAACTAATCGGGGGGGGGAGGAAAATGACCTAACAGGGTTATCGACGAATCAGGTGCGGTGGGGGATCTCTTCTGGCTGGACGAACTCTACGATTAGTTCTTAAAAGTGAGGGAAAAGAAGGGACGACGGCAAAGGGAGATATGAGAAAAAGGGGATAACAGAGCGGTACAAGACCATCACGGCTTCAGACGCTGCGTTCATAAAGGTGCGTGAGGGAAAGACGAGAGGTAAAGGGGGGGAGGGGGGGGGACAAAGAAAGAGTAACCATCGAGAAAAGGGAACGGGAATCAAAAAAAAAAGATCTTCTTTATCTAATTCGATCTTCGGAACGGAAGGCGCAGAAAAAAGAAAAAAAAATGGACCAAAAAAATCCAGAAGGAGGGGGAGAAGGAGGGGTAGAACATAAAGAATCCTCGTAAAAAGTTCAGAGGACGAGCATCCTTTTAGAAATACGGTCTGGGGGCTCATACACGGAAAAGAGCGGGAGCAATCGGGAGGGAAGAACGAAAAAAAGGGGGGGGGAATCCCATGGAAAAAGCGACCTCTATGAAGAATGGCGGAAGACAGAAGCGAGGGCGGAAACTTGTAGAGTGGGATATAGGGTAACTATATCATCAGAAAGATAATGGCGTAGCGTCAGAAAAAGAGAACAGGGGACTGAGAGGGGGGGACTAAAGAAAAATTGGGGGAACCAAACGGCAATGATCTAGACATCAAGCATCGCGGAGGGATCGGCGAATCAGGAAGGGTGGGGGGAAGTGGGGGAAAAGCACCACGAACTGGTAAAAGGGATCTGGGATCAATTTCTAGTAACAACACCAGAAGTGTGTAAGTTAGCGGACAGACAGAAATGGAAAGGGGGAACCAAGAGGAAAAAGACGAAGGGTCTCGGAACCATCGTATGTTCCTTATAGGTAACGACAGGCTGAGCGGGAAAAGGGAAGGAGGGGGTGTTTGTGGGGGGCTGCGGAACAAGGTCGTGGATGGGGACGGCGCTAAGTGGCAGAGGAAATAGTGAAACAGGGGAAGCTGAGAAGAGGAAACAGACCGTAGAAGGGCTGGAAGAAAAGTCAGAATTTCAACCGAAATAGGGATCCAGGGCAAATTTCAGCGGGAAACTTTAAAGGGCAGAAGGAAACTTACACCAACACAACTGTAGAACTATCTCTTTCCCTTTCTAAAATGGCCGGGGCAACGAAAAAAGGGACAGTACAGAGGGCAAGGTCCAATCTCTTTCTAATTAGATTGGCCCGCACGCTGAAAGAGACGCATGGAAACCGAGAAGGTTCCAAATATCATCCGGTCCATCGCTCGACCAAAAAAAAGACGGAGGGTACCAAACACGAAAAAAGGTCAGGTTCGTTTTCACCGTTAAAGTCAGAGGAGGTACAAACCAGGTGGAGGGGGTATAAAACCAGATTGGGGAAACCTATGCTCCAATGTAACCATGCAGCCGGGCGATATGCGCGGAGGGGACCGTTGTGGTAAAGGGATCAGAAAAGGGTGGTGAGGCGAAAGAGAAAGGCTTCAGGGAGACGAAGCCAAGGTGTTATGTATATCATTGCAGGCTGAGTCAAGGGGGGATGAAAAAGAAAGAAATGTGTCTTACGCTCCGAATTCTCTATTTATCGCGTTACCGGGGACTACGACATAAAAGTGAGAAACATACAAAGGGGCGGCCCTCCTGCCCCCGATCACAGAGGGGGGGGTCGATTTGAAAAGAGTAAAAGTTGGGGAGGGCATGAAAAAGGGAAAGTCGTTGGCGAATTACGGTTTTTTTGTTATTTTTTTGGGGGGGGGGGGGGGGGGGGGGGGGTGTTTGGGAAGTTGTGATGGGGAGGACTTGGGTAAGGTTTGCTTATGGATAAAATAAGGAATCAGTCTAACAGAGTCTCAATGGGCACCCCATGGAAAATGCCAGGAGGACGGAAAGTCCGTAAACGGGCCGCCTTCTCCGAGATCTTATTCTGGCCTTCATTGGGGGAGGGGGAATTGAGTTAAGAAAAACTTGAAGGAATGAGGAAAAATAGAGGGGGTCATTGTGCAGGAAAGGTCGCCGCGGGTAGGGATATTTTTTCACCACCCCTCATTACAGATCAGCGATTTTCCGGAACGCACTGCAAAACGGGAGATGAAAAATTATTATCAGCGAAGCTGATCAACTTCCCACGCATCGGCCTGAAAAAGATAGGGGAAGAGTGAAAGGGAACGCCTAATAAGCGGAGTCGTCCTTTCCAAATAAGCCACCCGGTCAACTGCTCCGACCGAATCGGCGAGTCAAAAAAAGTGAGTGCAGGGGAGAGTGGGACGGGAAAGGAGTGTCGTGTAGCAAAATAAAATACGCTGAATGACGTCGGTGCCTTCGCCGTCTAGCTAAATATAGGTGTCGCGCCGGGGGAAGGAAAAACTTACTGGAACAGGAAGGGGCAGAAAGACCTAGGGCGAAACAGATCGGCCTGATATAGTGCTTCGGAAAACGTGATCTTTCAACGCGGAGCAAATAAGGGTTCTGAAGGGGGAACCGGTCAAAAAAAAAAAGAAAAATCAAAAAAGAAAACAGGGGTTAGGTGGGGGGTCCGGTCCTTACCAATCGGGTCGACGATTGATACCGTTCAAGAGCGTGTCGTCGTGGATTTATGGGGAAAAAACGTCGGGGAAGAAAGATCAGGCAACACGCGCCGGAAAGTGGCCGTACCTGCCTAAAAGAATGGCATGGGTGGGAATCCGGTGATGCTGTACCATCGAGGAAGGAGAGCAACATCACGCGAAGAAAAAAAAAAAAAGGACCTCAGAACGGGAAATACTGTCTGTCGCTCACCGGCTGTCGCGTGATGTTCTCGCCAAACAGGCAGACTCGGGGAATGAACAGAGCATTCTTCAACAAAAAAGAAAACAAGGCAAAAAGAAAAGGAAGCCTGCGAAACCTAATCTTTGAAATTCGAAAGCAAAGACGGTCTCACCTAGGGCCCTCCATAAATTCCACACGACTACACGCAGTCAGTGGAAGGGGAAAAATCCTGCTGAAGAAAGGAAAAAATCAGGTTTCGCCGAAAAATGCTAAGCCGGCGAAAGGGGGGGGGGGAGGTATTTTGCTCAAGGACGAAGAGACATTATTTTCTAAAGAGTCGTTTGAAAAAGATCAGTTGCCCTCCTTGGGTATAAAAAAAAATGAAGCCGGCCGAACCGAGGGCATGCATCATCAACGGCTTCATCAAGTTGTCAGGGAAAAAAAACCGGATTGTCCGAGCGGCGAAAACGGGGGGAGGGGCGACGGCAAAGCTTCATCGAGGTCCCTCAATAAATGAAAAAAAAAGCGAAACACAGACACCTCATAAAAGGGAACCGTCCAAAGGGTGTGGACTGGACAAAGGGACCTCACGTAGGGTGCGAAAAAAAAGTCGAAGAGGGTCGCCTGGTTACGGTGATTTCGCTATTTCTCAATTACGAACTCGACGATTGCTCTCAAGGCGTTAAAGAAGTTCACCTGACTGAAAGGGGGGGGGAATGGAAGACAAGGCGTCGATCATCAAGAGCATACGGCGTCAATACAGCGTACGTCTGGCAGGGCGGGGTCCGGCAAAGAGGGGAGACTCGGAAGAGGGAAAAAAAAATATCGGGTTAAAGATGCAGGAAATGGGAATGACCCAAAGCAGATCTTTATCGGGGCTCTCAGTTCTGCACGTAGAAGCGACAAGCGATCACCTAGAAATGGCCGGGAGCGAAAGCCAGCAATGAAAAAAGGGGCCCTGCGTGTCTAAGAACTGATCACGACTCGGCCTTTAATGGGTGGTCCCAAAGGGAACGAGGGGGAGAATCAGGGAACGAATAACACGCAAAGATCTGTCCATGACACAGAGGTAACCAACTTCTTTTATAAACTGTCTTCACAGAAGGGATGTGATTAAGAGGGGAGGGCTTCTTTAGACAAAAAACTGAAAGAAAAAGCTTTAGGGGGGGCGTGAGGCAACATAAAAGGGAAATAAAAAAATCGAGAATGTATCTTCAAGTCCTACACCGATACCAGGTGGTCTGGACTCAAGGAAAGCGGGTAGGGAACTAAAAATTAGGGGGAAGAAACCATCTCCTTCGATAGATTCCTGAAGGTCAGGTTCATTTAGAGACACCACGGAGGGAGACTGTCGCCGGGACAACAAAAAAGCGCTCAGGCGCAGGGAGGGGAGAATTGTTTCAGGGGTAAAGAAAAACAAGACGGGGGCCACGAGAAAATAGGCTTGCGGAAGACCTCTTATCGGTCCACGGTGGCAACCACTGGGTGGGGGGGGTCGAAGGTATTGGGAGGGACGCGATGCTATGGGCAGCGGCGATAGCGTGACTGCGCGGTAGAAAGACCGGAAAAAAAACAGTGAACCGGGGGTCAACGAGGGCAAAAAGAAAGTTTTCCACAACGAAGAAAGATAAAGGCCATTCCATCGGTGACGGTATTGACAGAAGGGACTCTCAACACAAAAGAGAGGTGGGGAAGACGGTTTAAAAGGGGGAAATGGAATGAAATGGGTGTCAGAGGAAATTCTTGAGAATGAGTGTTCCTCTAACTGGAACTGGATGTCTGCCGAATGAGACCAGATCGTGGGAAAAATAAGGACATCGGGAAAGCAACAACAAGATCGTGACCTACCCGAAAGCCAAAAATTTAATTATCTTTGGGGACACCGGGGGAAAGGGATGAAAGGAAGCAATAATCGATGCTGGTAAGAAAAAGTGTTTGAAAAAGACTCTTTTGCATTACCATTCAATCTGCGATAGGAGAGCGTTCCAAGGTTGTATTGAGATATATGCCAAACCGAAGGCAGGCCTGACAGCACTTATCTCACCCGCTCGAGATGGTGAGGGAGAGGGAATGAACGGGCAAGGTCCGAGAAAAGGGGGGCCAATCAGACAAATGGTATATTTCCTTACGATCCGCCTGAATTGAGGTTTAAGGGAAAAGAAAAAAAAGAAGAAAAAGACGAACAACGGAGGGACATGGTGTCGAACAGACCGCCCCGTCCGAGATCACATCCGATGTCGGAGGTCCGGGAGGGTATCCACGCCGGGGGAAGGGTGAAAAAGCTGCGATGGGGGGGGTCCTGTCAAGAAATTAAAAAGTATGCTCGAGGGTTGGACCTACCCCGAACTGCTCGCGGATCGTGCGTCCGGGCTAACCAGAACGTTCGACGGATCAATGGAAGAGAATTTAGAAAGAGGATTACAGATTGGGCGCTAATAAATTCACGCGTCCGAAGGTGTCATTTATTACATACAAAGTCCCGTACGCCGAGGGGTTATGGGGACCAAAAATAAGTTAAAAAACCTGCAGAACGTCAGAATTGAATCCTATTATCTTTGTTTTGTCCGTGCTGTCAGGCCTGCGCAGAAAAGGACAAACAGAGAAAATAAAAAAGAGGGGGGAAATGATTTCTAAAAAAAGAGAAGAGAGTTCTCCTATAGCAAACAGTCACCGGAGGCGCTTTCGATCACCACGGGGGAGGTCATGGGGACAGTCAACACAGAGCGAAGTCTGACGGGGGAGAGAAGTTAAAAATTCTGTAGGGAGGCCCAGAGGGAAGGGACGTCGAAGCGCGAGAAGATATTTGTCTTCGCGGTTCCTCCGGACAACGTGAGGTTGCCGGAGGGAAGGACTGAGGAGAAGTCTTGAAAAAGGAGACAGGCGAGTCGGATGGGGAAGGAAACGGAAAGAAGATCGGCCTGAGAAGAGATGACGTCGCAAACTAGGATGCAACGCTTGAGAGAAAGATTGCATTTAGTCCTTGCAAAAGAGGAAAAGCCGGAGAAAAGAAGCACAAACGGAGAGTGTCGGACCAAGAGAGGTTGAATCACGGAAGCGTGGTCGGGAGGGGGAATTATCTGAGTGGCCGGGTGACGTCGTGCCGTCGGCGAGAGGAAGGATATGTGGGGGAGTCAGGAAAGAACGGAAAGGAGTGGCCAAGGGAAGGGGAAGATGGGACAGGGGGGGGGGGAAAGGGATGCTGGTCTTAAAGAGGTCGCTGCCTTGCCGAGTCACGCGCAGATCGAGCGACCGACAGGAAGATCTCAAAAAAGGGGGAGGGAGGAAAAGAAAAAGGCAGCCGAGGCCAGCCTCAGAGGGGGGGGGGGGGGAAGGAAAGAACCGGCTTGCAACAAAGGAAAATTCTTCAATGCATAGCCACGATACGCTTCCGTCGGGCGACAAAAAAGGCGGAAAGGAAAAGAGAGAAAAGGCGAAGTGAAAAGACCGAAGACACCGCTTTCATTTGAAGGGGAATCCGTCGAGGAATAAGCTGGTACGGACCGAAGACCCTCACGCCGGGGGGGGGGGGAGGGGAGAGAGACGGAGAGAGGGGGATTGCGAAAAGAGAAGGGATTGGAAGCGTGGGAAAAGAATGCAGACTGCAGACCTTGAGAAGGCAAAGTAAGGGGAGGGGTAATGGCGGAACGACCAATTACATCGGGAAAGGCATAGGGGGAAGGCCGGCATGGCGCAGGAAACCAGAGTTTTAACGGCGGAACCGCTAACGAAACCTAAGGTAATAGAAACGTCGAAGGGGGAGAGAATGATTCAGAAAAGAGAAAAAATCAATATGAACGGCTCAACCTAACCCTTCAATCGCTCTTGGAACTTGCATGAAAGAAAAGGGAAAATCGCAGGGATAGAGGCTGCTCAAGAATAGACGATTATTTCAGGCGTTTAGAAAATCACGTTCAAAAGACGGCACGAGCTGGGAAAAAGAAAGGGGCTGCGGGGGGATCGGAGATAAAAAAACAGGCAACGGAACATCATCGTGCTTCAGCTGACGGTTTGCAGGCGGGGGCCGACAAAGTCCGGAGAAATAGATGAGGGGGAATATAGACGGAAGAGAGGAACGGGAAAAACAAATGACTCAAAGAAGGGTGAATCGAATAGCTTCTGCACGGAATACCAAAGAGAAGAAATCAAAAGGGTAGGAAGAGACAGCGCAGAAGCCTGATCGAGAACGGGGGGAGGGTACGACGCCGGTGGATCCTCGTGGTTCAATTTGTATGCCCCATGGGTCGAGCATCCTGTTCAGAGCTGGACAACGAGACCTGTGGAAAAGGCCCATCAAAAGAAGTAGCTGAAACAGGGGAAGAAGGGACAAAAAAAGATCACAATTTTCTGCAGCCAGAGAGGAAGAGTGGAGGCGGGCGGAAAACAGGCGCGGCGGGCTGCAAGGGACTTTTATCGGTGGGGGACGTCGGGGAGAACAAGCGGAGCGAAAAAGAACACATTGTAGAATCGTCCTCGACGAGGACCTGGCGTTTGCCGAACACAATGGAAAAGGATCGGGGCGAGAAGGTAAGGGTCATTGTAAGAGCAGCAAAAAGGGGGAGTCATCGAGAAAGATCAGCTCGAAACCAGGGGACAATCTCTAATCGCATCGTACTTCATGGGGGCATTGGCACCGCTTGAAAAAAGAGGGAGGTGGCTTCTAACAAAGAGGAAAAAGAGAGGCTGGAGGTAAAAGGGCTTGATCGAAGGTGTCAAACCTCCCGGGACCTTTGGGAGGAGGGTCGGAGACACGGAATGCCGAAGAAAAGGGGAGGAAACGGGGAGAAAGTGAAAACAAGATCTTTCTCAAAGTTCCGGTCCATGTCGGCCGTTCGGCAAGATCTAAAAAGAAAACTGGAGAAGGTGCAGAGGGGGACAATATTGAATCCGT
>Ga0179593_1663874_pt1 | contig 10895 bp, 13 predicted proteins | sample CZODoug2_1_08_16_FD_185931 | JGI IMG/M metagenome (GOLD analysis project Ga0179593, IMG submission 185931) | Vadose zone soil fungal communities from Angelo Coast Range Reserve, California, USA - CZODoug2_1_08_16fungal (PacBio error correction) | ecosystem: Environmental > Terrestrial > Soil >...
CCGCGGGGGGGGGGAAAAAGTGAAACGTTGAAAGGGGAAGAAGAAGGATTTTGGGAAGGGAGGACAGAAACCTCGGGACTGCAACCCCCAAGAACGAAACCCGGAAAAATCCCCAGGTCAGGAAAGAAGTCAAGGCACGAAAGAACCGGACGGAATCCGTTGAATGGTCTCGGGTTGTTTGTCAGAGAGCGGAAGGAAAAGAACAACTGCGAATCCGTGACGGGGAGTTGAGGAAGATCTTTGGAGAAAACGGAAGGAAGGTGAGCTGGCCGGTGCACCACCCCGAAGCACCGTTAGAACGAACCTAGGCAAAAGAAGAAACCTCCGACGAGAAGAGAAATCCAAAAGGAGAGGACGCCATCCCACAAATGCCCCTAAAAGATTCAGCAAGAGAGGGGATTACCTTGTACTCAACGAACTGGGCGTACCAGGTTGGTGCGAATAAACGAGAGAGCCGGCGGACCACGGACGAAACGCACCTAAGACTACCAGACGGTATTTTGTGTGAAAAGGGGGAAGACCAGGCGGCACGCCCGAACACGGCCTGTCCTAGGGGGGACGACAAGCACAAACCGAAAGGGACGGCAAAGGATCATCCAAAGAAAAAAAACGTTCCGGCCCCCAGGGAGGAAAGGCTGCTCCAAAAAGAAGGGTAGACCAGAGGGTACCAAAACCAGGACGTGGTAAAAAGGATCCCTTTACTAAAAGAAAGAATTGATACTTTGAAAGGGGGGAGGGGGAAAAACCGCGAAAAGCCAAAAAACGTCGAAGAGCCGGACTAAGAAACCAAGTAGGAGACGGGAATGCCTAAAAGGAAACAAAACAGGAACGCGCTCAAGAGCGGGGCCGGGCAGGTTAAAGGGAGGGAACAATTCCGAACGCGGAGAGGGAACAAGTATCTCCGATATGACGCGGCCGAAGGGAAAAAACCAGGTTAACCGGGTTAAAAAGGGGAGTCAGCAAAAAAAGAAACGAGGATCGCGGGATGATTAGGTGCATGAAAGGGGGGGAGCGGGAAAGAAAAACCCTGGGTAACAACGGGGGATAGGGGAGACGGGACGAAAAAGCGAATCGGGGAGAGACTTCAATAGCGCCCAACTGGGGGGCCGGGCCCGGTGAGCCCGGAGATGGTGATGAGAAAACCAAAAACAACGGCGAACTCGATCGGAAAAAACTCAACGTTTGCTACGTGGGCCAAACTGGAGGGGGGAAAAAAAAGAACCCGATTGAAAAAGAGGAACGGATAAATATCGTCCAGGCGTGAAAGTGGCTTCCTCAACTCCCAAAGGGCTTAAAAAGGAAGCATAGGAGAGGAAGGGGAATGGGGCAATGGAGCTGCAGGGTGTGGGAAAGAGGGAGCATCACCTCAGAAGCAAGAGAACCGCGAGCAAACCAAAACAAAGAAACGCCCATGGGATACGCCGACGTAACGAACTAAAGGGACCGAAGGGGGGGGGAGGAAACCAAAGGAAGGCCCAATGAAGGTAAGACAGAAAATCGACACGGAGAGGAACACCTCGGCCCCGAAGGACGCTAACCGCGAGAAACCAGAGCGACAAAACTCACAAAAAAGAATTTTGTTTTGGCGAGAACGCGGCCAGAAAAACTTTCGGTGAGGGAAAACAGAATTCAAACAGTAAAGGGCGGGGGAAGGATGATGCAGACGGGGGGGAAAAGAGTGAACCGCGGATCAAACGTAAGGCCCGAGAACGGAGAAAAAAAGAGATCAGCCACGAAAAACGGTCAAAGAGATGCAATATCGTCAGGAAAGAAAAGGAAGAGGAGCAAATGTACTCCACAGATCCTGACCATTAAAGGGGAAAGGGGGGGTAATCCCCGGAGGAGCTCGCCCAGAAAGTGGGCAAAGAAATGACACGCGTCGTCTGAATGCCGAGCGGGAACCATAAGAACGGACCCCTGCGCAGAACCGCCGGGTTTTTTAAGTTGCCAAGATCGGACTCCGATAGAACGCAGAGAATCCAAGAAGGAATCGTCCCCGCGGAAAGCAGCCAACAGGGAATCAAAGCACAAAAAAAACCTGGGGCATCAAGAACAGTTCCATTCAATTCAGGAGGGACACAATATAAACATGTAAGAAAACGCAGCGTGAAGAGTGCTGGCCGTCATGGGGAAACAAAAAAAACAACGCCTCTAGGAACAGCGAGCGCAGTTGGCCCGTCCCAAGAAGGAAAAGGCGGTGGGAGCGCGGCTGGTAACGAAGATGGTGAGAGTTTATGCTTCGAAAAAGGCAAAGATTCAACAAGACGACCTCCCAAGACCTGGATGATCCTGGGATCAGCAGAGAAGCAGATAGAGAGAAAGGGGAGCGAAGTGGAGGGAGGAGCAAGAAAAGTCGTACAGCGCATGGAGGGCTTGCTGCGACGCGACCAACGCAAAAGCACTCGGGCAGAAGGGAACGTTCACAGGGTGAACCTGGTTGGAACGCTAGGAAGAGAAAAAACGGAATTAACGACGACGGAGAGAAAAGAGAAATAAACCAATCACAAGCGGACGTGAGCCCTAGAGGTCGATCCCCTAGTACGAAATAGGACCGCAGGACAGGTACCCCCACACTGTTCGGGAGTTAACCGACCACAAGTCCACTAAAGCGAATAAGCTCTATGGGGGGCAGGTCCCTTCTGAAAAAGCCGAGTAAATGGCCGCAACAAGCACCCGCGGCCTTCTGGGGAAGGAAGAGTTCCGTATTCGGGGGCAAGAAAGAAAACAAGGTCGTCTGTACAGTTGCCCTCTCCGAAACGGCGGCGAACCGCCGTCGGACTGACGCATACCGAAGACGCGAAGAATGTGATGGAAGAGGGGGGGGAGACTCTCCTTTAAAGACGTCCGGGGGCAAGGGACAAAGCTGTCCAGGAGGGATGCCATGGAGACCCACCGGTAATGGACCTATGTAGGTGGGTACGCGCACGGTGACATAGCGGCAGAACCCCCAACCCTTGCGGAGTGGGGGGGGATACCGGCAGAGGAAAAATGCACGGGGGGGGGTTCGGGACGAAGCAGTAGACTAGGGTTTCATGTTGGTCGGCAAGGAGGGAAGGAACGGTCACCTATTATGCGCGCAAAGCGCCGGAGAGACTAGACTGTAGGAACAAGAGCAGTGGTTGGTACCCCGGCCTCGTCGAGCAGAGAGGGGGGACGGTGGAGGACGAGAGCTAAGACGGACCAAGCAATGGAGTACACACGGACAGGGAAGTTCCCTCAAACCGGCGGGGGGAACGGAGACATCGCCGATGCCGCCAATAGCCTCGGGGACAGTGGACTTGAGGCACCCAGCAAAGACTGCGCTCACCGAAGAGACACCGTGGCGGCTGAAACGATCAAGGGGTGCGAGAGAAAAGGGGGGAATAACGTAGGGAAGAGCCAGACGACGGTCTAAGAAAGGGACTAACCGAGATTAACCAACCGAAAAAAGTCGGCAGCAATTACCTTGTACCGTCGAGACCAAACGAAGACCGAGCGCGGTGAAAGGATCACTTTGAAGGGGCTACTGGGGGCGGAACAGAACTGGTCCCCCCGAGAAAAGGGTGCCTTAGGAGCGAAGTCCGAAGAGAGTCAGGAACGCCAAGCCCGCCGAGAAGAAGGGGAGATTGGAAGATAAAGTAGAACACAATACCGGAAGTCTATACTCAAAAACGTTTTGAAACGGGGAGGGCAAGTTCGAGTACTCCTCAGAGACAACCATCAGTCGTGGCGAACGAAAAGCACAGCGCAGGGGGATCGCGGACGACTAGCGCGAAAAAAAAAAGTATGACGAACCGTCGGAAAGAAGTCGGGTGATGGGACCTGAGGATTGTCTAAGAACGCGACAGAACCAGAGAAAAAGTCAGGAGGGCCGATGGATGGCGTGAATGTAGCACAAAAAAAAAGAACGGAGCGACGTTCGAAGGAAGAGTGGCGGTGGAACACGACGGGGTTAAAATCGACGGACTCGCACTAAACGGGAAGCTTATGTCTCGAGCAGGACGAACAAGAAGAACAAAAAAAAAACGAGGAATAGAAAAAAGATTGGGGAAAAGACAAAAAAGAATGGACAAACTCGTCGGGAAACGATCAAGGGGTCCGCCGGGCCCCCGTCCCCTCGGGGGACTTTTTAAGCAAGGAAAACACTGGGGGAGAAGGAGCGTGAGAACTACGGGCGCCTGGGGGACACCGCCACAACTCGGACAGAAATGACGGGCTAGGGGCCTTCCGAGAAAAAAGAGCGAAAAGAGTTCAAAAACGCCTTCGGGACGTAACCCTTCTTGTCGTTGAATCGTGCCCGGAAAACGCAAGGTCACGTTAACAGGGAACCCCGGGGCTGGGAGTGACCGCCACTACGAAAATGAGAAGTCTGGGGCATTAGTACCAAGGGGGCCAACCCGGGAACAGTATGTTCTGACGAAGCAGAAGGGGGTACCCCTCCCTTTCGAAGGTCATAAATGCGCCCGAGGATTTTCGAAAAATCGCCTGGACGGGAGGCTCGACGAAGAGAAACCAAGGACTCAGGCGGCCAGGGACCACCGTGGCGGCCGCAAGGAGAAGGTTCAAACGTGCGCCAAAAGGTCACCCGGCACTCTACGGATCAACGGAGGTGCGAGTCTGAGCGGGGCAAAGAAACGCCTAGGAGGAAAGACCCTCTACAAAGAAGAAAGCAAGTTGTTTTGAAAGAGGGGGGGACAAGACAAACCAGGCGTTACCTTAAAAAGGAGAAGTCCGTGGGCGACGATGAATGACTTCGATCAAACGTGCTGAGTCGGCCGCACGGTTGGGGAGCTGGCCCTTCATCGAGGGGTGGGCGCAGAGCGGAAGGCAAAGGACCTGAGATTGCGGGGGGATCGAGATGACAGGTCCCTTCTTCGGAAGCGACGACAAGCAAGGGACAGATAAAGCGGGGGGAGAGGGCCGACGGCCCCCCCGATTCCAAGCCTCAAATGGCATCAAAGGAAGAGCTGGAGGGCTAGAGGAAAACAAACCAGGAGGGAGAAAGGCTCAGGCAAACGTTCAGTAAACCTTGCGAAAGAAACAAGGAAAGATAAAGGGACCGAACTCGGTAAACATTAAGCGGGGTGTGTGATGACGTCTCCGACCCCTGGACCACAAGAGATAAGAAAAAAGACACTTCGGCGAAACGGAAAAATGAGCCGAAGAAACGAATACAGCGCGAAGAGAAAAAAGGACTCTAGGGACATCCTGGGGGGGGGGTATCTCTATCAAGGAGACGTTTCGAGCCAGAGAGAATCCCCACCTCGCATGGGGCAAAACCAGGGCAGGAACCCCCCCACGGTGAAAACGGAAGCAACGGGGTCAGAAAAAGGGACAAAGCGGGACGGGGGTCCCCTCAACGCCAGACCGGCGTCAAGGAAAGAACTGAGAACTTTCTCTCGGGAAGGCAAAGGTTTTAAAGAGGAGCTAAGCTGAACGAATTTGCATCCGGCGAGCTTCTCGGGGCAAAACGGCACTACAGAGGTCGGTCACGTCATCCGGCATTGGAGACACAAAAAACGAGTGTAAAGCCGGTTCGTGGGCACGACGCATAACCGTTTTTTTAAGAAAAAAGGGAGAGCGCAACACCGGACAAGAACGGCGGATACGACGGATTGGGACACTGGATCACCAGGAAAGTCACGGGGGCAGCGGGACCCACAGTACGGAAGGGGTCAACGAGGAAAGTAATGAGAAGGTCTCGCTAAGAAGCGGATAGCGGGCTAAGACTGTGGACTGCTGGCACAAACAAGCATCGGCCTGGCGGAAGAACCCCCCAGAAAGGAATTCTTTCCGATCAAAAAAGGAGCGGGAACAGCGAGCGGAAAAAAGGACGGTCTATGGGGGCACACAAACTGCGTTTCAGCCCAAAAGGAGGAGAAAGGAAAAAAACAAAAAAACACTCTGCGTGGCCCCAAAAAAAAAGATCTCGCAATAGCTCGACCCATTGCCTCATGGACTTGTACTGCCTAAACACGCGTCGAAGCGGGCAAAAAGGCGGAAACAGCTCCAAGAGATTTCAGCAGAAGATACGGGCTTATGAGGCCAAGCTCAGCCGAAGCCGGGGGAGAGGTGGTGACACTGGGGGTTCGAAGGGGTCTGCCTCGTAGGGGGGTCAACACCTTGACTGCCAGAAGGAGGAGAAACTATCTTACCAAAAGAGAGAGGTCGCCGGAGCGCGTCCCCTGCCAATCCGAAATATGGCGGCATTCTGGAAAGGAAACGCTGGACGTAATGGGGAAGGGGAATACGCGCCGATCGTAAGGGGGATCAAAAGGGGTCAAGAGGGGGCAGCCTTCTAGAAAAAAGGTAGAGGACTACAAGAATCTCGGTCAATCCGAGGGCTAAAGGGTTGCGTCACGGTTACGGGGGATCGCGTTCTCGGCCGGAAACGCTTCAAAAAAAAGATGAAATCGCAGTGCCCCTCCAGGCGGAAGGGCGGGAGACAAGAAATCTCAGAGGAGGAAACGGGAAGGGCGGCGGGGTCATCCACAGGCTTTTATCGACTCAGCACTCAAGCCAACTTAGTGGCGCCGAAGACGGAGATGGGGAACACGTCGTCACCCCCCCAAAACCTCCCGCAAGAGCGGGGCGTAACCGTTACTAAGGCGGGTCAAGGCACCTGAGGGCGGCGCAGATCTTTTGGCCACGGGGGCCCACTACGTTAAGCAGTGGGATCAATGGGTGCTCTACGTTGAGGAAAAGGGCAAATGGGGACGCAAAAACGCTGACCGCACTATGCAGGGCTGTCCGCGGAGTCAGGCTAAGATGAGGGCGGGGAATGGACAGGGGCGTTTAAAGAGGTGTGTCTAGAACCACCGGGCTCAGTGCAGGGAAAAGAGCAGGAGGAAGAGTTGGGCCCCAATACGAAAAAGTAGGACCGCGCCAAGCGCCACATGAGAAAAGTCGATAGACCTGCTAGATTCGTTTGAGCAAACGGGCGGGAGGGGACCTCGAAGAACCCCGCACGGAGCGGGTGATCGAAGAGACCCTTTACGTCCCCGTAGAAAAGTAAGGGAGAAGCAAGAGGGGCAAGTACCTTTCGTCGGTCGCACACAGGGCGTTGCGCTCCGATCCGTTCAAGGTTGATGCAGGGCCGCCATCAAGAAAGAGGGGACTGGAATTTACGCAAAGCAAAACAGGGGGGGTGCAGAAAAAAAAAAAGCCCCGAAACATCAAAGGCCAAAGGCAGCTCGGGCCGTCAAAGTCAAAATAGGGGACCGCCGTTCCAGAGGGGGTACCACCGAAACACCTCGCAGGGACCAAGAAGAGGAAGATAATGAGCAATCAATAGGGGCGAATGGTTGAGGAAAAAACAAAGAGACTGACCTTTCCCACCATAAATCAAGCGATCGGAAGGGGCGTCAGGGCGATCCGTCTGAGCCTAAAGAACGGGAACTCCCAATCTCCCTAAAAGGGAACCCTGCCACTGGGAGACTCCCTTCGCAAAACATAAAATCTGCGGAAAAAAGAAATCCGGGGAGGTCTGGGGTCGGCAACTGCGGTGGGACGCCTCAGACGCTACCAACGCTAACACCCTCTCGGGGGGGGCGGATACATCTGGGGGTCTCCCGAAAACAGACGAGTTTTGAGAGCGATCACGGAGTGGTTCCTCGGGTGCCCCCTCAAGGAACTGGCAACACGACCAAGGTTCCAAAGGCGCGGTCCAACACAAAAAACAACGGAAGCCATGCAATGGGGGATCCAGCAGGGGGGATTGCGAAAAAAAAGCAGGCAGTCGTGCAAGCGGGGTGGGGGGCTCCAAGCGGGCGCACACGTAACCGCCGCCGGGGAACCGTAGAAGCCAAAGCAGAAAAGCCGTCCGCGTGGCTTCCCCGGCACCATAGACAGATGAAATCGCGGGGACAGGCTGCCCTCAGGAGAAAAGGATCGGGGCGGCGGGGGTCTCAGGGAATCCCCAGGAGGGAGACGACAAGCTTGTGGGGGTGTGGTCCAACGGGGGGGGAATGGCAATCCAAGAACGGAGCTTGTCATATCAGAGGAATCGGGGGAGGAGGGGGACCGGGCCAAACCCAGGGGTGATGAGCAGAACTCGGTCTTTGGCAGGGGGGGTTACAGTGACCTCAAGTCGGGCCGGGAAGGAAACGGAACACCCCCGGTGACGGGGGGACAAAGCAGTAATGTCTTCAGGACTGATAACGTTCCTGTTAATGCAACTTGGTGTATGGGGGTGGCTCGAAAGAAACGGGAGGAGGAGGGATTTTCTCAGTGCCTCTTTTGAACACGAGGTCAAAAGACAAAACTATTCAGGAAAGGAGGGACGGACAGAAAAAGAGGCGAGAAGCGGCAAGGATTTGCGTCCCCCGAAACGGGACCGGGGGGCTTCAACCAATGCAAGGGCGGAATGGGGGGGTTGGAAAACAGAGGAAAATAGGGCTTCTCAGCCGGACGTAGAAGGCGCACCGTCAATCCCCGGCGGAAGGGAAGCCTTTGGAAACCAGGGAGAAAACAGGGGGCCATCGAAAAACCTCGACTGAGGCGGAAAAGAAGCGACCCGCCAACGTGTGCACTAAGGCGAGGGGTGACGAGGGAATCAAAAAGGCCAGAACCTGAGTGCGGCAAGGCGGACCCTGACGTGACGAGAAGAACTGGCAGAAACCAAAGAAAACCGACACAGGGAGCCCCTCAAGAAACAGGGGGACGTTAATGGACGCCTTCATCAGATGGGGGGGGGGGTTGGGAGACGTGGGAGAACTAAGAGAACGAAGCCGGGAGGCAAAAAATGATCAGGACGAATCAGTCAAAGAACTGGAGGGGACCAGTCCGGAACCGGGACTGACAGGAGCAAGTCAGAAAAGCGGGGAGGCGAATAGCACCGACTAAAAAAAAAAAACGCAAACAGACCATCCCCCAAGCGGCCAGAAAAATGAGGATCTTAAACAGCGAGAGGATGATTCGTGAGACAACGAGGGACCGAACCCGTGTTAGGGGACCATGGAGCCTTAGGAGGCGAAAACGCGGGTAAAGAAAAGAAGCAGCGGCGTGTATATGTGAATTAGACGACCACGACGAGGGACAGGGCCTCGAGCGAAGGTAGGACTCCTTAGAAACTAAACGGGGTGAGTGTCCCGGCCCGAGGACAAACCACGCCGAAACAGATGCTACAAGAGCCCTCACCCACGACTATTTGGAGATCCAGGATCAGGATTTGAAGGGGGGTGGAGAGTGGGGAGGACCGGGGCCCGGAGAAAACTTGAGGGGGGGAAACTTTCCAGCAAGAAAGTAAAGAGAGCGCGAGAGAGAGCAGGGCGAGGTATAACACAAGGCGGCGAGGAGCCGGGGGATGACGAGAGGCAAAAAAGAGGAACCGGGAGTAGTAGCGAGAAGGAGGGTGTCTATTAGAGAAAGTAAGTCACACTGATGAGACGTGTGGGAAGCCGCCGGAGAAATGAAAGGCCGCCGTGTGAAAGGCTATAGGAAGACTTGCCCGGGGGTACCGGTGATATGTTCATCCAGAGGTGGAAAAGATCAGCGGACCCGTAAGGGGGTCCGGGAAAATGGTGGTTGACCCCGCTTAGAATAGGGGAAACAAGGGAGAGAAGGGAAGCTGTCGAAGAGCTGAGGGGAAGAATTCATACGCTCCCCCCACCTGGTCAGAAAGAGCCGTTCGCTGAAGAAGCATCACGGCAGAAGTGGGAGCCCAGCTGAAAAAAGAAGGGACGTTGTGCCGAACCATGTCCTGCCGCTTTCATTAGACGAAATGAATCGGGGGGCGGAAATACAAAGCCAAAAAGGAAGAGAGATAGCACCCCATCAAGAGGTGCAAAAAACATAGAAGCATTAGAAGACTCGGCGGCCGAATTGTTCGGTCAAAATCTGGGCGGGGGTACCGCGAAGCCAGAAAACGTCCGAAGAAGAGACAAGCGACCCCGCCAACAGGGGGGGGCGTTACGGACCAACGTAATAAGGCGGCAGAAGGCAGCTCCCGGGGCCGCCCCTGGGAATGCAGAGGGGATGGGGAGAGACCAAAGGGACAAGATATAAGAAAACCAGCACGCCGCTGAGAACGCGCCGAGATAGACACCGAACAGCACCGGTTTAGACGGTTTTGCAGACAAGACAAATGAAAAGTTCAGGTCGGACCCATAAGGGGGGAAAGTCACCTGAGGAGAAGAAGGCAAACGTTAATATAGAAAAACGACAAGGCGATAACACTTTTATCAAAAGAGGAAGAAGAAAAGCTAAACACTAGCACACGAATAACAAGACAAAACGATACCTGCATCGTCAAATAAAAGAATAACTTGACGACCGGCTGAAAAAGTTACGAAGCCCGTCGAACATCGAATGCCCCTGATAGGACAGTTGGATCGGATTCCGTGGAAAAAACGCCGTAAGAGTGTAAGGGGACTAGCCGAATGCGCTAGGACCGCATAATGGGGCCTCAAGGAATCGGGGAAAAAAGGCGGAGACCAGGCTACCGTTTGTGTGAGGGCGAGAAGGATCGTAGACGAGACGCTAAAACGACATACGAGCGACCCCACGGAAGACAGATACCAAGTGAGGAGGAGCCCCGGTGGACTAACACTCCTTTCGATCGGCAGACCTAGCCAGCAGAGACGCAGTTTGGACAGGTGAGCACGAGAGGGGGGGAGGGTTGCGAAACAACAGACAAGGCCCTTCGGATCGCGCGAGGAGAAGAAAAGGGGGGGGGCTACGACCTCAGGGCAGTGCGTGGAGGGTGCGAGAGATACGCTGAGGGGAGACAGTCGGGGAAATCAAACTAGAAAAAAAACCTGACAAGCCCCCCTGCTCGGTACGAACAGGGGGGTAAAGAAAGATCCCAGGCTGTCGGGAAAGGGAGCTTCGAAAAAAAAGCGCCGGGAACGAGGGAGAGTCCGGGGCAAACAGGAGAGGCCTCGCATAGGCAAGCGAGCAGAACATCGAGTATACTC
>Ga0179593_1707092_pt1 | contig 10895 bp, 16 predicted proteins | sample CZODoug2_1_08_16_FD_185931 | JGI IMG/M metagenome (GOLD analysis project Ga0179593, IMG submission 185931) | Vadose zone soil fungal communities from Angelo Coast Range Reserve, California, USA - CZODoug2_1_08_16fungal (PacBio error correction) | ecosystem: Environmental > Terrestrial > Soil >...
GGGCAACAGGAACCTTATCACACAATACAGGGAAAAAAAATAATAGTGTCCGGGGGAAAGGGGTCAACACAAGGTGGAAATCCCACAAGACCGTCGCCTGTAGGCAAGAACAATGTCTAGGGGGACTTAATGCGGGGGGAACCGGAAAAAAATCAAGGAGGGGGAGTTTCCTTTTGCCAGTCGCAAGCCCACCTGGGAAAAAGAAAAAAAAAATAACAAGGTCTTGAACATAAGGAAAAAAAAAACTTCCTGGGCATGGGTGCCACTAGAAAGCGGAGGGGGTTTCGCTGAGGGGGGTCAAAATGAGGAAAAAAGGAACGGTCCGGAAAGGGATAAAAACAAAATCAAAAGAACGTGGGGTGTGCCAAACCGGGATTAGTCATGAAAAAAGTGTAAGATTAACCGAGTATAAGCTAAACGGGAGGGCTGCGAATGAAAGGGCCACGGGAAGGTTCCATTTTCAAATTGATGACCTGAATGGCAAAAACCAATGCATGATTACTTTTCACAACAAAAAAAGAAGCAAGACGCTAAACCTCGAAGGGGGCAGGGGAAGGTGCGGAACACAACACCAAACCATAAAAAGAAAAAAAAAGAACAAAAAGAGGTTTTCCAAACAACGTCCAAAGGAATAGTGTTTAGCTGAAAGGGGGCCGGGTCAGCAAAAAAGGACAAAAAAAAAAAAAACCCCAGCACCTTGAGTGAATGTTTGCGGGTAAGGCCAAACGGTAAAGGGAAATAACAAAAAGGAACGGAAAGGAACGATCTTTTACTCCCATTGGGGCCCGGACAGTCTTTACCGTCCAAAAAAAAGTGGGGAGTCAAAAAAAATGGAAAGAAGTTCGGGAAACACTGACCAAGCGGCCACGCGCGTAGAAAAAAAAGTGCTATGGGATCAGTGGAGGATTTCGTCACAGTGGGGGGAAAAAATGCGGAAATGAGGGTTACCTTTTCTGCCCTGAAAATTGGAGAAAAGAATCTGGCCAAGGCGGCAAGAAACAGGGGGAACTGAAAAAAAGTTCAAGGGAACATTCCGGGGAAAAAGAGCGGGGGGTGACACGCAAAAAAAGCCGAGAACGCTTTGGGGGGCGCCGGGGGAAGAGACGGCGGAGGAGGGTTGTTGACTTCAATCAGGGAAAAAAAGGAAAAAGGACGGGGTCCAAGGACAAAACGTCCGCAAGGGGAGTGGGGTGGCGTTTCTGCCTTTTTTTCCGTGTTGGTGGGGGTTCTACCCCGGATGAGAGTGATGGGGGAGAGAGGCTGGGGTCCCGAAAACAGTGGGGAAAAACGCGCTTATCATAACAGGGGGGGGGAAGGGGGGGGGAAAAACATCGGAAGGGAAGCCGTTTGGGTCGAGGTAGTTGGGGGTGGGGGGTGTGGAGGTAAGGGGGGACGATGGTACGCATAAACCAATCAAACAGAGCTTCAAAACGCCCTGGACAGCGTAGGAGGGGGACGCGAATTCGGCAATGTCCAGGCAAAAGAAGAAGCCAGAACGGGTAGTAACGAAGGAGGTCTCGGAAGAAACAAAAAATGGCGCGGTTTCCCCCAATTTAGGGGGGTTGAATAGGGGGGGGCCCAAGATTTTTAAAAAAAAAAAAAAGAAACGGTGTAAACCTTCGTGGATGAATCCCCTTTGAGGTACCCAGGAAAAACAGGGGACGGAAAGAAATTTGTGGGGGAAGGGCAGGTCAGGGTCCAATCCCGGGAAAAAAAAATAAAGCTTTGGGGTGGAAAAAGGGGGGGGAAGAAAAAAACGGCAATAGAGCTCGAAGGGCCGCCCCAATCCATGGGAACCTTTGGCATGGAGGGAAATTGGGGGGGTTGAATCTTTTTAAGGGGAAAAAAGGGGGGTTATTCACGACGGAAACGCCCTCGGGCAAGAGTAAAATCAGACTGCCAGAGACTCACAACACAAGATTGAGGAAAGGGAGGGGGGGAGATTTACCAGATTAAATTATCCTAACCATTCGGGGAAGGTACCAGGAGGATAAAAAATGAGAGATATCAAGATGAAGGAAGGACCCTGGGGTATGCGCTATAAGTTACTGCAAAGAACACAAGGAAAAGAAACACACATAAGGGTAAAGAATTGGGACAACTGCAGGATCAAAAAAAAAGGGCACGTAGAAACACGGGGGGCGTAAAAATCCAAAGGGTGTCGCCAACCCCGAAGGTTACACGTAGGTTGTGAAGGGAAAAAAGGCCAAATAATAAGAGAAAACCGCAAACGTGCGGTAAAGGAAATCAGGGAGTGGGACGGGGGGAACGATGGCGGATGGAAAACCGAGAAAGGGGGGGGGATTGTTCGCCAAGAAACCATTTTTCTTGTTCACCAAGATTTAAGTGGGGTTGGAAGGATTAGGAATCAAAGGAATTAACCAAAGAAAGAATACGGGTAACGAGGGGCCCGATGGGAAAACGGAAAATCATGCTAAGCGTTCGTATCGGGAAAGAAGCTGCGGGGGAACAGAAATCAAAGGAAAACGCGTAAAAGATACTCAAAGGGAAAGCTACGGGAAACTGGAAGAAAAAAAAAAAGAAACAATTATTAGAGCATCAGACGGTCGGTATAGCCGGGAAAGTCGGTGAGGCGCCAGAAAAGTGGACAAGTGAAAAAAGGGGGGCGAATGGTGGCCAGGAGCGATCAGAAAAAAAAAACCACCGTTTGTTTTGGAGGCCGAAAAGGGCCAGTACTCCGTTCTCGAAAAGCAAAGGGCCCCGACACCAAAAGGGCCGTGGGAAAGAATCGAAGCCACTAAGAAAATGGTCCTACGGAAAAAAACGGCGTAATAAGGGGGACGTTTGAACACAATTTGCCCAGGAGAAGTTATTTCTGGGCGGGAAAAGTCCAAAAAAAAAAATAAATGAACCGCTCGCGGGGGGGGCAAGGAGCTGAATGAAATAGTGGGCTGCCGTAAACATGTAAGTCAGGTGCTGTGGGGGGGGGGTGAGGTTTTTATCGAGGGAAACAATCTCAGAGGAGCGCCACTAAAAGGGAGGAGAGTAGGGGGGGGGGGGGAGATTGAAACGTTCGGCTAAAAGGTTTAGGGGGACCGCAAAACGGCCATACAAAACCACAGGTCCAAGAGGGCTTTGCGCAGGGGGTGTGTTTGCAAGATAAAACGAATCAGGTGGGCTAAGAAATCCGTGGGAACAGAGAGAGGAAGAAACCGCCCGGAGAACAGCAAACGGTAAAGCGACCACAGGAAAAATCGGCCCACAACCACGTCGTCAAAGGTGGACTTAGGAAAAAAAACCTTTAAAAAGCCGGGGTGACCCTATCCCAAGGCGAAGTGCCGTTTCTGAGGGGGCGTGTTGGGAAAATTTTGTTGTTTGGTGTTTTGGGGGGCAAAAATGATTTTGCTGCCACGTTTTCAACGCCATTGACTTGGGACTCCGCCCTTGGGCAAAAGAAAGCCGTTGGGGAGCGAAGGAAAAAGCGGGGGGGGGGGTGTTCGTTTGCACAAAGCAGGGAATCCCAAGAAAGGCGGGGGGTCCACCCTCTGAACAGTCTAGAAAGAAAATGGGCAGAAACCGGGAGGTGAAAAGCTTAAAGGAAAACTATCAGTCAAGGAGCCAAGGGACGAAAGGTAAGCTACCCCAGGAAAAAAAAATTAAGAACTGTAAACAGGACCACGTCGGAGATAAAGGGAAAAAAAGGAAAAAAAAGTATTTGGGGAACATGATTACACAAAGGAAGATTCTGGCATGGAGCGGAAAGACGGCGAATAAGAAAAAACGGAAAAAAGGAAGGTTCCCGTGAGCGAAGGGGAGGGGGGAACAAAGGGCACCCCCTGAGGGAGAAAGTATGGGAAGGCATGGGGAGGGGGAAACGACGAACCAGCCAAAAACACCAAAAGCCCGCTGAAGGCGGAAGAAAAAAAAGGGGAATTGGATCGAACTCAAAAAAGGAGCCTGAAAAGATGGTTTCTGGAACTACAGGACAAGGATGGGCCAAAAGTGGTGCAGTAAAAAGGGGACAAAGGGGGGCTGACGCGCTAAGAAGACAGAAAGTTTCCCTAAAAGACCAAAATTGCAGGGCGGGAAACCGGGGGCCCCGCGTTTACTCAAAAAGGAAAAACTTCTAAGAGGTTGGAAGGGAGCAGAGTGAAAAGTAAGAGACCCCGCCGCCGGAAAAACAGCCACCACGGGTTGGGGGAAATGATTTTTATGGGGAAGGGAACCTTCGGGGGGGTCAGGGAAAAAAGAGGTGAGGGCGGCGGAAGTGTTTGCACCAGTAAGGACATTACCGAACTCGGGGCGGAGGTTTGTGGGGAAAAGGAAAGGGGGAGGAACCAGGGTAAGTCACGAAATGGAAGTTTGAAGGAGCCAACGATACGGGGACCAGGGGGGGGGTGGGAGGGGGAAAAACTCGGGCTCTTCGAAAATGATTAAAGTATGTAAGAATGTCCTAGGGGGAAAAGAAGGGTGTGGGGCCAGAGGACTCAGAAAGGGGGGGCGGGAAAAGGACTACGCTGTGGACGGAAAAGGAGGGGGAGACGCCTTCGAGCGACCGGAAACGAGACTACGATAGGGATTGGTTTCAGCAGCCAAAGGAAAAAAGGGAAACTAAGGGAGGGAAATGGGAGCATGTATCCGATCTCAAAGAAGGGAATTGCAAGAAGTCACGAGTTTGGATGAGAGGGAAGACGACGCCGGAGAAAATTTCTCAAAGACAGAGAAGTAGGGGAAAAAAAAGTCATGTTAAAAATGGACTCGCAAAACTCGAGTTGAAGGCTGGTGGAGAGAGGGTTTCCACAGCCAAAAAGAGACAAGAAAAACAAGGGGGAAAGGGGAAGGGGGATAAAGATAAAATAGAAGGGGATTTGCGTGGACCGACCAAGCGCAGACCAACCAAAAACCCCCCCCCACCCCGACGCTGAGAAAAAGGGGGAAAAAAAAGGAAAGAGGGGGGGGCTAAGGGGGGAGGACCCGCCTAGGTGAGGTTCAGGGAGACAGGAAACCTTTTCTCCAACCAAACCCCTAGAAGAATCAGAAAGAGGGGAGCTTCCTCTGAAAACCTGAAGAGAAAAGAAGAACTTCAAAAAAACGGAATCTCATGACAGGAAACAAGAGAGAACACAAATAATAGACGTTAGGTTACCGTACAGAAAAAGAGTGAAAGAAGGCGTCCGTCAAGGAAAGTGGAGAAACCATCTTATAGGTTCACAGGAAAATGAAAAAAAGAGCGGGAAACCAAGGAAGTAAAGAACTCGCAAAAAGAGATTTCGTAATACCACAGACATGTAAAAGGAAGATTAAAAGGGTAGGAGAAGGTGGGGAATATTGGACACTACGTTTTAAAAAAGTCATGGCGGAAGAACCCCAAAAAAAAAAATTTCAAAATCACAAATTGAAGAGGGACAAGAGGGTTCTGGAAAAATGTGAAAGACAGAGAAGGATTAGCATTCCGAAATTCCCTTGGGCACGAAACAATCCCCCAGCATATAGCGGGGTCCACACGGGGGGTGGGGCGGTGAAAGGGAAGGCAGAAGAGGTGGGCAACAATTCCCTATTGTCACGAGAGGCCAAAAAAAGCAAAGGGAAAGGAAAGGGTGAAATTAAACGGAAAGGGACCAAGAAAAAGGGGGACAGAGTGAATATGTCCATCTTCAAAACCGCAGGCGAAAAAAAGGGGGAGAACTTGTAGGCACCAAAAAACATGGGGTGGAAGGGGGTGAACATCTTTTGTACGGGAAAAAAAAGAGGGCGGTTCTAAGTTTTCTCTTCTTCAGCAAAGGGGGGAAAATGCAGGAGGGAAAAAAAACAACAGGGGGCAAGGGGGATCGGAAGTGGAATCGGAAAGGGAAAAGCTGGAAAAGGTGCGAATTGCGTCTGAGCCCGAAAACAACTTTTGTTGGGGGGGGGGGGGATATTGAAAGGTCTTGAGTTGACGAAAGAACAAACTTGAGAGAAGGCTTCCTTGAAGCACGGCCTAAGAATAACGGGCACCCGTCAGGTGCAAAAAGGAGATTAAAGACAGGGGAAAAAGGGGAACTTTGAGACAGTCAAATAAAATTGCTAGAAAAAAGTTGGGACGGAGCACTCCCATATTAGAAAGGTTTTACTTTGGAAGATTCCAAAAGACCAACAGTGAAAGCGTAAAAAAAGGTACTAACAGAATGGTTGAGACAAGACGAGACCTGAAAAAATACCGAGGTGGGGAACGGTGCCCCCGAGTTACACGGAGATCCCGCCCCTGGCCAAAAAAAAGACAACGAAAAGGGGTTCCGGAAAACAAACTCTCCGAGAAAGGCGGTTGGCATTGTCCAACTACGGGATCGGGGGGTAGGAAAGACATTTGTGAGGGTGAAGGGTGGGGGGCAAAAACGGGTTCCTCCCAATTAGAGTCAACAAGCCATGTGGGTGTGAAAAGAAAAATGTGATTCCCCGGGGGGATCAAGTTGCGAGAGGGGGGTCAATAAGGGGGAGACAACGTCACGGAAGGGCAACGGAAAGAAGGGGAAAAAGGATTGGGTGGGTTCCAGGAATTCGGAGGTGAGAGGTAGCAGGCAGGATACTGAAAAAAACAACGGAGGAAAAGCCTCGTACCTGGGGGTTAGGAGGGTGGCCTTTTGCGGACCACACCAACGCACACGCACGCAAAACAGTTAAAATGTGGGAAAAACAAAAAAACTCAAAACTAGAGGTTTTGCGTGTTCGCTTTCCTGTCGAAGAAGTGTGAGCCACCACACGAAAGTCAAAAAAAAAAGAAAAAAGCACCTTTTGGCGGGGGAAATGGGAACGGTACGGGGGGCACAAGCCTACGCAGTTTGTAAAAAAAATCATAAAGAGCAGTGCCGTGTGGAACCGGTGGTAGACAAGCAGTTTTGGGAAGAATCACCGGAAAGTGCGGGGGAAACGAAAAAGGGAACCTTAGCAACGGACAGTAGACCTGCTGGTCGTAGAACTGTCGGAAAAGTTTTGATCGGGAGAGAGGGGAGTGAAGGTCTGTCTTTGACCGGGGGGGAACTGGGGGGATAAAATATAAATATCTTCACCGCAATCCACAAACAACCGGGTGGTTGGCAATCTAGGTCATGGAAAAATTGGGAAATGCCTTGAGGGGTTAACGAGGCAAAAGGGGGACGTCACGCCTTTTCGCAAGACAGACTGTGAAAATGGAAGGGTAGCAAATTGTGTGGTGTTGGAAAAGGTTAGGGAAGGGTTAAAATGCCATCGTCCATATAAAAATCCGTGATCTTGGGTCAAAAACCCGCGATGAAGCCCCTGGTAAACACTACCACTGGGTAGAAATCGAGAGTTGGTGAAATCGCCACGCGACACAGGGTGGGTACAGAGGGGTAAAGTTGGGGGTGGGTATGGAGTCCGCATAAAGGCCCAAGCATGAACTTGTCACAAATGTAGGATTCAGAGAAAAGGCAGGAGCCGCAGAGCCATCTTTTAAGTAAATGGGGGGGGGGGGGGGTGGAGTCGTCCGAGGGGGTGATGAATCACCGAAAAAAAGAAAAACGTTTTAACACCGTATAAGGGGGGGGGGTGGGACGGGGCCAGCTTTTTAACGCAAAAACTCCAAAGCCTTTGGTAACAAAAAAAAGTGCGTTTACGTACACAAAAAAAAAGACGCCCATGGGGGGGGGGGGGCAACGCCAAGCAGGGGCACTGGTTTTTTATGTGGTGAAAGTCCTGGGCAAGCGGGAGTTGAAGCTAACCGGGCTCAAATTGTTGTGCAGTGAAAACGCGAGAAAGGAAAAAAGGCCCAGGGAATCAAGCGGCTCTTTAAGTTCAAAAAAACAAAGTTTTTCAAAAAACCGGGTGGGGAAAGGAACGAAAAAAACACCTCTCCCGGCCCCAGAGTCAGCGGGCAAGGAGATCAACACAAAATGAGGAGAAGTTGCAATGGAAATGAATGGAGATAAACATTCTGGGTTCTCCAAAGGAAATGCATGGAGAAGAAAAGGAGTTAATTTCCATGAGGGAAACTTTGATACCGCTCTAGGACGTTCACTGCCAAAGGTCAAGCGAAAAGACCAACCGCTAGTTGCACCAAAGGGGGGGGGGGGCAACAAATGCCGTAAATCAAAGAACTTCCGATATTTGGGGGGTACCTCAGGAAAAATCGGGGGGGTTTCCTCACAAAAAAAACCAGAGGGTTGGGGAAAAAATCTGGGTGAGAAAGGACCGATTCACAAATCAACGAAAAACCGAAGCGGCCTGCTTTTAAATCCTCTCAGGCTCAATCGCACGTACGTGGGAAAAAAAGAGCGCGAAAGATTTGAGAAAGCGGGCTTTTCCAGGTGAAGAGGTTTGGGATGCGCTCCAAAAAACTCACGACCAAAAAAAGAATCTGTACACCAGGCGGAGTGGGAAGGACTTCGAATGGGGGCGAAAAAAAGCGCGTGGACACCACGTCTGGGAAAGAAAGCTCAAAAGGGGAAAACAAAGCAAAGCTCGAGGCGAGGGCCTTGAAAACCTGGACTCCATCCCATAGTCAACAACAAGGAATTAAAAAAGAAGGGGAAGACAGGGAGGAACGCGAAAAAAAGCGTGATGAAAAAGGGGCCAGCTGCCGGGTGGGGAAAAGTGCAAAGGACGGTGGAAAAAAATGACCCTCGTCAAAAACAAAGGGGGTGTTGGGTGGCTTTCACCAAGGAAACTTCTCGACAAAACAAAAGAAGGCAAAAGTCCCGAACCATTTCGGAAAAGGGTTGAAAGCATTGTCTACTAACATGGAACAAAACGAGGGGTTCTACTGCCTGCCCAGAAGTGAGGTACAACAGAAACTGACGGGGAGGGGAGTTACAAACTGGGAGATAAACGGGCAATGCAAGGACCATCGAAAAGAGGTGGCCTGGGAAGGACTATTCGGGTGGCAGAAAACATAAAAAAACGAACCGGCCAAAGGTGTATTGTGTCGACGGCTTGAAAAAAGGAGACGACAGCGAAATCCGAAGAGGGGGATTGTTTGAAAATAATGGACCGTGCACGTGGCTTTTGCGTGTGGGGGAAAAAAAGGAAAAGCAACAAAAATACGCCACGAAAAAGAAAAAAGTCGCATGCATACAAATTCGCTCCGGAACGGGGTGGTTTTGGAAAGTTGACAGTAATAAGGGCGGGAAGAAAAAATCAAGGTGCCTAAATTGGGGGAGAATGAAAAATCACACCACGAACGTGTTCCCGGCCTGATCGGCGGAAAAAGGGGGGGGGAAACGGGGCCTGAGTGACCCGAAAAAAAAAACAGTTGCTCCCCAGGACTAAATTCGAACGGAAAAAAAAGACCATTCCCCCCCTTCGGGGGATTGCTTCCACAAGCAACGGCCCCGTGGGCCAGCACTAAGAGAAATACCTCCGAAATATAAAAAAAAAAAAAGCATCCTCGTCTTGGAATCCAAAGGGAGAGGTAATATATCTTGGGGGCAGAACGACTTTTATGTTATAAAAAAAATGGTTCTTAAACACTAAGGAATACCTTTTGACCAGCACTAAAGAAAAAACAAAGAAAGCAAGAAGGTTCATTGTCCAGCCCGTTCCTCGAACCTTTTTCTTGTAAAAGAAACGTAGTTTTGGGGAAGAGCCCGGAAGGTGGAAATCTGCCACAAGGACAAATCATCCTTGTATTAGCCCCTGGAAAAAAAAAAGGCCCCAAAGGCGGAAAAAAAAAAATTCAACTATGGGGATAAAGTTTCAGGGGGCCCCACGGCCCAACGGACTGGGGTTTTGACTGCGTGACCGGGGGAGTTAGCACCGACTTGGAACACCAGAAGTCCGGGAAAGGGGGGAGTTGGTCGACAATGCTCAGTCTGCAAACTCAAAATGAGGCTTTGTTGTAAAAAGACGGTTAGCGGTCGAACTACAGGGCAGGCCACACAAAAAAATTGTGGTTCGAAGCTGGGGGCGGGACGGGGGGAAAGACATATCCTAAAGGGGGAGGAGGACGCCCAACCGCTCTCCTCTTAGAAATCAAAGTAGATAGGGTAACATTACTCGCTTGTGTCCTGCATTTTCGAGGTACAAGACCCAGAACCGCATAAAATTAATTATCGGTTTTCAAACTCCCCCCAAGTGACAAGGCCAAAGATTCCAGACGAAATGGTGGGGGAACGTAGAGTTCGGAAAGTCAAGATAAAAGAGCTGAACGGATTTGGAAGGTCCGAATTTCAATTCTGTTAAAAGGACAAGTTTCCTCACGGCCCGTGGCAATTCGCGGGGGGGGGGGTTTCAGGTTCTCCAAAGATTGCCCCCCTTTATAAAAACCCAGGACAAGAAACCCATTCATAAAAAAGGGAACAAAGGGGCCGCGGAGAGGGATTAAATTTGACGGAAAGAACGGTTGAAGTTCCGGACTCGTGCCAACGTCGCCGGGGAAAAAGGCACTGAAGTAACCACGCGGGAGCGCGTAAGTTAATAAGGGAAGGGGACAGGGGGAAAGCTCAATGTAGGGGCGCCACTATCGCCTGCGCCAGGGGAAACAAACCAAAAAAAGCTTCTTCGTCCCCCAAAAAGGGATGTGAGTATGCGCATAACGGGCATCTAAATTGGTCGAGGTGAACGGCCAAGGGAAGCGGGTCCGACCGAGCCTTGGGGAAAAAGGGAAAATAAAAAATCCATAAAGGTAGTAGGCCGAGAAGGGAAGGGGCGGGCCTTTCAAAGAAGGGAAAACGACTGAAAACTACGACGCTAGTCCTGGATGTTTGGCCCTGCCCGTCAGGGAATGAGATAAGGCCAAAAACCTCGATCGAGCAAGGGGTATCGAGGATCCACATAGATGGCTCAAAGCCCGGGGGAAAACCCCGGGGGGAAATTTGAAGACTGCCGGCACCATCTCCCCGAAATCTTTTTTTCAGTTGGCGAAATCTACAGGCTCGCTGGGGGGAAAACGCTGACCCTGGGTTGCAAAAAGCCTCGGGGGGAACAGACGGAGCAGAAGAGCA
>Ga0179593_1720390_pt1 | contig 10895 bp, 15 predicted proteins | sample CZODoug2_1_08_16_FD_185931 | JGI IMG/M metagenome (GOLD analysis project Ga0179593, IMG submission 185931) | Vadose zone soil fungal communities from Angelo Coast Range Reserve, California, USA - CZODoug2_1_08_16fungal (PacBio error correction) | ecosystem: Environmental > Terrestrial > Soil >...
CCGGCAAACACAAAATGGACGCTTGGGAGAATACGAAGGACCGGACAAGCAGCCTCTCGGACAGGAAAGGAAATCCCCGCGGATTCATGCCAATTAGGGGGAAAGAATCAATGTGATGGAGCAAAAAAAAATAGTTCGAGGGATGACTGGGGAAGGACATAAGCTGAAAGGGAAATTGGCGGGGATCTCGAGAAGGGAGGACGAGCTCAGGCAACGAAATCGAAAGATCTTACCGGCCCAACGAAGAGGGGAAGACTGCAGTATATGGCACAAAAAAGAAAGTGGGAGAAGGAAAAGGTGGGGGGGGGGGGGGGGGGGGGGGGGGGGGGGGGGGGAGTACCTATGCCGAAGAACATATCAAAAAACGAGAAAAATACTCCTTATCTCATCATTAAAGAGGCTCTTTGATCGTCGGCAAAGGGGAGGCCTGTTGTAACAAAAAGGGAACTGGAATAAAGGGGGAAAAAGGCATGTACGCCTGCGGGGAAACTAATTACAAATAAAGGGCCATCCAAGCGAGGAAAGGGAGGGGGGCTGATTACGGCGCCCCAGAAAGGTGAGAAGAAGCCGATGAAGCGCATCATCCATGGAAGACGTCTCTACGGGAAAAACGGTGAGGTCCGGCGAAGGCCTGCAGGGGGTGCTGAAGGAAGGCTCTTACAGAAACCAGTCCGCGCTTGTTCAAAAAAAAACTACGTGATATTCCATGGTAAATCCTGACATCCCGCTGCTGGGAAAAAAAATTGATTAAGGGAGGAAAAAAAAAGCCGCGGGCTACGTCGTGGGGGTAGAAGGAGGTGCCTCGTCATGAAAGATTCAACAAACCGATAAGGGGCGGATCAGAAAAAGAACAACTTCCAAAAGAGGGGGGGGGGGAAGAGTTCGACAAAAAAAGGAAAGGGTCCGTTCGGCCCTTTCGTCGGACCTATGTCCGTCAGGGGCGGGGAAAGGCGCGCAAGAAATCATAGGGTCCGAATGAAAGGAATTATCTGAAGGCTCCACCATCCATTCGGCGAAGCGAGAGGGGAAAATGATCGGGACGGGCAAAATATCTCAATGAGGGGGAATAGAGAAGGCGCACGCGAAGCCGGAAAAAAAAAACTTGCACGACCCTACATGCTACAAAGAAAGCTTTCTGGGAGTTGAGGGCTGACGTGTTGGCTTTTGAAACGTCCGGGGGGAAGGGGTCGATCAGGGCGATATGGGGGGTCCTAACTGCTCCGTCAAGATCAAATTCTCTCCGGCACTAACGCTAGTAAAAAAAGAAGGAAAGTTGACGGCGTGGAAAACGTCTCGCAAAAATAAAGGCGTCGGCACGCACCTTTCAAAGAAAAAAGAAAGGGGGGGGGGTCAAAAGGGAACGACGATGGCGGCTAAAGCACGCAATGCCGCGCCAGGAACTGGAAAAATTGGTCACAACTGCCGACAGGGGGGAAAGAGAGCGTCGATGTCCTTGGGGAGCAAAAAAAAAAAAACAATCACGCAGAAAAAGCTGGGGGCTCGAAGAGAGAAAAGACCGAGATGGATCAGGGAAAAAAAATATCCGCACCTCCGGCATAAAGCAGGGGTCGGCACACATGGGGAAAAGTTCGGAAAAAAGGAGGGGGGGGGGGGGGGGGTGGGGGGGGGGTTGGTGCTAGAAGAGGAGTTGGGGGAAGGAAAGAGGGGGAGGTCTAGCTCGGCACCTACGCTGTTACGATCTCTCACAAGGGGAGGGGAAAGAATAGATGAGAAAAAAAGCGTCGTTTCCATACTCAGACTCTGAAACTCTCTTCAACCAGGAAAAAGAAGGGAGAGGGACACCATGACGCGGTCGAAACCAAGTGTCGGAAGGGGGGATGAAAGAGGTCGTCTGCAGGCAGAGGGGAACCGGCGATCCCTCTCGGTGAGACAATCCGCCAAGACTTTAAAGAGGGCGAGGACTGGAAGGGAGGAGTGAGGCCTGCGAAAAAGACGACGCTCTCAAAAGGCAGCCCACCAATGCGCAAAGCCAAGGTTTGCGGCCTCATGTTAACGCGTAAGGCAAGATCAAGACAAGGAGCAGATTCTGAGAATTGAAGGCGGCAGAAGGATTCGATGCGTCTAACAGGAACAACTGGAAAGGGAAACGCCGAGGGGAAAAAAAACAATTTTGAATGATCGTTCTCAGGTCAATCTCGAGAATCTCACCTGATCGGAAAGAAAAATTGTGACGTCCGGGGAAAAAAAACCTGACAAGGGAATCCGCGATCCAGGACCGTTGGAGGAGCCCGCCGTGCAGGGTCCTTGCTCTGGAAAAACATACTGAAGAAAAAAAGAACGAGCGAGCATTCGGGAGAAAGTCGCCTAAGAATTTACGCCGAAGCCTTTCCTGGAGGATAAAGGAAAACAAGCGCCGCCTTGCCTCAGACCCAAAAAAAAGGGAGGGGACATAATTCGGCCAGAAGAGCGGCCATGCCTAAAGGGAAACGGCTTTATCTTGTCGAACCTTCGAGATGTATACGGCGGCGCTTGGGGAGAAAAGGGGGGGTGGAGAAAAAAGATCTGAGAAGGGGAATCAGTGCCGGGGAGCAAAAGGCAATCATCATACCAAAAAAGCAAAGATCAGGGCACCTAACTTCAGAAAAGCAGTAACAAAGGAAGTTGGTAAACGCGGTCATGAAGTCAAGGTCGGAAGCGCTCCAACCAAAGGAGCGGTGGCTGAATACACAAAAAAGAAAGGGGGTAAGAAAAGGGAGAGGGAAAAAGGGAAAAGCGAGGAAGGGGGGGGGCGCCGTCCTCTTGGATGAGTCCTTGCGAAGGAAGGGGGAATGGATTCGGGGGCCGTCAGGAGGGAAAAAAATCAGGGAAAGGTAATTCTTTTTGGAAAGGGGCAGTGTGGGACAGCATGAGTCATTGGATCGCGCGGGGCAGAGAAAGAGACAAGGGACTGCGCGGTCGGCGGAGAGAAGAGGGCTCGATCTCGTGTTGGTCCACCTTTTGACCTTAGAAAAGGGTCTGGGCGTACCGGTCCAGAAAAAGGGGCGAGGAAACAGAAAAGGGAACGCAACACGAGAGCGGGAGGTAGCAAATCTTGATTTTCTTTTCCTTAGCATAGAAAGTGCCCCTCCCGGGCAGGAAATCCACAATTTGGCCTCTGAAAGAAGAAGAGAAGAGTGTGCGCAACGGGGGGAGGGTTGTTGGCGCCCATATCGACGAGGGGAAGCAGAGAGGGCCTGACTTGTGTGAGAGAGCAAGCTGGGAGAAAGGAAGAAGGGGAGAGTCGAGAAAAGAAGGAGGTTGCCGGATCTCTCATAAGGAGTGAAAAGAAGAAGAAGGGCAAACCCCGCGTTTTGGAAAGGGGGAAAGAAAAGTTATCGGAAAAAGGGCAAGCAGAAAAAAGTCGGAGAGAAAAAAGGCGCTTGACATTGGCCGGGACGCCACAACAAGCAAAACGAGAAAGAGGATGCGAGGGAGTTAAAGACAGCACGGGGGGGGGACTTTTTGAGGAAAAGGGATGGCGGTTGCAAAACAGATCTTCGTGATTTAAAGAGGGAAAAAAGAGGACTGAGGTCGGTTCCGAGCTGCAGGGAAGAAAAGCAAATTGACCGGAAGGCCAAGAAGGGGGTCGAGGTTACGTGAGAGACACGCCCATAGCCAACCCGATATCTCGGAAAAAAGCGAGCAGGAAAGGTCCGAAGGAAAGGGGGGAAGGAGGAGCAGTGCGTGCCGGTGGCTGGAAAAAATGTGGCAAGAAGGAGTGGGAAAAGGTTACAAATATGGGACTGGGAAAAAGAGCGTCTCCGACCAGTCGGGAATGAAAGTCCAATTTATGTCAAAGGAAGAGAGACCATCATCCACTGACGGGGAAAGGAACCAGAGGGGGAAAAGAGGAGGAAACGTCGGGGAAGGAGAGAACAGCCACCTGCCCTATCTTTCACGCAAGCGCGAGAGAGGAATCTTCCATACCTTGGGAACAAACTTCTGGAAAAGGGAAGGGGAGGTGCCACGGATCGGAAAGAGGACGGCGTGTATGAGAGCTTAATGAGGGAGTATCTCTCAACAACAGGGGGAGAACCGATCTCGAAATAAGGGGCAAAACGACCAAGATGCGCCGGAGTGCTCTCAAGATGGTCGGTAAAGCCGGTCGTGGTCATCCTGTTAAAGATAACAAGGGTCCTGGCCGAAGGAAGAGAAAGAAAAAGATGTGGAGGAGGGGTAGAAAGGCGCGCTGGAAGGAAGGAAGAGCCCCACCATGCTGTGCTTCCGGGGAGGAAAGTCTCTCCTAGGGGGGGGGAGGAAAAAACGAACCCCCCCCAAAAAAAAAAAAAAAACACCCCAAAAAAAAAAAAACACACCCTCGTGACAAGGGGGGCGCGACAAGTCTTAGTGTGTTGCCTATAAGAACGGAAAGGCCGGGCGGCCGACCTACAGCTACCATGGAAGAATTAAAAAGGATGGGACCGCCGAGGGGCGGGGGGGAGGTTCACGCCGAAAAAGAGAGCGATACATGGCGATATGAAAAACGGCTCACAGAGAGCACGATCACAATGCGAGACGGCCCGCTCGGGTAAATTTATCGGCACATTTGAGGAAGGGCGGACGCATAAAGAGAAAACCGATGCTTCGTCCGCACAAAAGTTTCACCGGCTCAGATGAGAGACTGGCGCTTGGAGGGAGTAAACATGCAGAATGAAGAACGAACGGTCGTGGAAAAGGGGGGCTTCCTACCTATCGAAAGAGGGGCCTTTCGCCTCGAAGAAAGAATAGAAGGCGTCTGCTACGAAAATAGCGCGATGAAGGGGACGATCCCGAGATTGCTCAGTCCGCGAGGCATCACGATCATCGGGGTCGACAGGGAAGGGAGGATGGCGGTTCGAAAGGGAGGGAAAAGTATAAATGCGATAAAAGGGGGGGAGAAAGAGGGTCCGCGGTGAGCGGGAAGAAAAAGCGGATTCGAGCCATCTCTCGAAGTATGTGCTCGAAGAAGGGAGAGGGGTGGGGAGAAGGAAACCTCGATCACCCTCGGAGAGCGAAAAAGAAGTAAAAGAGATCTCCTTAATAGGGGGAAAAGAGAAAACCACACGAACGCCCATTATGTATACGAGTTCGTATATGTGAAAGGAGGGAGGCCTGATCCATCCGGGGACAAGACTTTCAATCTTCTAGTCAAAATGTCGCAGTAGGGAGGAGTGGGCCAAAGGCGGCGCCAGGAAAGGCAGGGCGATGGGTTTAAAACAGCTAAAGCACATTCGCGGCAAAAAGGGGGCGCGCCTCTTCTGCCAGAATCAAAGAAAGATCAAGGGAGATGCTGAGAAACCCCGAGAAAAAGGCAAAGGGGGAGGCAGAGGGATGCCGATGCGTGAGCTCCACGCAGAAGGGGGAGTCAACGCCGATGGGACTAAGGGACATTAAAAGGAAGTGGCCGGAGCCGTGGGGGGGCCCGAATCCTCCCTGATAGGTGTACGGCCGTGAAAACGCCAAGGAAAGCAGAAGACCAGCACGGTGCTTCCCTGGCAGAGCTTTGCTTGAAAGGGAAGGGCAGTGGAAAGGGAGGAAGGATCTTATGCCACACGACGGAAGACCACCTTTACCGAGCAGGACAAGGAGGGCCATGCCATCGCGAAAAGGGAGTTCGGGTCCGAAGCAACAAGGGAGAAACTTCCAGCGCCGCCTGAAAACCATATTGAGGGATGGCGCAGAAAGGAGCCAGGAAAAACGTCGATAGGAAGAAGGGAGGAACACCCAAAAAAGTTGTCGAACTCTTCACCGGGGGAGGCATCTTGGGATCAGGTTTGCTGGTTGGCTACGCAGGAGAAATACCCAAGGGGGGGGGGCAGAAAAGTTTCCGAGGAAAGAAGGAAGACACCCGTAGCCCGCGCCGTGGCCGATAAGAATGCTCTCTCGCCGGAGAAAAAGGAAAGAGGGGTAATTGTAACCGTATGGAGATCACGAAGGGTGAAGTGGTTAGAGGAGGGGGGAAAAAGGAAGGGGAGGAATAAGCCTTCCTTCACCCTTCTGGGGAATCGGTGGACCAAGGTGCAGCCGGAGGAGAAAAAGCGCAGTAACTTAGGGAAAAAGAGGGAAAAAAACTTGGCTGGGAGTTCTGGAGCCCTACTGGTCAAGAGAGAGGGCGGGCGGAGACATATTTTAGAGTGTCTACACACCGGGGTGAAAAAAACTATGTGCAGGAAAGACGAAAAAAGACCACCGGCACGAAAAAACACACGATCATGGAAAAGAAGGGAGAGTCATCTTTCGGGGAGATAGCGGTTGGGGAGGAGACAAAAAGGGAACCTTACGAAAAGGACTTGGCGTACCGTTACCCTATAATCCGGGGGGCAGCTCGGAGAAGGGACGCTACTTTTAAGGTACCCCGGAATTGATTAGGGGGACAAAAGCAAGGCCCATCGAAAGGAGAAAAAAAACCGACTCACCGGAGATTCGCACCGGGGACGAATAAGAGGGGTGTCTACTCTCTGTTTTGTCAATCCACAGATATCTCCTTCCAGGGAAAGGGAGGCAATCCAGACGGCAAAGACTTCGGAAGGGAGGAGTTAAGGAAAGGTTATGCCGATAACTGCTCGCCTTGACAAAAAGGAGGGGTGCCGGATCTCGACTAAACGGGAGGGAGTAGGAAAAGGAAAAACGCGTTTTGGAAAAATGAAAAAAAGCTTCATTTATCTTCAGAAAAAAGCTCAGGCAAGAAAGGAGAACCCGTTGATGGAGGTAGCACTGTGAAACAGGGAAAAGGGGGCTCCAAAAAAAAAAAGAGTCGAGGATGATGTCATGGTCGATTTGAGGTGGGGGGGGGGGGGGGGGGGCTTTGATTCGCGGCACTGGCGGGGGGAACGGGTCAAAAGGAGTGGAAAAGAGAGAAAGGCCCTCGAGAAGGAGGGGAAAGGAAATATATCTTGGCAAGATCCGGAGGTCGAGTTTCAGGGGGGAAGTCTAGCCGTACTCCCAGAAAAAGGGAGAAAAATAGAGAACGAGGGGGAGGAAGGAAAAATGATCGGTTAGGGAAAAGGGAGCATTTCTTCCGTGTCCTAGTCATTTGGAAGCAAAAATGTCCTCGGCGTGGTCAGACAAAGATGCTTCACGCTAAGGGAGAGAAGGGGGAAGAGCGCCCATAAATAAAAGCACACTAGGACCTGGCGTCGTCGCCAGGAAACTACTTCTTCGACAGGAAAAGGGGGAAAAGAAGGCACGAATCCTGAACGTCAGAAAAAAGAAAAAAAGAACGAACTTGTGACAAAACTCAAGCGCGCAGAACCTTTTACAATCCGACGAAAAAGGGAGGGGGAACAGGAGGAAAATTACTTAAGTGGGAAGGCCACGTACGTCTGGGGTCGCCCGATGTCAATGATAGGAAAAAAGGAAAACGAGATCGATCTGGCTCAAATTCCTCCAAAACGAAGGGAGGAAGAATGGTCGGTGAAGGGTATGGTTTGTATCAGGGAGATGGCAGATTCTGAACACCTATGGTCCTAAGTTGTGAGGGAAGAAAAAGGGAAATAGGGGTGTCTTCTAGAAAGTACAATTAGGAGGGTGAACTTACCGAAGGAGAAGAGCTGTAGGGCGTCAAATTCTTCGGAAAGTTCATGTGCAAGAGCAGAGGACCCGGTGGGGGGGTTCAAGAAGCAAAAGTAGGAAGTGAGAAAAGGGGAGAAAGACGTTCTGCACCGAAACCTACATCTACAAATAGCTGGTCCTGGATCGAAGGGAGCTTGTAAAACGGGTGGGAGGGGAAAGAAAGTCAACAAGTGTCCGAAGGAAAAGAAGTAGAAAAGGGGAGAGGACACGAGCACTGCTAAAAAAAAGACGTCCCCTCGGCTGTATAGGAAGAGCGGGCCTTGCGCCGAAGAAGAGTCCGGCACGCACCTTTCAAAGAAAATCAAAACATCTCAGAGGGAGATGCGGAGGAGCATGCAGCAATAGCCTGCGCCACTGGGTCTTTTGAGGGCAGGGCTGCCGCCGATCCATAGGGGAGGGGGAGTGGACTCCGAAAGAAAAGGAATGGCTACCGGAGAAGTGCTCTCCGATGAAAGTCTTGGTGATATGGAGCTGGCCGCCGACAGAGGAGATCCGCGACGAAACTCGGCATACAAAGAACAGAATGGGCGGGAAGGAAAGAGAGGGGGGGAAGTAAGGGTGAGAAAGGGGGGGTGCCTATCGTGGGGGATATTTCTCTGAACCCGAGAGGAGATCTCTCTCTCAACACCAACACCGGGGGCTCAGCTGTGAAACGGGGAAAAGGAACAGGATAGCTCGTCCACAACCCTTCCGAAAGAGTAGAAAAGAAAAATTACGCGGTCGACCACTCGCAGAAAGCATTCTAGGAAGTTTCGTCAAAAGGGAAAAATGTCGCTGCCTGATCCATCAACCTCCAATACGTTCAAATCGGAAAAAAATCTTCTTTCATTGACGGTCTTTCGGAGGGACAAGGGGAGGCAAAGGCCATCGGCGAAAATCGGCAGCCCTCCCAGTGTCTTCCTCAAGGGGGAAGGGAGGATTGCTGCCCTTCCCTTAAACGCCACTTAAAAGAGAAGAAAAGGGGCCCGAGGAAGTTTCTGCCTACGAAAGGAGATTCTTCGCAAGAAAGAGAACAGGGGTCAATTTGATCGATGAACAAGAAATGGAATAATTCAGGACGAAGGGCTATGGAAAGTAGAAGAAACCGTCAATCTCGTGCCATGAAAGAGGAGAAAGACACCTTGGTGGAAGAGAACCAAACCCAAAAAAAAGAAAAACCAGCACAGAGGAAAAAAGCCAGGACCATCCTATTTGTTCAGGGGTCCAAGAACGGCTGGCAGGAACTGGCTCTTAGAAAAAAGGTCGAAAGGAGGAAAAAAGAAGGCGGAAAGAAATCGAAACAGGAAAAGGAAGAATTGAACGCCGAAGAAATCCGATATCAAATTCCAGAAAGGGAAGGAGCAGCGCTCGTATCTCCAAAAAAGGGGGGAGTCACGAAGAGGCCATTAATACATGGGGGAGGGGGACAGTCCGACCAGCCCCTACCGAGGATGGGGGACCGACCTCTTTAGAAGGGGTGAATGGGGGGATGAGAAAGCAATAGAAGTAGGAAGGGGGTTGAATAATAATTGACGCCTCTTCCCAGCACTTCTCAACGCCGTAGCCCGCGACGAAAAGGCTCTCATTCCAAAAAAGAAGGGGGGAGGTCCAGGATTGTGACGAGGGGGAAGGGTCGAGGCGCCTTTTAGGGTTAAATATCGGGGCAAGGGGATGGAACTCCTTCATCATCAAGAACGGAAATGAGGGGAAGTGGGAAAGTTCTACGCATAGGAAAAGAGGGGGAGGCTAACGCGCATGTAACTAACTTGAGGAGGGGAGATGAAATCCCTGTCGAAAAAGAAGGGCTCGCGAGGGAAAAAAAAAGATGGGTAATGAGGGGGAACAGGAGAAAATGCAGGTGGTGAAGAAAAACATTTTCTCGAAAGGAAAAAGGGGTCACGCACTTCGCCTGAAGAAGAAGGGTCGATGGAAAGGGAGAGAATCTTTGAGAGGAAGGTTGATCTTGCTTCTGCAGGTCCGGAGGGAACCTGTCTTGGATTACGATGGTAGATATAACGAAAAAGAGCGGGCAAGGAGGAGGACGAGCTTGATTTTCTTTCAAAGCCATTCACAGCGCAAAGGGGAGGAGAAAAAAAACCGACAGGTTTGAAAAAAGAAGGACGAATCGAGGGGAAGAGCTGGTTTTTGCAACTTGTGTTGGGAAAAGAAGGGTACGAGGGCCCAGAGAGGAAGACCTGAGCGAAGAGGGAGGCCGAGCGGGAAAGGGATTATCGGCCGGGATAATGGGGGACGTAAACTCAGGGAAGGGGTGGTGGGGATCTCTCTAAAAGGGGGGGGGGGGAGGAAACGAGCAACCCCAGGGAGGGGTCACGGCGTGGTAGAAAGGGAGGGGGATCAGGCGAGCACAGGAAAAAAACAGATCGCCTCAAACAAGTCAAAACCCGCTATTCATGCCAATAGAAAATTGGCGTGCGCTCTCAGGGGGTCACACAACAGGAGAGGAGATGTCAGGGAGAAAAACACCTGTTTTCGTGGTCTGTGATCGGGGAGGGAGAGGGGAAGGGAAACGCCGAGGCTCATGAAAAAAAGGGATTTTCGGAAGGGGGCGAGGGGAAGAGGGAAGGGCCAATATCATGCGGGAGCCTGGTGCGAAGGTTAAAGTTAGAGTGCAAAATAAAAAGGGACAATATATCGACGAAAAGGGAGGGGGCATTGAGGAAGGAGAAAGGGGGCTGTCTTTCCGGGGGGGGGAGGGGACAAACAACTGAATAAGTTCTCAATGCCATTGAAAAAGGAATATTTCGGGAAAGAAAGGCGAACAGTTCGTTCTTATGACGAGGCCAATTTCGCACCGAAGTCAACAGAAAGAATACACGAGGACGTGCGCCACGATGAACGACCGGCGAAGAAGAGAGGGTGAGGAGGAATGGCGGGGTTTAAAAAATTAAGGAGAAATGTACGAGGGGTGACAAAACTAACGCGCCTACGGAAGGTCATAATTTAAAAACAGAAAAAAAAAGGGGGCAAGGAGAGCGAGCAGGAGGGAAGGGAGGACGGCGCACGGCGCCCAAAACGTTTTTAGAAGGAAGGAAAGGCACCTGACTGTACCTCACATCGTAAAAAAGAAAGGGGGCTCCTCAAGACTAAAGACACGGTGAAGAGTTCTACAAGATAGTCCGTTAGGCCCTGGAGGGGGGAACTTCTAACAACAGGGGAACTTGAAGGTGATACGAAAAGGGGACGTCAACAAGAGAAGAAATGGAAGTGATCTTCCGGAAGAGACAAATTCCTTGCGGCGAAGGAGAAGGGGCAGGGCTAATATCGTCTGAGAAAATCGATGTGGGGGGGGGGGGGGGAAGAGAAGAAAAGCGCAACGCGAAAAGAAAAGGGGGGGGATTAACAAA
>Ga0179593_1283978_pt1 | contig 10894 bp, 5 predicted proteins | sample CZODoug2_1_08_16_FD_185931 | JGI IMG/M metagenome (GOLD analysis project Ga0179593, IMG submission 185931) | Vadose zone soil fungal communities from Angelo Coast Range Reserve, California, USA - CZODoug2_1_08_16fungal (PacBio error correction) | ecosystem: Environmental > Terrestrial > Soil >...
GGTAAGCCGGGTGACTTCAAGGCCGGTGCCCATAAAGTTCACTGACATGAAAGGTGAATTCGAGCAGCTCATCAGCATGCTAGCTGCGGCGAAGGGGGGGTAGGAATAGACGTTAACCTTGGCTGGGAAGGACGAAACAGAGGAAGGGTTTCTTATTACCCCGTAGAACGGGAAGCGATCATTTCGGGGGGAACTGAGGGGACCGGCAAGGAAGGCTAGCGTTAGCCGTGGAGCAGCACAAGATGTCCGACAGAATCAGTAATGAGATCGATGTCTGAGCGTTTTCCCGGGAAGAAGGGGGGGACTTTTGAAAGAAAGACGGGTGTGCAAGTACTGTTTCGGCCGTGCGTAACTCCGCGGGTTTGAGGAGGGAGGATGCGCTGAGGGAAAACGAATAGAAGCTCCGGTGGCGTAGACCTGAGACCCAGGCCGGTAACTGGTCGGCGGCAGGCAGCAACAGGGGGGAACTCTCCATCAACAGTAAGTGGAGGGGGAACGGAAAGAAATTACATTCCTACGCCGCGCCAGTCACACCACAGAACAGGGCCTTGTCAAGGACAAGAGTTCGCCCTTATAAAAGAGACAAGAAAAAAATTGGACTGTAGGAAAGACAGCACCGACGCAACCGGGAAAAATCCTTTATACTGGTGGGGGAAGGACCATAGCGAACCTCATAATGTGTGGGGGTCTAGCTCGCAATAAGGGGGGGAAACGGATCGAGGCGAATTCAACGAGTTAACAGGAAGATTGACAGCTCAGGGAAAACTCGGACTACCTGACAAGTGTTCAGCGAGGAAAGAGGAAAAGGAAAAGCGAAGAAAGTAGATGGGATTCGCCATCGACTCAGCCCCTCAAGACAAAGATGCTCACAAGTGCGCACTGAGGCGAGGAGCGGCAGTAGAGGGACAGTGGACTAAACCGACTCCTCGCCCCGCGAGGCGCAAGCGATAAAGAGAGGAACAGCATGGGACAATCGTGCAAGAGGAACTCATGAATGGGAACACACCATAAAGGAAAAAGTTCGCTCACTCGATAGCAGAAAAAAGTCCCAAGCCCGGGGCTGTCGGGCCGAGAAGACAGTTAAGCGACCAGGGGGGAAACATTCCTCAGTAACGGAAGGTGAAAAACTTCGGGGAAGACTCTCACCTGAAAGGGGTACCAGTGTGGGGTTAGGACAGAGAAAAAAAACCAGGACCGAAATGTCTGATTCCTGCACCAAAATCGGTTTCCATCACGGGAAGGAAAGATTCTCGACCAAAACGCACATACCGGCGTCGAACATCCTGAAAAGACACGAACAGTTCTTACTTTCGGGTCGGGGGAAGTTGCATCCTCATCTCTCTAAAAAAACTTGTAGGGAAGTAGAGATGGGGACACTGCAACGGAACCGACTAAAGGAGGAAGGGAGGTCTTAAAAAGGGCACTGACGTGGGTGCTGAACCGGAAAAGGGGCTGGCAGGCCAGGTGGCCCCCGCTCTGGTGAACGTAGGCATCGCTTATGAAGGGCATGGGTCTGTAGAAAAAAAAAAGGTTAAACGGTACCTAGAGAATCGAATCATTCGTAGTTAAAGTAAAAAGTAAGATGCCCTTCGTGCGGACATCCGGCTAGCGAAAGGGGAGAGGCGGCCTGGATAAGCCCCGATAGGCCGGGTTCTTACTACTAGGGGAGAGGTATAACATGGGGAGGGTTATCCAGGGTGACCGCTCTCGAGAGGAAGGCTGCAGATATGTCAAGGGGGGGGGGGAACTGGTAAAATAGCTTGAACGCCGAAGCGGAAAACCGAGAGGCAAAGGGAGGACCAAGACGTAACCTCGAAGGATGGCGCAATGTGCGCCCTGCTTATTTTGAGGGGGGAAGGGGCCCGGGTTGCGCGAGGTGCCGCGAGACGACGGTAAAACGATTGGAATTGCATCGTCAAAAGCGAGAAAAAGGCAGACTCCGAAGAGCGCAATCCGACTAAACGCTGGGGGTAAGAGCGGTTAAAAGAACTCCGAATCGCTGCATCTGGCAGAGAAGCTTCATAGAAAAGCACAAAGGGACTGAGTTCGGAATGCTCTGACGACAAACCAACGACTGCAAATAAAGGCTTTCAGCCGAGACGTGAAGTGCACCCGTACGGGGCCAGAAACTGTGAGAGGGGCCCGTGCCTAGGTAAAGTTACCAAAAGAAGGCCGGCGTCCTTCCGGTGGCTGGGGGAATGATGCCGCGGACGTCAGGAGCCTAGGGAACGGCTAAGAACCGCCGCAAGATGGCGGGAGCGGGGCCCTTTGTTTCCCTTTAAGAAAAGACCAAGGTAAACCCTTCCTTGTTTGTCGGGTTAGACGGCCACCCTGAAGAGAATAGTGATTCCGTGAGAAAGAAAATCTCTCCCTCATAAACTCCTCAGCGTTTAAAATTACTAAAATTAACACAAGGGGGTGAGAGGGCCACGGACGTCGCCATGAAAAAAGCGCAATCTAAGTTACTATAATAATGGAAGGAGCCGGTGGTTTCTTATCCAAGAAAAAATCACACAAAGGGTACATGCATTGCCCTTAACTTCTCTGAACTTCTATCCCGCATCACCTACACCGGAGGAGGGGTGTTCGGCCCAGTCCCCATCCCTTATATGACAAAAAAAAAATAGAAACCTACCTCATCATTCTGATTGAGAGATACGAAAAAGGAGACGCCGTCATGGGAACTCAGAGGAAAGTATGTCACCGTATAGGCACAATCTCCTAACAACCTGAGGGAAAAGATATGGGCAAGAGGATCTGCCTGCCCATCGAGTGGAAACGACAAGAGAGGGGCAGGGAGAAGAATTCATCATTCTTAGTACGCGGGGAGAAAGGGGGGTGTTTGTAGTCAATAGCAGTGAAGGGAGGGGGGGACTGACACGACAAGCGCCTATTTGTGATTTACCCACTGGACCGCCGAAGGAAGCCCTGGCTTGGACCATTGAGAGGTAGAAGGGATAATCAAACCTCCCTGGAAGGAAGCATGATCCTCTTTAAGGGTATAGGGATGTCGGGAGCTGGGGTTTCCTTTCAGCATTAACTTTCTGAAACGCCTGGTAAGGAAAAAGGCCAAGGGCTGGGCTGCGGTCGTTAGAAGATGAGAGCGTACTTGCATCCTCGCTCAGGGGGGGGCCCCTCGAACCCCAACCAACGGAAAGGGTGGAAAGGACTTTCAAAAGGCGTCACCCAGCACAAACAACTCTACCTAACCAAGTAGGCCGGTACGGATGAAAAAACGATGAATAAAGGACTTAACAACAGGAAGGAAAGGACTCCCGGGAAAAACGCGTCACGGGAAGGGAAACGCAGCCTAAAGAATTTTAACCTACGGGAAAGGGAAAAGAACTCGAACGCGAAAATTAGGAAGTCGATCAATCTGTGGGTGTCGCAAAGCCTTCCGAAAAAAGAAATTTTTTCTATTACTGGCAAGAGGAAAAATGCCCGGATCGTATCGATATGGAAAAAGAGTTGAGGAGCGTAAAACAAAAAGCAAGGAAGGCAGCTCTAAGCAAGGACGATGCACTCGAGGGAAACTCTGCACAAAGGAATAGTTTGGCTCCCATTCGATCCGCGGCCACTCGCGCGGAGAAGGGACTCAAAAACCAGAAACAGGGGGGGAGGAAACAACGCAAAATCTTGAGTATAGGAGGGTTGACTACCCGGGCGAATCGGGAACAGCTAGAGTAAAAAGTAATAACAGACCGGGGAAGAGTTCATCACTATATGGGCTCGAATTCAACAACATGGAAAAAACATGGGCGGGGATCACAAAGGAGCGAAACCAGAGCCCAAGGTTTCTTTGAAGAAGGACAAGGTCCAAAGTTAGCGAGACCAGGGGTCATCACTCAGTTCCTCTTCTGGAAAGGAACGCGAAAAAAGTCGGGTTCGTCCAGGACCGGGACCATTTGGGGAGAAGAGAAAAATTCCAAGAGAGGAATTCCGCCAGAGAGCGGGGGAAAACCTTGCGCATTACCGGCATAACGCTACCCGAAGAAAAGTAGAAAGCCTGGAACGAGCTACGAGTGGAGGGGGGGAAGTTGCATTTCCCAGCCGAGGAAAAAAAAAAAAAGGAAAGTGAGGGAGGAGGAAAGAGAGGTTGAGGACACTGACGGGACGTAACGCACAGGGCCATGGGTGGTCGGAAGGTCAGGGGTGAAGGGAAGAGGGTAGGGTAATTTCTCAACGCAGCCGGAAGGCAAAGGTTGGCCAAGCGACGGGCGGCAGGCATCATATGCGTTCATTTTGGCTAGGGACACAAAAACTGCCGAAGGGGACTAGATAATTCTCTTGAAGTAAAGAGGAAAAGGTAAAATAACAGGATACCGAAAACGTGGCTTACTGCCCGACATCACGGAAAAAGCGGTTCTAAGGGGAGAAAAATCGGGGAAAGCGACAGGGCTGTTACGGATGGGGTTAGAAAGGGAGCCACCACCATATCGAGGTAGATGCACGATCGGGTCCCGGAATTGTCAGTTTCGTTGACTAGACGGGCCGAGGCAAAAGGGAGGAAATCGTAAAGAAGCCGGCCGCTACACCGACAACCTTGTGCAGAAAGGGGGAAGGATGTGATAAGCTATAGAGAAGGGAGCCAGATTGAATGGCGACACACGAGGGACGGTGCAGTCATCCTTAGACTGCTTAACAAGGGCGAGAGATGCGCAAAAACTCGCTGTGTAAAAAAGCGCGAACTCGGTGACAGCTCCCTACAATCTTGTGCAGCGGAAAGTCATAGGGGAGGGGGGGGGGGGACCCAAAACCCCCCCCCCGGCTCTGCTCCGGAAAAAAACGACCAAAACTTTCAAAGGCGGTAAGGGAAGTCACAGAAAATTGGGGACCTCTGGCGGGAGGACTGGGAGACGAGTGTACAGGGAAACAGAAGGGCCGCAGACATCTCTTTTCTTTGGTGGATGCCGCTCCGTCACTCAATTAGCCTCCGGGAACCCCGCAAGGCATAGGGGGCGGGAGCGGTGGGCCCTTTTCGGAGAAGGACGAAGAAAAGTAAACAGGCCTTTCTTTGGTTAGAAGGGCCAAAAGAGAGAGGGATCAGTATTAAGTAGAGAAGAAAGAGAAAACCGGCGCGGCACCTCTGCCGAAATTCAGGCGGGTCAGAGGGACAAAGGCTCACAACGTCCACTGTCGGCAACAGGAAAGTCCGGGGGAGAGACAATGAAGATGGAGACGCAAGCACGTGTGGTGATGACAAACGTCTAAAAAGAGCAGAGGGGAAGTGCCTGACACTTCCCGGCACTGCCTAGCTCCAGGCATCACCTACTAAAAAGCAGGTTCGGCAGAAAATCCGGCACCGGCTATACTACAACTAAACCGAAGAAAGAAGAATTCGAATATCCCTCCGGCAGAAGGAAGGGGAAGGGGAGGACAAGAAAAGGGGCACTCGGGGCGGGTCACCGTATCTGTTGAAATCTAACAACAAAACAACAACCGGGAAAGGGGAAAAAAAAAAGAGCCGGGACTTCCGCCGGTGCCATCGGGTTGCCCGGAGGAAGTGACATGTCAGAAGAGGAGGTGGAGTCTAAGTTTTATTAAGAGAAGGGGGAAAGGCGGGTGGCTGGACACCCCGCGGCTTGTAGGGGATGAACCCGGTAGAATCGGGGGGGCCGGCAGGCTGTTGTCCAGAAACTGCAGAGAAAAGGAGAAGGGGGATCTTCAACAACCAAAAGGTGCTTGTCTCTCAAAGGAAGCCGAGTAAGGGGAGAAGGTCATGAAAGAGGTGGGACCAAGTTCCAAAAAGGGGGAAAACATGATAAAGAAGGGGGGGGAAAAACACCAATCCAAAAGAACGCGGAGACGGGTCGGTGAAACCTCGATGGGAAAAGTCAAGGGATCAGGGAGCTCCCTTTTTCCCGAAAAAACAGGCCGGGGGAAAGGGGAGGGAGTTGCAATCAAAAAGAAAAGGGAAACGAGACCCAACCAAGTAGATCGGGGGACGTTCCCTGACATGACTTGGCAAGAGACGAGGCAGAAAAAAAAACACCTGACGGACGCCGCCTGCCAAAGGTACCGCCAGGTAAGACACGAATACCATTGGGCCAGGGCAGATTTAAAAGTGTGTTTACCCTCTGGGGCACGCTAAAAAAGGAACGTTGAGCGCTTTGTCCGGCGCAAGAGCTTCAGAACCGGGGAGAAAAGCTGAGAAGAGTCCGCGATGTAAGAGCTGTCAAAAAGAGTTCTCCTTTAAAACAAGAGAAGGAGGAAGGGAAGACTGACTCTCCCTGCTCAATTGCGAGGGCTGAAAGGAACTTCCATCGCCGAACAGGGGAAGGGCGGCCGGACCGCTCTCGGAAGGCAAAAAAAAAAAGGTATCACAAGTGAGAAAAGAGGAGGAGGGAGAGGTGTCAGAGGTAAAAAAGGAAAAAGTTACTACCCGGCAGCCTCTTCCCTCGAAAAATCACTCCTAACAAGAGCCAGTACATATAGATGGAAAAAAGCTGGCGCGACTTGCCCATAAAAACACATGTCGCTATGAGGAGATAGAAAAACCGAGCCTCTTTTGTAGTCCTGAAGTAACTATCCCGAGACACTGAAGCACACTAAACGGGGGGTCACTTTACTGAGGCGAAGGAGAAAAATTTCTAGGTTCGTAAAGGAAAGGGCCTTTGGGGGGTGTCTTACATAACATCCCGAATCGAATTAGCTCAGAAAATCTCTGGTTGACAAGTAAGGTGTAGGGCAAGAAAAAGAGAAAGCGATCTGACAAAGAACATACGACGACCGAACTTTAGATTGGTCCGGGGTTCCGGAGCGACTACCAGACTCTCAACAACAAAACACGGGGGGGATGAGGATGGGGATTACCCTTGAAAAGGAACAGAAAAGTAACCAGTTAGGGAGGTAAACCGATGTGAAACTTCTTTCGCTAAGGGGGGGGGCATTCCAGGCAAAACGGCAGGCCAGGGAACAAGGGACTTTCGTCAGGCAATAGATGAATGAGGATGGGGGGTCGATGTAAAACCCACGGGTCAAACTGGAAAAATGACTGATCAGGACGATCGACGTGAAGACGTTAATCCAACCGAAAAGAAGCGGCTGGGGGGACATCCCCGGGCATCGGAAAAGTTTCTCTGAAAGGACAGGAAAACAGAACGTTCTCTTCCGTGTGTTCTGAATCGGGGATGGACGACGTGGCTTGGGGGGGGTCCATTCGGTGTGACCAAAGCGGAAGAAAACAAGAGAGGAGGAACTGACTATCTGTTCAAGATGGTCACTTGTCGAGTGACGAAAACTAAGCCACGAGGGGAAACGCCAAGAGGCACCTCGCAAGACCGCCGGCACAGAAGAAGGAGAGTGCGACTTTTTCGGGCACGTTGGGTAGTGGGGGGGAGAGCGGAAAAAAGCGGCGATAGGACAGCCGGGTCGTCCCAAAAGATGGGGCCTTTTGCCGCGTCCAACAGACGAGCACTGGGCAGGAAGGCGCTTAGCAAAAGCGAGAGGGTGCACGCGAATCCGGTGGACATCTAGACGAAGAAAATAATCTGAAGCTTCATAGAAGTCCGGCGGGGAAAACGCCGGCCACAGACTGCTCAAGTCTTTCACGGTCGGCATGCTGTGACACTTGAAAACATCAGGCACGGCCCCGGGAGGAGGGGAGGCCCGCGGGGGAAAGAGGGGAAAAAGGGCCAGCCGTCAAGGATATTCCGGTTGGATTTTGGTGGGCTGATTCGCGGAACTTTAATCTGTCCGGTCTCAAGGGGAAAAGGACCGCCGCTACGGGCGGATCGGGGTCGTTAGAAAAAAAAGACTAACAGAACCCGGCCTACTGGGTTCGAAAGGGACACAAGGGGGGAGTCAGTGAGGAACGAGGAGAATAAGAAGGTAAACAGACCGTCCTAATCTCTGGACCGTGCCTTCGGGTCTTCGTGTTGGGTTTTTTTTGTTAGAGAATCTTCCACGTCCAAAATGTCAAAAAGAACAGAAGATAGCCGATAGGAGAAGGGGGGGGGACAGCCGGTTTGAGGAGCAAAAGATTAACACCTATCAATTAAAGAAGGGGAACATTAAGTCTAACAGGCTACAGATGGGGCAAGTTAGGCCAGTCCAGCCATCGTAAAGTAACTACAACACCTGACCTCAAGAACTCATACTGCGCATCAGAAAGGAAAAGAAAGAGGTCAGGTCGGGGGAAAGCGATGCAAAAGGACCCGCTAGTGGGCCAACTCTCAGCCAACATCACATAGGGGGACCCAGAACCGGGTGGCTTGAAGGGTCCCTCGGAAAAAGGGAGCGTCGTGCAGGCGGGCTCTCCATCATATGCAGAGTCGGCGGAGAAAAGGGGGGGGTTGATTATAAAGAAAGAGGGGAGGACTGGGGGGCCAGCCCCCGTCGTGTGATGAACCCGATCCTCCAGAGCAAAACGGAAAACGGGGGGCTTGTCCCATGCACGGCCGCTGCGGGGTAAAGGAAAAACGGCATACTTCTCAGCAGGAATGGAAGTGTCTTAGGGTTGTAAAGGGACAAGCGGGGGTGAAGGAAAAAAAACCACTTGGGTGGACGGAAAAAGAAACAGTCCTTCATGCAGGAAAAGAGGGCCGGCGTTAAAAAGCACTAAAGCTAATACAGGAAAAAGACAAATCTGGGGATAGACCACCTTAACCAACCGAAGGGGGAAACCTGGTCTTGAAGGAAGAAAGAACAGGGAAAAGAGAAAAACCAGGCTTCTTTTCCATATCCATTACAGCGGAGTCCTTACGACAACCCCCCCGCAGGGAGCGGGGACTCAGAAGATGGGCAACGGAACTCGCCGACCGCAAAAAGGAAAGGGCAGGGGCCGGTAAGGGTGAAAGTACGCTGACCAACTCTACCTGTAAAGTGGAGAATAAGTGTTTACGGCAGGAACCGAAAGAAGTTGGGGTCTTAGATGCATGCACAGAAAGCGTGAGCAAGAGCTGTCAAACTAGGGCGAGGAGGGAAAATCGGGAGCCAGTCGGTCTGCATCGCTGCACGGGGTAAAGGGATGCGGGATCTTCACACGCCGATGTAAAACGTCTCGACGTCGAGAGAAGTGAAAGCACTCCAAATAGCCATGAGCAGGTGTCGCCAGTTCTGTCGAGAGCCTGCGGAGGGGGAAGTTGAAAAAAGGTCGCCTCTCATCATTAAGTGACGCTCATTCTACTTTTACAGAATTGCCTGACCTCAGGGTGGGCGACGCTTGACAAAATGGGATATTGAGCGAAACGAAGAGTCGAGAGCGAAACAGGACCGAGCATTAAGTGTCGGAGTTCCTGCATACGTCTAGAAGGCACCTTGTCAGCACGCAAAGGGTTTCCCCTCAGACTGAAGACAAACCAAGGCGGGGTTCAAAGGGGAAAGGGGGGAACACAGGTGGGGGTTTAGGGGGGGGGGGGACTAGACCAAGGCCCGCAATTGAAGGAACCAACGATCCGAAAAAGGGGGGGCAAGTCACCCTCCTGCTTTTCAAACGAAACAGAAAATCGACGCGAAGTGGGACGCAAGAATGGGAGATTGGAGGTGACGGTGAGGCCGTCCTCATCTCTAAACAAAAACAGGATTAGTTTAAAAATATAGGGGGATTACCAAAATGGACACATGAAGCCATTTCTTTCGTGAGAGGATGTGGGCCGGGGACTCTTATTATTCGTGGAGGGCCCAGAATCAGGGAAGGAAAGGTGTAAACTGTCTTCAGCTCTGTTCGATGGGTACTGGGTTCCGGAAACCCCCACTGGGCAACCCGTGAAACTGGCTAGATCGCAGTCGACCGACTTTACCTTGATTAGAAAGGGAAAACCGTGCAGGGAGGGGGACCTCCCCGGGCTCGCGAACGTTTACTGCCTTCCCAGAAGCACCCTGTCGCGAACGGGGAGAGACTCACGATAGGGTAGCAAAGGTTGTCCAATTCATGGGGGTGTGACCAACGATCCATCCACAGAGAGGAGGTAGCTGCAAGAATAACCGAAGGGAGATGGACCAGTTAAAAAACGCCATGCGGGGCAGGCGCAACCGTGTTCGGAAAAGATGAAGCCTCCTTCCGCTCTCCTAACGACAGTGGGGGGGAGGAACTGGGGAGGGAAGTGGGGAAGTGAGGGAAGGTCTCGCGAGAGGTCTCGGAATCGGAAGGGGGGGGAGACACAACGTTGACAGGAGGAGATCCTCGAGCACTTCCGGGGCAGAAAAAAAAAAACTGAGCGGGTGGTCGAACGGTGGACAGCGAGGCCAGGAAGGGGGCTGGGGGAAGCTGGAAAGAATAGAAAATCAGGAGTTCTTCCTGGGACAAAGCCACAACGACCTAAAAAAGGGCGTTCACACGGACAGGAACCCGTACGGCCAACTGCCAAGGAAAAAGGTTCGCGGAGGAACGGTACTCTGGGTACCGTTACAACCGGAGGGGATTCAAGGTAAGGGGGCGTGGTGGGCTGATGCACTCTGGACTCGTAAAGCCGCTTCGCAAGTTGACACCGCCGCATCAAGAGGGCGGAGCGGCACGTAAGAGGAAATGCGCAGAAAAAAAAAATGAACAAGGTTGTAGGTTCGAGGTAAAAGGAAGCGAGGTAGTGGACCGAGCGAAGAGACTAAACGCGCCCTCAGAGCTCAGCCCTGTTTGCAAATGGGTCTTCGTAGGGCTCACAGGCCCACGGGGGAAACTTGTCATAAACAGCTACAGAAAGAGAATCAACAGGAAGAGGAGAAGGAGCCGGCAGGTTTTTAGGGACCGGCTACAAATCATCAGGACAGTTGGGCATCAAGCAAAGCTCGGCAAGGGGATCGGGAAGCACCTACGACGCGCGGGGGAGTGGAAATAAACTTCAAAGCTTATGGAAAATCCAACCTTCGGCCTCCGAAGAAGAGGGAGGGGAAGGGAGAGGACAGTCAAAGGAAGAACTCTCCTGTTGGGAACTCAGAGGGGAAAGGGGGGGCGATCACA
>Ga0179593_1290366_pt1 | contig 10894 bp, 7 predicted proteins | sample CZODoug2_1_08_16_FD_185931 | JGI IMG/M metagenome (GOLD analysis project Ga0179593, IMG submission 185931) | Vadose zone soil fungal communities from Angelo Coast Range Reserve, California, USA - CZODoug2_1_08_16fungal (PacBio error correction) | ecosystem: Environmental > Terrestrial > Soil >...
GGGGGAACGAACGGAACGAAAGAACCTCTAAGGGGGGTATAAGGGCCAGAAGATGGAAGGGTGGTTTTTATGCGACTACGAGGAAAAAGAAACGACGGCTCTCCGGATTTTTCAGTCTCTCATAAATCGGGGCAAGGGTATGGGGTGGGGGGTTTTGGTGGAAATTCAAAAAAAAAATCTCCCCAAAGGGGGGGGGGATCTCAGAAATCGAGGTCGTCAGCCATATATGTCAAGAACGTGTTGAGCAGGGGCGGGACAAGGAACCGGTGAAGCGTAATGGGGCATAAAGAAGAAGAGGAAAAAGGGGTTCTTAGTTGGAGGGAATGTTGGGTCGTGGGGGGGGGGGAGCCCCCCGCCCTCGGAGTTACAGAAGGAGGGGCCATTTGGTATTCATGGACGCGCCTTGCCAGAGGAACTGCGTAGGCAGGACATAGGAACCGGCGGGAAGAGGGAGGGGATGCGTCGGAATAAAGCGGGACATCGAGGGGCAAACCTCTGGCATAAAAGGGCTGGGACGGGAAGTCTAAAGGGGCAAGGCGGAAGGGGAGGTCAAGTCAGCAGGACCAGGTAGGGGAAATTCACCTCCCAGTAACTTTCTCAAAAGGGGGTAAAGGGGCCCCTCTTCTGTCCCTTTAAGTCTCGCCGAAGAAAGAGGAATTTGGGGGGGGGGGGGGAAACCGATATAACGGGGAGCACGCTGCGTAATTGGGTCGCTGTCATCACACGCTAGAATCACAGGGAACCCATAAGAAAACCATCTCATCATAACTCTCCTTACGAGAAAGAGGCATTTAAATAGAACTGAGAGGAGGGGGACGTCTATTGTCGCACTCACAGGAAAAACGGAAAATTGGGGGACTAGCGTGAAGTCACAGAGACACCCCTGAATCCCTACAGAGACCTTCGGTCAATTACTAGGTAAAGAAGTGTATAGAATTAAACCGGGAAGTCGACCCAATAAGGTAGAGACCAAAGAAACTTAACCCGCCGAAGAGCGCTCATGTCTTGCAACAAGAGTGGAATGTGAAGCTTGTTGTCCGCGAAAGGAAACGGGTAATAGGAGCCAATCTTGTTCCGAAATTAGCATTGAAGCGAGGAGTTCAGACCGAGGGAGAGAGTAAACGTCGAATTGAAGCAGCGCAAGAGGGGGAACGGAAAAAGAGACCCAGAGGTTGTCCTGAGGGACCGGACGAACTGCTCTACACGCTACACAAAAGCGACGAAACATCAGCTGGACATACACGAACAATGCAACCACCCCCACCCAAAAAATCCGGAAGGGAAATCAGAAAGACAAGGCGGGGGCGACCGGTACGTATGGATTGCCCGGGGAGAATGTTGCAGCGTTTGGTGTAGAAAAGGTAGTACACGAAAAAGACTTTGCACGCGGGGAGGAAGGAGTTGCATCCGATGGGGAGGGGAAGGGGAAGAATCCAAGAAGGGATCTTGGAAAAAACAGGAGGGGGGGGGGGTAACGGCTACGCGGCGCGAGTAGACAACGCCTACCTAAAGTTGCTAATGTATGGGGATTACTAAAAAAGGAATTCAAAAAACAGTGGCCGCCTGAGGGAACTGGAAGCCTTTCGAAAAACCCGGGCTAAGTTTGACAGCACTTCTCAATGAGGGGAGTTAGCCGGTGATATACCATCAAGGTAAGGGGGAAAGAGGCTCGCGTAGGGAGAAGGGGGAGCACGTTCGAGCGAATATAAGTGGCCACGTGGGTCAGCAGACGAGTTAAATCGACTTATTAGAATCAGAGGATGCAGGCAGAAAGGAAAATTTAATGCGCAAGAGAACCAGGACATCAGCAGAAACTCATAAAACTAGAAGCACCTTACAAAGAGCGCGAAGCGCGAAACAGTCAAGCAACAGAGGGGGAAAGAGAGTATTGACAGGGTCCCACACGCGCTATGATTGGAAGAGCGATTGGACGGCACTTCTGAAAGTTGGGCGCCATGGTGGGCAGGAGAGAACCATCCTGTTCGACCGTCCGCGCGGAGTTCGGGGAAGAAAATATTAAACGAAAAGGAAAAGAGTCGACAAGAACAGCTCGTAGTAGCACGACGGGCGGTAGGACGAATGGAGCGCCCCGCCTGGTGAGGAAAGGAATCTGACTACGGCATAAGGCACCGCTACTGAGGGGCTCCTAAGGGAGGAATCGCAAATCTGGAAGTAACTTCCAACGAAAAGGCAACTCAAGACATCCAGGGGAAAGGTGGTAGTCTTAGAGCATCAACAAGGATAACGGACGAATCGGAGAAGAAAAGAATCGAGACAGAAAACTAGCAAAAAACGTGAAGATATGAACCAAGTGCCACACGGTTCTATGGAGCGGTGTTAGATGGGGGGGAGGGGAGGGGAGATTCTCCGCTTTAACATCACACGGAACCAGGCCGTTCGCGTCAGGTTACATAAGGATGGGAGCTATCCGAGCGCGAGGTTCAGAAAAACAGGCTGCCGAAGAGCTGGTTGTCTGTCAAGCAAAAAAGCTGAGAAGGGGGGGGGAAAAGGACATCCGAAGTGCCTACGAAGGGATAGAAAAAGACCGGGGAGGTGACGCGAGTGCAAAGTAGCGGCGTAGGCCGGAGTGGCGCGTGAACGATCGCGGGACTAGCATGCTTAGGAAATGGGGGGAGAAGAGCAATGAGCTCTTACAGTTGGGAAGAATAAAAAATTTTCAAAGACCGCGATTTGCTCATGAAATCAATCAAAAACAAAAACGATGAGAGAGATGGCGAGCAACCCCGCTCAGCAGATCTTTCGAGGGGGGAGAAACATCGCCTCATGCGAAGTGAGATATCGTCACGAATTCATTCTCGGCCGCACTACTGTAAAAAATGCTACACGACGCTGACATAAAGTAAGAGGGGGCTCCTTAAAAAAAAGCACAGCTGGGAAAAAAAACTATGACTGGAGCTATCGTTCTTCTAAACTTTCTCGGGCCTTTGCTCGAGGGGGAGGGAGATCAAAACGTCATCAAAGGGGGACACAATTCCGCCAACACGCCTTCTGGAACCTGCATCGCATCACCACCTCGGAACCTGCAGACGAGAACCAGAAGGGGACCACACAGCTCTGGGCGAGTGGGCTTGGTAACGCGCAAGTCCATCAAACCAAAGAGGAAAAAAAAAAAGGGCTCCACCGAGCAGTTGGCAGGTGAATAATCGTAACAGGAAAGTTTTCCAGGCTAAATTGGGAGGGGGGCCCTCTAAAAAGAGCGAGGAAGAGATCGTAAGTTATTCATCGGATTCGATACGCGTAGAGTGACCTCAAATGGTGAAAAATTGGACTTCGGGGGAAAAGGGAAAAATCCGACGACGCACGGACAGGAAAAGGGTAGGAACAATAAGTTAGCAACTGGTGGGGTGACAGATGATACGGCAGAAGAGAAGAAAAGTACAGCGTCTCACATCGGCGAAAAAAAAACATGAGCAATCTCCTACCGCTTATGAAAATAAAACTCGTCGAGAGTTTTTAAAAGGAGACCCGCCGAAGGAAGGAGAACCCAAACAATCGGGGCTCCTCTGCAGAATCTCCTAAAATGGGAGAAGCGGAGGACTCAAACGATGGAAATGGAATCAAGGATCAGCCGAATTGCCATTGGACTAAGGAAATCGGGTCAACCCCAAAACCCCAATTTGACTGTGCGTCGAGTCTGTGGCAGGGGAGGACCTCATGCGACGTTTTCAGAACTGCTCTGTGATTGTTCTGAGGGGGGAGGGGATCAGCGGGGCGGAAAGAACTTGAGCCCGAAAAAACCTAATACAAAAAAAAAATTCTCTAAGCCGCGAGGTTAAACGGGGCTAAAGAAAACTGCTCACCAACGGCAAAATTCAAGAGTGAGCTAGACCCAGGGCTACCACGCCTACTAACGGGCGGAAGAGAGAAAAACTAATCCCACGGCGGTATAATCACCCGTTAAGGCCGCAGTAGAAGGTGAAGGACCAAACGAAAAAAGTTTTTTGACGAAATTTCCCTGGAAGACCAGAAATGGGCGGAAAACCGGGTTCCTTTTTGGGAAAGGCAAGACTGAACGTATCCGCAAAAGCAGGGAGGATGTAAAAAGAGCCGCTGTTAAGGATAAGACTGTTCCTAAAAAAGATCGGACGCGATTATACCCTTTATATGAAAGAATGACGCAAACAAGCCTGGAAGACGCGGGGACGAAGAGAGGTTTGAAAAAGGCCACGAACACAACGCAAAAAGTGCATCGCATAAAGGAAATCCTTAACAAGGTTCGCGCCCACGCGGAGACGCGCAACTCCGGAGATGGGGGTTCAAAAAACCTACTTGTTCAGGAGGTGGTGGAGAGTGGGCTGAGCAATCTGCCGTAAAAAGCATGCAAACTCCTTGAAAGGAGGACTTCTAACGGTCCGATTACAGACTGAATTCTACTGAGAAAGATGCGCAATAGTCGGGGTACATAAGAGGAACTCGGAGACATACCGGAACAAGTGGGCAACAAGGAACGTTCAAACTTATCGCACGGGAAGCCTGGAGAAGCAAGCACCAACTCTTGTGGAGCCGGCCAAGAGCGCGAGTGCCTGCGATAGTGTTGGGCCTGAAAGGGGGGACGGGGGCAAAATTGGGGACGAGGGTAGCCAGGGAAGTCCTTTACCGGAGGTTAGGCTGGACCAGTCAATCTGTAGGGGTATCCGAAAGTGGGTGTGCCAGAAACGGAAACTCCTCATCACCAAGAGACGTTAGCACTATGAGAGAAGGGCAGAGAAGAATAGACTCCTAATCATGGAATCTAAAAAAAAATCATCGGATCTTCGAGCGTCGCAATGGTTATGGAGGGGTGGTACAAGCATTCTTAAAGGATGTTAGCGGGAAAACTACCGCAGCGTTCAAGCACCGTATCTCGTTCCCCAAAAAAATCGAAGGTAGGAAAGCGAGCAAGTCAATGTAAAGGCCAAGGGGGGAAAGGAATGGGGAGTTGCAGAACCTAACTGTCCTGCGGCGGGACATGCCCCGCAAACGACGGAATCTTCACGGAATCAGTCCTTATAACTGAAGGCAAGAGGTTAGGAATGATCATCGTAAACCCGTTAAATGATTTAAAAGACGCGATACACAGTCTGCCCGGAAAAATGTTACATAGCCGCCGGGACACTGATGAGAAGGAGAAGAATTCAAACTGGAACCTAAGGGTCAAGTTCAATAACGGCGTGAGTACTGTAAAACAGATGGAGCCAATCGCATCCAGAGAAGGTTTCACATCTCTGAGTTCTTAAGGCTCCTCGACAGAAAAAGGGTCGCCAATCAAAAAAAAAAAGGAGGTGGCTAGGGGACTGCCGCCCCTCCTGCTTTTCCTCCCAGGATAACCCCTGAGGGAGCAAAAAACGTTCGAGGCAGTGTAGAAGGCGGTACACAAAACTGAAAGGATTCGATCCTCAAACATCCGAAATCAGGGGGCCGTAGTTTTATTAATCGGCCGCGCAAAGAAAAAAAAACACCAGGGAAAAAAGATTCAGAAGTTCAAAGCCTCTAATGTGCGGGTTCGTTTTCCGAGGTGAAAAGATATAAGCTCACTCAAACGTATGGAGGAAGGGGGAAAAAAGACTATTGAATCGAAAGAGAGCGGGGCCTAGGGGATTTCTTATGCGCAAAAGATTGGGCTCGTGGGGGGTACACACGGACCAAACGAAGGAAATAGTTGGCGAAGAAAAATCAGAATTCGTGGACAAGTGGACGCCTGCGACAAACGCTAAACCGAACTAAGTTGGGGAGAGAGATAAAAAAGGGGGCGCAGAACCTATATTGCCATCAGCGTTGGGTTAAGCGATGGGAGACAAGGGATGGACGCTTCAGAGTTCAATTCATACAAAGGAGGAAACCGTGGAGTAGGCAGGGGCGTGGATATCTGGTTTGGTCAGGTAAGAAAGCAGGGGAGGGGAACATAACAAACAGTTGTCAGGAAGAGGACGCCTTTGCTAACTGTCGAAGGGGCTATGACACGTAGCGGGAAAAACTCGGGCGCGCGTAAGGAATACATAAATGAACAGACAAGAGCAGAAACGATGTAATCATCTTTTTGGCAAGAAGGGGGGGGATGGCCGACTGGCCTTATAGGAGACAGAAAGCGGGGACCAAGTCTTCAACTCCAGAAGTGGGAGGGATGCACGCTGGAGAGAAATGGACTGGAATACAAAAAAAGATTTTGTGGGGGGAACAGGAAGATACACTATCACTCTTGCGGGGGGTGGGAAGCAGGGCTGAAAGCTACTAGAAGGCGCTTGGAAAACTCACCATCATAAGCATGAAAAAAAGGGAAGTCCCGATACTTGTGGCAAGGGCGAAAATATCTAGGAGGGCCGGACGGAGGGGGAGAGGGGGGGACCAAAAGCATTATACGAGGGGGAGGTTATGAAGGTAGAGGAATGCCGACTCAACACCACGAAAAAGGAAAAAACAGAGACCTAGGACAGAATTAAGTAAGACGAGGGCGCCGGAGGAAAACATTATTACTGCTGCAGAAAAAACTGGGAGGGTCCAAAACTGAAATCGCCGACTCTCTAAATTGGCGGGAAACCAAAATGCTGAGGGCCAGTGCTGAAACCTAGGAAAAGGCGGGAAGGGGGAGACATCGGTTCGCTTCTCCGCGGGTTCAGAGCGGGATCCCCTCCAGTTCGCATATGCGCCGAACGAAGTCAGCGAAGAAAAGGAATAAAAGTAATAGAAGAAGAGGTGGCATCGTTAAGAGAAAAAAATCTGAACAAAGAAAGGAAAAAAGATAAAAGGATAGGCTTTATACACAAGTAAGCTTCCGGAGGGTGAGAGCGCGATCAGGGGGGGAAAAGGGGGAAAGGTTTCAAGTTTGAACGAGCAAGGAGTGGGTAAATGGAAGTCAATACAATAGGAGGACAGTCGGCGACTGCTCGATGCTGTTTGGAAAAATTCTTCACAGACAAAGAGAGGAACAGCGCGGCGAGCTTGGAGAACTAGCATTGGTGAGAAGGAAAGAAGAGCTCTAGTACTCCTAAGCACACGGTGCGGAGGCTAACTTCGTTACCTTAAAAAAGCAAGGGGGAAAAGCCTGAACGGCACTGCTGGACGGAAAGTCGCTTGCGATGGGGGCAAAGAAAGGGGGGGGACGTCGGAAGTCTATCCCGGTGAGAAAGGACAAGAAAGTCCTGCACAGCTGGAGGAGCGCATTTGGGGGTAAAAAATTCAGCGAAGAGGTGTTAGGGCTGAATGGGTCAGCATACTAATAAGAGATGAGTAGAGCTTGGGCAGCTAAAGAAAAAGTAGAGACCAAGCGTTAAGACATCAGAAAAGCGCAACGATCAGACCTGCAACGAGAGGCTGAAAATAAGTAAAAAGGAAATAGCAACCTGGACGGGGAGGCCTCCAGGGAAAAAAGGCCCGGCGCGGATGGCAGAATCGTTTGCGGCAGCGGCGAACCGAGGAAAGTGGGGGTTAGGCTAGAAAAGGGGAGGGGGGGAACCGTAGGGGAGCTGAAGGAAAGAGACAAATATGCACTGAAACTAACTATGGAAAAAAGGGAAATACTCTATAGAATGCGCCTTTCGGGGGAAACGTACTCATGTGGGCGAAAACCTTCAGGTCTTCTGAAGGGGATGACCGGCACATAAATGGCCCCGCGACTGTCTAACGATGACGGAGGTCCGGAGGGGGGGGCACTAAAGAAGGAAAAATCAGTTCTCACATTTGATTTAAGAAGGGACTCGGAGAGCAACACGATGGACCGACTATCGAACCGAGACGTGAGGTAAGGGGCCAGAAAAAGGAGCGGAGAAGTAACAAACTCGTTGCAAAACTTTCTCGTTTCCTAGGGGGGAGGATGGTTATATGGGGACGTCGAAAATCTTGCCCACAAGGCCGCCCGCTCAGGGTCTGAGCAGCAAAGAGCGGGGATGATGCCGAGAGGCGGGATAAAAAAAGGCGTCCGAGAGAGGTGGGGAGGTAAGTAAAACGCTGAACGGTTCTCTAAGAAGAACAAAGAGAAGGTCACCGAAGAATATATACCAGCCGGCGTGTTAGAGAGGCAGGAATCAAGACGAGGACGGAGGGAGCGGGCTGAGCCGAGTCCAGAGAAAGGGGAGTAGGGCGCTCTGCAAGTCATGCAGGAGAGGGTGAGAAGAAAGTGCATCGCGCGATGGGGCTCATCTCTCGAACAAAAAAAACGAATGAAGAGAGAGGCAAGGGAACACAAGAGCGCTTTTAAAAAGGACCAGAGAAAACCTCGCCGCCGCGCCTTCGCGCAATTATAAAAGCAAATAAATCAAAAAAGGAAGTCTGAGGGGCACGCCTAATCCTTAAGCGAACGAAAGTACTAGGCCTCGCTACTCACCGCATAAAAAAACCTTCGCGGAACTATGGATCTCCCTCCCTTCTCCGTTTCGTTGTCGTTTGGGAGGCGCGGGCAAAGAGGCACGACGCAGCCCTAAAGTGCCCGATAAACGTGACATCACAAAAATACGCGAAAAATAAAGCGCAATCACCGCCGTTTCGTCAGCAGGGTCGCGATCCCCATTCCTTCTGGGTAAAGGGGAAGGGGGGGGAAAAGGAGAGTGTAAATGAGTCTGGGGGAGGGGCTCCTAAACTAGAAATCCTCCACCGCCAACTTGGCTGCCAACCGGGAAAATGGGGTCACTAACGCCCATCTGCAAAGAAGGGAGGTGCACTCAAAGCTCGCGGGCGCGATCGAAGGGTCAATCGTGACATCGCTACGCGTATAATTCCGCAAGTGTCAAAGCACGCTGAAGTAGGTTCAGGAGAAACCGCGACTCGGAGATATGGAGGAGGACCACCATAATTTCCTATTAGGAAGGCAGAAATATTCAGAGAAAAGCGGCGCACATCTACGAAAGAAGGCGCTCGCACGTACTCTCGAGGCGACTAAAAGGCGACGGGAGGGGGGGAAAAGGGTGGAAAAGAAAATTACGCAGAAAGAACAAATCAGACAAAAACACCTCTTTAGCTCCTAAAAAATAAAAAAAAAGGTCGAGGGAAAGAAAATCGGGGAAGGGACGGAAGAATCTCACGAACGGAGGGCATTGTACCGCGTATAGCCGGAGGGTTTTTGCTGTATCGGCCTGTTTTTACTCAAGTTTCAAGCTGTCAGGAGAGAGAGGGAGTATTTGCGGGTCATGGGGAGAAAAAAGAGGGATGCAGCAAGGGACGTCTCCTGAATAGATGATCGACAGTCAGCCTGGGAATTCGTGAATGCTTGACCCAATCGAAACCGACTGGAACTTCGATCGAAAAGCACGGCCACAAAGGGAAAGAGACCCTATCAGGACAAAGAAGAAAACTTGACTCGTAGTAGACCTGGAAATACTTACACAATGAGGATATTACAAAATGGGAAAAGAGGGCAAAAAACAAGGCCGGAGCAAGGCCTCAGAATGCAAATCCAATACGGTTTGTAAACGACATCCGTAGACATCCGCAATGTGCGAGAAAGGAAAAGCTTCAACGATACAAAAGAACTGGTACCGCAGAGAGAAGCGGGGCCTCGAACGTAAGGGGAGACCAAAACATCCCTCGCGCAGGAACGCGAATTTTGCGGGGTGAATACAGGGGAGAAAAAAAAAAAATCTGGTCGACATTCTCCCAAAGAAAATCACTCCGAAAAAAGTGTCCGCCCAAAGCCCTTGCAGCAAGAAATCCGTACTTGTATGTCTCAAAGCCGGACAGGGTGTTGGAAGGGTTAGAAAGAAGAGATAAAAAAAACGTAAAGGAAGGGGAAAAAAACTAAGATGAGGAGAGTAAGGGTTGCCTGACTGATTGAGCTGCAAACTGCGCCTTGAGAACGCAGAGGAAAATAAGCAAGTGGACACGAAGAACGAGCAGCCGGGGGGGAAACGAAGATCTTCGGGATGCTGTATCGACGGGGGGACCAGCACGGAAAAAAAGCATTGTGACTAAAATAGCCGAGGAACGGGAAGTGAATTCTTTCTGCCGTAAATGAGGTTGTTCACTCCGATAAGGGGGTAAACCCCACGACGCACGCTATACAGTCTAACATAAATGAAAAGTCGGAAAAGGGAATATGGTAGAAGACATGGGTTTGGGTTGAATTACTTCAAAAAAAGACCTGACCCCCAATACAACGCTAGGGCTCTGATTGGGGCCCACAAAAGAACGAACTAAACCCTTATCTGTCGAAAGAAAGAAAGGAACTCTGTAAGGAAGAGCGCGCATGATTATTATGGGGGTGATGGTTGCCAAGCATTCGCTCGGTGACCGTAAACCGAAAATACGGGGGGAGAACCATGTTATCGCGGTGCAAAAAAGCTCGATGTCTGGGGCAAGCCGTAAGTGAAGAGGCCACTGCATAGAAGCCTGGAGTTGGAAAAGAACGGCCTGAGTGAAAGGGGGTTCCATGCCAGCGAACGAAGCATCGTGAGCTGGAGCAAAGAAATCATTCTTTAAAGGAAAAAAATGAGGAAAGAGGGGCTGCAAAATAGTCTTAAGAGGTGAGGGCAAACACGCGAGCGCCCACGACAATCGAGGTGGGAATCCGACAAGGGGTTACAAAAACGGCATGCCAAAAGGGCAAGGGGAAGGAAAATTCAGCACGGAGTGGAGGTAGCGCTGAAAACCACCCCAGATCTCAATCAAACCATAAAGAACGGGGGCCAAAAAATCGTAATTGCTCCTCGAAGACGGAAAAAGGGGTCTTCCGGCTCTCAAAAGGAGGGAATCTGGGGGTGGGAAGCCAGAAGTGGGAACATATAAACAAAAGGAGTCAGCGTGGCAACAAAAAAGGGGCCGGGGCAGGGAAAGTTTTTCCCGGGAACGAGGCGAGAGGCGGAAAACTCCGTCTTGCAGGAGGGGTCCGCTTGACGCCTCACCCAACTCCAAAAACCAAGGCTAAACAAAGAACGGCTACGAGAAGCTTCTTTGTGCCAGAGAGAAGCCC
>Ga0179593_1325696_pt1 | contig 10894 bp, 13 predicted proteins | sample CZODoug2_1_08_16_FD_185931 | JGI IMG/M metagenome (GOLD analysis project Ga0179593, IMG submission 185931) | Vadose zone soil fungal communities from Angelo Coast Range Reserve, California, USA - CZODoug2_1_08_16fungal (PacBio error correction) | ecosystem: Environmental > Terrestrial > Soil >...
CAAAGGTATTAGAGAGTGGGGGTAAAAACAAGGAGGACCAAATACCTCTTAAACCGTTCGTGAAGTCTTCATCGGAGGCATCTGTGGAGACGAAGTGCCTTGATCAAAAAAAAGGTTTAACCGAACCGTACGGAGTAGGGATACGAAAATTTCGTAAGCTAACTTGTCGGTACAAGGGTCCACGCCTCAGATAGGCGAGCGACAGAGGGGGGAAAATTTGGGAGAGGGTAGATGACCGGGAAAGCGTTCGGAAGAGGAGAGAGTTGGCGAACCATGAGGGCGGCGCGCCGAAAACAAAGCCGCCTGATACCCGATCTCCAAATGGCTGCCGTAGAGGAATGAAAGGGGGGAACCACCTGATGGGAGGGAAGCAAGGACCCCTCTTTCCACCGAGATAGGGGGGGTGTGGATTCCTGGCCCATTGGAAACCAAACACTACCTTCGACCGGATTTGGTGCGAAAAAAGAGGGAGTCCACGTGACGGCCGTACTCTCAAACTTCTAAAAAAACGACGATAAAGACTTCTCCTTTTCTCGGTCGCCATGTCACAACACTGGGAAGGGAGATAAAGGTGCTGCAGGTGGGGACCACTCCGCGCTAAAGAGTCCCAAATGTGTTCCGTAGACGAAAACATAAGACGCGGCCGCTACGCGCACGAAAAAGAGAACTGGATAAGGAGGAAACTGTCCGAAGATCGGCTGGTCTTTATAGGCGGATCATGGTTCTGTGCGAGCGGCCCGAAATCAGCGAACCGTGCACGCGGCGTCTCAGATAACCGCTGGAAAAGAAGTCCGCGGAAAGGGGGAGAGGGAAGTGACGAACTAGGGGTGTTGACGTGAGCGATCTCTAGACCAGACGTCAGCAAAGGTTGAACCGAGGAAATATGATCGGGTGCGTCCCTGGGAAAACCCGAGGAGGTTATCCAATTCACCAGGGAATCAAAAGCGCTTAAATTTTCATAGGAATCCGGAACATGGAGTATCGAACAAAAGGCACAGGGCCGGGCGGGGAGGCGCCTCGCTTGGATTTCAGCAGAATGTCTATGCAAAAAAAAAACACGGTGCAAGCCAAAACAAAGGAGAAGCCTTGATATACCTAGGAAGAGGGCCATGGCAAGACCAACAGGCCTCCCCCGGGGCAAAGCAAAAACACGAAAAATGTTGGATAGGTTAAAAAGACGGAAGGAAATGCAAAGAAGCTGGCGATGAACATCACAGCTCAAGCGGAGAGCATCGCGCTCACGGAGCGCGGTTCCCCAAAAAAGCCTGACAACGCAAGATGATATGGTCCTTTTAACAGGGGAAAAAAATGGCCTTGCCGACCGTAAACCGAAGAAGATTGGAACCCAACCCCCGACATTGCATTGAAACAGAGGGCAAAAACATACTGATCTAGAAAGGAGACGGGGGGGGGGAAGGGGAAGGATTTGCCTACTACATATTGACCAACGAAGACGGGATTACATTGGGCGAAGTCCATCGCGAGACGCTGACGCGGAGTGTCCACGAGCGAAGGGGAAACTTGAGGCTGGAAGAACCAACATACACGTGGGGGACATACAAAGACCCTAAGAAAAGTGGACTGTTCACACTCCTCCTTCTCTGAATCATCTGAAAAATAATGCGGGGATTTCCACAGGGGAATTGGACGAGAGTATAGGGGGAGACGCCTCCGGCGGAAAAAAAATGCTCCGTCGAGATACGCCCGTAAGGACAAATCCTCACGCCAAAAAGGAGGAAAGAAAAGAGGGATCCATGAAAACTGCAGAAAGGACTGAGAACACGTGTGGAGTATAAAAAAAAAATCAGCTGAGACATGCCGTCCTATGAAGAACGTCAGTGGGGCGAGGCAAAGCCGACTTCCGCGGTGTCCAAGGAACAAACTCTCAAGGGTGAAACCTTACGCGAGAAACAGTTTTGGGGGGTGACTTGGAGGTCTTCCAAAAAAAATTTTGCAACGGGACGAGGGAAATCGCTTCCGAGGCGAGACAGGTCTCTACTTTTCAGGTGCAAAGGGGCCGATGGTTATGAATCATTGACATGGTGAGATAGCAAAAGTCTGGCCCCCCACCGAAAGGTGTATGGAAGGCAGCGGGCGTTTTCAGAAGGGGCTAAGGCATCGTTTTGAGGGAGGGGGACAAGGGGGGAGACTAACGGTCCTGATACTCTGCATAATGTTGTCTACAGAGAAGACCATCGAATTCCGAAAAAGGATCGAGGGGTCGGGGACGAGAAATACCTATGCAGCGGATAGAGAAGAAGGGTGACGCGGTCGATAAACGGGGCTGTGAAAAGAGCTGGAGAGGGAGAGTCGATTCTCACTTGCTGACAAAGGGGGGAACACCGAAAAGAACGGAATCACAAAGGAGTAGAAAGAGAGATCAGGGGTCACTGTACAAATGACAGGAGAGAGAGAAAGAGTGGAAATATACTCAATATTGGTGGGTTGGGTGGTTGTTTTTGGGTTGGGGGTGGGTGGGTGGGGTTGTGTGTGTGGTGTGGGTGATAGTTGTTCTTGAGGGAGGGGGGGTGGGATTGGTGAGGGTTAGTTTTCACCGGGAATCGAACAGAGCACCGCCATGCACGGATATCCGCGGATCGGTGTTGCCCTTAGAGCGACATTACATACTAAGTCGGTTAAAAAGGCCATGGGCTTTCCGAGGTTTATCAACAGGGAGGCGGACAGGATCAGGAACGTTAGAAAAGTCCAAAGAAAATCCCCCTTCAACTCTCATGGGAACTCTGCCACTCCACGACTTAAAAGAAAAAGAGGGGCCAGACGCGGGACCATCTCACCAAGTTACTGATAAACCATCGGCGCCATTTTGGCACAAAGATAGGACAGGGCGAAATCGGAATAGGCTCTGACGAGAGAAGCAGGTAACACGTCGCTGGTGGGTTAGTCCGAAAAATCTCACCTGCAACTTGGCTGGGGTAAGCCTACGCAGGCAACAAAAGGAAGGTCCGGCTATAAAAGTAAAGTGCGCTTTGCCCTCGCACTGTAAGTGAAGAGAAACGTTAAATGGAGAAAATCTTACCATCACCGAAGAGAAAAGTGGACCACGGCGAGAACAAAGATATTGTTACGTTCTGGACGGGAAATAGGGGGTGTCGTGCTCAGGTCAAGGTCCCGGGGAGTATCCTCGACGATAAAACAGCGGGAAAAAAAAAAGACGAAGGCACTCACCCTCGCATCGGCTCGTGGTTCAATGAAAAACACGTGGCATAAAAGAGGAGGATAGGGGCATAACGTCTTCTTGTAACACGGCGCACACCCCGAGTGAGGTGAGCAAGACTGACTAGGATTAAAGACAATGTCCAACAGGGGCGCGACTTGGATCCTGCGTAATAGGACAGCGATATCGACTGTATCCAAAATGGCTACCCCAGGCGGGATATGCGCATACATAGAAAGACTCCACTCGTAAAACTGAGAGAAATCCTATGGGGGCAAGATGGTGGGGGAAGGGCAATTTCGGGGTTGAATAGAGTAGGGGGAACGGTCGGGCAAATTTCCGCAAAACCAAGGAACTGACATGTTAGGAAAGGGAAGGGGATGGCAGTGTTAGCAAAAGTAAGAAGCTAAGTGATTCGCTATGATATCCCGGTGGGACTCGCCGGCTTTGGTCCTGGCGCGTATGATAATCTAAAAATAACTCTACAGGGAGAGAGGAAAAACGGAGGATGTATGGAGGAAATCTGCAGCGTATTTCTCAAAGGCGCGAGCGGTGAGATCATTTACCGTGGGCAGACTATGATGAAACATCGAGCGAGAACGAAGTTCTCAGTGGACGTCGAAAGCCTGGTTATTATGGAAGGGGAGAAAATTAATCGCTGGGGAGGAACGGGGGGGAGCCATAGCCGAGGCCAAGGAGACGAAAGGAAAGCGATCACATTTGATCTGGAACCTGAGAGAATGACCGAGGAATGGTAAAACAAAAATTCACAAAAAAAACGACGGGTCCTTAAAATTTCTATCGAAGACATTGGCGGAGTCGACAAGCAAACAAGAACGCAGCGGCAAAACGGGAAAAGGGGAAAACGGGAGATCGGATCTCAGCAAGAACTTGCAATCTGTGCGTCAGAGTCTGAAAAAACAATAATCGTGTATGGGAAAGTGTCCGCCGGAAGGTACGAACGTCGAGTCGGCAGAGGGACTCCTCCGTCGAGGTCGTCTACGACTGAACATGGAGGGATACGAGCCTCGGTAAGTAAAACGTGACATGACGCACTCCTCAGCCGGACCCTATTGGGGGGGGACGGGCAACACAGGAAAAGACGTCGTGATCCGGAAGAGCCCGGCGCTCACTAGAGGACGGGGACGAAACAAAGTGCGCGCCCGCCGGCAATGAGGTCGTTGTAAAAAGACGGGGAAAACTGGGGAACTGTCAACAACCGCTCTAATGTAAACGTCGGCGGACATAGGGACCGCCGCAGCAGCCGTTGGAAAAACCCTCAGGCCTATGAAGGCAAGTCCTTTTTGAGGACCTCCTCTGTAGGCGGGAGGAGTTGGTGTCGGAGCTGCGCGCTGATGGTGTGCGCCAGAAAAAAACGTCCAAAGTCGAAGATGCCGGGGTCCATTTCCGCATCACGAGCCTGGAAAAGCTAAAACGACTGGCAGAGGAGGATGAGGACGTGGTAAACAATGTGGTACCGCCAGGTAGCTTACGACATCTGATCAGCACCCTGGGGCCGAAAGAGTGGGAGCAAAGGTGCTGTCTGGGACAGACACGGTCAGGAACGTCTACCCGAACGTTAAAAGGAACTTTCCAAGAGGAGAAGGTCTTGCTCCCGGGGTGTGGGCAGCCACCCCGCCTCTCAGAAAAAACAACACGACCTACTAATGTACTGACCAGGAGAGGAAAAAGAGAGAGGGTGGACTGGAAAAACCAGGGCAAAGCTCGTATTGGTCCATGTGTCTGAAGAGGCGGGTACCGGAGGTCACTTCTTCCCGGAGCAGTTCGCGCGAGCAAACTGTTTCCGCCTTGGCTTCACAGAATAAGTGCCTTAATCGAAGTGTAGTAAAAAAGGTGCAAGACTAAGAGGGGAACGATAGGCCAGGATGGGGAGTTGGGGCTCGCTAAAAACAGGGTGATCTTACATCTCGGAGTAAAGGTGGCAAAGGACATGAATTCGCGAAAGCAGAGAAAAAACATCAAATGGAACACAAAAAGTTCAGCGCCTCCCGGCTGGGCAGACACTAATATGAACGGGTTCCCTCGAAATGGAGGTGGAAGGCGCGGCCCATTGTAACTGACGAAGATCAGGGGCGGTGAGTAGGGTGCCATTTGACTCCTTCACATTGTCGAGAAAACGAATAACTACCGTGCCGCGCTTGGAGCATGATGGCGACAAAAGGAACGTAAAGAACAGTGAAGTCTGGGGGGAACACGGGGAGGGTCAACACGGGGGGTAGACAGACAGGACAAAATTGAGTCATGATGCATAGAAAAATTATTGAACACGGGGAACGGGAAAGGAAAAAAAGACGCAGGGTGGTCATTGTGCACAAGAAAGCTTTATGGCACAAACGAACACTAGGAGCACAGATCACTAGAGCATACTACGAGGGGGGAACGGAAAGAATCACGAATCAGTCATGACTCCCAACACGAAATATACTGGGCCGCGGCAAGCTGAAAACCAAGCGATCTTTGTTGAAAAAAGCAGTGTAGAAGGGGAACGGAAGAAAGGATTTAGAGGAGTAGAGTATAGGAGTCACTCGAAGTGAATGGGGACACATCGCGGAACATAGCAGTGAAAAAGTGTTGCGCGCTGCGGCTCGTGAGGCGAAGGAAAAAAGGAAAAAGGTTGTCTGGTGATCGGGACCGAAAGCCAAGCGAGAACAGAAACAAGGAGGAAAGTAAGACAAAAGAAAGATAAAATGAACAAAAAAGGGAAGGGTAACATAGGAGGGAGGTGGGTCGATCAGAAGAAGGAAAACTAGAGAAGCTATTGACGAAGAGAAGAGCAGCAAAAATTAGCGCCAAATTAAGGAGGTGAATCCCACCGACTGGGGGGACCAGGAAAAACAAAGGATACGAAAGTCAAAGGAGAAGGGGTAAGTCTGAGCACGAGAAAGAAATGGCAACTGCCGGGGAGTTCGTACAAGACCACCGTCCGTGCACCACACGCCTAATACAATGATGTCTCGGCCTCACACCCGTGTGGAGAGGTAAAGCAAAACTTGCACACGGGGCACAACGTGGATCGGGAGGAGACTCAATAAAAAAAAGGAGGGCAGGCATACACACGCGTATGGCCGCTCTCAAAGAGACAGCAACCCAAAACATGCGGGTCGCACAAAATTGAAGGACAAGCAAAAAAACAAGGGGGCACATACCAGAGTATGTCACTCAAAACTGTGCACACACACTGCCAAAACACAGGACTTACAGGTGTATTTGAGAGGAAAAGGGAAGACTGGAAACCAAAGAAAGGCTCGGAAGAAAGGAGGAAGGTACGCGTGGCTCACAAAAGAGAAGAAAAGGGAGGTAGCAGCGAAAGAAATAAGGTCATCACATACAAGAAACCCGTGGTGGAGGGGAGGGCAGAAAAAGGGGGGGGTGTGACGAGAAGAAACAGAGTAACGGGAACGGAAAAACGGCCAAGGCTAGTCGTTTCCTTTTTAAAGAGGAAGGATACAAGGAAGAGAGAAGAAATGGGCCAGCCAAGGGCCGTTCAACGAAACGAAGAGAGGGTAGCGAGGTAACCCCCCCTCAAAGGGTGGAAATTAGCACACTGCCGAGGGGGACACAACACACTCTCACGGGATGCTATAAGAATATAAAAAATGGGTGGGGAAAACGGACGAGGAGGTAGGGGCTCTCTCCGTGGTGCGTGCTAAGAGCATTACGGGAGTAGAAATACTCGCTTGGGCGGTCCGTAATCAAGTAATCGAGGAGAAGAAAAAACTAGAACTCGGCCGCGGGCATAATGTGAAAAAAAGCCAACCGTAAAAGGGCTGGAAAACTTGCGCTGCGGCGGGACTAGAAAACAGCGTCAACGAACGATGGGTGTAAGTCTCCAAATGGCAAAAGGCGCGCGTGTTGGTTCAAGAAAGAGGGGAGGAATCAACAAAAAAAAAAGAAAGAAACAGAAAGGCCATGCGGTGTGGTGCGTGGGACACGTGAGGTGCACAGTTGGAAAAAGAAAGATGAGGAGGTCTTGACTACAAAAGACCGTCCGACAATAGGGGGGGTCGCCAGGAAAGGGGGACAGTGCAAAAGATCGTAAGAGGCACCACCACGGGTATAAAGAGAAAACAGCAATCGAAGGACAAACGACAAAAAAACAGAAGGCAGAGCACAAGGAGGCGGGGAGGCAAACAGTCTCGACTAAGTCCAAAAAATAAGGACAGAGGAGAGAAATGAAACACGGGAAAAAAAGTTCAATCAAGCACAAAATATGGGTGGAGTCCGTGCATTAATGTGCAGCAAAAATCGGGGGACTGTAACAGAAAAGAGCATCAGTTTGTAGCCTGCATTCAACGAGGCGCTAGTAATGTGGTAAGCGTAAAGAGTACAGGGGCACAGAATCATAAGACACGGGAAGGAGGCTGGGTTGTCCAAAAGTGCACGGCGTGAGTGAAAAAGAAGTGAAATAAAGTATAAAGGTGGCAAGGGTCAAAAGAGAGCAGACAACCAAAGAGGAAAAGGGGGGGAAAGAACAGTGCAAATGAGGCACAAATACGAAATAGACAAGAAATCAAAGCAAAGAGACCAGGAGTGGATACCGACGGTAAGGGGACGGAGGCAAGAGTCGTGCAGGAAAGGGGAAGAATAATGGGTGCGCGGCAGTGGGGGGGTGTGAAAGAAAGAGCACCAGAAGGGAAGACGGGATCGACAGGCAGTGAACACAGAAGAACAAAAAACAGTGCTATGATTGATGTCTTGAAGGTAGACCCGGGGAGAAAACAGAACCTGAAGGAGTGGCAAAGAGTGACTCGAGGACAAGGCTGAGTCTTGCCAAGGACACAAAAGGCAAAATAGGTGAGAGAGGGGGGAGATCGCGCTGTAAAAACAGCAGTTGCGTGCAAGAAGGAAAATTAAAAACAGTCGCAACATCAGCAGAGATAGGGTCACCACAGAATGGCGGAGGAAAAAAGGGGAGGATGTCAACTTCTGAGTGAGATTTCAATGAAAAGGTGGCTAGTGGTCAGGGGAAAAAATTTTGTACACACAGAAAAAGAGTAAAACAACGGTACACGAGCCCACAGACGGGGTCCGGAAGGTGAAAAGGAAAGAAAGAACTGTGGGCGAGGAATGTAGGTTACAGAAAGGGAAGGAAGGAGGAGAATCAGGGCAGTAAAAGGCCATAAAAGACAGGAGGGGAGAGGGATGGGGGAAAGGATAGGGTGTGGGGTAAACCGAAGGGGGAACGAAATCGGCCGCCATTTAAAAAAGGGGAGGATAGTCCGCTAGGGGTGGGGGCTCTTTGAAGAAAGGGAGAAAAAACATGGGAGGGGGAGAAACAGGGAGTTCGAGGTAAGAACCTGGGAGCAAAATCGGGAGGAGGGGTGCGTCGGAGATCGCGGAAGAGAAACACAGTCCACGGTAGACATAAAGGAAAAACGCCATCGCCTTCTTCAAAAAAAAAGGACAAAAAAAGGAGGGGACCCAAAGTAGAGAACAAAGGACCAAGACCAATGGAAGGATAAGAACAGATACTCCCTATTTGGTTCAAAAAGAAAAAGAAAGGAACCATCAAGGCTCGCCTCGGTATCAGAACACGGAACAATACTAAAAGAAGTAAGACTTACACCCGTACCAACGGACTGATGGAAAATCTGAGCCCGTACCAACGGGGAATAAGAGATAAAAGAAGGGAGGGAAAGACGGTCTGCAGTTGATCAGAAAAAGAGAAGAGGGTGAGAGGTACTATGACACCGGAAAATCGGCTTGACCGTCGACAACGTACTGTCAGGAAATAAAGCGAAATCAAGGGTCAGACCGGCGAATGACGTGACGCAGAAAACAGAGTAAGGGACTGAATGGTGGAAAACAGGAGGAGGGGGGGAAGAATGGGAAAGGGGCAAAATGACTGTTGAAGTGAGGACGAATCATAGGTGGGAAAACATGTAATACGTGTCAATGGGGAGTTGGAAAGGGGTGGGCATGTATAGAAAGAGGGGGAACGGGCGGACATGGACGTGAGAACGCAAAGCTTTTTCCAAGCAACGAAACAGGGTAGAAGGGAGTCGCCCTCTCACATCTCGGGCAAAATGCCAAGTGGCTTCATGCCAGGGCAAGAGAATGGCGAAGGGAGGATGAGACACAGAGATAAAAATGGAGTAAGAGGGGGCGAGTAGCCCGCTTCTGGCAATGCAAACAACCCGGGAAAAACGGGGAGGGAAAGAACAAACGAAGGACGCCCAGGGTCGAACCACAGGGCAACCTCGGCAGAGTGATTGGAAAACAGGCGTAATCGTCAATATGCGAGATCGGGGACGACCAAAAGGACTCCCCTCCGAATGAAACATGGGAAAGAAGTAGCGAAAAAACTCATACAAGGAATAAATAGACGCCTTCTATCTCAGAGTTGTTGTCTCAAAAAATTTGTTGAAAGAATGGTAGGGGGGGGGAAAAAAGCGAGGAGGGTTAACTGGGAGCAGGCACCACTGGACGCTCAAACGTAAACACAAGCGAGACCTGGTCAAGGGAGCCGTGTCGACCAGGGGGAAGAAAAAGGGGAGTGAGTAGAAGGGGAATCTCCGAGGGTGGGATAAGACATTATGGGTATCACGACAAAAAAAAAAAAAGATAAAATGACAGGGATTCCTTGGAGAAAAAGGAGCCAAGAGGGAAATTGAGGAGGGAAGGGAGCGTAAGGATGTGCAAAGGCGCGAAGGGGTGGACAAGAATCCCTTTACCGGTGCGCAATACGAAAACATTCAGTTATGACCCAAGAGGCGATCTCAAAGGACGAGGAAAGTGAGGACTACTCAAGAAAACTAAAACCATTGAACTCTGCGGTAGGAATGGGTGAGGGAGGCACTCGAGCAACAAGAGAAAATGCATCAGTCTCATCAGCCTTATGACACAGGGAGAAGCAGAGGAGACCGAGGGACGTATCGTCCACACACCGCCTGTCGTAAATGTCTATAAAAAAGAGAGTATCTTCATAAATCGGAAACACATACAAATACAAACGGGTGCTAGGCTAGGAAGAATTCCAGGAGCAGAAGGGACTTAAGAGAGTCAGGAAGAAAACCATCTGATGGGGAGGGGAAAGGTCCCGACGAAGCAGGTCTAAGGTTATTTCGGCGGACGACGAAAAAAAAAGCCGATGGAGTATAAGCAACATGTATGTAGAAAAGCGGAGGCAAAAACTAAAGACCAATCAAAAGAAAGGGGAAAGAGGTTTGGGAAATGGCGACAAAAACAGAAAAATAGACTTAGGGAGAGCCGAGCCGGCGCGTAACGCTCGACGGTGGCATCCGTTCTCGCCACAAGAGAAGGAGTGTTGTGTTAGACGAAAGGGGACGGAAGAAGAAGAAAGGAACCGGAGAGAAACATAGGGGGCTCTAAGCTCACGGTGGGACCCCGTCATGCTAGAAAAAAGGGGGGCGCCGAAATCTGGTGTATATGGCGGCTTGGGGGGTGAGGGAGGGGGCATGACCTGAAAAAAGGTTTCGGCCAGAACCTACCTACTGCAAGAACGAGGGCCGATCAAACGAGCACAAGAGCGCCGCACGACTGGACCGAAAATCTGGAAAAAAAGTGAAGGGGGAAAAAGGGGGGAACCATCATGACGAAAGAGAAATTCTCACGGGGAAGGCAAAAGAGGCGGAAAAGTTTTGGGCGACCGGAACACCGCACTACCAATGTCGCCTCGGGCACGCCTTTCAAGAAGGATAGTGAGGGGGACACGGGGGGGTTGGAAGGAAAACACGA
>Ga0179593_1418353_pt1 | contig 10894 bp, 10 predicted proteins | sample CZODoug2_1_08_16_FD_185931 | JGI IMG/M metagenome (GOLD analysis project Ga0179593, IMG submission 185931) | Vadose zone soil fungal communities from Angelo Coast Range Reserve, California, USA - CZODoug2_1_08_16fungal (PacBio error correction) | ecosystem: Environmental > Terrestrial > Soil >...
CCTTTCTTCCAGGGAAGAGTAAAAAAGCTACATCGGGAAAACAAGGTTCGGGGTCTTCAGTACCCGATGTGGACGGGGGGGGAATAGAAAACGCATCAAAGTGGAAAGGGGGGGGTCACGAGAAGCTAACGGAAAAAAAGGCGCCTCTCTCGCCGCACCTCTACGTAACAGGAGCTAAGAAAAATGTAATGGAATGGGAATAAACAATGCTAAGCTTTCGTGGGGGAAAAGTCGACCATCCTCACCTGGCGGTATAAGAGGTTGAGGAAAAGGAAGCAAAAACGACAGCGACCTCTGTATAGTTGGAAGGAGGAGAAAGGGGGGGGAGACATTAATCTAGAAAGCACGAACGCAAAGGTTAATCTGTCCAGCTGTGGAGGAGGACAGAGCGAGAAGCCAATGTTGGATAAGTGTGGACGTAGTCCAGGGAAAAATTCAGAGGCAAGGGCCATAAATCCTCAAGGGCAATATCGGACCTATAGACGTTTTTTGGGGGGGGGGGAAAAAAAGCCCTGCCGCTTCATGCAGGGACGCCGGAAGGAGGCTCGTCTAAAACGGGAAAAAAAATGGCAGATATTCGAAAAGAGAGGCACTAGTCGGCATGGCCAAATACAAAGGGGCGGAGAGGGCACTCGGGGACCAACGAGTTCTGTCTACTTTCACATATAAGGGGTGGCAAACCGAAAAAAAATTAAAATAAGGGCCGGGGACGGTCAGGGAGCAAATGAAGGCCAGGAAAATGCCTGACCCCCTTGGAAAAAGGAGCTTGGCCAGGAAGAGGAAGGAAGTCCAAAAAAAGGGGGAACTTCCGGCCAAAAGACCTGGGCTAGTGAGAGGTAAAAGAGGCGTGGGTTCGACGGAAAGTTTGAGGCAATCCGAACGAAGAAACTTAAGCTTGACCTGGAAAAAAATAATTTTATAGGGGGGAAATGAACAAGCGTAATCGATAGAAATCTGCACGATCTCTCCGCCAAACACCGGAAGCAACCGACTGCTAAGAACGAGGAGGAAAATGCGCTGGCCAACGCCTCAAGGGAATATGAAGAGAAAAATTTAAAGTGTGTGGCCGGGGGGGGGTGGGGGGTGGGGTCATGGGTTTTTGGGGGGCTTGTGGTCCGGGTAACTGGTATCAAGAAAAAAAACGGCCCTTTGGGGGGGGTAGGGTGGGGGCTGTGTGTCCCGAGGTTTCTCAGGGGGAAAAGGGGATCGCCCATTCAATTTGCCCATAACTCCTTAAGGAGTCATTAATGAAATGCCATTGAATAGCGAAGGAACCTCGTCCAAATTTTCTCTATACTTAAAGAAGGAGACTGCGACTATTTGCAGGTTGGCAGTAAATCCCTTCACAAAGACTTCTTCATGTCGCCATACTATTATGTCGCATGAACGTCTATTGAAGAGGTCTGGGAAGGGGCGGCAACGAAGAAGGAGGTCTCACAACAACAGAGGAGGAGAAAATTATGAGATCTTCGAAGTGAGAAGTGCCAGCAATCACAGCCAAGAAAGAGTTTCATGCTACGCAGGTAAGTGAACTGAAAGGAGAGGGGGGGAAACGGGATTAACGAAAAAACCGAAAACCAAAATCGGAGGTGAGGAGTGATGGAAAGGGATAAGACTTGCCGCCGCGCGAATGGCTGCATCTTAAGGGGGCTTCGCTGAGCCTTTACACTTTCAGGCGTTGATGAAAACCGGGAAGGAGAAAGACCGGGCCGGACCATGCGAAGAAGAAAGCAATCTCTGTCAAGTTCATGGGGGAGGCCGGGGCATAAATGCACGCAGAGAGTAACGTCAAGGGGAGAGGGGCCTTTGCGGCTGAAGATCGAAGGCATCGGTGTCAGCGGACGCGGGGTGAAGGAAAAAAATAACGAATGTAGAGGAAGAAAGTCTTGGTTTATGAGGAGTTTAATTCTATCCAAACATACGAAAAAGGAAACCAGTTAGAGGACGTTCAACTAGCCCCAGCTTTTGACCGGGAACGGACATAGGAGATCAGGGGAGGGACTAGAGAACTCAGGAGGATTGTCCTGTTAGGGGAAGCAAAGGGCGACCTCGGCACAGGGAGGTGTAATGGTGGGGAGGAAAAGTCAAACGTAATTTGAACGATACCTCCGCGTTGGGCGGAAAAAGAGACCGAGCCGCAATGATGGCAGTGGCAGAACCCGACTAGTCCTATCAGAAGTCGAAAAGGAAAAAGTTGTGCTGACGAGCCTGCGAAGCGCGGGCCTGCATCGTAAATGGCTGTGGAACGGAAGAGAGAAAAGATTGTGAAGGAATTTGTATGGCCCATTCCATGACATCCTGAAATTTGAAAATGGTACTATACACAAGAATCTCCTCGCTGCAGGGGGGGGAGGAAGGCTAGAATTGCCCGCACAGCGGGGCAAGGTCAACCTCGGCCACGGGGGATTTCGCGATCTTTCGACATTGACGACTAATTGAAACAGACTAAAGTGTATCTTGGGGCTAGTTTTAGAAATAAAAAACAAGAATACCCGGGACGTCTTCTGGGGGGGAGAGGTTGGTGAAAAGCGGAAAACGACGCATTGTGTCTATGAAATTTACCTGGAATGGGCGTCGCGCGCAGTTCGGCAGAAGGGGAAGGGGGGCATTAAAAAATTCACTAAATGCGGAGGGAAAGCGTTTCTCTTCAAAGAGGTCCCTCCAAGGCAATTGCTGTCTTCTATCGAAGAGATCGTGAGGGAATAAAGGAATCTGGGGGAAGAGGGATGGGCTCAAAACGCGCCGGCATAATGAAGACACGAAGTGGTCTCGCACCGGGGGAGCTTGCAATTGGATCCTCGTATCGACGACTTTTAGTGGATTCCTTGAATGACGGTCCAGAGGGGGTCGCAGTCCAATGCAACGGGAGTAAGATTTCTAACCCGGGGTATATGCGGGGATATCAGGTCTTAGGGGGCTACTGGCAACGTTCTGGGCATGTCAGAAATCGAGAAAGGGTAGAGCCGCTCAGTCGCCCGTCCGTAAAGGTCGGCGTCTTCTTCGTCAGCGGAACTGGCGGTGGGAGAGAATAATTGTTCATCTGATACGAGAGGAAGGAAAAACAGGAAGATACCGGAGGGGTTGTAAGCAATTGCGAGTGGTCTGACCTGATGGCAATTCCCATTCTGGCAATGGAGCGGGGAGGGAGGTGAGACGGGACGCCGCAAGCAAAAAAAGAAAAAAACCGCCTCATACCAGACCGGAAAGTGGCGACCGGACTGTCTCCTAGCCGCAAAAGCGAGACACCCTATTCCTTTCATCAAGGAGGAGAGTAGGGCCGCAAAGGGGTGGTTCGTCGGGACATGGGGTAATCATTAAGAGATTCGGGGGGTGTGATTGTTCACGGCGAATAGGAGGGCAAAAGGGGGGGGCTGCTGTAAAGGGATCGCAGGTGCCGAAGGAACAACGGGCGAAGCGCATGGCAGGGGTTGTAATGTGGGAATTGTGTCTCGCTTAGTTGGAAAGGCTGAAAGAAAAAAAATCATAATAAAAGGAGGAGGAGCACGTTCAGGAACACGGGGATTACAAAACGGATGATTCCGTACAGGAAGAATCTGAGCAACATTGTTTGAGGGGAGGTTGTGACCAGCCGTGGGGGGCCGACCAGGCCTTCAAAGAGCAAAGTTTCGGATCCAATTCCTGAGGAAAAAAACCAGGAAGACGAGAAAAAGGTAGTGGTCGGAGAGCAGTGCTAAAATGTGGGGCCCTACCTTCAAGTCGCAAAAAGCCGATCCTCCAGCAGGTATAAGAAAAAGGGAAAAAGTCAAACAAAGGAAAGGAGAAGGACTGCGGATATCTATGGGGGGAAACATCCCATAAGGTCTGAGGACTCAAGTTCGTAGGAGGCAGAGCTGCGCTTTAAAGTATCGGAGGAAGGTTAACTGAAAGAGACGTTCTACACGAATGCCTCAGTTGACTGTAGCAAAGCTTCTCAAGAGATGTTTTTAAATGAGACGCGTGTTATCCGCCTGCTAAAAGTGTCGGGGCCTGAACTCGCATGAGTCAGAACCGATCCCCTTTCAAGGGGCCAGCGTTTTTGGCCTCTTATCCCTCGGGGGACTTGGGTACCCCGAGGAGTCGGAGCCAAACTAGGGGGCGCGCGCTTTTGCTGGAAAAACGGGTCGGGAGGAGGTGAATTTACAGATGGCAGACTTTTCGTAAAAAAGTCGCTTTGGGGGGGGGGGGGGGGCCATGGTCGTGGGGTACTTTATGCATGCATCAGGATGTGGAGGGGCGAAGGAAGGCAAGGGGGGGGTGAGCTCCGTCATTCCACGCTTAAAAAAGGAGAGGGTCTAGAGGGTCGCTGCGGTGCCTATGGCAATTGGGCGGAAACCATTGAAAAAGAAGGAGCAAACTCCAAGGAGCCTTACAGAAAAGGTTCTGGAAAAAAGGGCCTTCGTCTCCGCAGCGGGGGTTGTCGCGCAAGGGGGCGGACGGCAACGACCCTAGTCTCCGCAAAATAGGCCGTCGAGAGGAAATCTAGTCGAATGGCGCCTTACCGGGTGGGGTCTTAGGAGGAGGGCTGAGCAGAATAGAGTCTAAGAATGGGGGGGATCGGGGGATAAAAAAAGAATCTCTCGAAAAGACACAAGGAGGGTGGAGAGAGATTTTTTTCTGTCGATATGCACATTAATAGAGGAAACAGCGTGAAGAGGGGGAAGAGCAGAAAGGGCCGGGACCAACATTGGCCAAGGTTACTACTGAAGGAGAAAAGGTTTGGAAGAGAGCGTCCAGAATCTGATTCGGCGCCGGTGGGAAAGGGGCCGACGCCACATTAGAAAAAAAGGGACAAGAGAAAGGACGACTTAATAAAACTTTAAGGGCGTCCTTCCTTGGAGTTTACGTCCTAAATGGGATAAGGCCCAATTCACTATACTGGACCGTCGACAGCGAACTAGAATGGAGCAGTGGCAAGGAAGAGAAAAATGCCAAACTGCCTCACTTGACCTCCGAGAAAGAAGGGAAGGGTCCTGGGAATCCATAGACACTCAATCCTCGTTCTGCGTACTAATCAGTCATAACTCGGAGTAGATACAAAGAAATCATCAATAGAATCCTTAAACAAATTGTTGACGACAACGGTCCCATACAGGCTGGGTATCAACGCACCAAGGGAACAGGGAAAATTGTAGAGAGGACGCCTGCTAGAGAAAACCAAACGAGCAGCGCGGGAATCAAACGGTCCTCCCAAGGGATATACTAGGGAGCGAAAGAGGAGACGAGTCGAAAGTGTCTCACGTCGAACGGACCCTCCTCCGATCACGTTACAAGAAAGAGAATCATGAACGGCCGAACTGGAAGAGAGTCCGCTTGATGTCAAAGGAGGGGGGGTCTTCGAAGGCGACAGGTCCTTGAATTTCCGACTTGGACGAGAAGAAAAATGAAGAGGGGCTTCTTTGAAGAAGTGCAGTCAAGTTCACACTAGAACTGATCTCGACATAAGTAGAGGTTCCTACTGCCTGTGCGTCTTCGAAGGAATTGTATCGAAAAGGGCGGCGGTCTGGAAGGAGGGGGATAGGAGGAGCGGGAACCCAGAAAGAGGGGATTGCAAATGAAGCGCCTTAAGAAATCGTGTGCATCACGTTTTCCGGTAAAACGGGGGAGTCGGCTAGCTGGATGGGGGGGGGGGTGGGAATAAATTGCCAAAGGACAGAGGAGAACAATGGTGTCACCCATAAACCTAAAGTGCAAATAAACGGGGGGTCAGTCTAGGAAACCGCGAAACAAGAGCAAGCAACCCGGTGTAAAGAAATATCTCCTATAAAAGCACCGGGATCGGGGAAAGTACCACTATTAAAGGGGGTCCACTACGAAAATAGGGGCTAATAGAGGGGGGATGTCGAACAGTCAATATATTGTCGAACTCATGGGCGGGGGGTATAAAAGGAGCCCCTTCGTAAAAAATTCTAGTTCTTTAAGGGGAGGAGCCAGGGGATCCATCTAAGGGGAAACCGAATCAATATTTGGCATTTCAAATCATGGGTATTGCCATCAGGCAACGAAGAGGAATCTTCCACCAAGCCGGAGGACCAAAGGAGGCTTTGGACTATGGACGACGAGACTCGAGGAAAAGACCAGAGGGGACCCACCGCCATCCTGTCATCATACTCACCGACCAGGACGACTTTAGAAAGCGGGACTGACAAGTAGGGTTCGATCTTAACTTCCCAAAACAGTCATGTATAACAAAACCTTACCTTGGGAAAAAATTGTATCAATCGCCAGGGTCGAAAGATATGTAAAGAAGGTTTCATTGCCTTCCAAAGTATAAGGTACATCGAGAACAAGAGGAAAAGTGCCAGATTAGGACCTCAAAAGAATCAAGAGCGTGAGGAAACCTTAAAGATAGACTTTCGCCATTTGGCTTGCGGAGAAAAGAGCAGGAAAAAAAAGATTTTACGGGGGGTAGGAAAGTTCCCGAGCTCTTCTGAAAAAAATTGCCTGAGGGAAACGATAAAGAAAAACGAAAGAAGGGGGGCTCGCTCAGAAAAAAGAAACGCTAATCAATGGGGGGAGACGGCCTTACAGGGAAATGGTGGGAAGAAGACGCGACTGGCTCCGGGTGCAAAAACTCAAGAAGCCGTCCGGTGAGGATGTTTTGGAGGTTTCCAACATAGGCCAGCTAAGCGGGAGATGGGACATAGTCTAAAATGTCGAAGGGGTCGCGAAATAAACGCCGAAGAAGGGTTCTCGGCCCAGCCGTGTAGTCGTGCAGGAGAGTCTAAGAAAAAGTGTGAAGGAAAGAGCTGGGTGGAGCGGACCAGGGGTCAAGGAGTAGGGAAATGGCCAGACAAAGCTCAGATGAAGTATCTTCTCGAAAACTGCCGTGCCCCACCCCTGAAGATTGATCCTCGCTTAAGGAGACCTTCAATCCAGAATGTAAACAACGAGGAAGGAAAGGGGAGCCTAGGGAGGTCCCGGTCTTGACCAAAACGCATCAGGGAGGAGAGGGGATCTGGACAGAAAAAGAGGGTTAGGGACTAAGGAAAAGGGAGGTCGAATATGAAAAAAAAATACACCGAAAACGTGAAAAGGGGGACGTCATCTACCAGTACCTGGGGCCAAGAAAGAAAATACCTGCCCAATTTTAACTTATGAGATTTAAGAGCTAGAAGCGCCGAAGGAGAACGACCCACATCAGGGATGGGGGTAAAATGAAGTTCAGTTTGTGGAAGGAAAGTGGAGGCTAATTGAACGACGAATAAAGGAAGCAGGGAAAATTCCGATTACATTTATGAGTTTTTCATGACAAGGCGTACGATGATAAGACTGGGAATGAGGGGGAGGAATCTCGGGGAAAGGAAGCAAATTCTCCACCAAGAGGAATACCGATGTTCGTGAAGGGGAGACGGCGCCAACGCCTGCACTTACAGTAGCGCCTGAAGGGGGGGGGGGGGGGGTACCCTTGTTGCCGGCGAATTTGGTTTGGAGGGGACCCTTCGGTCGGGGGCAACAAAAAACCCCACTATTCAGGGCCAAAGCCTTGCAATGGTCAAGCTAACAAGAGCCAACTTACTCTGCCTGCAAGGACACAGACTCGGGAGGCAGTTCACTCGAAAACCTTTCCATCCACGTACGAAAGAAGGGGGCGGGTGTCAGGGGAAATACCGGTAACCCTCTTCGAGGGGGGGGGAAGGCGTCCGAATATAAAATCGCATAACGCGGAGGGTCAGGGGCTGGTTGCCTTCGAGAGCACTACTAAGAGCTGGAGACAAAAAAAAAAAGGAGAGGTAGAGAAAGAAAAAGAAGAGATTCGTAGTGAGAGGGTCCTCAATCCCATCCCGAAGGGGAAAGGGGGGGAAGAGGTCATGGAAGAATCGTAGGGTCTCCTAATCCAAGAAAAAAAGGGTCCCGGGATTTCCCCGGACACCAGCAACTGTTCGCGAACTGTGTGGAGGAGGAGTGAGAACCGGTCCTCCCTCGGGGGGGAAGGCGCAGCGTACGGTTCTTCGGAGCACTTGAAAATTGCATTCTTTTTTTTTTTTGCGGGTCCCTTGCCGGGATAAAGGATGTCGCTCCCGGGGAGTCTACTCTTGGAAAGGGCGGGTTTGGCTCCAAAGGCAATTCCCGCCAATCTTGACTGAAGCGGTCGGGGGGGACGAAGGTTCATGGAGGGAAGGGACAGCATCGGATGTCACGGGAGTCATCTTACTCTTGTGTAGAAGAGAGCGGGGGAATGGCAGGGGGGGGGTAAAGCTTAGGTTAGAGGGAGTGAAACAACTTTACCAGGGAACAATAACTCTTTGATGGTATCAAGGAGAAAACACACACCGGAAGGGGGGACATTACAAATGACTTTCTGCTTGAAAGAAAGGAGGAGAATAGGCAAGCTCATAATTAAAAGGTGGGGGGAAAAGAGGTGTCCTGTTATTGCCCCTGGCATGGAGCTGAAACTGCGTCACGTTTGAGTGTACTGGTGGCGGAAGGAGAACAGGGGGTGGAAACTGACCGGAAGAGCTGGGGCTACCAGAAAGAAACGCAAAGGAATTGCAAATAAAGGGGACGAAAGGGGAAAAAAAAAAGATCGTAAGCCTTCTCTGCCATTTGGAAGTGGGAGGAAGAATCCTCTTAGGACTGGAAACAAACTCGGGAGGAAGTTCATATAGCGAAAGAGTTTTAAAGAGGCTTTTTCGGGGGACAGGCCATCTGAGCGGTTAAAAAATTGGAGAAAAAGCGAGGAAAACTTGGGAGGAGGCTCTAGGTAAAAAAAACACTTGCCGATAAAATGCTGAGAAAGGATTTCGCGGTCATGTTCAGATGAATAAAGAGCCAACCTCCAGAGGCTGGGGAGAGGGGATGCCATCTCCCAACAAATAGACTCCCGAAGGGGCGGGGAGGGGAGGGGGGACCCAGCGCAAAGAGGTCGCTGGTATAGGAGGGCCCGGACGAGCGACGCCTTTTTTAAGGATTTTGTGGGAAGATCGAAGCGGACAGCGAGGGGACGCGGCATCTTTCAGGCGAAGAATTGCTGTCTTTGCTATAGAATAGATAGTAAGGGGGGAATAAAACTAAATCTTTTGGAAACGCCTGGAGCACGACCGCGCACAAAAGGGCAAAAAGGGAGGAATCCAAGGTTCTACGCAAAGCGCGGCGACGGGGGGAGAGGCCTCGTATAGGCCGACTCTGGTACAGGAAAAAGGGTAAAAGCTGTCCCTTGAAAAAACGTTGCAGGTCAAGCTTTCACCTGGGGGAAAAGCTGAGAACCGGGAGGAGTCGATCTCAAGTTAGGCCATTGTGCGAACGGCACTGTTGAGGGGGCGGGAAGACAAAGAAAGGGGGAATTGGTCGAAAATCTCTCGCGAAAGGAAAAGGAACGTCTGCTTACGAGTACGGTTGGAAAGGGGCGATGGCTGGTGTCAGCTATCTCTCGACCTTGCCAGCACGGCATGGGGAAGCCGGCTGGGGGGGGGGGGAATCAATTCGGGGGAGGGCTGCCTGGATGGTAAGGCAAATCAGGGAAAGGGGGGAACCAGAGGTCAAAGGTGGACCTTTGACGCGTCTCGCACAGGGCCGCCTGCTCTCCAAATAGAGGGGAAAAAAGAAGACCTGGCCTACTGAAGCCTCTTCGAGAAGGGCGGGAAAACCTACTATTAATTTCAATGGGAAGAGATGTTCGCCGACTTGCGTAGGTGGACATGGTAAGTCTTGCCTCGATGCACCGGGAGGGGGTTCTCACAATTTGGGCTTTCAAAAGGCTGCTACGCTGGTTATACGGGGCTGAATAGCGAAAAGTTGCGCAGAGGAATGCAGAGGGAGGGAGAAAAGGGGGGGAGGCACGAGTCACGTTTTGGACCAGGGGACAAGAAAATCAACAAGTACTTCTAGCGCAGGGTCTGAACCGGGAGTGAAACAAAAATGGGGACAAGGGTGAAGGTCTGGAAGGGCAAAAGACAAGGGGGGGCGTCGGTGGTGAACAGCCGTTGTCCTTCAAATGAAGTAAAGACATCCCTGACGAAATACCAAGAAAGGCATGAGAAAAAAGCCTCACATAGGGAGATCGAGGACTGGTCTAGATCAGTGCTCCGGGTTTTCCCGAACCCTGCGGCGCAAGCCGGCCAGCGACTGTGCTAAGAGAAACAAGGCGAAATTCAGGAAGAGTCCTCCTTCTAGATCGCTTTTTTACAGCAGACAGGCGGATTCGCAAGTTGCCGGAGGGGTGGGGGTAGCATATAACGCTGAGCTCTTTCAGGGACGAGGGAGGTCAGGGGAAGGAGACGGGCGAAAAGAGGAAAGGGAGGGGATCGAAGCTAGAAGTAGGGATAGTCCGGGTTTATGGGGCTGAAAAACAGGTGAGCGCAGCCGGATCTGGATGAACGAAAGGAGACCTCGAGAAAAACTTTTCGAGGAGGACCTTCGTGGTGACATGATCCCGCTTGTTTCGGGGGAACCGCTGCGGAGCAAAATGCTCAGGGTCAGGAGGGGCAGGAGGGGAGGGCTGGTCTGGAGGGGCTTGCATGAGGGAGGGTCGGAAGGGAAGGGCGGCTACAGTCCGGAGTTGCATGGGAACTGGGGGAAGGAGGGATAGGACGGGGGTTCGCTGGAGGGTGGTAGGGGAAATTTGGCATGTGCTCGTGAAGGACAAAGCTGGTCGTCGAGTCTCGCCTTCGAGTCGGGTACGAGTCAGCAGTTTTCGGAACAAAGGGGAGGGCGCGGCACCGACAAGAATCAGTCGAACAGGAAAAGGGACGACATCAAAGCGTCCTTAGGCCCTCGGACAGAGGGTGTGGGGGGCTTCGAGGGCTGAAGAACAGACAAACTGTAGACACGCATCAGGCGGGGACTTTCCTCGATAGTCAAAGCGGGCAATCTCGCCGGGGGAACCATGTTGGGCTTAGCGGATCCGGATATGAGGCTGAAAAGTCTGCTCCTCGAATTTGATGAGAGCGAAAAAAGG
>Ga0179593_1426100_pt1 | contig 10894 bp, 17 predicted proteins | sample CZODoug2_1_08_16_FD_185931 | JGI IMG/M metagenome (GOLD analysis project Ga0179593, IMG submission 185931) | Vadose zone soil fungal communities from Angelo Coast Range Reserve, California, USA - CZODoug2_1_08_16fungal (PacBio error correction) | ecosystem: Environmental > Terrestrial > Soil >...
AAAAAGACCAAGGGGAAAACATGACGAGAGGGCCAAAACACAAGAAAAACCCAATAAAAATCAGTCGCAAAAAAATGGGGGGGAGAAAGCGGGCCCGTGGACGCCTAAAAAAAGGGTCGGCGAATCCGGAAAGGACTTAAAAAAAGGGGTCAAAGGACGTTTGGGCCTAATCACACCATTTGGTGCGGGGGGGGGAAAGGTCATAACAGCAGCAAAGTCACCGAAGCAAAATCGAGATTCCTAGGGTGAGGACATTGGAAAAAAAAGACAAATTCGGCGAAAACGGCATTGAATCCTTTTTTGCGGATTGGGACCAGTGTTTTTTGGGAAAAACCACCTGGCACAAGAAAACGCAGGAGGGAAGAGAAAGCGCCGTTTTGTTAAAGACCTTCGGCGCAGGATCCAGAGGGGTCATAAAGCCCGCCCCCAACCAGCGGAAGTAGGGCAAGACTCCACACAAGGGAGACAGGGCTAAGGGTTGTTGAAAAAAGGGAAGGGCAGGTGGAATAGCTGTCCCGTTTATCTGGCGCCAGGGAAAAAAAAAAACAAATAAACAGGGGGTGGTCCCGGCCAAAAACTGGGAATCTGTTACCTGCCTGCTCCCCTGAGAAAGGAACAAAAACTGCCCCTGGCAGGGACGGAAGAAAGGCCAAGACCAACCGGCCAAGCAAAGGGGCTGCGGGGACAACAAGTGGGGTTCTTGATAAAGTTCTTTATCACCCATGGGTCTGACTTTATCGTGGCAGCGAAATGACCGAGAAAACGTGGGGGTAGAGGAGAAAAAAAAATTGTTGGGGGGAGGGAAAAATCTCTGGGAGAGGAGCCACTTCAGTTCAAAGGGGGAAAAACGGACGGATAAAAACGTCCTGTAAAGGGGAGAAAAAACCTAAAAATTCCCCGGAAAAGAAGGGAGAAGACGCCGGAAAATAATGACGATGGCGGGAAGCGGGTCAGAGCCTTGGTATTCCAAGGAGGAACGGGGAAAAGACAGAACGACAATTCGGAGGGACTACTACCACAAAAAAAAAAAGACGGGACAGGGAAGCAACTGGCCCGACGTGGGGTTGGGGACGAACCGAGTCACCAATTCAAAAGGGAAGAACGGAGTACGGGCAAAGAAACCTTGTGACAAGTGCCCAGTGGAGGGGATAAAACATTCAAAACCAAAAGCACAAGAGGGGCTGACGGAAAAGGAAAGTGGGGTTTCAGTTGGCCGTTTTTTTGGTCAGGTTGATGAATTCGCAAAGGTAATCTGAAACAGGGTGTCCATTCACGCCACTCAAGGTTTAAGGGGAGACAGGAGCCTCGGGGCCCTGGTAATTTAGAAACAACTCGAAAAAAAAGTCGGGGGGTATCAAAGGGCAATGAATGCATGGCCCAGAAGTCGAAGTGGGGGAAAAAGGATCGCACACCAGAAAAAAGCAATTTGACAGCGAAGCCTGGTTTGCGAAGTAAGATCGGTCAAGGGGGAGGTTTAAAAAAAAAAAAAAACCTGCACCGCCCAGAATCCCAAGGGGGGATTAAGTTAAAGTACCTGGGGAAGGGGGAACTCACCAGTAAAAAAACCGGTGACGAGAAAAGTCCGCCCACTGGGGAGGGAGAAGAACAGGCAGCAAACAAAAGGACGAACTTGCGCCTTAAGGAAAAAGGACAACCAATCAGATTGCGTTTAAAAACTCAGGGCCATGTGGAAGGAAGGGAGGCCCCTGGAAAACTTTGAGGGGCGAAAAGAAAGTCGTCCAGCACCGGCCATGGATTTCGGGTGAAAGAAGGAAGAATCCCGAAAAATGGGTGGGGTTGGTGGTTTAAAACTCGGAACGTTCTGGAAATGACCATTAGGCCAACGAATCCCGCGACCGAAAATGATGGGGGGGGGGGGGGGACTGTGAGGGAAAAGAGGGATTCCACCATTTCTATGAAAGGAAGGGAAATCACCGGACCAAGCAAAGGAAAAATATTTGGGTTTGCAAAACTCCTGTGACTTCCCACTCATCTGGGCACGGGAAAAAAAGATATACGGAAGCAGCAGAGGATGCACAAAGAATAGAGGGCAAACAAACCGTATATGGCGAAGTTGTGTGAAGCGTTCAGCGAACGCACCAAGGGGGGGTCCTGTAACAAAAGCCTGCACTGTTTTTTTGATGAAACACAGTGGAAAAAAAAAAAAAAAAAGTAATTAAAATGCACTTGTTGGAAAAAAAACCAAATTAAAGAACTGGTGGCGGAATCAGGGAGGGGGGGTATGGACCTGCAGCCGGAAAAAGTGTTGTCGTGGGAAAACATGTAATCAAGACAGCGTCCACCCCGCTTGTTTATATTGGAGGGGGCTACTTCGTGAAGGAGAAACAATAACCAGCCTAAACAACGAGGGGGGAAAGAGCACCGAATTCTTGGAAAAAAGTCCTTTGTATAGCAAACGATCACCATTTGTGCTTGTTGGGGGGCAACTCCCAAAAAGGGCGGGGCGGCAAAGCCCAACGGGGGGGTAAACCGAAAAAAAAGTGCTACAATGACTCGGCGACCGATGAAAGGGGAAAAGGCTCTAAAAAAAGTGTCATCGCCCGACATCCGACCAAGGAGAGGACATCAAAAGGGATTTCCCACCGGGGAGGTTTCCGGGGCAAGAATGTCCTAGGTCCGGTCCGTTCCTCAACCGGCGGAAAACAGCAATCCTAAAGCTGGGGGGGGACGGGGAGCCGCCAAGAAAAAAAAAATGTCCACGGGTCAGTCATAGCATAGGGGTGAAACGTATAAAACTCGCAAGAGAAGACTTTCAAGGGAATATGAAAACATTTCATTCGATACCAAGAGGGACGAAACCAGGGGGGAAAGGCAGGCACCCAAATTCGGGGGGGAAGTGTTAAGGATCTCTCAAAAAAAGAGATTGAAAGAAGAGAAGATTAAATCCGAAATGAGCACTAAAAGAAAAGACATGGGTTGAGACGGAGAAAAAATCGAGGGGAATGGGAAGTTTATGAAAGCTGGGAAAAATTTGAAAGAGAATTCGCACGGTCAACATGAGAGCCGACGGGAAAGAGGCGTACGGCCAGATGGCAAAAATGAAAGGGGGGGGGAGGGGCAGTGGCCAAACGCCGGAAACGAGGAAGCCCATGATCATCAACAGAAATACCATGTGACCGAGGGATGTGGGGAGAGCTTGGGTCGACAAAGAAACAAAAAAACAAAAAAGCGCAAAGGGAACCTTTGGATCTAAAAGGCAGGGGTAAAGAAAAGAGGACTTGGGGCAGCACACGACCGAAAGGGGAGGAGAAACAACAAAGAAACCAGGGGGGAGAACAAAACAGGGACGGGGCGTGTAAAATATGCCAAAAATTTAGCAACCGTCTGGAACAAAAAAGACTCACGGACGCAACAGCACACATGGGAAAGAAACGGTTTCACCTCTAAGGGAGAGCAGTCATAAAACCGCAGGGATTGAAGGGTCACAAAAAAAAAAAACCATCTAGCCCTCCAAGGCAAGGGGTAAGGGGTTTTAAAACAGGGGCAGACATCCCTCAAAAAAGTACGTCCGGGAAAGAAGCTCCACAATCAAAAGTACGGTGGTTGTTGGTGCACAAAAAGACGCAAAGGGGGGATGCTCAAGGGATTAACGACGAATATATGGAAAAGAGGGAGAGGGGAGAACATAGGGGTTACGGGGTCAAGACTTGCGGAAAAAAAGGGGACGGTACTGGAAGAAAAATTAAGGACACTTCAACCGGGGACTCACAAAGCAGACCACTTGGGAATCAGAAAACATCGTCCGGAAAGATTTGAAGTTGGTAAGGAGAAAGAAGCGTTTTAACCAGAAAAGGGGCGTTGGTCCAGAAAAAAAATTGAAATAAACAGAAGATGCATCCTATCGCAGATCAAAAAAGGAGACTTCAAAGCGGAAATAGATGGGAAGAAAAAGAGGTTACTACGCTTCGTAGTAGAGACCAGTGCAATGTGGGTCGGGGGGATTCAAAAAAGCGAAGGAAAGGGGGAGGGAGAGGACAACAAAAAGCCCTTCGGAAACATCGAAACCTACGGGTGGATGAGCGGGCCTGAAAAAATCAGCCGGTGGGTTATGACTGGGGGAGTGCAGGGGAGAAAATCAACCGTGAAAAGTCCGCAAATAACAAAAAATGCAAATAAAAAGCGCGTCTGCGGGAGTGCGAGTGGTTTAGAAAACGGAGGAAAGGGGGGAGGAGAATAAAGACCATCGGGTCAAGAAAAAAAGTATTTGAGAGGTGTTCAGAAACGTTTAACACAAAAGTGGGCAAAGAGACAGCTCTGCCGTGGCGGGGAAAAAAAGACCCCTGAAACTAAAAATTACCCTGAGATCAGCAACCACCCGAAAAAAAAAAAACAACGCCAAAAAAAAAAAAAACACAGACAAGGTCGGTCAGGTAACCGTGATGCTGGGTTGACGGGTTGTGGAGGAAACCATCCAAACCTAACCCGTGAAATTGTCCAAAAAAAAATAAACTCAACCAAAAGGAAATCTTCGAAACCCCGGGGAAAGAGTAATGATTCACCTTGTTCCCGTGTAAGAGACGAAGGTCACGACTGTGGAACGTCGTTGGAAAGAAGGTCACACAGAACTTTGCAAGAAATCAAATACAAAAAAAAAAGCCCACGAGTACCAGTTAGGGGGGACAACGGCGTTAAAAAAAGGGTTGTCTGGGATGAAAGGACAAAAAGCAGCCCACCGTGCGGACTTCCGGAAAGAAAAGAAAAGGCAAAAAAAAAGGTCCGGGGATGACTACTCTAAAAAAAAAAAAAAACGCGTGGCCCAGGAAAAAAAAAGTTAACCAAGACGACGTGAATTAGTTGAAATGCTGGCAGATCTCAAGACCAGGGGAGGAAACGTAAAAAGCAGAAAAAACAAAATGAAGACGCGCAACCCGTTCCTGGTAGGGTTAGGGGGAGGTGTCAGAGGGCGAGAGGGGGTTGGGCACTGAAAAAAAAGGTAACTCACGACAGAAAAAACCAGTTTTGGGGGGCGGAAACCCAGCCGATAGGGTCAAGGCTTCACTGAGGAAAATGATTAAAAAACGCTATCCAAAAGTCCAATAGACGGGGGGGAAAACCACAAGGGAACGTATAAAATGAGAAAGCGCTCAGGAAGTGTGAAACGCCGATAAAAACTCGGGGAGAAATCGGCGCCGAAAGGAAAAAAAGTTGGACCGTGATAGGGGGCAAAAAAAAAAATTGTGAAAAAGTGGGGAAAAAACCCACGGGGGAAAATCCCAGCACAGGATGGAACTCAAAACAGCGCTAACGAGGGTTAAAGGGGAAGGGGGAAAGTCCGTCCGCCCTGAAAAAGAAAGAGCAGGGGAACTTTGTACACAATGGCCCTGAAATGGCGTACAAAAACACGGGTCACCAAACAAAGAAAAAAATGAAAAGATTAGAAGACAGCGTAGTCCAGGAGTTGGTGGGGAAAAGAAAAATCGAGGAAGAAAGAACGTTTGGGGCAACACGAACACACAGGGGTTCAAAATGTGGGGCCAAAAGGGGGGTGAAAGTGGTAGTGTTGGAAAAGAAAACTGTGCTCCTTTTGCAAATATCCCCGACGGCAAAAGGCAGAACCCAAAAAAAAACGGGAGAGGCAGGAAAAAGGAAAAAGAAGTCAACTCTCCTAAGAAGGAAAAAAACACACTAACAGAAGGCAAAGAAAAACACTGGTGATTCGGGCCGGGGGGGGAAAGACAAAGAATCTTCGAGCCAAAAAACTTGAAAAAAGGGGGTCAGGGAAGAGAATCCTAAAATCTCCAATTGTTCAAGGTTGTGACCGGGGGGCAGCCAGACAAACCAAGGGGAAAAACGGCAAAAAGGGCTCAATCGAGGATCATAGGGGAGGATCCCCTGATAAAAGAAAGCTCAGGTGCGACCGGCCGATGGTACAATGTAAAAGAAAAGGGATTGGGGTAACCGTTTGGGGGGGGGGGGAACACCAACTGACACGCAACAAGCAGCCAAAAGAGGACCCACGTTGGTTTATACTTTACATTTCGCGAGGAAAAAAAAACGCGGGCATCGGAGGGAAAAAAGCGTCTGGCGCAGACTCGCCCAAGGGACAGGCTATGTTGACAGTATTACGGGGGGAGGAAGAGGCTGGGGTGAGTTGTGGTAAATTGGATCAGAAAAGAACGGGGAAAAAACGACCAAGAGTCTTCTGGGGGGGGGGACCGCAAAAACGTGGAGGGCTCTGTGGGTCTCCAAAAAGCCTCCAGGAAGGAGAAAAAAAAAGCAAAGCGCGACCACACTACCGCAAAGAGAAGAACCAAAAATAAACGGCAAACCAAAGGCATGAAAAATTTTTGCAGTCCACGTCTATACAGACAAGTAGGGAACTTAAAAGTTTGAGCAATCAATGCCATGAAAGGGAAAGGTTCAACCAAACTCAAGGGGGAGGCAGGCGCTTTGGGAGAAAACGGCGGGACAAAAACAGCAAGGAACAGAACACACCCCTTGGCTTGAGGAAGGAAAAAGAAACTAAATTCAAAAAGGGGAGGTACTCCGTGAGATAAAGTACAATTGGAATGGAATCTGGTAATTAAGAATTAGCAAGTATAAGTGGACGAAGTAAAAAAAGCAAATGTCGGCAAAAACAAAATAAAAAATTAAAAGGGAAGTGGAACTCTTTTTAAGGAATGTGGGGTCCTCCACTAGTGAAAAAAATTCTGGAGTGGAGACGCAAGGGAAAAAAAGGGTACCCAGGGGGCACTGTAATTAGAAACACACCCAGGAAACAGAAATACAACGGTGGGAAAATGACCCCCGACTGGTGATTGCAACCGTTGCGTGCTGGGGGGGCATTGAGGAGAAGTAGGGTCCCACCAGTGGTTAAAAAAAGGAAAAACTGGATGGGGGGGGCATGGTCCCTCGGGCCAAGTGGGGGGGGGGTAAGGGGGAACAACGATAAAAACACATGGGGACCGGCCAAAGAAGGAAGGAGGGGGGAAAATCCAGAAAAGGGGGCCCAAAGTTGGACAAACACGAGTCAAAGGGGACGGTCAAACCAGACGCGCAAAAAAAAACGTGTTGCGAGAGATCGAAGAAACGGGTTGGTTTCCGGTGTCTCCCCGGTCCGGTAAAGGGCAGAAAAACCATTGATGGCCAGGCAATTCCTGGGGGAAAGGAAAAGGGGGGGGCTAATCTAATGAAAACACCGGTCGCAAAAGCTGGGGAACGGAAAAAAAAAAAAGTAAATAAGCGAAGAACAACAGGGGAAGCTTCGAAAAAACCCCACAGTACTTCACATTTCAAAAAGGAAGGGGGCATCATTCCGGCAGAGGGGGTTTATGTGAAGGGCCAATGCGCAAAACTGCGGAACAACTGTTGGGGACCGACGTATTGAACCTACACCCAATGGTTTTGGGTTGGAAAAAAGCGACTCAGTCAAGGGAGGGACGCGACCGGGGAATTGAGAAAGAGGGGGGTCCGGTTAACTTCAAAGAAAAACTAAAGGGATTAAAAGGGTCAGAGAAAACAACAAAAGAAGGGGGGGGAAAAAACTCAGTAAAAGGTGTTGCGCCCGCTCGAGGGCAGGAGGATGAGCGGCAAGGAAAGCCGCGGCGCTAAATAGCGGAAGGAAAAAAACAAAAGCCTCATTGGGTGGGGTGACTTCACAATGCGAACTAAGGAGGGGAGGGGAGGGGGGGGACATCAAAACCAGACAAAGGTTTTGGGGGACGTTTGGGGAACTGGGTTTCCCACTGGGGGAACCAAAAGGGGGCAAAAAATAAAAATCAGGGGGGGAACAACATCAAGATGAGGGGGGGGGGGGGGAGTGGGCACCTGGGGGGTTCGTACCAGCCGCATCCAAGGAAAAACACACCAAAGCTGGTAGATGTGGCGGGGGAGGGGAAGATTGAAGCAATACGTGGCCACTCAGCACAAAAAAAAAAAAAGGTCGCAGTGGTAAACGTACCACTACAGCACTGTTGGCTGGGGCTTGAGCCACACAAAAAAAAAACGTGAACCAGGGGGGCAGGATAAGCCCAAGGCACTTTTTTAAAGAGGAAAAAAAACTCGCAGAAGACAAAAAAAGTCCCCTGGGTAAAAATGGCGCAACTAACTTTAACTGTGTTGGATCTGCGGTAAGCTGCACAACAAGCACGACTCACGACAAGACACGAGGTGGACCGACGGACATTTGGGGGGGTCACAAAAAAAAAGTTAGGCGAAAAAAAAGACGATGGGGTGACCCTGGCAAACTCCCCGCGCAAAAGAAAATCCGAAAAGGAAGTTTACTCGAATATCTCCTCAAAAACACAAGGAACGGGGGGTTCAAACATGCAAAGAAAAAAATGACGGGGGGGACAGACGTCAAAAACCTTTCAAATAAAAATAAAGGCAAGGGCCGCAAATGGGATACGAAAAAAAAAGTCAGGCAGGGGGGGGGATTCTTGCGACAAAACTGTAAGAGCGAGACCTCAAAACCAAAAGAGACGGAGAAGAGAGATCCTGACAGCCGACAAGGGAAAACCTGGGGAAAAAAAAAATGGTTTGTCGAAAAAAAAAATTCAGGTCACTTATGAAAGTCAAACTTGCGGGGTCGCCCGTGAAACAGAAAAGGGAGACAAATGGAGCGCACCGGAAAAATCAAGGAAGTGGCGAATATCAGGGAAACGGAAACTAAAAAAAAGACCAAGCATCAACGGACATCAGTGGGGGGGAAAAGAGGATGGGAGAAAGCTGTACATGAAAAAACGAGCGGGGGAAAACGGACGAAAAATCGCAAACGTTTCATAGAAGCGGATTTGGATGAGACCAAAACCCACGCAGGGGGCCAAAAGAATGACGGTGCGAAGACCAAGATGAACGTCGTGTTGAGTTGGACCCTCAAAGGTGTAGCCACGTCTCAAACAGACGCAACACAGCACTTAGAGAGGGGGGGGGGCCGCTGAGTGGGTATACATTCAAGACAACAATCAAGCGTAGGGAACAGGGAACGCAAAAAAAAACCAGTTTAAAGGTGGGAAAAAAAGCAGAGGCCCAGAGAAAGAAAAGGTATTCCCCGTCGCGGTAAGCACAGGATGGTTGGGCAAGGAGATGGTTTGGGACTAAAAGGCAAAAAAAAAAACGCCCGCTAGTAAGGGCAAAAAAAAAGGAAAAAAAATGAGCACCTATGGGACCAAACTGGTGGAAAATCGTGAGTGCTGAGGAGTCTTGAAAGATCAGCGAAACGGGAAGAGAAAACAATAAACCACCAATCGGCACGGCAGGCCGGTAAATTTCAGTTGAAGGACAACACAAACCATGGGCATACCAATCCGCTAGGGAAAGAGGGAAGTGACCTCGGAAAATACTTAGGGGCGCCGGAAATGAAAAACGCGACGTAAAAAAAAGTTAAAAAGGCCGTCGCGGAGTAACGTCCAAGGGACGCAAAAGTTCACATTATTAGGGAACATATTAGGGAGGCAACCAAAAAATAGGGGGAAAAGCCGAACGAAAGGGGGGATGAAAGAAGGACCCTGGCAACATCATCCGTGGTGGGATGGGAAGAGGTGGCAGAACCGGGAGAAAAGTGGACCGATCTCCTTGAGAAAAAAGGACACGGCGACGAGGGAAAAATGAGGCAAAAACTCGTTGTCAACAAAAAAGCGCAACTGTGAGCCACGAGCCCAGAAGAGTGCAGAAAAGTTTTGAAGGTCTACAAAAAACGGGAACAGGGGAAGAGGAGACCGCCACGTCCTGTGCTGTAAAGGCCAAAAAGATGCCAAGGAGAAGAAAAGAAGGACCCAGCAAACCAAAGCACAACATCTGAAAAAAAGAATTAACAGTGATGCAAAGGGGGAAGGGGGGGGGACTCAACCAAAGAAGACCCAGGGAAAGGTGTCCTGCCCGGTAGAAGAAACATAATGAACGAAAAGGACTCCAAAAAAAGTCCCTGAAGAACTGGAAAAACTGTTTGGGGGGCAGGTATTGCGCAAATTCACGGGGGGGGGGGGGCGGTTGGATGTCTTAACAAGGATACGTGAGGAGAAGAGAGAGGAATACCATATGGCAAAAAGAAAAAAACCCTGGAATTGAGATGTTCCGGGAGGTGCAATTGGGAGGGGAATTTAAAACTAGGCCACACTTGCAGCCACAACAGCCCGGCGTAGCTCACCGGAAAGGGAAGGTCCGAACCCAGGTGACTGGCGTCCCCACACCCTCACCAACAGAACCGGGGGAGGAAAAAAAGAGGTGTCCGGAAAAACGAAAGAAATGCATGCAAACTGAAAAGACATCCAACCAAAGGGGTTGAATAAAAGAAAAGGGCTTTGCAAGAAACTGTTCCTAAAGAGAAAGGGCTTGGCCGGGGGGGGTGGTCGGATATCGGGCAAAATTGTAAGAGGAAGGGTCCGTAAACGAAAAAGAAAAAAGTATTTCACCCAGCCGAATGGAACGGGGTCGTCACTTCACGGGAGGGGGGGGAAAAGATAAAAATCAAACCGGAGCCAGCCGTCCATCTGCACAAAAACAAATTAAAGGTCTCACCAGTAGAGATGCGAACCAAAGATTTGGAAAAAAAATGGGACCCGCTCGAGGGGGAAAGAAAGGGAAAACGCAGCTTTTTCAATCGAAGGCCAAATGCTGGCCAAAAGAACTGGAAAAAGACCCAGCACAGGAGGGTACGCGCCGCTCGCCCAGGGGGGGGGGATTCGCAGGGGAATGCAGAACCAGAGGAAAAGAGAGGAAGAAAAATTGCACATAAAAAAAAAAGGGCTGGCGGACTGGGCCAACGAAACACACCAACGAAAAAAAAGGGGGGGGGATATAGAAAAACTGGGTCAGAAAACGCCGGTGGGGGAAAAGAGAAATAGGAAATATTCAGTAGGAGACCAAGGAAAATGGATCAAAACATGACTGAGCGATGGGAACAAATGGGTTTTGGGGGAAGAGAACAGGGAAGAAG
>Ga0179593_1474720_pt1 | contig 10894 bp, 10 predicted proteins | sample CZODoug2_1_08_16_FD_185931 | JGI IMG/M metagenome (GOLD analysis project Ga0179593, IMG submission 185931) | Vadose zone soil fungal communities from Angelo Coast Range Reserve, California, USA - CZODoug2_1_08_16fungal (PacBio error correction) | ecosystem: Environmental > Terrestrial > Soil >...
CCAAACAACGAAATGGAAAAGATAGATATTCAAATGCTTCGTGCGGGGCCGGGAGCTTCAACGAGGACTCGGAAGGCGCTACAAACTGCGAAGTCGGGGGCCTCAAGGAACGAAATCAGCGCAGGCTGTCTCGCAGACTACGGAACGCATCCTCCGCGGGTAAAAGGGGGCGGATCGACCCCCCCAGTAAACCGAAACCAGAGGGAATAATCGAGGAACACACGCCTCATCGCCTTGGTCTGCGGGGTACTGAGAAGGGGAGACCGATGAGGAGGAGAGAAAGGGGCAGATACGCTCTCAAGTAAAACGTGGTGCGGGGGGAGAGGAGAAAAAGTTGAAGAACCGGGAGGGAAATTCCATAATAAATCGGAATCAAAACGGAGGGATCTGGGGGTAACGTCTTCGTCAGCCAGCAGAGGATGGAGAAATAAGGGGAAGGAACCGGATGAGAGGAAGTCTTAGGCCTGAAACGTCGCGCTCTTTGATCATGAGGGTGGGGAGGGGTGGGGTGGTCTCTGACCTAGCGACAAGGTGAAGTTGACAGGCTGGGTAGACGCTTGATCGAAAAAGGGAGTGGTATACAAAAAGACCAAAGGGGGATAAAAATACTCCAAATATCAAACTGAAAAACCAGAAAGGGGCCTGCGTTTGGACAGAACCTTTCAGAGGAAAAGAATTTTCAGAGAAGAATGCGCGACCTGGAGGCAGAATCTCGAAGGAGGTCTAAAGGGACTGGGAGATGAAAATAGAAAAGGGAGGGTAGAAAACAGCACTAAAAAACTGCGGTGGTGGGCACTGGGTAGAACTCCAGAAAAAGAAGAAGGCGATACAAATATGGCCTGCCGAGAAAAAGTCTGTACGCATGAAAAGGGAGAGGGGCAAAAAATCTGAATTCTGAACTTGAATACGCTCCGCAGAGCTATTCAAAGCCCGGCAATAGAATAAACACTCAGACTGGAGACACGGTAGGTGACTGGTGGCCGGACAGCGAACTCAGTCAAAAAAAGGGCTTAAACTCAAAAATCAAGCAGCGAAGATGCGACGTGATAAGTGGGGGGTTCAGAAGAGAGCGGCGCACATCCCTGCAGAGAAGGTTCCAGGGGGGGCGTACGCGGAGAGCGTTTTCCGAAAGGAACTAGAAAAGGCCGGATCGATTCGCTAACAAGAATTGCGTAACGCAGCACGACCAGACCCTCACATCGCCTGGAATACTCTCAACTCAGATCCCGTAAGAGGGGGGGGAAAAATCGGCTGGAGTGAAAAGACTCGTGTATGAGAGAAGACTGAAACGCGTGGTAGGCAAAAATAATTCTCAAAAAAAAACCGGGACGGACTGGGGAGGCTTCTAATGTAGTCCGGGAGCGGACGAACAAGTCACTGGATCACGGAGTGTTGTCAGGCGTAGACCAATCTCTCAAAAACAAGGGGGGGGGAGTTAAATAAAAAGGGGGAAAAGGAAAGGGGCCTTTAACCGAACGGGGGGACAGCTAAGCAGGCCATAAGACGGCCCCTTGTTAAGAAATATTCCAGGACTGGGTGGGTCAAAATGGATGCTCTCATGGAAACGATCGGGGGGGAGGGCAACCAAATCAGAATCCCAGCCAGAAAGCTCGGCAAAAAGGAGAATATCTCAGAGGGGGTCGCCCAATAGAGTGGGGCTGTTGTACGTTGACGGTCGACGGCAGACTAATCCAAGCGATCCGTGTAGAAAACGGTCCGAACACACGAGGAGCAACCACCTCATAGCATTCATTTATTTCCGATGCGTCAGAGGCTGAACAAGGTCATAACGAATCGGCGAGGGCGAAAACGACCATGTGAGAAATAAGGACGCCGTGAACAGACCGGGCCCCTAGAAGCGATGAGCACGTGTTTGGAATAAAAAATCAAAACGCAGGGTCGTAATTCCGCTAGACGAAAAAGGAGGTCGCATTAGCAGAAGCTTTACAGCAAAAAAAACGGAACCGGGGGAGAAGGTCGGCGCGTCGGCTGGAAGCTACCTGGCCCAACCAGCCAGGCGAAAGTTGTTCACGCGCCACTACAAGCGCGATTCAGAGACAGGAAAAAGGAGGAGAGAATGGAGAAAAAGTAGCAGGAAGAACTACATCCTTCGCTGGAACGTGCCGGAGCATCCGAGTCGGAAAACAAACGGCGGTCCGTCAGCACACGACCGGGCCACTCGCCGGGAAGTCGTGAGAAACTGGGTGATTTGGGAGAACAAAGTCGAGGGAAACACGCGTTGGATACCACCAACCAAGGGGGGGTCTCTGAAAAAGTGAGACAACCAACAAACCCACACATACCGCGCATCCCGCATCTCGAAAAAGTTAAAGACTAAAAAAAACGAGAGAAATCAAGCAAAATGGCGAATTCGCCACTGTAGCGGTTTCCGCTTGCCGCCACTCCAAAAAAGGGGACGAGGTCGTAGGGGAAGGACAGCCGCCGGCATGGAAAACCCATTATTAACCGCAGCCGCCCGAAAAATGGGCGCAAGAGCTCACTTGGGGCCCATGGGTCTACTCAGACGAATCGGGGAGGTATCCTTCCCCAAGCATGAAAAAAGAATAAGAGGTGGGGGCAGAAGAAAATTTGAGACTCCGTGCTAAGACATAGGGTAGCCAAAAATTACCGCGATATGGAACCATAGCAAGAAACGCACAGCAGCAGCGAAAACACATCCAGGTCGCGGCTGGGAAAGCGACTCGAACGTCAGTAAAAAGGCGAGCCGGCTCCTAAGGGAAGCGACAGGCAACAAGGCATTGGTCGCCTCTCAACAAAAAAAAGGAGATTGAATACCAGCTTACGTGAACGTAGGGACGCTGACAGGACGGCTCTCGTCTAAGTTCCAAACTAACGGGTCGGCGCAAAAAAAACGAAACAGGAAATTGGGAGGCCGTATAACTGCGCGCCGGGACCTCGTTACTAGCCGAGGAGGGTGGCGAAAAAAAAGAAGTCGTGCTCACGCAAACCGCGGCAAAGCTGCAATGGGAGGCACTCTGCGAAGAATCCGCATGAGGACTTGTACGGATCAGGGAGCCTATAAAAAGCGAGGAGGAGAACTCAAAGTTAATGTGCTCTGAATCATCGTGTGGGGGGGAGTCCTGCGTAAGGGTGCTTAGGGGGGGGACGAACGAAGACCTCTAACTCTGCTGGAGAAGGACGGAGCAGGCAATCCAAGAACAAACGACGTCCACCCTCCTTGACCGAAGGGGGGATTCGGGGGGGACTAGAAAAAGGAGACCGGGAAGGAAACTTTAGGTTGCTTGGGTTGTTCCCTGAAATCAGAGTCAATAAAGATGAGCAAAGTCGGAATCAATCTAGTCGACAACCTCGGGGGTTCCAAGAAAACACCTACACTACAAAAATGGGGGATATTCAGAAACCCCATTGAAAATACCTCCAGTCGGGTCCAGGATGAAAAAGGGGAAAAACATTCAAGCGAAGTAGAAAAACCTTTACGTCATGGAGAGCAAGCTAAAACGGTCCAGGAAACGGCGCAAGTTCGGAAGAAGTCCACCTTTCGGGGTGGGGAAATGGAGAAAAAAAAAGCCGACAATAAAAGAGCTCAATCCATATTTCGTAGAAGAAATACAAAGAGGAAAAACATGATAAGCGAAAGGCATACGCTACGGACTAAGCCAAGACAGGGGGGGAATGATATCATCTAGCTCACCTTGGGGAGGAAAAGGCCGGCGCATAGCGATTCGAACATGCACGATTGGAAAGCCGAATCGACGATGAGCGGATGTGTGTCCTCAGCAAGGAACGAACGACAATCCCGGCCAATTTCTCGACTCCTGGGCTGGGGGCTCAGCTGGGTCCACAAAGGCCCCGGGGGAAGGCAAAAATGAATCAGGTGCTAAATGGAAGAAGACGGGACCAGCCTACAAGGAAAAACCTACAGAAATAGCGGGGGAGAAAAATCACTATATTCCGATACGACGGTCCATCGGCTGGCGACTTGGACGTCTTCTGGTTAGGGGGGCGCGAAGGACGCTGCGAGAAGCCATGCGAAAAAAGCACCCGAGGCTTACTTACTACAAGAGGGGGGGGAAAAGAGCCATCGGTAGAAGAAATACAGATCACCAGTGCAAGGACTCGGATCCCTACAACTCTCAGAAAAAACAACGAGGATAGAAATAAAAGAAGAGGACTGGACGAGAAGGGTAACCAATTAAGCTGACTCAAAGCAGAATCATTTTAGAACTCAAGAACGTGTTGGGGTGGAACGGCAAAATGATCTACCCGCCCGCAGAAGCAAAAAGCACCCCAGCTGTCCATACAAGCTCTCGCCACGTTCAAAGCAAACGAGTGAGCGCCAACGGATTGAGGGTAGGGGTAAAGGAAGGTTACGTCGGGGAAAGGGGGGGCCAACACAGTAGAGGGGGGGAACGGATCAAAAACAGCCACATCGGAGCGCGAAACTTTCAAGTGAAAATTCTCGGGGCTATGGATGTCGATTAAACTCGCGGATGAGAAACTGAATCCAGCGCCGGCATTCTGGACGGGAAAAAATGTGCCCTGATGGAAAACTGGGATTGCAGGCCGGGCAAAGGGGAAGCTGTGAGGGAGGGAGAGGATCTCCTCGGTCTTGGGGAAGAGCGCACGCGTATTAAATCTCATGACAGAAAAAGAGGCGCCCCTAGACAGAACGGGGTGATCTCGACAAATAGGTGAGAGATATCAATCTGCGGGCTCTGGGAAGGAATTCAACCAGGCACCGACCGGGTAGCCCCTCGCGAAAAGCGCAGGAAAAAGAGAAATAGGAAAATTCTCGGATTGCAGGGACAGTTAACGAACAGGTCTTCGCGATATCCAGTGGAGCGAACCAGAGTAGGAAAAAAAAAAGGCGGGGAGAAAATGGACACCGAGACCCCGGTTACTTCAGGTTCTATACCAAAATTGATTTGGATAACACTCAATACGATAACGAAGCGGGTGGGTGGTTCTCTAATCCTTGTACTCCTCCTGGGACCATCATTCGAGAGCAGGGCTAAAAAAAACCCCCGCACCCGAAGGGAACAAAACCGCGCCTTTCAGGAGACGACGGGAGAACAGGGCTCCCCGGATGTAAACCCCGGATGCAGGGCTGCGTCCAAAACAGCCGGGAGAGGACTATTTAGGGGGGTGCCGTGCCCGACAACAAAGAAGGAGGAAACTGTAAGAAGAAAAGCCCAGAACAAGAAACGTAGCAAAAGAAGACTTGGACCTGTTAAGAATCGGGAAGACAGAAAACGTCCCAAAGGAATGACCACATAAATTCAAAGTGGAAGGAGTGTTCGCCAAGGGGGGGGCTGAAGCAAGACGAGGTCCGCCACCTTACCGAGTGCGACAGGGGGAAAAAAACGCGGCACAGAGAAAAACGGTTTCCTGGTCGGAGGGTGAGCGCCTAGGGACCGAAAAATGAAAGGCGGCTGGAAAAGAAAAAGAGATCTCGTGCAAGGGGGGCAAGGGGCAAGGCACGAGGCTGGTAAAAAAAACATCTCAAACAGAAGGGGATTGAGTAAATCATGATAAGGAGCGGAAATTCCTGGAGGAGCAAGGGAAAGAGGACTCGAAAGGCGCCTCCGTCCAGGAACGAAGAAAAATAAAAAAAAAAACTGACCAGAAAGGGGACGTCGATCAAAACTGCGGAGGAAGGGAGGGAGAAGGAATACCTTGGAGGGGGGGGGGGAGACCTCTTGGAAAGTGCGAGACGAAACCCGAAAAACTGAATAGCAGAAGAGCCGGAATACCCTGTTCTCTCGGGGAAGAAAATGGGAAAAAATCAGCTGATAAAGGGCAAGTTGAGAACGGTCAACCATAGGTTGGCGGGACTGCTGCGGGAAGCGGTAGAACGAGGCTTAACCTACGACCTCCCTCAAACTTCTTTGATAGGGGAGGAAGCGGGGCAATCCACATCCCAGGGCTACGTCCCATGACGGGGCGACCGTATCGGGGCGGCAGGATTCAGGACGTGCGCTGAACGGCGGGTTAAAAACTTGGCAGGGGGGGTGGCAGAAAAAGCATAGGAAGGATTGCAGTCGATACGCTATCGAAAAAGCCGTGTTCTCCAAAATCAAAAGAAAAATAAAAAAGGAGCAACCTGGGGAGGATCAGGAGCCGAGGAACCTACCTACGGAGTGTGACGACGCTTGCAGCATGTGCACATAGAGAAAAGACTGGGGGAAAAAAATGAACGCAACGGGGCAGCTAAAGGCATGAAAACTAGGGGAGAATCGTGGGAGCAGACAAGGGCCTAAATGGACTGGTTTGCAATAGAAAAGACATAAAAGACCGCAGAAACTCGCACAGATGTGATGCGAAAAAAGAGTTCGATAAGCTTTGGAAGGAAAAAAAAAAATGGCGGGCTGTAACAGACTCAGGAAAGAAAGAAGCTATGAAACCGATGATATCATCGCCTCGCACCACGTCCGCACGCTGGAACTAATCGTCGGACAACATGCGGAACTTCAGACGGGCATCGAAGATAAAAAACATCTTGGGAAAGTTTACATCTCGCAGAGACATCCCTGCCAAGATTGTAAAAACGCAAGGGGGGAGGGCTTTTGCGCTAGCTGTCCGGAGGGAAAAAGGCGAAGACCACGTCGAGGATGCATTCTAAACGGGCGGACGTTCCCACTTAAATCCTACAAGTACCCCTAAGAAAGTTTTTCTCACACTAAAACGATGAAAGAGGACTGGAAACTGAACCGGAGCAGGAAAGAGGCTCTGGGGTTGGGGTTTTTAACCGATAAGAAGACGGACCTCTCAACCCTGTAATTAGAAACCCCAAAATAAGGACGAGGGCTTAAGGAAAGACGTCTAACGGCACGTTCACCTTCTTTGGTCAGGACAATCACGTAAAAGAAGGAAAACCCAACAAACTTATTCAAAACAGTAGTAAGGTGGAGCGAGTCAATGTAAAAAAAAAATCAGGAGCCGCTGCCGCCACGGTCCTTGTGATAATCCATCCTCCCAGTCTGGGTTGGGAAAGCAGAAGTTTCGCGCCGCAGGATATGGAGGGAAACCGCACCAATACACGGCAAACGCCGCTGAGATGGCGCCGGCGTATCGCTGTCTCTGGAGGTCACCATCATTGGTTGGGGTAAGGGGGGGAGGGAAGGGGGTACGTACGAACCAATCCCCATCTAGACCTAAAAACCACTTGAGGAGTGAAAAAAAAGAGAGGGCGCGCAAAACCAGACTTCAAGTGCGAAGAGGGCTGGGAAGGATGTACCAGATTCTCGAAAGATGGGCGAACAGTCATACAAAAATGCGAGGGGCTGGGGATCCCCGTCTATGGGAGAAAAACGTAATGAACCAGCTTACTCCTGACCGCCTTAGGAGCGAGAAAATCAGCGGTCTTGAAGGAAGGAAAATAGCGATCGAGGACCTTTCACAAACGACGAAAAGACGGAGAGGCCGCTTATGAACGGATGCTAGTGGCTGATCGCAGTCGGGAGTATGCTGGCGGTGACAAAATTGCACCCTGAAAGGCTGACCTGTGAAAAACAACCACGGTTTTAAATCGATGCCACTTAGAGCAGTGCGCGAAGTAGAAAAAAAAAGCAAGGAGGGCCCAGGTTGTAACGCGAAGGCCCTTTTCATCGCATAAGAGTCGTAACCAAAGTGAGCAGTGCAACAAGCCGTCCTCCAGGGAAAAAAGAAGTAGCCCCAAGGGTGTGGGAGAAAAGGGTGGTACGAAGGGGTGTCCTCAAATGCTATTTCGATTAAAGAAGGGAGCACAAAAACGCACCTCAACTCCGCGCAGAACGGCATTCGGACGCAGGAAGCTATCACGACACATGGAGGGACGCCCTGGTAACGTGGAGGCAACGGGACGTAAGACCACTACCGTTCTTGAGACGATGGGGAGGGGCCGGGCCCGAGAAGAGTACAGCAACGTCCCACAGAACAAGCGGCGAGACCCACTCAATTGGCCCATGTGGAAAGAGATCGATCCGTCAATAATCTTACCCATCGACAGGCGCGGGGAAAAAACCAAGAGAGTTCACATTGGTCGAGCACGAGAGGCCGCGTAAACTCGGGAAAACGAAAAGAGACCGGAGTCAAAAAAGAAGAAGCCTTTCCTGTAGCGAAAAGGCTCCTAACCGCGGCAGCAGACAAAGCCGTCAAGAAGCTCAGAGAAAGGCACTTCAGAAAAATGGTTGCTCTAGCACAAAACAAAGGAAGGAGGAAAGAAGGGAACAGCTTAGGAACCATTGCAGTTCCGCTGGAAAAAGCTAGCCCTGCTCGTACGCAGCCGCATGAAAAAGCGACGCTCAAAGGGGCCGCGCCCAAGGAGAAAAAAAGGATCTTAAAAGTCTACGAATACACGGTCTGAAAGAGAAAAAGGTAAGTGGAGACCCTAGCGGACTCGACGCCAAAAGGCGGGCGACCATAAACGTCCAAAGAAGCAATCGCCGGGTGAAGGCTTCAACGGAGCCTAATAAAAAATTAGCTGAAGGGGACAAAGGGAAAATGGGATCTCGCCAAACATCGGGTGCAAGACGGGCGGGGAAATCGACGGAAGAGGGGAAGGCCAAAGATAACCGAAGTGAGAAGAAACTGCTGGATCTTGAAAAAGTCAACCTAAAAAAAAAAAAAAGAAAGCCGGGGAGGCCTTATCTGCGGCCGTCGGTTATGAACGGCGCAAACCGCTTAGCCGCTTGGGGAGGGGGTTGGGGGTATACCGTCTTAACATAGGGGATGCCACCTGGAGAGACGGCGGGAATAGACACCCCTCGTCTCCAATCAGAAAATGGGATGAAGACCGACTAAAACGGCGAGTAAAGCTCGGTGCACCTTGACCGACCAAGAGGGGGAAGAATCAATATTCTATTACAAAGGGAACACTACGCAAATGACTGGGCGCGCCCTGGGGGACGAGTCTCGCATCAGGAGATAAGAAGTGCCGTGTTAAATACGAGAAGGGGGGCTTGGACGAACATTTGAAGCCTGGACTGTGTGGGGGTTAAAGAAAAAAACCCATCCAGACGACAGTAGCTACGGGGGGCCCATATGGGAACGAAAGTACATACGAATATTGACCATCCCCCCTCCGTCTGGAAGGGAATCGCAATAAAGACGCAAGAGTCAAAAAAAAGAAACGAGTAGATTCATCGGGAAGAGAAAAAGGGGAGGGCCCGGAGCACAGGCATTCACAAATGGAACGAGGAACAAATAGACGATGCTCTGGGGATATACCAGCAGAGGGCGCGTGAAAAAAAATATCTACATAATTCAGAGCGCAAATGGGGCGATGGGCTTGGTGCAGAGAGCTTTAAGTAAGGAAAAGCCCCACAAAAAGTGAGGCTCGGGCGGAAGGGATTAGAAGGAAAATCAAAAAGTAAAAACTACATAGTTTTCTAATCACTCATTTCTAAGGGCAATGGGAAAGCTGAGGAGGGGGGAAGGAGGAGGGGCTTTGGCAACATCCGTGAAACTCGCGACAGAAAAAAAAGGCGGATCTTCTCACCCCCCTAGGCGGGCTTAACAATGAGGAAGAGGAGGAAGGAAGAAGGATCACAGGCAGGTTCCTTACGTCCGCTAAAGAGAAGCAAAAAAGAAAAGAACAAATATATTGAGGACATTGTATCTTAGCAGAGTCAAAACCTGGAACAAACGGGGAAGGGGTAGCTGCAAAACAGACAACTTCATCCGCGTTTTAAACTCAGGGCCCGTCGTGTGGGGGAGAAAGAATATCACAACTTTCCGGGGCTAACAAGCAACAGAAGCGATCGCGCATGCCGAATCCCCAAAGGAATCGCGTTGGGGGAGGAGGGCCCAAGAGATTGGAGTTACTTTGGATTCTTTGTAAGTGATATCAAAGCCCGATCCGAAAGGAGAGGCGAGCAACAGGGGAAAGGCACCATACTGGAACCGCCGCCAGGATGAATGCAAAGGGGCTTATTAAAAACGAATGAGCGAGAGGAGAGGAAACAAGGACAGCCATGGGAAGGGGGGGGGGCGGATGACATCTTCACCGGAAGGTTCTACGCGGAATGCCTCCGTGACGGTTTGCCGTGGCGCCTTGGAAACAAAGCGAGGATCTCCAGAGAAGGATAATCGTCGGGGCGATTCGGCGGGACATCGCAAGATGGAGCAAAAGCTCCATCGCCGAGCGGACCCTCCAATGACCTCTGGCGGTCGGAGGGGAGGTACACTTTCAAAAAACAAGCCAGGCCGTCAAACTTTGGTACGAAAAACCTTCGCGATGGTCATCCGAAAACTTCTTCGCAAGATGCGCGAAGTACGTCAGAATCGCCAGTCTTCAAATAGCCACGGTTGAAGAAATCCTATTCGTCAAACGCCAAATTAAGTAACGGTCAATTGGTACAAGGGGATCCTCCCGACGCCGGGGGGGGGGAGTCGGGGTAAAAAATGGGGTGATGGGGGGAACGTTGTCGGGGGAAGCAGTTGAGGCTCAAAGGGAATAATGTCGATGAAACGGAGCACCCCACACCACCCAAAATCACAGGGTCTTCGCCCGGGGGCAGGATAAAAGGGGGGCCAGCGATAACCATGCGACGTAGCCTGGTAAAGGGATGACCAGCAAACCGTCCACGAACAGCCCGGTTGTGTTTCTTGATCTAGAAATAGGGCCTCGAAAGCGAAGATGAAAGAGAGAAAGCAACATCACCAAGCGGGAAGAACAGCTCACTGGTGCCGTGGGAGAAGAAGAAGAGGGAGACAGATCCGGAACAGAATCTGAAAGCGAAAAAGGGTGAATAGGTTCGCGGGGGGACGTTTGGTCGGGAGGAAAACGAGACACACCTTGCAAGAGGAATTCAGACCAGGGGTTCTCAAAAACAACGCCTTTTCCTGGAAGCGGTGGAAGTCCTAACCGGAGTCAAATAAACGGAAAAAGAAAAGAGCTCCTCGTAAAGAACAGGAACAATATCCCTCTTTT
>Ga0179593_1493306_pt1 | contig 10894 bp, 15 predicted proteins | sample CZODoug2_1_08_16_FD_185931 | JGI IMG/M metagenome (GOLD analysis project Ga0179593, IMG submission 185931) | Vadose zone soil fungal communities from Angelo Coast Range Reserve, California, USA - CZODoug2_1_08_16fungal (PacBio error correction) | ecosystem: Environmental > Terrestrial > Soil >...
ACAGGAAAAAGAGAGGGTTATCAAAAACAAAAAAAAACCGGAGCAGCCAACGTGGTGCTCTTGATATTGCACAAAGAGACAATTTATGCGAACAAGCAAGTAAGACGCCATCGATGGAATCTCATAGAAGCACCCAGCACGCCTTGGTGGTCGCTAGAAGGAAGAAAAAGTTTGGGGAGAAAAAAAATGAAGGACGGTACAAGATTCCCTAGGCCGAGAAAGGGGGCGGGGGGGAAAGAAGGGGGGAAAAGATCGGGGAAAAAGGAGTTCAAATGCATCGGAGTGCAAACCAGTATTACCATCTCACCGGAGACTATACGGGGGAAAAAAAAAGGAAAAACCCGATTAAGGCTACCAAGTGCGCGCAAAGCAGGCTAGTTCGAAAACTCAAGGGCCACGACAACCAGCCATCTGCAACAAAGGATCTAAAAAGGAGGTGCCAGCAGGCGGCAAGTCTCCTTTGATTATAGCGTTGACAAAAGTCAGGAATCGGCATTAAGGACCAACAGAGAAAAAAGGCCAGAAACCACCAGCATACAGGGATCTATAAGGAAGTGCCGTGCGCTTAAAGGAGGAGGGGTCGAGGCACCCCACAGATTGTCACCCGTTTCCACCGGCAGAAAGATCGCTTAGGAAGGCAAAACGAGGGTTAATGAGAGGGGGGGAATTCCGAAGAAGTTTTTGGGAGGGGGTTCCCAGAAGGAAAAGGAGAGGCTAGGTACCGATTCGCTTACAAATGTGCGGTTTGACCGGAAAAGGGGGTGAAAAGGAGGAGGAATTGAGAAAGGGGTGTCTCAACCAAAAAATTAGGCGTTTGGAATGGGGGGGGGGAAAAAGGCGAGGAAAATTGGGGCAGTCATCGAAACAACCGGGCCACGATCGTGGACGGACCCAAAAGAAAAAGAAGTGGGGTGGCCAGCGAAAGCAATTTCAGCGCCGCCCACCGGCCTGAGGGAGGCTAAAAAACGGAAAAAAAGGCCCGAACGAGGCGACCTGGGACCCGGTCGCGAGAAAAGAAAAGCGAGACCGCCAAAGGGAGTGACCAGGATGTCTTAGCCGTGAAGGGAGGAAGATGATAAACAAGAAGGCAAAAACCTCCTAATGGTCAGAAGAATGTAATCGGAAATGGGAAAAGAGCGACAGAGAAGCCAAGCCCAAGGGTAATCCCTGTCAGGAAAAAATGGGGGAAATACTCGGAGAGGCCTGGAAGAAGGTAGTCGTCGTGAAAAAGAAGAAATAAAGGGGAAGGACCTATTCCCATTTGGGGGCAGGAGCTGCTAAAGGACATGTTTCAAAGAGACCAAAGAAAAAACGGGTCCTGCGGGAGCCAGCGGGCTCGTTTTAGGCGACTCCGGCCACTGGACCGCGCAAACACAGAAAGAAAGTGATAAAAAGCAAGTATCCGCCGATATCCTGGGGCTTATTCGGTAAAAGGGTTGGGTAAAAAAGGGAGGGGAACATTCGTATAGTATCTCAAGTTAAGAGAAGGGGAAGGGGGGAGATAGAGGGAAGGAAAGTAGCGGTCTATCTTGGGAGCCACATGGGAATAGCCGGAAGGGGAAGGGAAGGGCAAAATAGGTAAAAAACTCTGAGGAGGGACTGTTGGGGTTATAATCAGACTCTTATTTAAAACCCGCAGGGGGAAAAAGATCAAAGAGGAAACTAAGATCCCTCGCTGGCGGACGATGTAGGAAGAAAGAAAGCACGCTGTACGGGAAACGAGAGTGTTTGGGCTGCCCGTAGGTTTCGAAAAGGGAAAGAATCAGGAAGAAAGAAGGGATATTTCCATGGTAAAAGAGGAAGTGTGGGGGGGGAGAATTTGTTAGACGGTGACGTGGAAAAACTGTTTGCTGGAGAAAAAAAGAAAGGCCGGGGAGAGAACCGACAAACCCAAAGGCCCCAAGTACGAGGATGACCGCTTGTTTTGCCGGAGGCGATGATGGGAAGGGGGAAAGGAAAAAGGAAGGGGGGGCTTTCACCCACGCAAGAGGGGGGACAACTGCGTTGGAACGCGCTGAAGAAAGACGTTTGGGAGGAAAAAAGCTGCGTTGAGGTCGGCCGCATTTCGGAGCGACGGGGTTCCAAGAGTCTAGAAAGGGGGGGAAAGAGGAAAGAAAAAAAAAGGAGTCACAGACTTGGGGGAGCTAGAAAAAGATCGCGACTTAAACCAAGTCGAGGGAAGGGAAAAAAAAAGACTCAAAAAGAAAGCCTAAACGCTCCCGTCACCTCTTCGAAGCGCGGTCAAGGGGGGCCTAAAGAACAAAAGAAGGGGGGGAAGACCAGAACGGCTCCTCACAGTGGAACATTCCGCAGCAGGAACAGCTATGCAAAAAAGAGGGTTCAAGAAAGGACTCGTCGCTGCCGTCGCTGTCTATTCATTGAATAAAACCAGTTTTCCCCGAGGTAGCGGACAATCTCACACAAAACAGTGCACTCGGACCAGAAGGAAAAAAAGTCAATGAAAAAGAAATGGGGACCTCGACGAAACGGCTGGAAGTACGCTTGCGCCGACACTCAAAAAAAACAAGCCAAGTGCAAAGGGAAGGGCCGTCCACGCGCAAGCGGATAAAACGTTGCCTAGGATTCCATTTGTTCTTAAGAAAGAGGAAAGGGACTGAAGGGGAAAAAGGAAGGAAAAACTTTAACGCCACCCATGCGGGCTGAACAACGCGTCCTCTTGACGGAAGGGGGGGGGGGGACCCGGGAAAGAGGGTGTAAACGGGCACGGGAGGACTACCCGGCATCAAAGGCTATTCACGGGGGGAATCAGAAAACTCGGATCTCTTCCCATCAACGAGCTAAAGAAAAGATAAAAAGGGGGAAAAAACTTGCCTGGACTGGAAACGGGGGGGGGATTCCAATCGACAAAAGAAAAAAAATATCAAAACAAAAACGTGTCGCGAGCGGCTCAATGAAGCGGTGCCATGGGATAAAAGTTATAACGAAACAGGGGCGACTTACATGAAAAGGTGCCAAAAAACCAGTCGCCAAAGGGGGCTGAAACTGGATTGGGAGGCGCAGAAAAAGGGAAATTCAGGAAAAAAGAAAAAAAAAAAAGCCATACTTAACCACGACACCAAATAAGTCACCCAGAGGCTAACGCGGAGCCAGAAAAAGGAGGTCAAAAAAGCCAAAGACTGGTAAGGGGCTACGACCGTTGTCTCTCCGGCAGGGAGAAAAGGGAGAAAAAGAAAAATAACCCATTCGGAGTGTGGGGACTTAACCCGCAGAAGGAAAGGGAAAAAGGAGCCGAAATCATAAGCCGAAGGGGCGTCCATTTTCAACCGACGCACAGAAGGAGGGGACAAAAGGGACGAAAGAAGGGGAGGGGAAGGCGCTACGTGACGTGTCGAAGCAGGCCGGCAAAGCAAGTGAAACCAAGGAGGGGGGTGTCAGATTAACCAAAAGAGTGCGTCTTACTTTTTTAAATCAACGGGAAGAGGGGGAAGGGGAGGTAGCAAGAGGAGGGAATTCCGCTGACAACCGGGAATCAACGCATTGAAGGGGCGCAAGGGAAATCCTAACTCCAAAAGTGGGGGGGACCTTTCTCAGGGACGCCGGGAAGCCACTCTAACATCGGATCAAGCTCTGCCCAGGAAGAAGAGGGTTGAGAAGATCTTCGAATCGAAACCCCGCTCTAAAAATCTTCGGTTCTGCATCCTCTATGCGGTGGAAAGGGTGGAAAAGAGGGGGGGGGGGGGGGTCAACCGAAACCGCGCGCGCCAGACCGACACTTCCCTTCGTGGGGGATAGGGGGAAAAAAAAAACGAGAAAAGGGGGGAACGGGCCACTCCGAATTAAAAAAAACGGCTCTTCGCAATAAAAAAATCCTCCATCTGACTTTCTAAAAGCTCAAAAAAGAGAGAAAGAAAACTGAAGGGAAGAAAGGTGGTCAGCGTGTTGCGGTGGCGCGGGCGAAGGAAAGAAGCGGCCGCGCGCTATGAAGAAAAACCAGAGCGGGGGGGAGAGGACCATGAGAAAAAAAGGTCAGGGGAAGTAGAACGGAGCAGTTCGGCGCCGTTAGAAACGACGGGGGGGAAAAGAGGGAAAAAGGAATTGAAAAAAAAAAAAAAAGAACTAAGGTCCTGAGAATCTTTGTGAAATCCGACAGGTGGGAGATCAGAACAGAGCGGGGGGGGCGGGGAAACCCACTGGGAGGCTGCTGAATGGACAACCAATCTTGTGCCAAGCCATTTCAGGGGGGAGAAGGAAAATAAGAGAAAAAAAAAGATAAAACGCGGGCGGACCACGTCCGATGGATAGCCGGGGGGAAAGAGAAAAACTTCAAAAAGGAAGAGAGCTCTCACAAAATAACATGAGAAAACTGCGACGAAAGCGTGTCGTGAATGATCTGAGCCACAAAAACGAGCGAAAAAGGGAGGCAGCAAAAAAGGGAATGAGGGGACACGAGGGCGAGGACATTTAGAAAACACACGCGCGAAAAGAGAAAAAAAAAAAAAAGGGGAAAAGTGAAGCAATAAAACCCATCAAGGTTACGTCTAGGGAAGCAAATTGTACTATCGAAGCACATGAAAGGGAAAAAAAAAAAGGTCAAGGTGGGCGGGGACGTTTTTTTGTCCATATCAGTGAACGATCTGGCCAGTCGTGGCAGGACAAAAAAAAAAAACAAAAAGGCAAGGGCCATCGCTAAAGGCCACGAAGACTACGGTGGGGCCGCTACCAAAAAGCAAGAACCCCGATCATAAGGGCGACCAAGGACGCGCGCCGCCGAGGGATATAAAAAAAAAAGGAGCCAACGCCAAAAAAAGCAAAACAAAACACCGAAAAAATCAGTAATTTGCTCAAAAAGAAACGTATTTGGGGGCGGAGGAGAAAAATCGGGAAGGAAAAAAGTTAAGCGGGGAATATTGCGCAGAGGGGAACGGATAGGGGCAAAAAAAAAAAGAGAGCCAGGAGGAACGTTTAATACACGGGCGCCTAAGGGAAGTGTCGTGAGGCTCCGGAAAAAAAAAAAGGGTAGTGGGGGAAAAAAATTTCCCGCCCGCATAGGGATCGCCTTGCGAAGGCAACGCCAGGGGGAGGAAAAAAAGAAGATTGCGAAGGGTGTTTGCGCCCAGAGAACGCGGGCATAGATGTACGATTTCGCTTGGTAAATGTGGCAGGGGGTGCAAAAGGGAGGGAAAGTGGGTCGAGAAGGAAGATAATTGTGCCCGGACGCGAAAGTAAGGGGGGGAGCGTTTGAGGAAATTTTCAGGAAGGAAAAAAGGAAAAGTCATGCGACCGGCAACGCATCGTGACGCAAGGTAAGAACTCAAAGGTTTGGACACAAACACGCAAGAGGGGAAGAAGAGGGCACAACCACCGACCACGAGAGCCAAGTCCTTCGCCCGATACCTTGTCCACAAGAGAGGAAAAAGGTAAAAGAAAAGAAAGGACAGATGAGGCGGATGTTCGTCCTTGGAGACTTGAAACGAACCAACCAGGGGAAATGGGCAAGTTGAGGTAGTTCACTTGGTACCGGCCGATTCGACCCCGCTGAGGGAAATATCGGAAAGAGGAGGGGACAGATGGATTTGCCATCCGCACGAGGGCTGGGGGGTCAGTAGTGCTGGAAGGAAAGAAACGAGAAAAGGGGGGGTTAAAATCTAAAGTGACGCCTTTCGTCATGAACATTAGACAGGAGGGAAAAAAGAGCATGCGGGGCTCGAAGAGACGATCCTTGGCTGAGGAATTCAGGGGGCAAGATCCGCGGACGGGAAATCAACCGGGGTCAAGGGGTCGTGTCTGAATGGGAAATCAAAAAAAAAAAAAGATTTCAAGGACCAGGCAAGGTCACAGAAAGAAAAAAAGGGGGGGGGAAGAGATCGCGGCGGAGGGGGACCATACCGTGCTAGAAAAGTGTATTTCAAAAGAAAGAGTGGAAGAAAAAGGAGAAGTAGCGAAGCGGGCCATCGTGATGGGGAATGGGAAACAGGTTCCGCCCACATGGAACGATTGGAGGAGGGCTCGGATGAAGAAAGGAGGGGGGGAAAATAAAAGGTGAAAAAAAGGAGACGTGAGCCCAGCTGGAGGCTTGCGCCAGGCGTGAAAACTTGAAAAGGTAGGGAAATTGTAGGAATGAAATACTTTTTCACCTTCCTAGTACGGGATCAGGATGGGAAAAAAGAGGGGGAAATTCAAGGGGGGAAAGTTGGTGAATTTTAGAGGACATTGGTTTCGATGGGGAAAACTGGGGAGGAAAAGAAAAGGGACCCGAATTAAACGTAGCAGAAGTCCCCAATTACTTTCCAACACTACACCGGGGGGTCACGGCGGCGATGAGGATCGGGAGGGGCTTTTTAGTTCGGCGAGTAAAAAAAGCGGCGCGACAACTAAGCAAGAGAAAGGTTGGACGGGATCGTTTTTCGGTCCGCCCTTGAAGGGGGAATTTTGAGAAAAAATGGCAGACTTGGTAGCGAAATCGCGAATACTTTAAGATAGGGGGAGAAGCAAAACGGGAGGGGGGAGGAGAAAAGGAGAGAACAAGTAAAACTAAAAGCGAGACGTGCGCTAATCGCTGCAAGGAAGGGAAGAAGACCAAACAGCGGAATTACCCTCGAAAAACGCGAAGTCACCTCTTGGGGGGCGTTCAAAGGGGGAAAAAAAAACAAACGCGAAAGCAGGGGGGTGGCAGAAAAAAGAAGAAGTTCCATCCGAAGCAAGGGAAAAGGAAGGGAACCACCAGCCTTCGTACTGGGGCCGCCATGCTTGGTAAAAAAGAAAAGAACATGAAAGATAGGAGGAATAACAAAACCAAGAATCAAATTTCAGAAAAGAAATAGAAAAAAAAAAAACGGGGGAATCTTCAAGCAAAATCCAGAGGAATGCTCCATGTCCCTAAGGAAAAACGAGCAGTCAGACTGCCGAGAAAACACAAGAAGTAGGGCACCCGTGCCACGAGCCTAACAAACACGTTGGTCTCCCTCCGGGAATTACAGGTGTATTGAGGGAAAAAAGCAGGGACCATTGCTTCCAGCGACGCCCACATGAGGGCGGATTAACAAAAAAAAAGAAAACCCATGAGTGGAACCCGATGGCCAGAACCGGGACTAAGCCAACAGGGGCGGACCTCAGATCTCCCAGGAGGGAAAAAAGGATCTCTGAAAGTAGGAGAATCTGAATGACTGGTCCCCGGATGGGGGCCCCAAAGGGAAAAAAAAAAAGAGGAGGATTCACTCGCTGGACACATTCGCGACAAAAATGGAACAATGCACCAATTATCAAATCTATAGGAAAAAAAAAAAAATTGATAAGAAAGAAAAAAAGTCTCACCGCCAGTGGCGAAACGGGATTTAGAGAACAAATTGATCAAACTCAAAAGAAAAAACGTTGAAAAAAAAAGACTACTTCAGGGAAACAGCTCAATAAGGGCATCAAAAGAAAAACCAGGCAGATAACAGGGGGTTCATCAAAGGGGGAGAGATAGAAGCCATACTCTGCACCATTCGGGGGACTGGGGAAAAGAAAGGAAGCAAGAAGAAGGAAAAAGGCTCCAGAAAATCCGCCTGGTCGAAAACTCGGACGTCATTTTCTCGGCTAACGAAATATGGAAAAAAGGGGAGCCGCGCAAACCGGGTCGAAGCATCGCGTTGGCCGCTGGGGGCGGTGAAGAAAAACAAGGCTCTTGGAGGGGGGGGGCGATCTTCCAGTCTTGACAAAAAGAAATTGTACTTGCATCGACGCAAGGGAAACCATTGAAGAAAAAGGAAAAGGAAAGACGGACGAAAAAAGGAGAGTCCTCAAGACTGGGCCCGTTCTCCCGACGGAAAAAAAGCTCTCACATTTGAAAGCACGCCCGATCGGAAACAGAGAGAGGATGGAGGGGGATGAAAAAATTCAAAGGGAGAGATCCACCGCAAAAACAGACGGACCTTAGAGATCCGCTATGCGGTGCGGGAAAAAGGGGGGTGTCGGAAAATATGGGGAAAAACGACGTACAGAACCAGAGACATGGGTGGATATGGATATTAGAAGGACGCGTCGACCACGCAAAAAAAAAAGAAACAAGAACGGAGAAAAGGGCAAGCTGACCGTATCGAATAAATTAAGCAATTACTGAAGGTGCCGGGGGCAAAGAAGGGGGGGCACGGAGGCGAGGCGAAATACCGAGCGCGCACGCGTGGTAGCCAATCCGGGAAAAAAGGAAAAAATCAAATATTCGTCGAAGTACAGGGAGAAGTCGCGAAAGAAGATGTCCTGAAACGGGTGAACAGATCGGGGGAAAAAAACGCACGGAAGAAGGTCCCCATCTTGTCACCGTCCGTAGGGAGGTGCGATCAGCAACTAGAAGATAGAAAAAGAAGCCCCAAGTGCAAAGGATGATGCGAGGGGAAGGGGACTCAAGGAGGTCTTCCGTACTCGTGTGCAGATAAATGTAAAAAGAAGGGGGTAGAATCATAAAAGAAGATCGCAAGCGCGGGGGTGGCTCAGCTCCACGGAACACTTCGAGCGCACCAACGAAAGAAAGGGGGGGACGAAAGGCCGTGAAGGATCTGACCACGAGCGCAAATCCAAGAAGGGGGGGGCTCCGCGTGATGATTCTCAACATCGAGAGGAAAAAGGGAGAGGGCACAAGGAAATGGCGCAGCGCACCACGTGAAGGGATAGCACAGCTTACCAAAGCAAGACAGGCCGAGAAGGGGGGGAGGTGGGAATGAACAAAGTGAGTGAAAAGTTCTCGGGACCTGGCCGAAACCGCGGGAAGGGGGGGAGGGGGGTCAAAATCACGTTGACGAACGGGACCGTCTTGCACAGGAAAAACGGCGACGAAACAAAAAAAACCAAAAGAAAAGTACTAAGAAACGGTTATGGTTTCCGGCTAATCTGAGGAAAAAGGATCAAAGGGCTACAATTGCGCGAAGCGCAAGGAGGAGGGAAGAAAACCAAACGAAAAGAAAAGCCAATCCGAGCTGCACAAGGGGGTGCTCTAATAATTTTACTGCGAGGAGGAAGGGGGGGGGAAAAAGGGAAATTTTCGCCAGGGACGATTAAAACCTGGAACGATCCTCCGTCCCAAAGACTTCGGAAAAAGAATGGAAAGAACTTCCGAAAGGGAGGTGAGGGAGATGGCGCGGGGTCGTCGAGTGGGGGATAACCCAAAAACTGTTTGCCCAAAAAGAAGAGAATCTCCTTACCTTCAAAGTCAAATCTCGTGCGTGTCTATTCAGAAAAAGGGGTTACAAAAAAAAATCAAATAAGTAAACGAGGGCAGAGATGGAAAACCGATTCGCCAGGTGCGTTAAGAGGGAGAGAAACAAGGGGGGGGACGGAGGATGACGGATGGGGACAGGACCAGGGAATGCGTTTTTGAGGAATGTTAACGGGAGGGGGGAAGGGGGAGTACAAAACCGTCATGCGAACAGACACAAGTGACGGAGAAGCCCAAGGGGGGACTTGGAGAGACACCCAGATGGGGTTGCAAGACGCCCGACCGGCCGATTCAAGCGAAACCGAAAAAGAAAAAACTGCCCAAACCACGCATATTTCGCGGCTCGGAAAGGAGCGGGCGGGACCGCGAAAAAAAGAAGGGGAGTCTAGGGAGCGTCAGCGTCAAGAAAACTCAAGCCAGGGAAATATGGAAATTCTCGACGCCGCGGGGCAAACTGGTATCAAAAAGAAGGGATTGGAACAGCGGGGGAACAGACCGGAGAGTCTGGGAGGAAGGAAAAGGAGGGGGTGGAAGATGAAGGCGGCGTAAAAAGGAAACGGAGGGAAAAGGCCGCCTAAGAACGGGAAACAGAGAAGACCGGTCATGGTCCGGGAAAAAAAAGTAAGAACTTGGCAATGGCACACCGGACATTTAGCAAAAAACTAGGTACCAAAAAAAAAGAAAAAATACAGGTGGCGTAGGCGTGACGATGATGGAAAAAAGACCCAAGGAGGGGAGTTATCGACGTGAATCCGTAAGTCGGGGTCACCGGAGGTCCATCTCGGCCGGGAGAGAGGGGGGAAGGCCAAAGAAGGGGGGAAATTGGGGGACAACGCTGGTCAGAGGAAAAGGGAAGTCCACGTCTTAAATACAAGAAAAAAAACCACCCAGCATGGGGCGGCGAGGAATTGCAAAAAGGGGGTCCTCAGCGGACTAAAGAGGGAATGGCCACACGTCGGGGAAAAAAAGGAGCTGTAAGGGCCGGCAGGCGTGCCGAGGGATTTGTCTATGGTGAGAAATAGAAAGAAAATTTACAGAAAAAAGTCAAAAACTCGGAACACTGGTGAAATCGGGGGAATTCTGAAGACTGTGGAAAGGGTGGAATGAGGTTGGGAAAACTGTTTCGTGCATTAAAAGCAGGAAGTAAGAAGCACATAGAATGGTCCCAAAAAGGACGAAACCGGGCAGCTTTTTTTTGGAAAAGGCAAAAGGACCTTGAGGGCGCGTGCGGAGGGCACCCGGACGGAAAAAGAAAGGAGGGGAAAAAAAACTTGAAGAAGCGCGGAGGGGGGGTGGGAAAGAAAAAGGACGCTGCGGCGTTTAGGGAAAAAAAAAAAAGGCGCAGCAGGAGACCAGAATACTTGGGGGGGGCAAAAAGAGTTTGGAGAGCCTGGGGTTAAGGATCTCACAACAAAGGAGGAGGAAGAGAAGGTAGAAAAAAAAAGCAAGAGAGCTACGTTTAAACACTCGAATAAAAGACCTCAAACGCCCGAGCGAATTGGGGGACAGCAGCAGAAACGCGGCATTCGGAACGAGCGGTTCCAAAAATCCCGCGCCCGCCGTCACGAAATGAAACAAGAGAGAACCCAGAAAAGGGAACAATCCAACATCGGAAAAAACTAGCCGGACAAACACGCTAGGCAAAGGTCCGCCGGGGAGGGCCAGGGAGCCAGTCAGCTGCTTAAAAAAAGAAAAGGGAAAGAAACCGCAACACAGTTTTAAACAAATAACTCAAAGTCGAAAAGA
>Ga0179593_1555129_pt1 | contig 10894 bp, 19 predicted proteins | sample CZODoug2_1_08_16_FD_185931 | JGI IMG/M metagenome (GOLD analysis project Ga0179593, IMG submission 185931) | Vadose zone soil fungal communities from Angelo Coast Range Reserve, California, USA - CZODoug2_1_08_16fungal (PacBio error correction) | ecosystem: Environmental > Terrestrial > Soil >...
TCGGCTCGGGGAAAAGATGCCCCTTGGAAAAAAGATTTCGAACGCGGAAGTCAGGAAAACCAGGATTACCAAACCAAAAGAAAATGTGGTTCAAGCGAAAGAAAAAAAAAACGGACACCCACGGGGACGCCGGGGAGACTTTCTCCAGCATTGGTTAAGTGACAAGCAGGCATGAAAGGCGCAAGACGACATGTCCGAGTCACCAGAAGAACTGGGAAAAGGGGCGGGGGGGAAACGCTTCCTGTTCAGAGTGCACTGGGAAGGATAAAAAATCGAAAACAACGAAACCTTCGGGGACTCTTGGGGACCGCTTTATAATACTTAACGGGTCCTACTACGAAAGGAAAGAGTTTGCAAAAGGATTGGGGGGGTGCTGTCAACAGGAAATGGGAAAAAAAAGCCGGGCCTAAGACGTTAGGGCCTTGGGGTCTTGTAAAGGAGACCGAAATGCAAGGGGGTCAACCCTTCAAAAAACGGCAGAGGACCAGGGGCAAGAATGGAGGACGTAAGACAAGGGGGGTCATGGCCGTAATAAGTGAGGACGGTGATAAACAAACAACTCTAATAAGGGGGGGGCTCACCACCTGACCAATGGCAGGGGGGGGAGTAATGGTCTACAAGGGAAGAAAAACAGGTGGCACTGCGGGAGCGGGAGGACTACGTCACCTTAAACCGTCAACTTTAGGAATGAGTAATTAAGCCAGCAGATGGAAAATGGGTGAAACCGCCGTTTCCAGGAAAAAAAATCATGTTTCAAAAACGATCCTCCGGCAAAAAAAAGGGGGCGGTGTGCCGAGGAAAGAGATACAGGTGTGAGAAACTTGACTTGGAGCGGGATTAGAGGGGAAAGGAAAAAGTTAAAAGGCGCGGTGCAGGGGGCGCCTAAACCCATTTCCCCAGGACCAGGACAATGTCAAGGGCTTCCCGGTCGCCTCGGAGTGAAAAGAGAAAGAGCTCAAAGCTGAGGGAGGGGGTCCTGGGCCAATCCGACAAGGGAACCAGAAAAAAAACGTGCCACGAAACCACCCATGCGGTCAGAACCGGAAGGGGGAAAGAACCCGGCCTGAAGAAAAGCCCAGTTCCCTGGAACAGCGTCCCGACCTCGATGTTGGGCGGGTTTAACCTGAAGAGAGGTCACCAAAGGACGATCGAAAGTACAGAGGAAAACCAGGATAATGTAGGAAAAAATGAAGGCGCTTTTCTACTGTGGCTAAGTTCAAAAAAAGAGGCTGCTGCTGTACCAGAAGGAAAAGGTAGTGGCGGACCTTGCCTGGGGAAACCAAGAAACCAGGGGGGAAGGTACTCTATTTGGGGGGGTGGACTTCAATGGGCCCTTCTAAGGGAAAAAGCACCTGCTGGGGGTCCCACCGAAAGTGAAAAAAGGAGGACTCCCCCAGATGAGGGGTGGACGCGCCAAGAGTCCACACCATCTTCAAAAAAAAAAAAACCCGCCGCAAGAATAAAGTGCAGTAAGCCAAAAAAAAGAAAAAGGGGGGGAACGACGTGCCAGGGCCAAAGTCAAACCGACTGGCCAGGAAAACGACCGTTGCGCACCGCCCACGTGGAGGAAAACAGGTCCGGGAGGGAAACCTGTATGGGGGGGACCTGAACTCCCAAAATCCGGTTATCGGGGAAAAAAGGCGGACCGCCAAGACTCACTCAAGAATAGACTGGAATATCCCAAGGTGAACATCTATTATGAGGGCTTTCACCCATTCAAGGCGCCAGAGGCCACACATCAAGGGACCACAAAGGGGAATCCTAAAGACACAAAAAAGAACCGACACGGGGGGTTCGGCCGAGGCACGTCCGGAACGGAAAACCAAAGATAGGTTAATCCCAATGGGACTTTAGCCCTGCTAGAACGGGAAGAACGAAAGGTACCACAAAGTCGAGAAACAAACCAACAGCCTCCGGAAGTGGTAAGGTCAAAAAAAGTAAGGCGTCCACACAGGAGGGGGGTCTACGCCAACTGGGGGCAAGAGCCGGCAGTATCCACCGTTAAGGACCAGTTTCAGACTCCTGGGGACAAACGGGGGGGAAAAAAAAAAGGTCCTCCATAAGGAATCCGTCTACAACCAGATCACAAAGGGAAAAGATCGACTACCTTTCAAACGAAAATAGTGTAACATAAGAAAATCACGAAGAAAAAAAGTTAACGGCGGGAAAGCCTCAGCACGAGGAGGAAAATCAAGAATGGGGAATCTTTAATACGCGAAGCTGGGGGAGGCTTAACGGCAGGAAGTCCAAGTCCATTGCCACGTTCTAGACTAAAAAAAAAAGGGGAAACTGCCTCGCCTCATGGGGGAAGATTCGAGGTGGGGGCAAAAAAGAGGGGTGAGGAGGGCGGAGGGACCTTCCAAAACCGATAGGAAGGGGCCACCCGGGGTCTGGGAGAAAAAAAAACCAAATAATCACACGTCGAGCAGTTCGAGATGTCAGGGGAAAAAAAACATCTACCTCTGGGGGGGACAAGGGAGGGAAGTCTCGCTAGGGACAGTGAATCCCAGAAGGGGGGGGAGAAGCAATGAAACCAGTAAAGGGCAGAGGCACGAAGAAAGGGGGCCAGAGGGAGAAAATCATCATCTCGCCATTTCCGAGGTAAGGCCCAAAGGTAGAAAAGCATTGAAAGTCGGGGGAGGGTAAAACCGTGGCCTCGTCCAAACAGAAAGGGGGCGATTACAAAAAAAGAAAAAAAGAACCTGTAAAAAAAAGGAAAAAAAAAACGAAAAAGGTGAGGAGCATCTGTAAAAGAAAGGGGGGACAAAAAGGACATGACTACGATGAAAAAGGCTCCGCTTAAGCGGACTGTCAGGTTTGTTATTTAGCTTGTTTCTTACACATCTTGGACTAAAATCACTCGAGGGCTCAGGGACCCGAGAAAGGGGAAGAAAGGGAGATGGGGGTCAGGTTGTAGGCCAAAGGGGGACTTGACGGAGAATGATTCGGTTAGAAAAAAGCAGGAAGGGGGGGGGAAAACCTGCAAATTCTGATCAGAATAAAAAGGGGGGGGTGTCCCGGCAAGGGATAGACTCCTCGCCTGGGACCAAGGAAGGAATGAATCTGAGGGGGGCCCTGGCCTCGTACAGGAAGAGGGGGGTCCCGGGTCTTGTCCCCTGCGCAGGGAAAAAGCCTGGCCGCTCGGGGGGGGATCGTGGCAAAGAAGGAGGGGGGCGCGGAGCTCCGTCTGTAGGACGGTGACCTTCTTCCTCCAGGGAGCAGGAACTCCTAAGGAGAAAAGCACCCAACTTAAAGAAAAAGGGAAAAGGGAGAAAAAGGTGCATCTAATGAGGGAAAAGTGGGGGGACCGGAAGGGAAGGGGCAACCCGAGGACTGATAACGAAGAACAAAACAATTGTCTTCATGAAAGGGGTGCCCAAGTGTTACATCCCAATCCTTAGAACGATAAAAACAACAGAACACAACAGCTAAACAGGACATGTGCTAAAAAGGGAGGGAAAAAAGGGGCATCGCCGGAAGAAAAGTGGGGGGGGGGGAAGGGGAAGGTGAACATGGTCGTCTCTGACCCGCTGCCCTAAAACATCGGATTGTGGAGCAAAGCGAGACCTTGGAAGTCTCACGACAAGAGAGACCAACAAAAAGGAGGAGAGGGAGAAGAGCGGGAAAGGGAGGAGCCGAAAATTCGAGTACACTCGGAGCAGCTCCCACACAAGAAAAGGCTTGTCTCAATTACAGAAAAAGGCAGACCATCAGGGGAAACGATCTTCGGCCCACTGTCGCCTGGGCGAGGCCTGAGGGTACAGGAAAAAAGAGGGAATTGGCCCTGGTTCAGGGGAGTGAGGTGGAAAAAAAGACAGATAAGTTGGACTTCAAAACAAAATGGCCGGCGACACTGAAAGAAACCGAACTTGATTCGTCGGGTGAAAAACTGGCGGCAGGGAAAGCATTGTCCCCTGGTTTCTGGTTCCTGCGGTAAAGTGACAAAAGAAAACACTGGCGATGGGCGCAAAACAGAAAAGCAGTGACTGTGTGGAAGCGAAAGAGCCAGGAAGACCAAACTTGAGAAGCAGAACAACAAGACAGAAGGGGGGGCATGGCCAGGAGGAAAAAACAAGTGAGAAAAACAGCTTGGGGCGCGCACCAAGGAAAAAAAAAAAAAGACAGGGAAGATCTCGTGAAATAGAAAAAGAAGATAAGTGCTAAAAGAAAGGAAAATCCATACCCTTGGGGAAAGCCACAAAAGTGGAGGGCGATATGCCAAGTCAGACAATAAAAAAAAAAAACAAAAAAGGGAAAGGAACTTGGCAACAAGATTCGGGGAAGAGGGTGGGAGCAGAGTTAAAAAAGGGGGCCTACAAAAAAGCGCCAAAAGAATAAAAGGGAGGGGATCAGCGTTGACTAAATAAGAAGGAAGAAATAACGCTGGGTTCAGGGCCCCATCTCTAAAGATCATCAGTCAAGAAGGAGGGGGCACATCGGGGGATCGGGCGGCGACAACGAAAATTGTGCTTCCGTAGTTACCGGGGGTGAAGCCAAAGGCAGCCTGGGGGAGGGGTACCTTATAAAGTAAGGGGAAACTAGGGGTAAAGTACGCGCAAAAAACAACGGGAGCCCCGTCCGACGCGGAGGGGGGGTTTCCCTCCTGCTTGGGGGGGGCTGATCACTGTTGGCCCCTCTTTCCAGGAGCTTAGGAGGTGACGCCTAGGTCAACAGACCAATTAGCAATGTCCTCAAGTTGCCTGGAGCAGCTGCAGAGGAAAAGTCCTCAAAGACCAAAAACAGTCGGGGAGGAAGCGCGAAGAAAACCGAAACCCCAGACGGGGGGTTTCGAAACGACACCCGCTCGTACTGGGTGGGAAGGTTTGGGGGGGGGGAGAAAGGACCAGAGGGCCAAGGGAAGGGAAACGTCGCCGGCTAAGGGGGAACGAAAACGATCCGGTCAGGTTGTGAAACAGAGGGCAAACAAGGTGCGAGCAAAAAACAAAACAGCTTCAGGGCAGGGGTGTAAGAAAACGTTGGGCCTTGGAAAAAAAGGCGCCGCATCGCGAAAAAGACCTTCGATGGGGGAGGGGGGAAAGGGGGCCCGGGGGGCCAGGCGAAAAGGGGGAAAAAAGGGCCACAACCTCGCGTTTCATTGGGGTTTGTGAACTGAACGTGGAAAGGGGGGGGGAGTGGGAAAGGGGGGGGGGGTAACGGGTAAATCCGGGAGCACGGGATCGGGACGGCCGTTCCGGCACGGGTAAGGAGGCGCGGACCGGGGGGAGACGGTGGGGTGCTAGAGAAACTTGGGGGGTTCCGCTGCAAGAAACTCCGGGGGCCTGGACCAGGAGGCACATCCACGGGGCCATATCAGTCGGGGGGCTTTGGGAGGACGGACTGGTGAAAAAACGGTGGGGACCGGGCGGGGGACGGGGGTGGGGGAACGGCCGAAGGAAAGGAACGTCTAAAGAAAAATGGGGTCACGGCTGGGGGCGGGGGGGTCAGGGCAAAACCCCTAGTTGCCTACTACAAGAAAATGTCGCCTGAGGGGGGACTGATTAAGGTGACTGGGGAGGGAAAAATTGCCGCAGAAACTGCCACGAAAATACCCATATTCCGGCGCTGACAAGCGGGGGGGGAGACGGGGTCAGGCGATCGGGCCGAGGCGGGGCCAACGCCGCAGAGAACGATACAAGGCTAAAGGTAGGGACTGTCGGCGGACTGCAAAGACCTGGGCCAGAGGGACATGTCCGCGGAGGGGGGATAAAGCGTAAGCCCAGATGAAAGGGGGGCAGTGGAAGATGTGCGCAATCAGTCGGAAAGGAAACGGGGAAAACGGAAAAGGTCGATGAAAGCAATGCAGGAGGCAATTCATGGGAGGTGAAGGCTGGGAGGGGGTACAAACTAGGGATGGGGGCGTAAACAGGGGTCGGTACCTGCTCCTTTCTGGGGTCTATGGTGTGACCCACACCAGAAGGAATGGGCAAAATGAATGGCCAGGGTCTCAGAACAGGGGGGACCACAGTGACTAAAAAAAAAGAAAAAAAAGAATTGTCGAAAAAAAAAACCGCAGCTGTCTGGAGCAAAAAACAAAAAAAAGAGCACAACCAAAAAAAGAGAAAGATCCGCAGCAAGGTCAAAAACGGGGACAAAAGCAAAAAAAGAGTCCGGGGGGTGTCTGATTATGCAATAAAGGAAGCGCCTGTCAGGCCAAGTCCTTGTGCTGCGGGGGGCGAAGGGGGGAAAAAAACCCCCCAGCGGGACCCGCAGATCTTCACTCGGTGAAAGTCCAATTACTGGAGTCGGCAACTTCTCCAGTCAAGAGTTGACCGCGAAACATGAAGGCAGTGAAGAGACCTCTGAGGGCGTATGGACGATCCACGCCAGAACCGTGGACCGCAAAAATCATCGCTGGGGGTCACGGAAAAAGAAGCCCAAAGTACATTGGGGACTGAAAAAAAAAACAGCGCCAGACCGCATAGTGGAAAAAAGAGATGTTAAAAAGAGCCCGCGGGAAAGAGAATCAAAATAAAAAAGGGATTAGACCACTGGGGGGGGGGCAAAATAAAACGAATCGGAAAAAAAAAGTGCCGGCTGAGGTGGGTGACTACATGATTTTGGAGAGGGAACCGAAACAACGCCAAAGCACCGTTGGTTAAGCGGGGGCAGAAAGACAGGAAAGTCTCATGGGTTAATCCCGCCCGGACCCCCCGGAGCATCCAGCAGAAGGACCGAGGGAACCCCAAGGAAGGGGGTGAGACAATGAAAAAACTGCCATGGGATGTGGGAAAGACCGCGTTAGGAGGAAAAGAACCCTCCTAACGATCACCATATGCATCAAGAAATACTATGGAAACGAGGAGGGAACGGGGGGGAAGAGGGAGACACATAGGTGTCGGCAAGTGGGGAAAAAAAAAAAAGGAAACAACAACCCCATAACGTAAAGGGGAGGCCTCAAAAAGAACGAAGTAAACAACATTCCGAGAAAACGGTGTCAAAGAGGGGAAAAAGGCGGGCATCGACCGAAGCGGGACGAAAAGGGGGGGGTGGACCACCGGCCACCGGGTGGGGGAAATTAGCGTCAACATAATACACAACAGTCTGGACCCGGGCCGCACAAAAAAAAACAAGAACTAGACGTCAGGAGAGATCGGAAGGTCCGTCCAAAAAGGGGGGGTCGCGCGGAAAATTATGCAGCCAAGGACTGGGGGCGACTCTGGGGAAAAAGAGAACAGGAGCTTTAAAGGGGGACACCAGGTTGGAGGTGAAAACACAACTTTCAAACCAAACGGGAATTCCCAAAGGCTAAGGGGAAAAAACAGGGGGAAGGGGCAAGTCGAACTGCCCAGGCGTCCAATGAAGAACAGAGACCGCCAATATGAAAAAAAACAGCACACCTGATTAGGGAGGTAAGGTATAGTAGGTTCAGAGGAGGGTAGGGCAGCAAGGTTCAGAAAGGGGGGACTGAGGTTTCGGTCGGAACTCAGAGTTGGGACAGAAAACTAAAAGGGTTTAGCAGAGGACACTCCACGGAGAACCCGGTTGCAGAAGGTGGGGGACGTCTACACTAACATTCTGGCAATTGTGATAAAAAGAACGGGGACGAAGTGTCCAATACAACGAACTACTTCCAGGGGAAAAAGACTTTACGGGCGGAAAGAAGGGGGCGGGAAGGGGACAGGGCAAACTCTTTGGAAGGGAAAATATGGACCTAAAAACCAAAACTTTCTTCCTATTCTCAACTACCCGGTGGGCCCTACAGTCTTTGAAGGGGCCTAAACTCCTTGGGAAAAACTGAAAACTGAACGTCACGATCGTCCTTGATTGAGCCCTACGCGTTCGTGGCGGGGAGGGGGGGAAATGTGGCAGAGACCATGGGGAAAAAAGTACCGTAGTCAACAAAGAAAAGGCCGCAAAGTATGGTCGGTGAAAGAATGGGGAGGAAAGCGTTTGGGAAATAGAGAAAAAAAACGCGTCGGGCTCAAAAAAAAAAACACAAGGCCGGTTGAAATTAGGGGGAAAAAAAAAAAGCCAAACCAAAGGGGTGGGGCGCGAGGCGCCTGAAGAGCAAAAAGTCAAGTCGGGGAAGAAAAACCCAAAAAGAAGGAAAAAAAAAAAAAGAAATTGGTCTGACTGGGGAAAAGGAAGTGAACAAAGTGGCAAACCGGACGGGAGTCGCTTAAATCAATGTCGGGCCAAAAACGAGCCGCAACTGCACGCGTTCAAGGGGGGGGGGGGGGTCCGAGGAAACCGCATACGAACCATCAGGGGGACCTGCATTTTCATTCGAAGGCCCGCCAAAAAGAAAAAGGAAAACGCAGTGGGGATATATCGGTAGGGAGGTCTGAAAAAAGAAAGACAAGGTTTCAGGGGGAAGGAGGCAAAAAAATGGAGCGAAAAACAGAGCTCGAGGAGGGGAGGGGTTCTCCCCAAAGGGGGGGGGGGAAAACGGCTCAGGGGAAAAAAGGAAACGTGATAGGCCAAAGAGAACGCGGGAGAAACCGCGGTGGAAGGGGGGCACCGGCATTGAAAGCACGTAAGAGGTGACAAAGCTTCCCGCCTGGAGTCGATGGGGGGGGGGTTGGGGAAACCGCCCTCGCGCAGCCCCAGGGAAGCGCGAAACTAAAGAGAGGGGAAAAGGAAAAATACAGAAAAAGGACACACAAAAGAAGGGTCCATGGGCGAAAAGGAGAGCGAGAGTCTGGGAGATGGACAATCCAATCGGGGGGAAATGAAACCAAAAAACGGAACCACAACAGCCCGAGCAAGAGAAGAGTCGTAGAAAGGAACTTCAAGGTCGCCGGCAAAGCCAGGGAAACCGTCGGATGGCAAATAGAAGTAGAACGGCGCGACAACACAAACCGTGAAAATGGAAGACAAGTCTCCCTAAAGCCCCAAGGGCAAAAAGGGCTTCAGCCGGTGAAAAGCCTTCACGGGTCCAGGACGATACGGCAGAGGACCACGGGGAAAGAAAGGGGAGCCGTTGAGAAAACGCAAAATGCGGACAAGCCCTATTCAGGGGCTGGAAACCCTCAGGGGATCGGCAGGAGAGGGGGGGGAGTCGTTCAGGGTCCTCCCGACGGGCCGATCACGCGTCGCGACGAAACCACGGGGGGTAACATCGCGAGTCGAGTCGGGCCCCTCAGAAGTTGCAAAATCGGCCCTACCTGCAAATACCAAGGAGAACAAAAAGGAACCAGCTGACGGTTGGAAAGGGGGGAAAACATCGTCGTGCCCGAAAAAAAATAAAAACGGTGCACCCTGTAGGGGAAAACCTTATACAAAGGACTTGAGAGGACAGGAAAACAAATTGGTAAAAAAAATATCAACTGGAAAAATCCAATCGCCGGATTAAAGTTTCAAAACAGGAAGGATACTCGACGAGGGAAATCCCCGGGGCAACAAGTCGGCCGAACCCAAGCCAAGGGTCCTAAGAGAAAAAGAGAGAAGGTCCGAAAAGGGGGTCGAAAAAAGGGGGATAGGCCACCCCCCAAAGACCGAATCTCGAAAACTGGGGAAAAATCAAAACGGACAATGCACAAGAAAAAAAAGACAAAACGTAAGAAAACACGGAAAGCCGAGGGTAAGGATGGAAAAAATGCGCGGGCGAAAAAGGCGCTTATAACTGGGGAGAAACAACTTACAGAAAAAGCTGGGGGGAAAAGGGGGGGAACTCTAAAAGTCAATCCAAGGAAACAATTAACGTGAGAATCTCTACGGCGTTCGAGGGGATTTTTTTTTGCCGCCCCCCCCCAACCCAAACAAAAACCAACAAACCCCTAAAAAAAAAACTTCTAGGGGGGAAACCCGAAATCGATCGACGCAAGAAAAAGAGAAGGGCAGAAGGCGCCAAGGCCCAGTGGGAGGACGCCCACCGAGTCACCCCGGTACGAGCAAGGTCGGGGGGTCAAACCCATAGAGCCTACGGGGGACGGAAGAAAACTGTGTCATCGGGGCCTCGAGGCGACGGGGGGGGGAGAAAGGGGAAACAGGGGCGGCTTGAGGACAGCTACGAAAAAAAGGCCAAGAAAAAAATCTACGCGGACATGTCCGAAGGAATCACCCACCGGATGAGCACAATATGAACCGCAATCGTCACAGGCCGCGGGCGAAAAGTAAAAAACCACGTGTACAGTAAGGATACCAGCAGGGTCACCGCAAAAATGCGCAGACCGCCGAAAAGGCAGAAAAAAGGGGGGGGGAAGGACGAGAGCCCGATTGGAGAGGACAGGGGGGGGGGGGGGGGGAAAGGGGTTTTAGTTTGCTTGGGAAAAACCCAACAGCACGGACTCCCAAAAAAATGGCTCGGCCTACCCAAACCCTTCATGAGGTCGGCTCAGGGCTCAGAAAAAGGGAGAGGGAGCATAGTTTCAAAGGAGATGTTACCAGTTGGAAAAATAGGTGGGGGGAGGGGACGGATTTGAGGGAAAGAGAAAACTCAAGGAAAAAGGGGGGGGGGGAAAAAAAGGAGTATGATTCAGAGGAACAATTGGCCTCGGTAAGAGTGTTCAGGGGACCCAAGGCGACGAGCCCAACTGCTCAGAGAAAAAAGGGGAGCAACTAGGAGGAAGGGTGAGGTTAAAAAACGTCGGCCATCGCCGTCAGTTAGGGCAAAGGGAAAAAGACACGACTTAAAAAGAGACCCAAAGAACCAAGCCGACAAAGGGCACTGGGGGCAGTCACTGGAGGGTGGGGAAAAAGGAAAATAAAAGCCCGGCAAAAGGAAAAAAGCAACCAGTTTAAACGAAGGGGGGAAGGGCGAAGAAGTGCAGACAGGTGTGGTTGAAAAAACCAAAGGAGACTGGTTGCCGACACGAAAAGAAAACGGAGGGGGGGGCAGAAGTCATCGCAGAGCACAGGCAATACCGGGTGAGAGCGTGACAGCAGGACTTCGTCTTAAACTGGGAAGGACAGCTTATGGGAGAGGCAGAGACCAGAGAGAAGAAGAGAATAA
>Ga0179593_1704348_pt1 | contig 10894 bp, 14 predicted proteins | sample CZODoug2_1_08_16_FD_185931 | JGI IMG/M metagenome (GOLD analysis project Ga0179593, IMG submission 185931) | Vadose zone soil fungal communities from Angelo Coast Range Reserve, California, USA - CZODoug2_1_08_16fungal (PacBio error correction) | ecosystem: Environmental > Terrestrial > Soil >...
TCCTTCAAAAAAAAGGGTGGGGGCTGGAAAAGGATGGCCCTGAGGTACTTGGGGAAAGGGGGAAAGCCGAACACCGTCCGGAAAAAAGAATTCTAGAAAAAAAAAAAAAAAAAGAAAAAACCCTCTCAGACGGGGGAAATGGTCCGCCGAGCATGGGGGAGGTGCATAGACGTCTGGGTAGCTAATCCGAAATCCCAGGGAAGGGGGATGGAAGCAAAAAGGGGGAAGTCTCATCAGGGCCCTCAGGAAAAGTTAAAAAGAAAAGGGGGGGGGGTAACGCGCTAAATTGGGGGGGACGGTCTTCGGTGCAGGGAAGAAGGGGAAAGTGCACCACCGTTTTAAAACATTCAATCGGGGGAGAACCCCCATGATGTTTCCCCACCAAAAAAAAGGGGGGGGGGCGGGACGTGTGGGAAGGGGGAAGAAAGTCCCTTAAATGGAAAGGGAAGGGCATGACATCCATGTTTTGGGAAGACAAGAAAAGAGGCCAAGCGATAGTTGGAAAACAAGGGTCTGGAAGGAGGAACGAGACATTTTAAAAGCCTTGTCATGAACTGGGCGCCCGAAGAAAAGGGAAAACGAAGTAAACTTTCGTTGGAATCCAGCGGGAGGGGGGGAGTTCTCAAGAAAAATGGCCGGGAAAGGGCACAGATATCTGGGGCAGTGAAAAGCTCCAGGAGGGGAAAAGACCCCTTAAGGAAACAAAGGACACGGAAAAAAAAAGAAACCTGATGAAAAGGTTGGGGGTAAATCGGATAACTACCCCAAAAAAAGAAAAGAATTTCATGGCAACCGGGGGAATGGGGGGAAAAGGGAAAAAAGGGGGGAAAAGGGGGTCCTTCCTGTCAAAAAAAAAGGGTCCCTAAAAAAAAGAATCCTGAAAAATGACGACAGGGTGCACCCTTTCCTGGGGAAAAACTTGACAAAAGAACAAAGAATCCCGCCCCCAAAAATCCAAATTGGGATGAAAAAGGGAAGGCGGGGAAAAACAAGGGAAGACTCGCGTCCTTCCGCCGTTCGGAGCCCTAAGAGGTGGGCAGAAAACACCCCTCAAAGGCAAAAAAAAAAGGTCAAAAAAAAAAAAAGGGTGGGGAGATCGGAGGAAAGCCTATGGGAGTGCACCAACCTGGGGACGGGGGCAGGAGGGGGTCCGAAAACAAAAGGAAATAAAGGATGGTGGGGCGCCAACGCAGAAAACTGGGGAACATTTTCATGAAAAAAACTCACAAACAAGGTTTAGCCACGGAAACCAAAAGGAAAGGGGGTCACCTAATGAGGTGTTGAGGGGAACCCTCAACCATCCCAGAAAAAAAAAAGCCACTAGGGGAGACCGCTTCGCAAGACGGGGGAAAAATGGGAGTGGACGAAAAAAGGTAAAAAAAAAGAAAGAAAAGGGGAGGAAAAAAAACCTGTTCTTGTGGAAAAAAAAAAAAAAAGACTGAGCGGCCCGGAAATGGGACACAAAAGAAGTCCGGAGAAAAAAACAAATGACGACTGGCCTTTTGGAAAGGGGGAAGTTTACATGGAAAGAAAAAAAAAAAAAAATGGAGTCAACCGGGGGGGAAAAATTCGAAACAAGCCAAAAAAAGAACCCACGTGGGGGGAAATTCCCTACTACATAAAAAGATGCTACCTCTTGCTCAAAAAGAAAAAAGGAGAGGAAAAAAGATCCGCCCCAGAAAAGGGGAGGGCCATCTACTCACGGTGGAAAATCTTGTCTGGAATGGGGGGGGAAAGGCCTCTGGGGGGAATGACAACTCCAGGGAAAAAAGAAACTCGGGGTTGAGAAAAAACACAGGACAAACCCGGAAGGACTGTCAAAACTACCTCTCCCCAAAAAGGAGACTCAGAAAAAAAAAGCAAGTAACTCAGTGGGGGTGAGGCCTATCACGAAAAGGGGGGAAAGGTACAGCCCCTGATCAAAAAAAACGGGGGGTTTCTCTGATTAGAAATAAAACTGGTCCAAGGAGGAAAGAAGGGGGTTGTTTTCAAAATAACAGTCTTTTGGGGTAATCGGGGTTCTCATTTGGGGGGCAAAAAAAGGGGGTGGGAAAGGACCGGAAAAAGGGGTTTCCTCAGGAGAAAATTCTGAGGGGGGAAAGAGTTTCAGAGGGGGGTAGTCAGGAAAGGAAAATTGCCCAGGAAGAAAAGAGGGGTAAGGGAAGGGAAATCGCTTCTAAGAAAAATACGTAGGTAGAAAAAAGGGGGCAAAGGGGTGGGTACTTGGAAAAAGAGGGGAGCGATCCTCATTCGTTTTCGAGGGGCCAAAATAAAATCTAACAAAGTGAAAGGGGGCCAGTACCAGGGCATTCCTGAAACGGGAAAAGCATCCGAAAAAATCGAATTAGGAGGGGGTTTGAATCCAGGGGGAGTGTCCCCGACGTTTATCAGGGGAAGACCTGCCAATCGAGAAAGGAAACCCTAAACTAGGTCAAAAGGGGTGAGGGGACCGACACAACAACTCGGTAAGGTTGACCCGTACCAGTCAATTGGGGGTGGAAAAAGCCCCAAAGGGGAATCTTTTTTTGGGGAAAAAACTTCCGTTCAATCGCAGAAGAATCATAAGCCAAAGGGGTTAATAAAGGAATCCCCTTCACGGGTACCTACCAACGACAAAACCTCTTATCGGGGGAAAAGACGGGGGACGGAAAAGGAAAAAGAAAAGGGGGGTCGGGTATAAAATGGAATTTTCCATTCGGACCTCCAACCCGGAAAGGACTCGCCACAAGGGCACAGGGAGGGGTTTAACTGTAAGGGAGGGAAGGTGTCACAATTGATTATAAAAGGGGGGGAAAGTCTAAAACTGAAAGAGGGGATACCGGGTGGGAGGAAAAAGCACATTAAGGAGTCGACTAAAGCAAACGAGGGGGACAAAAAAAGAAAAGATCCTCAGAAAAAAAAAATGGAAAAAAAAGAGACGGAAAAGCCGCTCAAAAAACAACTTATTATATTAATAAGAAGGGGGAAAGACTCCTGACTAAAGAAAATTGAAAAAAAAAGGGGACCTGCAGGAGGAGACTTTATTTTTAACAAAGTTCTATTTGGGGGGGGCCCGTTTTTCTGAAGAAGATGGAAAAAAACAAAAAAACTTTACGCGAAAGGGAAAAAAAACTTCCTCCCGACCGAAGGGAAAACAAATGCAATGTGGGTTGGGGAGCAGGGACCGGAATACTTTTTAACATCGGGATAGAAAAAAAAAGGACATTACGCTAAAAGGGAGGGGGTGAGACCGATCAGCGTGTGGAAGGAAACTCAAGGCCCCAGGGAAAACAGAAGACCTCGGAATTTACAGGGGAGGTACGGGAGCGGAGGAAAAGGAAAGGGGAAAAACTGGCCAAGGGGGAACAGGAAAAAAAACCCGCACTGCCTTTTTGAAAAAATCGAACGGGGGGGGGAAACCTCCGAGGGCCCCGGTATGAGGGAACGGGGGGTGAGGTGGGAAGGGACAAAAGCTTCGGGGAGGAAAGGGCGGAGAACTGAAATGAGAAAGAAAGCTTTTCACAAAAAAAAAAAAAGGGGGGGGAAATTTCTTGAGGAAAAAAAAAGAAAAAACGGTATCCAAGGGGGGAAAAAAGGAGGGGGAAAAGTACTCTCTGCACCAAAAGAGCCTGGGGAAAGCAAAAAACTGCAAGCAATTGAAGAAAAAATCGAACATTCAAAGAAAAGGGGTGGGGGACCGGTTTAAAAGGGAGGGGAAGTATAGAAAGAGGGGTCCACTGCCGAAAAAAGGGGAAAACCGGGCCAGGGGGATCCTGGAAGGGAAAAAAGAAAGGGGGGGGCACATAATTCATAAGGAAAAACCTGCTTTTGAAAGGGGGACGAACGTTACTCTAAAGCACGAGCCAACAAAAAAGGGGAAGGGAAAAATGTAAAGGGGGGGAAAAAGGAATATGTCGTTTGAAGGATTCAATCTGGGGAAAAAGGGGGGAGGCCTTTCTGTAAAAAAAAAAAAAAAAAAAAAAAGACGGTTTCACAGGAGGAAGGGGGGATACAAAGTCAAACGGGGGGGGGGGGGGGGGATTATTCTGGAAGGGGGGTTTTGGCGGGGGGGGGGGTTGTCATTCACTATAAACTTGGACGGGGTGGGGATGGGGGGGGGGGGGATTTCCCAAGAGACAAAAAACATTGCTCAGAAGGTACTCCTCAAGTGGAAAATAACCGCTTTCCTTTGCCGCGGCGAGAAAAGGCAGCTGAAAAAAAAAATGGAAAAGTTCCAAAATGGGAAAGGGGGGGAGGGGAAGGCATGGCCCGCTCATGGCGGGGTGAACCCCGGGGGGAAACGCCTTCCATGTCAAAAAAAAAAAACACGTGGAACACAAAAGGGAAGGGGGTGGGGGAAAAAACTCTCGGGGGGGGGAAAAAAACCATAAAAAAGGGCGGGGGAAAGAAAAGTTTTCTTCTGGGATAAGGGAGGTGTGGGGGAGGGGAAAGAAAAACAACTTCCGTGAGGAAAGAAGGAGTTCCGTATTCCTTTTTGAAAAAGAAGGGGGGTCGGGCATGTTGTGAGGGGAAAGGCCACACCGAATGAGGGAAAAAAAAAGGAGCCGGGAAGAAAAAGCTCAAAAAAAGAGGAGGGGGGGGGGGCGATCTTGCATCACCACGTCCAAACGTGCGGCGAACATAAGGGGGGGCCTGCTATGACCTTGGGGAAAAAGAAACAGTTAAAAGGAAAACGCCTCCCGGGGGGGTGGGGAAAACGTCTCGTGTAATCAAAAAAAAAGAAATCTTTGACGGGGGAAACAAACGCTTTTTCGGAGAAATGGTGCAGGGGGGGGGGAGCAAAAAGAAAAAAAAAAGTCCGACTTGCAGGAAAAGACAGACTTTTTCATGCGGAAAAGAAAGGGAGTCCATGGGAAATCCAAGGTTGGGATACGCAAAGGGGGGAGGTGGGGCAACTTAAAAAAAAAAGAAAACATTGTCCACGTTGACCAGGTGCTCTTTTGATGAAAGGGCAGAAGAACCGCGTCCTTGGGGGGGCTGTTACAGTTCGAAAAAAAAAAAGAAAAATGTGACAAGGAAATAGGGGGTTATCAAGTTGGGAGAGGGTTGTCATGAACCGGGGAAGGGTTTGAGGGGCAAAGGGGATGTCCTTTGCAGAAAAAAAAAATACCGTTTAGAAGGGGCGGAAGGGGGGAACGACAAAGGAGATGCGGACGCCAAAAAAAAAAGATCGGGGGAATGAAAAACAACCCCCAAGCCGGGGAAACTGATACTAAAAAGAACAAAGGGGAAAAACCATTGTCTTCTGGGGGACAGGGAGAGGACGCTCAATGTACAGCGCGGAGAGCCTGCAAAAAACACTGAGGGGGACAACCAAACTATCGCTTTGCTCGGAAAATCAAAACGAGAAGGGTCTGAAATCATGTACGCTCACGTCATGAACCGATGTAAGCGAGGGGGGGTGTGGAAACATCAGAGGAAAACCAAAATGAATGGCGCCATATAAAAAAAAGGGAAAAACAGGATGTCGCCCGAGAAAAAAGAAAACCCAACCTCCGAAGTACGGGAGGGGTAAGTCATGATTTGACAAAGGGACCCTGATGGAAAAAAAAAAAAGAAGACGTTGCGCCCCGTTCAGAAAAAAACTACATTAAGAGAGAAGAAAAAAAAAACCACCTCTCGGGAAAAAAATGAACAACGGGGGGGGAAGAGGGATTCGGCCCGGGGAGGATTCGGCGCAAACGGGGAGGTGTTTCGATGGCAGAAGGAAAAAACGCCTTACCCAAGGAAGGACGTGGGGGAAAAAAGGGGTTTTTGAAAAAAAGGAAAAGGAAGACACAACAACAACAACGGAAGAGGGAAATTCAAACGGTTTTTAACGGGAGGGGGTGGCTGAAAAAATCAAGGGTGAACTGCTGGGAAAAAGGGGGTCAAGAAAGAGGGACACACACGGTTGAGCCAGAAAAAAACACACCTGGCCCTGAGTAAGAAATGGGGATGTGTCGCCTAGCGGGGGGGGGGGAGGGGGAAAAACATAAGGCAGAAGGGGGAAAACATTTAAGTCAGGGGGGTGGGGATAAAGGGGACGGGCTGCCACCTGTGAGAAAGATTGTCGGCAAAAAAAATACCATAACTTAAAACTGAGGGGGAGAGCTAGTGGGGTGGTTGGGGGTGACAGGTTACTAAAAAAAAAAAGGGGAAGCGTTTTGCCAAAAAAAAAAAAAAGAACATGAAGACAATAGAATTATTTTGACCAAAAAAAACACAAGGGGCATCTTCTACAAAAAATTAACGGAAAAGGGGGGGACAGGAGTCCTTGGAAAGTCCCCGGACCAGTTGTAGAATTCGATAGTTGAAAGGAAAAAGGGGTTTTTGGTTCCAGCATTGTGGGGGGGGCCCCAATGCTTTCTGACAGGGAAGAGCCGTCCGGGGAAAATTAATCTCCCGAAAGAAAAAACTGGGGGGGCACAAGGGGCGAGTGATCAGAAGGGAGAAAGGCATTTGGAACTCGGGGGGGGGGGGGGACGGGGGGGGAAAAGAATCAACCAAAAAAGGGAATGTCCTGTTAAGAATATATCGGGGGGACGTCAAAAGGGGGCCTCCTTTTCCAAGAAGAAGGAACTACCGGCAAGAAAAAAAAAGAACATTTACAAGTTTTGGACCGGGAAAGGCTACCCCTATCATCAGGAGCAAACGGAAAGCCCTTTTGAACCAGAAAATGGGGGGAATTTCCGGTGGGAAAATTTTCCTCAAAGGAACCGCTCCCATTGAAAACTTCAGGGGTGCGCAACCCAGGAGACTCAATCTCCAACCAAAAAATTTTTGGGGGAAAAAACATTGAAAAAAAAAGTTAAGTGCGGACTGACAAGGGGAGAAAATCGTTCTTCCAGGTGGAAAAAGGGAAATCATCCACGGAAGGGGGGCAGCCCCACCTCAAAAAAAACGAAAAGCCGTGGGGGGGGGAAATCAGAAAGATCGCGACAGTCTTAGAACGGGCCTTTCCTGGTAAAAGTGGAGGGGTTGTTTACGGGTGTGCTGGGGGCGAAAAACAAACGTCAAGGGGGGGGAAGCTGGGGGCCCGAGCAAAAGAACGGGGGAAGGAACTAAGGGTTCCTAACAAAGGGGTGTATCCACGAGGCCCTGAGAAGGATCCTGCGAAAATCCTCTGGTGTGGACAGGGGGGACCCTCAACCAAAAGGAAAGATCAAATAACTGAAAGCCTTCTTAAAAAAGGTTTGTCTGAAAGTCTATCACCCCAAGACTGGGTCAGTTGGAAAACGCCCAAGGACTTGCGGCCCCCGGGAAATCCTACGCCCGAAGGAAAAACCAGCACCTGCTACCAAGAAACCTGAAAAAAAAAACCAAGAACGGGTTTGAAAGGGAAAGCACATGGTCAAAAAATTCAAAAACAACGAAGAGGAACCCCCTTAGCCAGGGGGGGGCCAACCCTCGAAAAAACGACTACTACAGAAGCCCCAGGGGGAACGCCACCCGGCCAGACCAAGCGAAGAAGTCATCGTACAAAAAGGGTGCGGAAGAATCTTGCCAAATTGGTTGGTTGGCTTCTGTTGAAACAAAGGACCACACCAAAGGTCTAGCATCAACAAAGTTCCTCTTGGCAAAAAAAAAAAAAAAAATCACAGCCCAAACCAAAAGGTGTACTGCTCAAGCAAACCAGGGGGGAAATCCGAAAAAACCAAGTCCCTGGGGACCCGGTACTAGGGGGGGGGGGAGCGGAATCCACTAAAAGGCAAAAGGGAAGTGGAACTCGGGGGGGAGAGAGGGACAACTACAAAAAAAGGGGACCGACCTGGGGGGGAAGGGGCCATCAACACCTTGTAAACTGCGGGGGGGGCGGAGAAAAAGGGGTTCGCAAACGTGAAAAGAAAAAAAGCCTGGGAAAAAATCCAAAAAAGGGGGGGGGAAGGGTCTATTATGAAACAGTGGGAACGGAAACTTCAATAGCACCCAAAAGGAAAGGCCCCGCATGCGCAAAAAAATTTTCGCGTTGAAGAATCTCTGTCTATCGGAAAAACGTCAAAAACAAAAAAAACTTGTGAGTTGAAAAAAAGAAAGGGGGGGGGGGACGATCAAAGAACTTGCGGGAAAAAAAGGGGGGTTTTCCGTCTCAAAAGAGACTAAACCTGCAGGTACAGGAAAACTTATCGGAGGGCCCGGACCGCAAGAAAAAGAAAACCATTCCCGTTCCAAAAACAGGACCAGTTTAAGGGCCGTTTGGAAAAACTCAGGGTAACAGTGACGGTCCCATGAAACACCTAAAGCGGACCAGGAAAGCCGCGCAACAGGTGCCCAGGTCGGAAAGCGCATCGGGGCCCTCGGGGGAGAATGAGACTTAGGGAAACAAGAAAGGGACTCAGGAAGGCCCATTCTAGAAAAAAAGAAAAAACCACCCCTGCGGATACGACCATAAGCATAAAAAAGTGTTTGGATCCGCCGTAAAAAAAAAAATAAAAAACCGCCCCCCTTGAGCGATAAGAACCCGAATCACTTTGTCGGAGGGGAGGAAAAGGCCTGCCATGATACCCATTTCACAAATCCGCGAGGGGGAAGCCCATCCAAATTGCAGAAATGCTATTAATTCCCAAAGGTCTTGGGGGGGAAAAGTTGGAAACTTTCAGCCCGGAAAGTTTGAAAAAAAGGGTTGAGTATGAACCCAAAAAGAGTTGTCCCTCAAACCGGAAAAGAAAAAAAAATCGAAAAGTTCCCAAGACCAAAAAGAAGCAGAACTCCCTCTTCATGGAAAAGACGGCGAAGGTGACACGGGGGAAAAAAAAGATTCCCTGAAGGGATAAAGAAACAACGAAAAAGAGCTCCAGATCCCGGGAAAAAGGACCGACCGTTGACCTGGCACCTTCCTTAGGAGGGGAAAGGAGGGATTTGTGCTGGGGGGAGGGGTACCTTTGCTGAAGGTAGGACATCCGGTGATAAGAAAATCTGACGACAGGAAAAAGGGGGGGGGACGCGTACCAGGGGAAGGCAAAAGAAGCAGACCGGGAAAGGGTGTGATCAGTGAGGGGGAGGAAGTACCTTTTGTGCCAAAAAAAGCCAGTTGATCAGAAGAAGGGGGAAGTTACGCTCCGCGAGGCAGTTGTTCAGGGGAGGAACAATTTCGGGGGAGGTAAAAAGGGACGGAGTTGAACCTGTGTCTCTGGGGGGAGTCCTCCGGGGGGGGGAACCCACACCTCGAGAAAAGGCACGGAACCAGTGAAGAAATCAGAAAAGAATCCACCAAAAAAAACGATTGAAAACCGATGTGCCGCAGGGGAAAAAAAGGAGAAAGGAAACGGTCACCTGGAAAAAAGTGCTCAGAAAAAAAAAAAAGACCTTTCTGGGGGAGAAAGGGGTCACGGAAAAAACTGATGAGAGGAGGGGGAAAGCAGCTACTGGTCGGCTGGAACTTGGGACGGGGGGAAGGGGAATAATGCCTTACCATGCAAGGCGGTCCGAGCCAAACCTCCAAACCTGGGAGGAAAGGAAAAAAGGTCTGCCTTCGCGTAGAAGAAAAAAAAACCGAGGGCAGGAAACGGCAAGGACAGGGGGGGAACGAGAGGAGATCCTTCACGCCGAAAAGGGAAAAAAAAAAACTTCTCGGGTCGAAAAGGGGAAAATACGACTCGGCACATAATTCAACTGACAGGGGAAAAAGGGAAAGCGGGGAAACGTCCGTTGCGCACGACCCTCAAAAAAGAAGGTGTTTGTGATGGCATCAAGGGACTAGCTCAGGGTGGGTCCTCCGAAGCACCAAGCAGTAACGACAAAGGGCCTCGCAAAAAAGAGTACCGGGGAAAGTAGGGCTGGGGGGGGAAGCACGGGGGGGGGGGGGGAGGGGGAGGGAGCAGTTCACTCGTAGTGGGTGGGGGGTTGGGGGGGGTCACAGAAAAGATTTGCTAAGCAAGGGGAGTTGGTCCCTTTCAAAAATTTCCAAGAAGAAACACCAATTGCTCAAGACATCGGTAAAAAAACGTGGGGACTTTTGCCCGGGAGGGGGGGGCGGGCTGGATGCCGGGAGGAAAAAAAGACGATTTATGAGGTTTCCATGTACGTGTGAAAAGCAAACGGACGCTTCAAGATTGACGGGGGTGAACGAAAAGTGCAAAGAGCTCCAGGAACCCGGAAAAGGGTCGAAACCATACTTATGTAGAAGCTCAGAGGGAGGAACCAGGCCAGTGGGCTTGAGAAAGGGGTCTTCTGGCGGGAACCATGTGTGGGGGGGTAGCACTTCTTCCCGACCGGCGGGGGGGTTCGTAGTAAAAAAAAAACTTCGTTGCAAGGGGGGGAAAGCCCACCTAGGGGATGGGGCGACAGAAAGAAGGATTCTAAAAAGGACGGGGTTGGGCGATCTGAAAAAAAAAAGGACCGTGGACTCGGCCCAAAAAACAAACGGGGCAAGAAGTACCATCCACACTTAACAAAAAGCACGTCTTACCGCCGTTGGGGGAAGGGGAAGGACTGTCGCCAAAAAAAAGGAAGGACGATTTTCAAAGGTTTCAGGAAAGAAAAAGATGGGGGGGTTCTTCCCAACGATAGGGGCGTGGCGTACGAAAACTTCTTGGGAAGAGGAAAAAAACCGACATCCATCGATTTGTACTTTGGGGGAAAGAAGAGGTTTTGGCCGGGTCCGGCGAGAAAAAAACAGAAGTGCAACATTGAAAAGGAAATGCTAGTTAGGCCCAAAAAAAAAATAACCGGCAGAAAGGGGGGTCTGGTCGTGCCGAACAAATCGGGTTGCCACATGAAAAGAAGGGGGGGCCAGAGGGGTTTATCGTGGGGCATGAGGGGGTACATCGTGGGGGGGGGGGGGGGGAAGGTAAGTGCACAGGTCCCAATGGAACCAGGACTCTTGGAAAAAAAAGAAGCCGGCGACGCCCCGCCAAAGGATACGAGTCCACGCCCAAAGACCAGAATGAACGCTCGGAAAAACTCAGGCCGAAAA